>Ga0255054_10001041_pt1 | contig 16289 bp, 14 predicted proteins | sample JV7_2_23_MG_FD_188634 | JGI IMG/M metagenome (GOLD analysis project Ga0255054, IMG submission 188634) | Seawater microbial communities from Jervis Inlet, British Columbia, Canada - JV7_2_23 | ecosystem: Environmental > Aquatic > Marine > Inlet | place: Canada: British Columbia | collected...
GAACCCTGCACCTTTGAACCCCTGAACCTTTGAACCCTGAACCCCTGAACATGAATATCGGAGCCGTAAAGCTTCAAAATCAAACCATTTTGGCCCCTTTGGCCGGTATCACCAATTTGCCTTTTCGACTGCTTGCAAAGGAAGCCGGCTGCGCCCTGGTCTGTTCGGAAATGGTCAGCGCCCATGGCCTGGTCCACAAATCAAAAAGAACCGTACAGCTACTGGACAGTCTGCCGGAAGAACAGCCGCTATCGGTACAGATATTCGGTTCGCAACCGGATGTTATGGCCGAAGCCGCCAGGTTTGTTGAATCTTCCGGCGCAGATATCATTGACATAAACTTTGGTTGCTCAGTTAGAAAAATCATCAAAACCGGTTCCGGGGCGGCGCTTATGAAAGCACCTGAGACCGCGGAAGCGGTCATCAAGGCGGTTCGAAATGCGGTCCGCATCCCGCTCACCATTAAATTAAGAACCGGCTGGAATCCAACGGGCAATCAGGCATTCGAAATTTCGCAAATCGCTGAAGCCTGCGGTGTCGATGCCATTACCATTCACCCGCGAACCGCCACCCAGGGATTTAGCGGTCACTCCGACTGGGCCATCATTGCAGAACTAAAAAAGCAGGTTAACGTTCCGGTAATCGGCAACGGAGATATCTTCTGTGCGGATGACGCGATCGCCATGCTGGAGCAAACCCGATGTGATGCGGTCATGATCGGCAGAATGGCCATTGGCAATCCATGGATTTTTTCTCATGTGCTGGCACACATGCGGGGTGAGGCGGAACCGACAACTGTCCTGGAGCACCGAATTGAGATTATGATTCGATATGTACGGGCATCAGTGAAATACTTTGGTGAGGAAATCGCATGCAGGATGATGCGCAGCCGTTTGTGCTGGTTTGCCAAAGGGCTTCGAAACAGCAGCCAATTTCGCAAATCGATCAATCACATTTCTACAGAAACCGAAGCGCTGCAGCGGATTGAGGCCTATAAACAGTCATTGCAGGTCAAACAATGAGAGTGACTAAAGTGAACTAAAGTTGGAAGTGCCTAAAGTTTTGGTGTCGCGGCGCTCCATCTTTTATAAAACGGACAGAATTCCTCAATTTTAGGCACTTTAGCTCACTTTAGATCAATTTAGTCACTTTTCTTATTCCTTTAGGCATAAGAAAGGGTTTACTTGACACGCACCGAGCTTCCCGTTTTTATCCCTTTATCGGAAATAATGACGGCTTTGGCCTTATCGGGTTCAACTTCGACAATTCTAATTTCACCGATTTTGGGTCCGTGGTAAAAAAACCGCTGACCACTGCGCCCTTCCAGAATTCTGCTGGTATCAAAAACCTCAAATTCGTCCCCCGGCTCGAGGCCCGCCCGGCTTCCGGAGGAAAGAATTATTTTATCTTCATCAACAGCAATGATAAAGCCGTTCCAGGGTTGATCCTCGATCGCCCAGCAAATGGTTTCGCCCATTTCCTTAATAAGATCGCTTAAGGTTTCATTCAAATCGGGCAATATCAACTTGCCTTCCGACTGCATCAACTCGTAATCCAGTTCTTCGATTTCAACTTTACGGCTGAAGCTCTGATCAAGAATTTTGGTGCCGGTCTCGCTATCATAGACCTCGATGCTGACCAATATCTGAATCAGATGATGGGTATCTTTCCAGACCATACCCCGCAGCTCATCCAGCATACCGACATCGTCCAGGCTGCCGGTGACGATCGCACTTAATCCAAGCTCCCGACCAATGATCGCCAGGGCAAAATTATCAACCTGGCCGGATGGCAATAGCGGCAATTCCTTGAAACTTCCCATATCTTGGCCGGCATCCGGATTTGCAACGGTAACGTCATCACATTCATTATTCAGGTATTCGGGGATTCCTTTTCGAAATAGTTGGGTAAAATCTAGCGCGTGATACAACGATTTATTTTCAAAGCCGATAACGGCGGCCATTCTCTGAAGATCATCATCGGAAAATCTGATTTTGCGTGTAAATTTCCGGGTGGTCTTGGTTACGGTTTTTTTGGTTTTATCCACGGTTTCCTTATAACCGGTGGAACAACTGACAAGGACAAAATGAATACCCGTAAACCAGAGGAGCCCCAGGAGAATTAACGTCAATTTGAGGATCAATTTTGAATTGGGCATCATCATCGTTCTGTTTCAACCTCCTCTATTATTTCGGTGAGGAAACCTTACCCATTCCCGCGAAGGCAAGACGCGGGATGCATATGAAAACCTGCGACTCGTGCAAAATTCAGGTGATCTGATAGATGGTTTTTAATAAATAATTATCCCTGCGATGTCAAACGGTCTGATGAATGGGCGCAGCCGAACTTTACACAGGCGGAATGATCCTTGACACCCGGTGAATATTTTTATACCTGTTCTCATTAATTTTCATGCAATATTCAGGTTATAATAAGGAGACGGACTAAATGGCCTCTATGGATGAACAGATTTTAAGAGCGACCAAGGAAATTGTGGTAAAATTCATTGAAGGCGGTCGGATATCACCGGCCGGTTTTCCTGACTTTTTTAAAAACATTTACCAAACGGTTCATGACACCGTGAAGGGATCAAAAAAGTATGCTGAGTCCAAACAAGAAATTGAAAAGAAAAAATAGTTTTTCTTGAAAATTGGGATATACTAATTGACAATTGACGAGTGTCGAGTGACGCTGTTAGGAATCCTGCCCTTCGAGAGCCTCCCTTCGAGAGCCTCCCTTCGAGAGCCTCAGGGTCTAACGACAGGGTCTAACGATCAATTTTTGATAATCCTCACCAATATTGATGAACTCATAAAAAGTCTGCCAAGCTGTCATTGCGAGTGCAGCGAAGCAATCTCTATCAATCCAAATCTCTGAAATCATGGGATTGCTTCGTCACTTCGTTCCTCGCAATGACCGGCATTAGGACTTTTTACAAAACTATTAATATACAATTATCAATATACAATATTCAATCCTAATGGGCCTCCGCCCAGTTATCGCCCACCGCAAGGTTTACCATGAGCGGCACTTTAAGATCCCAGACACCTTCCATAATCTCTTTGACCACAAGCGTTACGGTATCCAGTTCATGCGGCGGAACTTCAAAAACAAGCTCATCGTGTACGCTGAGCAGCATCGCCGATTCCAGCTTTCTATCTCTGATCGCGCCATCCACCTTGATCATGGCCAGCTTAATGAGATCGGCGGCTGACCCCTGAATCGGCGTATTAACGGCCGTACGCTCGGCAGCCTGCCGCACGATATGATTGCTGTTGCCAATATCCGGTAAAAGGCGTATGCGCCCCAGAAGCGTACTGGTCCTTTTTGTCTGATTGGCTTCCATAAGCATTTGATCGATGCAACTCTTTACGCCTTTGTATCTGGCAAAGTAGTTATCAATATAAGTTTTGGCCATTTTTTGACCGATGCCAAGTTGCTTTGAAAGCCCGAAGGCACTCATCCCATAAATAATGCCGAAATTAATTGCCTTGGCCTGCCGCCTGAGATCGGTTGTAATCGATGACGGCGGTATCTGAAATACCTCGGCAGCGGTTCGCGTATGGATATCCTCATTTTCCAGAAAGGCCTTTATTAAAATTTGGTCATTTGAATAATGTGCCAGAATACGGAGTTCCACCTGGGAATAATCCGCTGAAACCAGCTTCCAGCCTTTGCGGGGCACAAAGGCCCTGCGGATCTCCATGCCTTCATCGCTTCGAATCGGAATATTTTGTAAATTGGGATCGGAACTACTTAAGCGCCCGGTGGCGGTTACGCTCTGATTATAAGAGGTATGAATCCGCCCGGTTTCCGGGTTGACCAGATCAATTAACGCGTCGGCATAGGTGGATTTCAATTTGGATAAGGTGCGGTGTTTTAAAACGAGCGCCGGTATTTCATGTTCTTCGGCCAGCCGGGTTAAAACATCCACATCGGTCGAATAGCCGGTTTTCTTTTTGGTTTTTTTCAACACCGGCAGCTGCAGCTTATTGAACAGTATATTGCCGAGTTGCTGGGATGAGTTAATATTGAATTCTTCACCGGCAAGTCCATAAATGCCGGCTTTCAATGCTTTCAGCTGATGTTCAAACGATTTAGAAAGTTCATGCAGCCGGTCGATATCGATACAGGTGCCCTGCATTTCCATCCGCATCAAAACCGGCACCAGAGGCATCTCGACGTTTTCCATCAAATGATTCAGCTCAATCTTTTCAAGCCGGGGCATCAGTTCATCTTTTGCCATTAAGGTGATGTCAGCATCCTCGCATGCATAGGGCACGGCCTTTTCCAGAAGCACCTGATTAAATAATAATGCGTTTTTCCCTTTGCCGGCGACTTCCTGAAAGGGGATGGTTTTATGGCCCAGGAAATCCAGGGCAATCTGGTCCAGATTGTGGGCCCTTTTCGATGGATTCAGCAGGTAAGAGGCGATCATGGTGTCAAAGACCACACCCTCAAGATTCACCCCGTGACGGGATAGAACAATCCAATCATATTTAATATTTTGCCCGACCTTTTTAATGGCCGGATTCTCTAAAACCGGCCTGAGCTGGTTTAAAACTTCGGCTAACGGCAACTGCTGCGGAGCACCGATATAGTCATGGGCACAGGGAATATAAAACGCCTCATTGGGCTGCAGAGCAAAGGATAAACCCACCAATCTGGCTTGCATGGGATTCCGGGATGTCGTCTCGGTGTCCAGGGCAAATATGCGGGCTGATTTCAGGCGGGCAATCAGTTTTGCAAATTCGTCCATTTGCAGTACGGCCCGGTAATCTTTGTTACTGAGATCGGTCTTTCCGGAAATGGCTTGCTGCAAACGGTGAAATTCAAGAGTTTTAAAAAGCTCCGAAAGCACCCCGCTGTCCGGCGGACCGATTTTAAAAATTGCTAAATCACCGGAAACCGGAACTTGTGTGTCAATGGTGACCAGATCACGGCTCAAAAAGGCTTGATCCCGATAATTGACCAGGTTTTCACGCTGCTTTTTCCTGGTAATCGAATCAACAGCTTCGTAAAGCTTGGCCATACTCTGATAATCCTGGATCAACGTAAGCGCCGTTTTCGGACCAATTCCCGGCACGCCCGGCACGTTGTCGGATGTATCGCCTGAAAGCCCCATGACATCGACCATCTGTTGCGGCCCCACGCCATAGGATTTCTTTACGAATCCGGCATCAATGGTCGCATTCTTCATGGGATCCCAGATAATCGCCTGATCGGTCACCAGCTGTATAAAATCCTTATCACCGGTAACCATAACCACCGAATAGCCGTTCTCTTCGGCAATACGGGCATAGGTTCCGATTAAATCATCGGCTTCAAATCCTTCCATTTCGATAATCGGGAACTGAAATGCAGCTGTTACTTCTTTGATATAAGGTATCTGAACGGCCATATCCTCCGGCATGGGTGGGCGGTTGGCCTTGTATTCTGCAAACATTTCGTGGCGGAACGTCGGACCTTTGGCATCAAAAAACATGCCTGCATACTGCGGGTTGTGATCCTCAATAAGCTTTAGAAGCATGCGTGTAAATCCGAATGTTGCATTGGTCGGAAGCCCCTTTGAATTGGATAATCCCCGGATGGCATGATACGCCCGGTGAATATACGCGGTGCCGTCGATCAAATATATGGTCTTTTCTTTTTTCATCGAATCAAAAGTAAAGCCGGCTGCATTGACATATGGGGCTGATTGAATTAATTTTTAGCTGCCTCTATAGTGGTTGTCAAAAACCGTTCCGGAATTGAAGATTGAAGATCGTTTGGATTGACTATTGTCGATTGACTATTGAATATTGGAGGCATTCTATCGTTTTATGATCAGGTTTTCATTTAAACCTTCAATTCTTGGGTTTGTGAAAATGTAAAGCGAAGAATTAACCGGCATTCTTACCTCCTGCAGAAATACAGAATGCAAAGAAAAGAAAATAGACGCAATTCCATAAATATTCAATCGTCAATCGACAATTGATAGGGGTTCCTTAAATATTCAATATTCAATCGACAATATTCAATCGTTTCAAGACATAGCATTAAAGATTTAAAACAACAATCATGAAAGCACCGGCCACCGAAACCGCATACCGCAGAAAACGACGTCGCATCAAAAACTATAACTGCGCTTGTTGTGGAATGACATTTCCTTTTTGCTGGACGTGCCGCTGCGGGTTTGGTATTTGCCAGGATTGCATGCAAGAAAACATGTGGGGAATGTCCTGTAATGCCATCACCTGGACCTGTCCGGATTGCGGGGGACAAAATGGCTTTGGCAACCAGTGAAAATTGATTTTTCTGGTTATCCAGAAAGAACAAGTAGTATTGAATGTGGGAGCAGCTTGCAGCCGCGACAGTTGAATTCGCGGCTGGAAGCCGCTCCCACAGAGAGTTTATCTAATGGCAACTTGGACTTTCCAGATAAGCAGGTTAATTTTTTTAGCCGAAGGAGAAAAATCATGACAGATAAGATAATTTCAATCGAGCAACAGGACGGTCCGTTTCAGATGGTGTTTCAACGTGTTATGCGGATGGTGCCGGATCGTGATAAACAGGATAAAAATTTACAGAGACTTATTGCCTTTCGCTTAAGAATTGACGGCGAAGCAGCGATCAGCGAGTACCTGATTAAAAGAATCAACGAGGCCATCAAGTGTTCTTATAGAGGAAGCCTGTATAGCTATCTCAAAGATGATATTGAGGCCAAGGAATGTGAAGATAAGGATTTAGACGATACCCCACCAGGCGCTGCCTGAAGAAAACAGTTGCTTTGAAAACACAAAATGGTTAAAAACGCCATTAAACGGACTGATTCAAAAAGTCAGTCCGTTTAAATTATAGGACTGAATGAGTCAAAATCATGCACTATGAAGGAAACATCATAAGACCCCCCAGTGAAGCCAACAGCATATTGCTGCAGGTAACCGTGGGATGCTCGCATAATAAATGCACGTTCTGCGGAACCTACAAGGGCGAGCGCTTCCGAATAAAACCCGATTCCATCATTATGGAAGATATCGCTTTTGCGGCCAGGTACAGCCGGCGGCAGCGTCGTGTCTTCCTGTGTGACGGCGATGCCCTAATTATTCCCCAGAAAAGGCTTTTAAAAATACTCAAAGAAATTGAAAAGCAACTGCCCTGGGTTACCCGGGTGGGGCTGTATGCCAATGCTAAAGCCTTAAATATGAAAACCGCTGATGAGCTCAAGGCGCTCAAAGCCCACGGGGTCGGTATTGCTTACATGGGGCTGGAAACCGGCGACGACGTTACCTTAAAGAAAATAAACAAAGGCGCTACCGCCGCGCATATGATTCAAATGGGCCGAAAAGCAAAACAGGCTGGATTCAAACTTTCGGTTACCGTGCTTTTGGGCATAGCCGGGCCGCAACGATCACAGATTCATGCTAAGGAGACCGGGCGCGTCCTTTCAGCCATCGATCCGCATTATGTCGGCGCATTAAGCCTGATGCTCGTACCCGAAACGCCTCTGTTTGATGACTATGAATCCGGAGCCTTTCGACTGATTGAACCGCAGGAAATGCTGGCTGAATTAAGGACAATGATCGCCAGCACAGACCTGACCAGGGGGCTTTTCCATGCTAATCACGCTTCCAACTACCTGCCGATTAAGGCCAGATTCCCAAAAGAAAAGGATACCACCATCCGATTGATCGACCAGGCCCTGGCAGGCAAGGTCCCGCTGAAGCCGGAATATCTAAGAGCGCTGTAACCCGCTATAATTGGTAAAAATAGCACCAATAACAATGATCAGGGAGCTGGTGGCAGGTGTCTGGTTTCAGTGTTCAGGTGTCAGGATTCGATGATTGAGGAATTCAGGAATTGAGGAATTTAGGAATTAGAATGACAGAATACCTTCAATTCCTAAATAATCTTTTAGTAGAACGTGAGGAACGATATGGATTTTAAAATGCTGATGACAACATTTGGTTTAATTTTTTTGGCTGAACTGGGCGACAAAACTCAACTGGCAACGTTTTGCTTCTCGGCCGATTGCAACTCCCGGACTTCAGTATTTTTAGGATCCGCCGGGGCGCTGGTGCTAAGTTCATTAATCGCAGTCCTCTTCGGAGCAGGGGTCAGCCGGGTAATTCCCCTAAATTATATCAGAATGGGTGCCGGTATTTTTTTTATTATCGTCGGGATATGGACTTTATATTCTTCCACGCGTGCGGTGGGTTCATTTTAAAACATGCCCGCTAAAGCAAAAATGCCTTCGCGCAGATCTTCGCTTTCCCTTAAAGCCAACCTACCGCCAGGTCCTTTGCTGATGCTGTCCTCAGCATTTTTATTTTCTGTTTTGGATGGGCTGATAAAGCTTTTGGGACCGGCGTTTCGCACCTGGGATATTGCGTTTTATCGGTTTGGCTTTGGTCTTGTCATTCTGATCGGCATTTTGGGATGGAAAGGCAACCCCTTTAAAACAGATAACCTGAAACTCATGATTGTTCGAGGCATCACAGGATCTTTAGCCTTTCTGTCCCTGATTACCGCCATCCGGCTTATTCCAATATCAACCGCCATGGTTTTGTTTTTCTCTTTTCCGGCTTTTGCAGCCCTTTTCTCATTTCTTATATTTGGCGAACGAATCTCAAAAGGCGAAATCATCTGCATCCTGGGTGCCCTGCTGGGTGCCTTGGTTTTATTTGACTATCAAATTGCAGGCAATCTATTCGGTCAGGCTGCCGGTCTGCTATCAGGCGTCTTTGCAGGGTTGACAGTTTGTTTTATCAAAAGACTACGAGAAACAAACGGGTCGGCTGTGATTTATCTGTATTTTTGCTTGCTGGGTGCTTTAATATCTTTTCCAGGATTTATCAGCCAGCCGCAGCTGCCGCGCTCCGGAATCGAATGGTTGATGATCGGCGGCATTGTTTTTTCATCGATTGCTGCCCAGCTTCTAATGAATCAAGGGTTTCAATACTGCAAAAGTTGGGAGGGTGGCCTTTTTTTGACCAGTGAGGTCGTGTTTACATCGGTGCTGGGGATTGTTTTTCTGGGTGAAATCGTAAGCTGGCGTTTTGGGTTAGGCGGTCTGCTGATTGTCGGAAGCGCCGTATTTATTAATTTAGTCAAAGTGCATAAAATATTCGCTTATTCATGATAAGATAGCTTCTATGAAAAATAAGGCAAATCTACTGCGTTACTTCTTTGCGGTGCTGTTCATCATACTATCGGATGCAGGTATCGTCGGCGGACAGGAGCTGGGGATTCAATCCCCTTCCGCCTGGCCCTCGCTGGTGGCCAGCGTAAAAATCACAGAGCCCATCGACTTTTGCGGCGAGCCAGTTGATCTTGCCAGTCAAGAAGTGCGCGAACGGTTGGAAAAGGAATTGCTGCTCACCATTTGGGATCGACCGCAGGTGATTCTGTGGATAAAACGCTCCACTCGCTACCTGCCGATAATCGAAAAAATGCTGAGTGAAAACGAAATGCCCGACGACCTAAAATATATTGCGATTATCGAAAGTGCACTCAGGCCCCATGCCGGATCGCACAAAGGGGCCATCGGTTTCTGGCAGTTCTTAAAATCAACCGGCCAAAAATACGGACTCAGGATTAATGCGGAAATCGATGAACGCCGAAACATATTTGCATCCACCCTGGCGGCCATTAATTATTTTAAGGACCTTTACAAAATGCTGGGCTCCTGGACCCTATCAGCCGCCGCCTATAATATGGGAGAACTGGGACTGGAATCAGAAATTGTATCTCAAAAATCAAACGATTACTATGAGCTTTACCTACCGCTTGAAACCCAACGGTATATGTTCAGGGCTATCTCGGCCAAAATAATTCTAACGAATCCGCAGCGATTCGGTTTTCAATTTACAGACCAGGACCTGTACCCGCCGTTAAGCTTTGACCGCATTCATGTTGAATGCTTTCAGGATACGCCGATCCATATTGTCGCTCAGGCTGCCAACACCCATTTTAAGGCCATCAAAGACTTAAATCCGGAAATCCGAGGCCACTTCCTCGCAGCCGGGATGCATTCGCTGTTAGTTCCCAAAGGCGCGGCCGACGGGTTTTATGCCCGATTCAAAGAGCGGGTTCAACAGTGGGCGGCTGAAAACCAGGGACGGGTCTATGTGGTCAAAGAAGGCGATAACCTGACGTCCATTGCCGAGCGCTTCAATGTGCCGCTGCCGGCCTTGCTGATCTGGAACCGGCTGGACGGGAAAAAACCGATTCATGCGGGGGATCGGGTCGTTATTTATCCCAACCCGGTCAGAAGCGGTTTCAAGCCGCCGCGGGCGGATTGATGCCCGCTAGCGATAGGGGGCGTCTTGCATTCCAACATTCCATTATTCCATGTAGAAGGAGATCCATCCATGCCGATCACCAAACAACCCCAGGAAGCCGTAAAATTTGAAATCCAAACCTACCGGCGGCCCAAAGATCGAAAAGCCTTGCGATCGACCCATGTTGCTTTTTCGGGATCACCGCAACGGCATCCCTACGACCGGGAAAAGATCATATTGGTCGCTGATCCCTACAGTACCCATAACTTTTTTTACGAGTTTTATAAAGCCGATATTGCTTACGTGGAGGAACTGCCGAACATTGTCAACGTGGATGGGGAAACCCTCAACATGGTGAGAGTCTGGATTAAAAAAATGAGCATCGGAATGCGCTGCTCACCTTTTATTATTGAAGACACCGCCGGAGAAACAACCAAGAATAAATAGGATTTTTTTTATTAAAATTAGCGCCCGTTTAAACGATGGAACTTAAAGATTGAAATAGCGCCGGGCTATGAAACAAAACCTGAAGAGAAAATATGTTGCCAATTTTACAGGACTTTAATTACCACCAGGGTCTCGTCGTCATCCGGTTCACGGGGGTGACGGAAATTATTCAAAGATTCAAATGCCTTGTCCAGGATTTCTCTGGCGGATTTATCCGCATAATCCCGGATGACATTCAGCAGCCGCTTGTTGCCGAACATTTCTCCAGCGGCGTTAACTGCTTCCTTGATGCCGTCTGTTCCGATCAAAATGATTTGCCCGGGGTTGATCTGTTTTTGGTATTCTTTATATACAGCATCTTCCATTACACCCAGCGGTAAGCCCTCACCGGCAAGCATTTCGTGTGAATCCGTCCCCTGGGTGTAGAGAATCGCCGGCTCATGTCCGGCTTTCACCCAGCGGATCATTTTTTCTTTGATGTCAATTTCACCGTAAAACATCGTCATGAACAGATTAAGCTCTTCGACATCCCGCACGAGTCGCTTGTTTACATCGGAAATGATAGCAGCACACTCACTGGGGGGGGTATGAACTCTTTCTCTTAGAAACGCACGCGCCGTGGTCATTAGCAGCGCGGATGAAATGCCGTGGTCGGTTACATCACCGACCACAATTGCGATTCTTTTTTTGCCGTTTGCGGCCGGATATAAAAAATCATAGTAATCGCCCCCGGTTTCATCGCACCAGATGCTTTTGCCGGCGATGTCGAACCCATCGACCTGGGGATCGGATTTCGGCATCAGTTTTTGCTGAACCTCGCTGGCCTGGGCGAGTGAAGATTTGAAATTCTTCAATTGCCTTTGATCGAAGATGACTTTGCGGTACTCACCGATAGCGCTTTGAATGGCCTGGCACAACGTATCTGCCGGACACGGTTTGGGATGAAATTGAAAAATGCTGCCCTCGTTTACCGCCCTAATCGCCGTCGGCATATCAGCGGTGCCTGTGAGCATCATGCGGACCGTATCCGGATTGGTCTTTTTGACACGGGACAGAAATTCAATTCCATTCATCCCCGGCATCATAAAATCAGATATAATCACCGCATAGGGTCCATTCTCCCGCACCTGTTTCAAGGCATCCTCACCACTTAGCGCCGTGTCAATGCTGAATTTATTCCGTAATTGCCGCCTAAGCCCGGCCAAAACCATGTCATCATCGTCTACCAGCAAAACTTTATCTTTCATTACGCGTTCCTCTCTGTCAGTTCTTTACAAACCGTTTGCCAATCATTTATTCGACTGGCTACCCCTATGTTTTCCAGATATCCCCGATCCAACTGCCTCAATCCATGTTCACTGTTCAGATCATTGCCGCCGTTTTTTAAACGGTCAAAGGCATCACCAAAATGAACGGCGGTTAGAAGCCCCGTTGAATTTGACAGACTTTTTCCAGGGCTGTGATGAAAAGCAATGGCTTCAATAACCGGATATTCCAGCCCCCACAGTCCCATCAAATAAGCGCCGACTTCGGCGTGGCTGGTGCCAAATCTTTCACATTCCAAATCCCATAGATTTTGCTTGGTTTCCCTGGATTCAGTCAACACCTGGCGATAAGGTTTCTGAAAGTTGGTGACCAGGATAAGCTTTCCCAAATCGTGAAACATGCCGGCCATCAGCGAGTGATTCACCAGGCTCTGATCCAAATGCTCCTCTTTGGTGATGGTTTTAGCGAACATACTGACCGACATGCTGTGATTAAAAAGTTCGTCAAAATTAAACCAGGAAAATTTTTTCTGATTAAATTCAGAAAAAATTTTTACCGAAAGAACCAGAGCCTTGATGGTCTCGGTTCCCAGCAGCATGACTGCTTCTTGGGGATTGCTGATTTTCCGTACGAGCCCGAAAAACGCAGAATTCACCACCTGTAGAATTTTGGCCGTCATCGCCAGGTCGGTGGATATAATTTCACCGACTTTTTGCACCGACGGATCCAGCGATTGGAGCTCGTTGATAACTTCGGTATAGACTGCCGGTAGGCTGGGAAGTGTCTCGGTTTGCGAAACGATGCGCTTGATCGATTCATCTTCCAGCAGATTCCGCAGCGCAAACAGTTTATTTAAAGTGTGTTTTAATATGTCGGCATCACAGGGTTTTGCCAGACATTGATGCGCCAGCTGAACGGACTTAAAGGTCGTCTCCTGTTCCACCTGTCCGGATAGAATGATCCGTACCACCTGGGGATGTTTACTTTTGACTTCAGCCATTAACTGCGCCCCATCCATCTCCGGCATCCTCAAATCAGAAACGATGACATCAAACGACCCGGAACCCAGGATATCCAGCGCCTCTTTACTGCTGGAAGTAAACATCATCTCCCACTCAGCACGCATTTTTCTAAGACTGCGCTCGAGGCCCTTTAACACCATGGGCTCATCATCGACAAATAATATGTGTCTTTTGGTTTGATCATTCATCTTCTGATCGATCGATATCAATCGGCAGCCGGATAACAAAGGTCGTGCCCCAATTTTCCCCGGTTTCAATGTCAATCGTCCCGCTATGTTTATCAACGATCACGGAATGCGCGATGGCCAACCCCTGCCCGGTTCCGCGACCCGGCTCCTTGGTCGTAAAGAAGAGGTCGAATATTCGATGCCGGATCTCCTCCGGAATTCCGTGGCCGCTATCGCTGATCCGTATTTCCGCCCAATTTTCCGCCCGACCGCTGCTGATCTTAATCGTGCCCCTTGCGGATGAATGATCACCGTTTGCGTCTGCAATGGCGTGCGCGGCATTAATGATCAAATTTAAAATCACCTGGTTAAATTCAGCCCGGTGGCAGGGCACTGAAGGCAGAGCGGCATCAAACTCGGTTATCAGCTCGGCCACATATTTCCATTCATTACGGGTTATGGTGATCGTTTTTTCAATTTCTTTGTTAATATCAATGGGTTCTTTTTCGATACCACCCGGATGGGCAAATATTTTCATGGCCTGCACAATAGCGGTGATCCGCTCGACCCCTTTGAGGGTCTGCTGGATGGCTTGAGGAACTTCTTCTTCAAGATAGGCAATGTCCAGTTCTTCAAAGCGTTTTTCGACATCTTGAATGAGTTCCTCGTTTAAAGTCCCGGATTTAGCGGCTTCAATCGATTCTATATACAGGTTGCAGGCTTCGATTAAATCACCGAATGCATCCTGCAAAAACCGGGTGTTGTCACCGACAAATTGCGTCGGTGTATTGATTTCGTGAGCAATACCGGCGGCCAGCTGTCCGATGGCTTCCATCTTCTGGGACTGATGCCGCTGCGCTTCGAATTTAACGCGATCCGTGATATCGGCGCCAATGATGGTTAACCCCAGCATACTGCTATCTTTTCCGTTAAAAGGAGTGATGGTCAGTCCTAAATACCTTTCTTCACCATCCGCATTGCGGTAATGGATATTGTCCACCCGGACATTGCACCCCTCGGCCTGGCTTTTGGCGATTCCGTCTGAGATTTTGGCCCAATCCCATTCAAGATCGCACTGGTTCAAGGTTAATCCCATCACGTCGGCTGCCGGTGTTTCGAGCACCTTCTCGGCCACGCTGTTCCAATGAATGATTTTATTTTCCCGGGTTAACCCGATCAAAATCGTCGGCAAAGATGAAATCAGATGCTCAATTTCGCGGTGCGCTTCCTTAACCGTTCGCTTGGCCTTTTTGCGTTTTTTTATCTGGTGTTTCAGTTCCACATTGGACTTCAACAGTTCCGCCGTACGATCGTGCAACAGCTTTTCAGCACGATTTTTATCGGTTAAATCCAGCAGGACACTGATAATGCCGGCAATGGTTCCATCATGATCGATAAATGTTGAGCGGCTCAGCAAAAAATCACGTTTGACACCATCCGCACATGTGATGGCTGTTTCGTCTGTCTGTAACCCGGGGTGACTTAGCAGGTTCTTGTCGTTTTCCGTGCAGATATCGCTGAGGGCAAGAGGAATGATTCCCGGCAGGTCATCAACCGATTGGCCCACGATATTTTCGCAGGCCGTTCCCAGTATCGTATCGGCAAAGGCTTTGTTGCAATCAACAAATACGCCATCTGCGTTCCTGAAAAAAGCCGGATTGGGAATCGTATTTATCAGAGTTGACAGCATCTGTTGAGAATCTTGCAATGGTATCGGATTTTCAGCGGCTGTTTTCATTTTATTTTTTAAGTATTTTATATGATTTCTGATGCTTACTGAAAAAACTTCGTTTTTTCTTCGAACTAAGATTTTCAGCCTGGCTGCAGGAAGTTTTACCAAAGAAGAAATCATTGGTTGAAGACAATTTTATTATCGGCAAAAAATGCCAAAATCTTTACCCGTTTTAAAAATTAACTTGACAGTTAAATATAAATACTTTAATATATAAATAATTATATATAAAAATATTTATAAGGAGATCTCGATATGCTTAAATACGCGCTACTTGGTTTTCTGAGGTATGAATTGGAAACCGGATATGAACTCAAACAGACAATGGATAAGTCAACAGGTCATTTTTGGCATGCCAAGCAAAGCCAAATCTATACGACTCTTAAAAAATTGGAAGAAGACGGACTGGTCACCTCTCATCCGGAACCTCAGGAGAGCCGCCCCGACCGGCGGGTTTATACAATTACGAAATCTGGAGACAAGGCATTGCAAGAATGGCTTTTACAACCCGTTACCAACCTTGATACTTCCAAGCAGCGATTGCTTCTGAAACTGTTTTTCTCAGGCAAACTTGAAAAAGAAACCATCCTGACTCAATTGCGGCTGCTACGCAACCTGCACGCGCGACAAGCCGAACTGTACAAAACCGAGTCAACAGATTTCATTAAAGAGATCACGGCTTTCCAACCTGAATTAAAACAGGATGCGCACCTGTGGGAGGCGACACGGCGTTTTGGTGAGTTACATGAGAAAATGTACATTCGTTGGTTGGATGAGACCATTACCATGGTAGAGGAAAAATTTTGATAGGTTGACGTGAAGGAAAAATTTTTTACTGAATATATAACTAAAGAGAGAGGGAATATGAGATTCATCATAAAACATTTACCCTTTGTTGGAATGATTGCGATAAACTCTTTGGCCGTTGCAGGAAGATATCGCCTGGAAAATCTTAAACCTTATATTTTGGTAATAAGCTCTATTGTGTTGTTAAATTTCATCGTAGCCATCATTGCTAAAGTAAAAAGCTATTTTGTCTACGGGGTTTCGGGCATCGTCATAATCGGCGCGATTTCGGTGTATTATTTGCCGCCACTCGGCCAAATATATTTGGAAAATACCATCGCCGGTTTATATTTGGGTCTATTTTTGGTTGCAATGCTTCCGCCTTTATTCAAATTGGACCCTTTCACTTATGAATTTTCAATAAAGAATTATCCTGAAGTCATCACCAAAACGCTGCAATTTCGAAAGATAAACATCATCATCAATTACATTTGGGCGGTTTTGTTTGGCATCTCCATTATTTTATCCGTCATAAAATATTCCGACGACGGAGGCATACAGGTCATTATTTCAAGCATTGTCCCCATCGTTTTACTGCTTGCAGTCG
>Ga0255054_10001045_pt1 | contig 16272 bp, 13 predicted proteins | sample JV7_2_23_MG_FD_188634 | JGI IMG/M metagenome (GOLD analysis project Ga0255054, IMG submission 188634) | Seawater microbial communities from Jervis Inlet, British Columbia, Canada - JV7_2_23 | ecosystem: Environmental > Aquatic > Marine > Inlet | place: Canada: British Columbia | collected...
GCCCGGCACGGGCGCACGGTCGACGGGATCATCGGACCTGCCACGTTCGAGTCGCTCAACGTGCCGTTCGAGGAGCGCGTCGAGCAGATCGAGCTCGCCATGGAGCGGATGCGGTGGTTGCCGGAGCTGAGCGGGACCCCGTTCATCGCCGTCAACGTCCCCGCCTTCGAGCTCTGGGCGCTCGATCCGGCCACCGGGCGGGGCGTACCGGCGGCCAACATGCGCGTCGTCGTCGGCAAGTCGCTGGACAAGCAGACCCCGGTGTTCATGGAGGACATGCGCTGGCTGGAATACCGGCCCTACTGGAACGTCCCCTACAGCATCACCGCGCGAGAGCTGCTGCCCCACATTCGCAAGGACCCGGCGTACCTGGATCAACACGACTACGAGATCGTTCCACAGTTCGGAAACGAGGTTCAGCCGCTCCCCGCCACCGAGGCCAACATCGAGAAGCTGGGGTCGGGGCAGCTGAAGCTCCGCCAGCGGCCCGGGCCGAACAACTCGCTCGGCCTCGTCAAGTTCATCTTTCCCAACAACGCGGCCGTCTATCTGCACAGCACGCCGGCGACGCAGTTGTTCGCGCGCACGCGGCGCGACTTCAGCCACGGCTGCATCCGGGTCGAGGATCCCGTCGGCCTGGCGGAGTGGGTGATGCAGGACGAGCCTGGCGGGTGGAGCCGCGACAGGATTGTCGAGGCGATGAACGGGGGAGCACCGACGCGCGTGGTCCTGGAGAAGCCGTTTCCCGTCATTATCTTCTACACGACGGTACTGGTCGATACGGAGCGGACGGTCTCCTTCTACGATGACATCTACGGCCACGATGAGACGCTCGCCGGTGCGTTGGCGGCCGGCTATCCGTACCCACCGTGATCACGCGAGACCGCGCAACGGTGCGAGGATCCTGATCGCGCCGAACCGCGAGGCGGCCAAGTTCGATCCGCTGAGGCTGCACGCGGCGCCAGCAAGGTTGAAGCCGCGAAGTAGATCTCGGATCTCCATTGCCCTCTGCTGGTAGTGGATTGAACGGCTGGAGGCGGAGGCAGCCTTTGCGGTTCGCTACCGACGTCATTTTTTCTTCAAAGACACAAAGAGACGCAGAGGGATTGCAGCGCATGCGGGGAAGGGAAAGCACGAGCGTGAGGCGTTGGCTAGGAGCGCTCCGCCAAACGCCCATCTGTCTCCTGGTCGGGATCGTGATGTTGCCTGCTTCGGCTCTCGCGCAGCCAGCGGAGCGGGAGGGGCCGGACCGGGCGAAGATGCCGGAGCGTTTCGCGGCGGAGATCGAGGAAGTCGAAGCACGGCTCGACCTCACCGAGGACCAGGAGGTGCTGGTTCGCCCGATCATAGAGAGAGGAGTGGCCAGGGGATGGGCACTGGCCCAGAGCTACGGTCTCGGGTCGGGCGGCCGCCCCAGCATGCAGCAGTTGCTCTCCCTGCAGGGCGCCGCCGAGCAGATCCTGAGAGAGATGGAGGACGACCTCGGTCAGGTGCTCACGACGGATCAGATGAAGGAGTACATGAAGATCCGTCAGGAATGGCTGGAGAAGGCCATGGCGCAGGTGCGTACTCGCATGGGAGGCGACTAAGGACGAGATTCCCGAACGGCCGGCCCGCTAACGGCGCCGGCGCGACAACACCAACGGGGCGTGGCGCAGTCCGGTAGCGCACCTGCTTTGGGAGCAGGGGGTCGCCGGTTCGAATCCGGCCGCCCCGACTGATAAGCCTCTATCCGGTAATTGGATAGGGGCTTTTCTTTACGTGGCTTCGACGCTGCGCTTAGGGGACAGTGTCGATAACAGTGACAGACAACTGACACAGGGCTGCCGCAATCCCGCGCTACCAAAGGCTTCGTGACGGTAGCGCACCTGCCTTTCGCACAGACGTGCGATAAGCCCGTGTGCTGATCTCGAGCCCTAGGACCGCCTGCAGCCCCACGACACCAACTTGCAGGTCTCGCGGCCCTCGACCGATCTTTGGGGCCATGTCCGACGTGCCTGCCTATCAGCGACTGCTGGCCGAACTCAAGCGCCGCGAGTTTTTCGTGCGGCGGCGGGCTACGGTGCCGTCTGAGTCCGGATCGGCCCGAAAACGGCGGAGCGGCCAACGGCCGACGGGAAGGTCATGCTGGAGCCGAAGGAGGCGCTGCGCGGCCGAATCGGGCGGTCGCCCGACCATGCCGACGCCGTCGTCATGGCGTTCGCCGAGCCCGCGAGACCGCTCGTGGCGGTCACCTTCGGCTCGTAGATGCAGCGAGGGGCGGCCCCGAAGGAACCGCCCCTTCTCGGCTATTTACGATCCGACCGACGAAATGATTCCTTCGACGATTACCTTGCCGCGTGCCCCCGTAGCGGTGAGTTCCAGGGTTCCAAAGGCTGTGCCTTCACCAGTTGCTCCATCGAATCTTCCCGTGCCGCCGACGACCTCAAACGGATAGCCCCAGTCGAATCCCGCTGGCATCGGATCCAACGGCGTGCCCGGCTCATAGAGGATCAATTGATCGCCATTGGCGGCCGTGAACGTTTCTGTTGTGAAGATAAACTGAGGCGATACGGCAAAGTTGAAACACTGCACTGTGAGACTTGATGTGCGCCCCAAGTGCGTGAGGTTCAGAACGGCGGTGAAGTGGCCCTCTGCAGTGCCACCTGCAGTCACGCAATCCGGACTCGGGGCGACGAGCGGGCTTCCATCCCACTCCCATGTCCCTTCGCCCTTGAGCGGTATCATCTTCGGTGTTGATCGCTTGGCGACGATCTGTAAGTCCGCCTCGTCCTCGGGCTGCAGGAGCGTGCTGTCGTTGCAGGCGAATACGATGACCAGTAGTGGAATCAAGGCGAGCCGTCTCATGGACTCTACCCCTCCTGCCGACGTGGGAAAGTAGGCCGCATGCGCGCCGTCGGCTTGGCACGCCGCGGCCGGTCGAAACGGGAGGGGCTCGGTGCCTCTCTTCGGAGGTCCGGTGCGTTCCTCAGGCTCCGTGCCTCCATAGAGCAAGGCGACAAACCGCGGCGGAGGGGCTCAGGATGGCTGCCAAGGTTGGCCTGCGCCGGTCGGGGGTGCGCGGCGAAACTATCGGGAAGGGGAGCCGGCTCCCATATTAGAAGGACGGCCGACGACAGTATTACCCCGGGAAACGAGTCTGGGCGCCATGGACAACCTGGGAACTCCGCGGCCTCGCAATCCGCACGACATCACGGGCCTCCTGGAGGTCAATCGCGCTGGCGATAAGGGTGCGATCCATGAGCTCGCTCCCCTCGTCTACGAAGAGCTCCATCAGATTGCCCACCAGCAGTTAGGACGCGAGCGAACGGGCCATACGCTTCAGACCACCGGCCTCGTTCACGAGGCGTTCATGAAGTTCGTCGGCCTCGATCGCCTCCAGTTCAGCGACCGCGCTCATTTCTTCGCCCTGTCGTCTCGCCTGATGCGGCAGATCCTCGTTGACTACGCGAAACGGCGGCACCGGCTCAAACGGCGAGGAGTGCACGTGCCCATCGGCACCCAAGACAGAACCGCGCCGGAGCGCGGCAAGGTCGCGATCGAAGCGCTCATCGATCTCGACCGAGCACTCGAAGAGCTGGCGAAGATCTCGGACCGGCAGGCTCGCGTCGTCGAATGCCGGTTCTTTGCCGGGATGACCGTGGAGGAGACCGCCGACGCGTTGACGATCTCCAGGGCCACGGTGAAGCGGGAGTGGCAGCTGGCCCGTGCCTGGCTCAACCGCGAGCTCACCTGAGGCCCCACGGATGAACCGCCAGGATTGGGACCGGATCGGGACGCTGTTCTACGAGGCGCTGGAACGCAGCGGCGCCGAGCGTGAGGAGTTCCTCGCGGGGCTGGGCGATGAGTCGCTGGTGGAAGAGCTCCGGTCGCTGCTCTCGGCCCACGAGCGCCGGGGCGCGTTCGATGAGTTGGCGGAGGGCCTGAGCGGCCCGGAGGTCCGAGGGCTGCTCCGCCTGGGCCCCGGCGATCCGCTGGGGCCCTACCGGATCGTGCGAGAGATCGCGGGCGGCGGCACGGCGACTGTCTACGAAGCGCGAGACCTGAAGCTAGAGCGCGAGGTCGCCATCAAGGTCCTTCGTCCCGAGCTGGCCGCCGTCCTCGGGGCCGACCGATTCGTCCAAGAAATGAAGACGACCGCCCAGTTGCAGCACCCCCACATCCTGCCGCTGTACGACTCGGGCCGATCGGACGGGTTCCTGTACTACGTGATGCCCTACATCGAGGGCGAATCGCTGCGGGACAAGCTGAACCGCGAGACCCAGCTGGGGATCGAGGAGGCTGTCCGGATCACGACCGAGGTGGCCGACGCGCTGGGCCACGCCCACCGGCACGGCATCGTGCACCGGGACATCAAGCCCGAGAACATCCTGCTACAGGAGGGCCGGGCGCTAGTGGCGGATTTCGGCATTGCACTGGCCGTGAGCGCGGCGTCGGGCGGGCGGATGACGGAGACGGGTCTCTCGCCCGGTACGCCGCACTACATGAGCCCGGAGCAGGCGACGGCGGAGAAGGAGCTCACGCACCGGACGGACATCTACTCGTTGGGGTGCGTGCTGTACGAGATGCTGATGGGGGAGCCGCCGCACACGGGCGCGTCGGCGCTGCAGATCATGCGGAAGATCGTCACCGAAGAGGTCCGGCCGGTCACGGATCTGCGGAAGGCGGTGCCGCCCAACGTGGCCACGGCCACGGCGAAGGCGCTGGAGAAGGTGCCGGCTGACCGGTTCGAGACCGCCGAGGCGTTTGCCGAGGCGCTGGCCGATGTGACCTTTGCGAGCCGGAGCACGGCTGCGAGTCCGGCCCAGGTGGATTCCGTTCCGGGGCGCGGCCCATCATGGAAGCTGGTGTCGGCGGCCGTCGGCCTGGCCCTCGTGGCGGGAGCGAGCGCCGTGTGGATCCTGCGTCCGATCCCCGACAGTCCCGAGATTCCCCGTGGACCGGTCCGGCTCTCCATCGAGTCCGATTCTGCGCACAGGATCTTACCCTTCGGTTCAGTTGCCCTGTCCCCAGACGGGTCGGTCCTCGTGTATGCAGCACAAACCGGCTCGGGATCGATGCTGTACCGAAGACGGCTCGATGAGCTCGAAGCCCACCCGATCCCCGGCACAGAGGGCGGATTTCAGCCGTTCTTCTCACCGGATGGAGCCCATCTTGGCTTCCGTACGGAGGATGCGCTCCGAAGGGTTCGTTTGGATGGAGGGGAGCCCCATACCATCACCGAGTTCGATGGCGAACTCTGGGGGGCGGACTGGGGGGCGGATGACGAGATCGTGTTCAGTACGTTTCGGCGCTTCGGTGCGGAGGCGGGGCGAAGAAACCACGTCTACACCGTGAGCGCAGATGGGGGTGCACCCGAGTCCCTCGAGGTGCTCGACCGACTGACTGACAGTCTCGAGATATCCACTCCGGCTTTCATTCCGGGTGCGCGCGCGCTCTTGTTCACGGGGGAGGGATGGGGGCCTGCCCAACGTGTTGGAGTGGTGTCGCTTGAAAGCGGGGACGTCCGGTTGCTTGTGCCGGGGGTCGCGCTGCGGTACGTGCGGTCGGGACACCTGGTCTATGTACAGCCCGACGGAACGCTCATCGCGCAACCCTTCGATGTGGCGAAACTCGATACCGCTGGACCCGCCCGCCGGGTGGTGGACGGATTGGGCCTTTCCCTGATGGCACCCCCAACGGTTGCGGTCTCATCATCCGGAACGCTCGCCTACACCCTGGCTCATGAGGCTTTCGGCCTGGTCCTGGTCGACCGTGACGGCAACCAGCAAATCCTCCTCCGGGGTAGAAGGTTCTGGGTTCCCCGATTCTCACCCGATGGTACCCGCATAGCTTTCGGTGAGATAGCAGTGGCAGGCGAAGACATTCGGATTCATGACCTGGCGGTGGGAACCACCTCGCGGCTCACGTTTGACGGGCAGCTGAACAACGATCCGGTATGGAATCCCGACGGGACCAGCCTTGCGTTTTCGCGACGGGCGCCCAGCGGCAAGGAGCTCTACGTTGTCTCCGCCGAGGGTGGGGACCCCGATCCAGTATTGGTGCAGGACGGGGGTCAGTATGCCACCGACTGGTCACCGGATGGCAGCTACCTGGTGTTCACCAATCACGAAGGGTTCCCCCTGAATCGCGACATCTGGATCGTCGCGCCCAGCGAGGATGGAGAACCACGGCCCTTCCTGGCCACCCCTTTTCAGGAAGACGCGGGCCGGGTTTCGCCGAGTGGTCGCTGGTTGGCCTATCAGTCGGACGAGTCCGGTCAACTCGAAGTATACGTTCAGAGCTTCCCCGAACCCGGGAACAAGAGGCTGATCTCCAGCGGAGGCGGAAAACACCCGATCTGGGGACCCGATGGGCAGGAGCTCTTCTACTGGAATCCCCGAGGGGAACTGATCGCGAATCAGCTGACGGTGGGGGACGACGTAACGATCGGACAACGCGACGTGCTGTTCCAGCTTCCCGACAACCTGTGGGAGTACGGCGCGCAATATGACATCCACCCGGATGGACAGCGATTCGTCATTGCGAGAAACGCGATGCAGAGCCGTCTGATCGTGGCACTCGGCCTGATCGATCAACAGCCATAGATCCCTGGGCCAGGGCACTGGGACTGACACTGCGGGCTGGGATGGCGTGCCGTGGGTGCCTGCCCTCCGGTCCTTAGGGCAGACGGGCCAGAGCGAGCCGATCCGCGAGTCAACGCTTCGAACTAAGGTCCCGGCGTGTATCATTCAGTAGTGAATGCGGAACGAGATTCCAATGCAGCTTGATTGGATCGTGACCCCTGGTGATCAGCAGCGCATAGAGGAATTCGTTGCTTCTAGGGAAGGTGACTACCTCGTCCAGCATCGTATCAGGCGCAACGTCGAGGGGGTTCACGATCCCATCACCGAGACTACGATCTGGAAGTCTCTTGTCTCCTGCCTACTGTCAACCCAGCAGCGTTCGGGACCAGCTAGCGCTATCACCAGGTTCCAGGGCGAATCTCCTTTTCCGCTCGCTCTCGAGCGTTGTAGATCCGAGTCCTCCCTTAGCTCCTATGTGACAGCCTGTCTCACGGACTATGGCGGCATCCGATTCACCGAGAAAATCGGTCGGGAGCTAGAGGTCAACCTGGCCAGGCTTGACGGCGGCCTTTGGGAGAGTGTCGAGTCCTCCATTCTCCGCTTGCTCGTACCCGCTGGGCCAGCTCTCGAACGAGAGGTTGCGATGATCCTCAGGGCTAGCCTCTACGGGATTGGACCAAAGCAATCGCGGAACTTGCTCCAAGCTCTGGGCCTTACTCGCCACGAGATTCCGATCGATAGCAGAATAACCAAGTGGCTCAACGAATTCGGTTTTCCAGTCAAGCTTTCGGCTGAGGCACTGGGGGACGAGGCCTACTACCAGTTCGTCAGCGATGGCATCCAGAAGCTCTGCCAGGAGAGCGACGTGTATCCGTGCGTTTTGGACGCCGCCATATTCTCGAGTTTCGACGATGGGGGCTGGGAAGACGTTGGGGTAATCTGGTGACTGACACCCCCACGCTATGACATTGCTATTGACACTGCCGGCTAGATATTGGCCCGAAGCGCTGCCCTCCTGCCCTTTGCGCAGACGTGCCACGCGCTGCGCCAACACACAAAGCACTCACACCTCTAACCTTTGGCCTTCAAGCGCTCGACTTAGCAACCTGAACCACCAGCCACCGAGGCCGGTTGCCCTCCACGCTCCTGATCTCGTCCTCGTGGTGCCAAGTCCATACGTTCGAAGAATAGAGGGTTCACCCGACGTCCGGCAGCCTGCTCCTCGCTGGATCAGGGGATGGGCCGGGCGGGTCCGAGCGACCTGGATTCAGAGAGGAAGACTATGCGGATCCCACTCCACGTTCGGCTTTTCACCCTGTCCGGCCTCGCGCTCGCTCTCGTGTCTTGCGGCGCAACGGACGACACAGCCTCTCTCGACGCCCCCGACGCACCGGCGACACCCAGCCCCCACCTTTACCTCTGGGCGGGAGACGCCGACGCAGGAGAAGGTGACTCGGACTTTCTGGCCGTGGTAGACGCCGACCCTGAGAGTCCGACATACGGATCCGTTTTGGGAACGGCCCCGGTGGGCTCGGCGGGCAACGATCCCCATCATGCCGAGCCGATCGCCCCGACCGGCGGGCTGCTCTTTGCCAACGGATTCAATGCGAACCGGACATTCCTCTTCGACCTGTCGTCTCCCGGCAAGGCGGCGTTCGTGAGAGAGCTCGACAAGATTCCGGGATTCGAGTACACGCACAGCTTCTACCGCCTTGAGAACAGCCACGTGCTGGCGACGTTCCAGCGGGGAGACGGCAGCCGACCGGGCGATGCCGGGGGACTGGCCGAGTTCGACGCCGACGGCAACTTGGTGCGGATGACGTCCGCCGCCGACTCCGACTTCGAAGGTGCCATGATTCGTCCGTACGCACTCGAGGTGTTTCCCGAAGTCGATCGAATCCTGACGACAAGCAACGCCATGATGCTGCTCGATCCTGAGACCGGTCGTTATGTGTTTGAGCGATCGGAGAACGTGGTTCAGCTTTGGCGGCTCTCCGATCTCAGCCTGCTTGCCACCTTGACGCTCCCGCTATTGCCTCCCGCTGAAGGGCCGGAGTGCTTCATCGAACACCTGATGACCGGAGAAGACTGCACTCCGTCCAGAATCGCCGGTCACAACCGCCCTTTCGAAATCCGTCCGCTCCCCGGCGGGTCGGCGATCCTGAACACGTTCGCGTGCGGCTTCTACAGGGTCCACGCAATGGACACGGACGAGCCTAGGGTTGACGTGCTCATGAACTGGCCGGAGAAGGCCGGGTGCTCCGTGCCAACCATAGTCGGGAAGTTCGAGGTACTCCCGATCATGTTCGCGAACGAGATCGTGACGCTCGACGTGTCCGATCCGACGAGCCCGGTTGAGGTGGCGAGCCGGACGTTCGACGACGGATTCATGCCGCACTTGGCGCAGGTCGACCCCGGCACCTACCGGGTCGCGGTGACCGGCATCGGTCCGGACGCTGGACCGGTGCTTATGTACTGGGTAGACCCCGACACGGGCGAACTCACCCTCGACGAGGCATTCGGGCAGGCGGACGGCCTCGGACCTGGCTTCTCGATGACCCGGGACGAATGGCCGCACGGGCCGACGGGACCCGCTATACCGCACGCGGCGCTGTTCGGACGTTAGGTTCAGCTAGGAACGAGGGGCAGTTCCTTCGGGGGCTGACCGACCCTCTGCCTTCCCGGCCGTAGCGCACCTGCCTTCTCAGCAGACGGGGTGCGAGTCATGCCTCACTCGCTCTGTTGGGGTCGATGGAATATCGTTCGGCTGCCCGTGCTTTCCTTCTCCCGTGGAGTCGGCCATGCGACATGACGATGAGCGAGTAGGACGCGTATTGAGCCGGAGAGAAGCGCTCGCCCTGATGGGGGCCGCGAGTGCGTCGATGCTCGGCGGTCGACCGGCCTTGGCGGCGTTTCCCGGACGTGTGCAGGCGTTGCCCTCATGCATCGTGCGTCCGCGGCAGACCGCGGGACCCTACTTCGTCGACGGGCAGCTCGAGCGGTCGGATATACGATCGGATCCAACGGACGGTTCGGTCTCGAAGGGCGCCCCCTTTCGTCTCGCCTTCCACGTTTCGCGGATCGACGCGGACGGGTGTGCTCCCCTCCCCGGCGCGCTGGTGCATCTGTGGCAGTGCGACGCGCTCGGCGTGTACTCCGGAGTCGAAGATCTGGAGGGCCGGTTCGACACCGTGGGACAGAAGTTTCTGCGCGGCTTTCAGCCGACGGATGCGGACGGGATCGCCCGTTTCACGACGATCTACCCTGGCTGGTACGAGGGGAGGACGGTCCACATTCACTTCACGATCCGAACAGACCCTTCATCGGACGGCCGCGAGTTCATATCACAGCTCTATTTCGACGATTCGTTAACCGATCGCGTCATGGACGCCAAGCCGTACGCAAGCCGGGGTAGGGACCGGGCCGTGAGGAACCTCCAGGACGACATTTACCTAGCCGGCGGTGACCAACTCCTGCTCGAAGTGGAAGAGGATGATGACGGCTACGCGGCGAGATTCGACATCGGGCTCCAGATTGTGTAGGCGGCTAAACGGGCTGCTTTAGGTGTCACTGCTATTGACACTGCCGGCCGGATCGCGGCGCGCGTAGCCAGCGAACGCCTGCCTCATTCGCAGCAGTGCGGCGGGGGCGTTGTCACTATTCGTGACACTACCGCCTGAATCCTGGCGTCTGGTCTAAGCGACCTCCTGCCTTCTCCGCACTGGCCACTATCTTCCTTAGGCCAGACGTGCGAGGAGAGGTCCTCGGAACCCGCATCGAGCAATGAGGTGGCCAATGGAGACCGCACCCCTGCAGACTCGACCGCTCGGCACCACCGATCTGGCGATCACGCCGGTGGGCTTCGGCGCCTGGGCCATCGGCGGGGGCGACTGGGCCTTCGGCTGGGGTCCCCAGGACGACCGGGACTCCCTGGCCGCCATGCGTCACGCCCTGGAGCTGGGCATCAACTGGATCGACACGGCCGCCGTGTATGGGCTCGGCCACTCGGAGGAGGTCGTGGGACGGTTGCTCCGGGAGCTGCCGGACGGCGAGCGGCCCTATGTCTTCACCAAATGCGGCCTCGTGTGGGACGAGGAGGACCGCGGGGAGAACCCGGAGCAGGTGCTCCGGCCCGACTCCATCCGCCGGGAGGTGGAGGCCTCGCTCCGCCGGCTGGGCGTGGAGCGCATCGACCTCTACCAATTCCACTGGCCTGACGAGACCGGCACCCCGGTGGAGGACTCGTGGGGGGAGATGGTGCGCCTCGTGGAGGAAGGGAAGGTGCGGGCTGTCGGAGTGTCCAACTTCGACGTGGAGCTCCTCGAGCAGTGCGAGGTCATCCGCCACGTGGACTCGCTGCAGCCGCCCTTCTCTCTGATCGCCCGTGAGGCCGCTGGCGCGGAGATCCCTTGGTGCGCGGAGCACGGCACCGGGGTCATCGTCTACAGCCCGCTTCAGTCGGGGCTTCTGACGGAGAAGTGGACGGCGGACCGGATGGACGAGCTGGATCCGGACGACTGGCGCCACCGCTCGGAGGAGTTCCAGCAGCCCCGGCTTGACCGCAACCTCGAACTGCGCGACGCCCTCAGGCCCATCGCCCGGCGTCACGACACCACCATCCCCGCCGTGGCCGTGGCTTGGACGCTGGCCTGGCCCGGCGTCACGGGTGGCATCGTGGGCGCCCGCTCGCCCGAGCAGGTGGACGGCTGGATTGGGGCCGCGTCCCTCGACCTGGACGCCGAGGACCTGAACGCCATCGCACGGGCTCTCGAGGCCACCGGCGCGGGTGACGGTCCGAGGAGGCCGTGATGGAGACCCTTAACCTCGGAGACTTTGGACTGCTCCGGAACCAACTCCCGCCTATCGTGAGATTGCGGATAGAGGGGGTAGTCGCCTGGGCCAGTTGGTGGAGTCGCGACGCGTCCCGTTGTCACTTCGCCTGACACTGCCGGCCGAATCGTAGCGATCTGAGCAGGCGACCTTCTGCGCCGTACGCAGTAGTGCGACCGATATGTCAACCAGGCGAACGGGACACCCAATACCGTGCGTCTGTTCGTATCTGTCACCTCCACGCTCCTGATCTCGTCCTCGTGGAGCCGCATCCATACGTTCAAGAATAGAGGATCTCCCGACTTGCGGTCGCCTATGATGGGAGTCATGGTCCGCAAGTAACGAAAGCGGGCCTCTTTCCGCGCCCGCTTTCTGAGGTACAGAAAGATGTTCCCGGCGACGGCAGCAGTTCGATCTGTCGCGGGCCCCGCTGGACTCTCGGCGCAGCCTTCCCCGTTAGTGCACTCTCCTGCAACTCTCGCGAACCAGAATCTCTACTGCCGTGCTCTTCAAGTAATGGAGATAGGCTACATGACCTCCACGATCTGCACAGTTATGGTCTGCCTTGCCATCGTAGGGTTTGCTGTAGCTTTGCAGGCGCAGCCGATCCAACCAGCCCCTGCCTGCGGTGCCAAAGTGGAACAGCTTCCGCAACTAACACTGCTCTCGGTGCCAACCGGGCGACTTGCACCGGGCGAAACGACCTGTTTCGGCCTTGTCGTAGAGCAGGGCGAGTTCATCCGTATCTCCGTCGAAGCCGAAGGGGTATGGGGATATCTGCGTGCCCGAGTCCTGGAACCGCGACAACACAACCCGTTGCAGGTCACCTGGGCCTGGTCGTTTTTCCCCTCGCTGCCGCTTGCCTTTGAGGCAGCCACAACGGGCTTGTTTATCGTCGAGCTGAGCATTCCCCCCGCAGTACCCTTCAAGGACACCGTCCCATTCAGGATACAGGTGCTCGACCGGTTGTCGGCAAGAACCCAGGCGGCTCGGTTGGTTGATCTTCGAAGAGATCCCAGAACTGCATGGCTGCGCCAGAATGCAGTTCCCATCCGCTCAATCGATCCGCAGGATGAGGATTACTCCGATCTCCAGTTCTTACGCGAGGATTTACGTCATGTGCGGGTAGTGCTGCTCGGCGAGGGGGATCACGGAGGCGGATCGGATTTCAAAGCCAAGACGCGGCTCGTCAAGTTCCTGCACCAGCAGATGGGTTTCGACGTTCTGGCGTTCGAGTCCGGACTCTTCACTACGACGAGGGCGTGGGCCGCCCTGCAAACCGACGCGGAGCCTCGGGAAGCATTCCTCAAAGGTGTTATCGGAATCTGGGGCCAGTCGGACCAGGTACAGCCCCTGATCCGCTACATTCACATCTCGGCGCGGAACGACCGGCCACTGGAGCTCACGGGCTTCGACAGCCAGTTCTCCGGAACAGCGCGGAACTCCTTCCTGCCCGCTATGCGGCAGGTGCTCCGGCAACATGGAATCGACACCCCTTTAGCCGACGAGAACAGTGCGCCGGCCCGCATCCTCGCCGGGATTCTCGATGGGCGATTCGCCCAAGAACGCGAGGATCTTCCCAGCGCCGCGGAGCAGGCGCGAAGCATGGAAGCCCTGCGAGCCGCGGCCGTTGAGGTGGAGCGAACTGTGCGCAGCCGCGAGGGTTCGTTCTGGGCGCAAGTGCTGCGCAGCTCAGCAGTCCAGCTCGGCCTCTTACTTGAGAACCTTAGGGACCCGGATGAAGAAGCGACTGCCTACCGCAGAGGGCGCGACCGCCAGATGGCCGAGAATCTGATCTGGCTTGCGAACACATATTTTCGAGATCGCAAGATCATCGTGTGGGTGCACACGTTCCACGCTATGCGGAACCCGCAAGCCACAACATCCGGCAGGGTGCAAGGGTTCACTATGGGGCACGGCCTCTGGGAAGCTCTCGGTCCCGAAAGCTTCGCTATCGGATTTACTTCGTATCGTGGGTCCACCCACTGGGTGACACTGCCGGACGGGTTCGACCAGGACGTCGTGCCTGATCAGCATCCGTCGTTCGAGTTCGAAGAGTTGATGGACGCGACCGGTCACGAGCTGGCCTATGTCAACCTCCGCGAAGGGCGGGCACGGCACCAATGGCTCGGCGGATCGTTCGTGGCGAGTTTGCTCTACCTCATGCCGCAACAGGCAACGTGGAGCGACGTACTGGACGCCGTGTTCTTCATTCGTACGCAGGAGCCGAGCCGAAGAGTCGGCGGCGTGCGATAAGAGCTTCCGTGCCACCTCGAGCGGCGGGAGCGCAGCATACCTCCTCCTCCCAGCGCGCGCCCAGCATCGGCATGCCGTGCGCCGAATCCCTTGCGCTGCGGGCTCGCACTCGCGAGCCTGGGGTTCCTTTCGAAAAGGTCATGGATTATGCTCGCTCGCTGCGCGCTTCTCAGATCTGTTTTTGGGCTCGTCGCCGTGGCTTCGGCATTCACCGCGTCCGATCTCCAGGGCCAGGAGCCTGTCCACATCGAAGGCCTGGGAAGCCTGTCATTCCCGACCTCGGGCGAGACCGAGGTGCAGGGCGACTTCCTTCGGGGCGTCCTGCTCATGCACAGCTTCGAATATGGCCGTGCAGCGGACGCGTTCCGAAAGGCGCAGGAAACCGACCCGGACTTCGCCATGGCCTATTGGGGTGAGGCGATGACGCACACTCACCCCGTGTGGAACCAGAAGGACGCGGAGGCGGCGCGCGCGGTGCTCGAGCGCTTGGCGCCGACCGCGGAAGCGCGGCTGGCCAAAGCGCCGACGGACCGGGAGAAGGCGTACCTGGCCGCCGTAGAAGTGCTCTACGGCGAGGGTGAGAAGCCGGCGCTCGACACGCTGTACGCGGCCGAGATGGGGAAGCTCGCGGCCGCCTACCCGGACGACCTGGAAGCGCAGGCGTTCTATGCGGTCGCCCTGCTGGGCCTGAGCCAGGGGGATCGAGACGTGCCCACGTACATGGAGGCAGGCGCGATCGCGCTGGCTGCGTTCGACGAGAACCCGCACCACCCGGGCGCGGCGCACTACACGATCCACTCGTTCGATGACCCGACGCACGCGATCCTCGCAATGGAGGCGGCCCGCGCCTACTCGCTGATCGCACCCAACGCGGGGCACGCGCAGCACATGACCACGCACATCTTCCTCGCGCGCGGCCTGTGGAACGATGTAGTGGACCAGAACCTCCAGGCGGTCGCCGTGGCGAACCGCACGCGGATCGAACGCGGCGGACTCGCCTCTTCCTGCGGCCACTACAACGAGTGGCTGACGTACGGCTACGATCAGCAGGGTCGATACCAGATGGCGGCCGACAAGCTGGCCGACTGTCTCGCGCAGAGCCTCGACTCCGAGCGGTCCGAGGATGCTCGGCGGTCCGCCGCGTTCTCGTACGTCCGCATGCGCGGCCTCCACCTCGTGGACGCGCGCGATGGACGGAGTGCCGCCGCGATGGCTCGGCTCGAAGTGCCCGAGCCGACGCTCACCACACGGCTCATCGACGCGTGGGGGAACGGGGTCGCCGCGCTCCACCGGGGGGAACGGGCCGACGCCGAAGCGGCTTACGATTTCCTGATGGAGAAGGGTGACGAAGCCCCCCGGAATTTCGTGACGCCCTACGTACCCGTGTGGCAGGGGACGCTCGAGGCGATGCTGCTCGCCGACGCAGACGACCTGGATGCCGCCATCGAGGTGGCACGACGGGCGGCCGATTACGAGGCGTCGCTTCCGATCGATTTCGGTCCGCCGATCGCGCTCAAGCCCGCCCGCGAGCTCGAGGGCGAGTTGCTACTGGAGAACGGCCAGGCCGCCGAGGCCATGGCGGCCTTCCAGCGGCAGCTCGGCCGAACGCCGAACCGCATTGTGACATTGGGAGGCTTCGCGCGTGCCAGCGTGGCGGCCGGACGCACGGACCTGGCCGAACGGGCGTATCGGTCACTGGCAGAGCTTCTCTCGCAGGCAGACGCGGATCAACCCGAGCTCGCTGAGGCGAACGCCTTCCTTTCACAGCTGGCCGAGTCCGACTGATGACGAGGATCGCCGCGCTTCTGCTCACTCTCGCCTGGTGAGACCCCGGTACTGAGGGGAGCGCCGGGCCTGCCTGCCGGACGGCGTGTGCCCGGGGGACCTCACTCACGCTCCTGATCTCGTCCTTGTAGAGGGGACACTCTTGCGGCTTCATTCTGCGGCTGCCCATCGTGGTCCACCTATGAACCAGGGGTTAACTGCGCCGAGGAGGATGCGATGGGCAAGACGTATCAATCGACGGTGATCGACGCAGCCGTTGATGAGGTTTGGCGAACCATCCGCGATTTTCACGACATGAGCTGGGCTCCCAACGTGATTCAGAGCGTTGAGAAGGTGGGAGACCGATCAGGCCATGAGATTGGGGCTGTGCGTATCCTCAACGGCGGTTTTGTCGAGACGCTGAAAGTGTTGGACAACGAAGGACGGACCTTCAGCTACAGCATCGACGACGGACCATCGCCCGTTTCCAAGCACGACGTGCGCAATTATGTCGGCCGGGTTCGGGTGAGCGAAGCCACCGAGGAAGGCGGTGGGACCTTGGTTGAGTGGTCATCTTCGTGGGAGCTCAACGACGAACCTGCCAGCGAGTTCTGTCACAGCATCTATCTGGCGCTCCTTGCCGACATGAAGGCGAGCCTGGAGTAGCACGCCGCGTTATCCAGCCCGCATCAGCGGCACATGGTCGGGAACGCCGGCCGAACCTTCGCTGTTCTCTTACTCGAGAGGGGATTTGGAACGGGAGGTTGGGAGGAGGATGATGGGAACGTGAACGCTCACAGACTCAACAGGATCGCGCTGGTCTCCGTTTTCGGACTGACGCTGGCGCTGCCGCAGG
>Ga0255054_10001048_pt1 | contig 16249 bp, 8 predicted proteins | sample JV7_2_23_MG_FD_188634 | JGI IMG/M metagenome (GOLD analysis project Ga0255054, IMG submission 188634) | Seawater microbial communities from Jervis Inlet, British Columbia, Canada - JV7_2_23 | ecosystem: Environmental > Aquatic > Marine > Inlet | place: Canada: British Columbia | collected...
CCTTCGAACGGGATCGGATCTCCGAGGATCTCGGTGCGGCCTTCTTCGACGCGGATGGTGACGGTGACCTCGATCTCTACGTGGTCAGCGGGGGCAGCGAGTTCTCAGACCGGGTGCCCGCGCTCCGGGATCGGCTGTATCTGAACGATGGCCGCGGTCGATTCCGGAAAGCGGAAGGCAGCCTGCCGTCGATGAACGTGAGCGGCTCGCGAGTGGCGGCGCACGATTTCGATGCGGATGGCGACATCGATCTCTTCGTCGGCGGGCGGGTCGTTCCGTGGCGCTACGGGATCGATCCCGCCAGCGTCCTCCTCGCGAACGACGGTCGGGGCCGGTTCACCGATGTCACGCAGCAGGCAGCGCCCGATCTGGCAACCCTCGGCATGGTCACCGACGCCATCTGGGAGGATGTCGACGGAGATGATCGGACGGATCTCGTTGTCGTCGGCGAATGGATGCCGATCACGGTCTTTCGCAACACGGGGGACGGCAGGTTCGAGCGGGCAGACGCGCCCGGTCTGGAAAAGAGTCACGGGTGGTGGAACCGCATCGTGGCCGGGGATTTCACCGGTGATGGTCGCACCGATTTCGTGGTCGGAAACCTGGGTCTGAACACGCGGCTGCGCGCGACCGAGCGTGAACCGCTCACCATGTACGTGAAGGATTTCGACCGGAACGGGACGGTCGACCAAATCCTCTTGCAGTACAACGACGGCGTCAGCTATCCGCTCGCCCTGCGCGACGATCTGATCGGCGCCCTTCCATTCCTCAGGACCCGCTACCCCAACTTCGAGGACTACGCCCTCGAGACCGTCACGGACATCTTCTCACCGGCCGAGCTGGCCGATGCGGTGGTGAAGCAGGCGTATACCTTGGCCACGGCGCTGGCGAGGAACGACGGCGACGGCTCCTTCACGCTCCTGCCCCTGCCGCTGGAAGCGCAGATCGCCCCCACCTACGGGATCCTTCCAGCGGACATCGACGAGGACGGTCATCTCGACCTGCTGCTGGCGGGGAATTTCGACGGCGTCAAGCCGGAGCTCGGCCGCATGAGCGCCGGCCATGGCCTGGTCCTGCGGGGCGATGGAACGGGTGGCTTCCAGCCGGTTCACGTAGCGGAGAGCGGCTTCCTCGTCCCCGGCCAGGCACGGGACATTCAGCGAATTCGAACGGCCCGAGACGACCTCTACTTCGTGACCCGTAACAACGATCGGCCTCTCGTCTTCGGCCTGGTCGGAATACCGAGGTTCTAAGGTCGCTTCGTCGTGATGACGATCACCCCGTTGGCGCCTCGCACGCCGTATATCGCCGTGTCGGCGGGATCCTTGAGCACCTTGATGGACTCGATGTCGTACGGATTTATCCCGACCAGGGCTCCACCCGGTCCCGGCTGGATCGGAATGCCATCGATCACATACAGCGGCTCGCTATCGCCCCGGAGCGATGTTTGGCCGCGAATGCGAACCGCGATGCCGTCGGGGGTCCGCCTGACGTCGACGCCGGCGATCCGGCCCGCAAGTATCTCTTCGATCGGCTCGCCGGGATGGCGCTGGATGTCCTCGGCGGTCACGGTGTTGGGGTCTCGCGGAGCCCGCTCCGAAGCATCCGCGGCATCCGCGGCTTCATTCCCGTTCGTTCCGCCATGGGCGCACCCGTGCAGGAGTCCGAGGAGCACGCCCAGCGCCAGGGTAGCGCGGGCCAATCGTGCGGGCGAGGACATTGGGTACCTCGGGGATCGAAGGTCGCGAGGGCTCGTAGCCGAGCGCAAACTAGCGAGGATAGGATACCCTCCGGGGGAGGGAATCGGTCCGCCGGCGCGGGGAGTGAGCCCGGGAGCGAGACGGCGGGACCGGGGGACCACTGGCGGGACAACCGGTCGGCGGTCGAGATTCCCAGCCGACTCGTCGAGCCCGTTCACGTTTGCGGCACCTCGCCCCCGGAGGTGGACAGGCGATCCGGATCCGGCCGCTGAACTAGGAGGACTCGCAGCTGACCCCCATGCGTAGGATCACGACGGCGTGCGCTCTGGTCGTCATCGCCGGCGTCCCAGCGGTGACGGGCTGTGGCGGCGGGGATTCCCGAGCGCTCTTCGAGCTGCTGCGGCCCGAGGCGACCGGCGTCACGTTCGTCAACGAGCTGCCGGAAGACCCCGAGTTCAACGTCATCGATTATCTCAACTACTACAACGGTGGCGGGGTCGCCGTCGGCGACGTCGACAACAACGGCCTGCCGGATCTCTACTTCACCTCCAACCTGGGTCCGAACCGGCTCTATCTCAATAAAGGGAATTACCGATTCGAGGAGATCACCGAGCGGGCGGGCGTGGCCGGAAGCGGTGGCTGGACGACCGGCGCCACGATGGCGGATGTGAACGGGGACGGCCACATCGACATGTACGTGTCGGCCGTCAGTCACCTCACCATGCGCGGAAGCAACATTCTCTACATCAACAACGGCGACGTCAGCTTCACCGATATGACCGAGGCCTACGGGCTCGGTCATACCGGTTACTCGACCCAGGCCGCCTTCTTCGACTACGACCTCGACGGCGACCTCGATATGTACCTCCTGAATCACTCGACCCACGCCGAGCGCGGCAGCGTCTTCCGCCCCCAGCGCGGGGAACACCATCCGAGGGCAGGTGACCGCCTCTTCCGGAACGACGGCGAGCGCTTCGTGGATGTGACCGCCGGGGCGGGCATCTACGGTACGGTCGAGGGGTACGGCCTCGGCGTCGTCGTGAGCGATCTGGACCTCGACGGCTGTCCCGACCTGTTCGTGGCCAACGACTTCCAGGAGAACGACTTTCTCTATTACAACAACTGCGACGGCACCTTCACCGAGTCGATTGCCACATCCCTGGGGCACACGACCCGTTCCTCGATGGGTGTCGATGCCGCCGACTTCAACAACGACGGCAGGCCGGACGTCATGGTCCTCGACATGCTTCCGGAGCGAGAGGAGATCCTGAAGACCTCGGCCAACGCCGAGAGCTTCGCGATCGAGGACCGGAAGCTCGAAGCCGGCTATCACCCTCAATACGCACGAAACACGCTCCAACTCAACCGCGGCCAGCGCCGGTTCAGCGAGATCGGCTACCTGGCCGGCGTCCACGCGACCGATTGGAGCTGGGCCCCCCTCTTCGCAGACCTCGACAACGACGGCGACAAGGACCTGTTCGTTACGAACGGCATCTACCGTCGGCTGAACGACCTCGACTACTTCGACTATGTGCGCGGCGCGGCCGTCCAGGCCTCGCTCATGGATGGAATCACGGAGGAGGACCTCGCGCTGCTGGGCAAGATGCCCCAGGTCCCCATCGGCAACTACGCGTTTCGCAACAACGGTGACCTCACGTTCACGAACTCGGCCGATGCCTGGGGCCTGGCGCAGCCCGGCTTCTCCACTGGCGCGGCCTACGCCGACCTGAACAACAGCGGCGCGCTCGACCTGATCGTGAACGACATCAACGCGCCCACATCGATATACCGTAACCGGGCTCGCGAGATCAGCGAACATCATTACCTCGCGGTGGTCCTGCGGGGCGCCGGAGCCAACACGGCAGGAATCGGCGCGAAGGTGATGATCAGGCACGGCGACGTGCGGCAGCTCCTGGAGCAGATGCCGACCCGCGGCTTCCAGTCGTCCGTCGATCCCCGCCTGCATTTTGGGTTGGGTCCCGCCGAGAGGGTCGACTCCCTGGTCGTCATCTGGCCGGATCGGCGCTATCAGGTGCTGACCGATCTCGCGGCCGACCAGCAGATCACGCTCTCACAGGGCGACGCCGACGGGCGGTATGCGTATCCGGAGGAGCAGGCAGAGATGACGGCAGGCGGATCGGCGCCCGTGGCAGCCGACGCGCGGCTCTTCGTCGATGTGACCGCCGAGACCGGCATCGAGTTCACGCACGAGGAGAACAGGTTCTTCGACTACAACCGCGAGCCGCTCATGCCGCACCTGCTCTCGACCGAAGGACCCGCCCTCGCCACGGGTGACGTGAACGGCGACGGCCTGGACGACCTCTTTGTCGGCGGCGCCAAGCACCAGTCGGGGCGGCTGTTCCTGCAGCAGGCCAATGGCGGGTTCCGCGCGAGCGACGACCGGGTTTTCCAGGCGGACAGCCTCCACGAAGACATCGCGGCCGCCTTCTTCGATGCCAACGGCGACGGAGACCCGGACCTGTACGTCGTCAGCGGAGGAAACGAGTTCTGGGGTGACCACGAAGCGCTCCGGGATCGGCTCTACCTGGGCGACGGTGAGGGCAACTTCCACCGTTCCCTGGACCGCCTGCCCGACTTGTTCGAGAACGGCTCCTGCGTCGTTCCGGGGGACTTCGACAGAGACGGCGATCTCGACCTCTTCGTCGGCAGCAGGGTGGTTTCCCGCGAGTATGGCCGTACGCCCCGGAGCTACCTGCTGGAGAACGACGGCACGGGACGGTTCGTGGATGTCACCTCCGAGAGGACGGAAGGGCTCGCGGAAGCGGGGATGGTCACGTCGGCCGCGTGGCTCGATCATGACGACGACGGACAGCTGGACCTGGTCGTGGTGGGAGAGTGGATGCCGGTCCGCGTCTTTCATCAGGAGGACGGCCGTTTCAGGGAGCGTACCGCCGAGGTCGGCCTTTCCGGAACGAACGGCTGGTGGAACCGCGTCACGGCGGCCGACCTGACGGGGGACGGGCGCGAGGATCTCGTGCTGGGCAACCTGGGCCTCAACTCCTACCTGCGGGCGTCACCACAGGAGCCTGCCCGGCTGTACGTCCACGATTTCGCGCGGGATGGCACGCTGGAACAGATCCTGACCTACTACAAGAACGGGGCCAGCTATCCGCTCGTCGGTCGAGACGAGCTGGTCAGCGTGCTGCCACACCTGCGAAGCCGGTACCTCACGTACGCCGACTTCGGGGCCAGCCGCATCGAGGACGTTTTCGCCGAGTCGGAGTTGCAGCCGGCGGAGGTCCTCGAGGCGAGGGTCTTCGCCAGCTCCCTCGCGGTGAACAACGGAGACGGCACGTTCACTCTGCAGCCGCTACCGATCGAAGCCCAGTTCGCTCCCATCTACGCGGTGCTCGTGGACGACTTCGACGGCGACGGGCACAGGGACCTCCTGGCCGCTGGCAACTTTCACGGCGTGCCGCCGGTGCTCGGGCGATACGATGCCGGCTACGGGCTGTTGCTGCTTGGAGACGGCGAAGGTCGGTTCCAGTCGGTCGACATGGGGGCGAGCGGACTGGTGATCCAGGGCCAGGTGCGCGACATGAGGTTCCTGCAGCGTGCAGACGGCGACCGGCTGATCGTCGTCGCGCGCAACGATGAGAGTCTCCAAATCCTGCTTCACAGACCCTAGCAGATGTGGATGCGGTCCGTCGGCAACGTGCCCGAGCCGATAGCGGAGGCCGGAGTCCTACAGCGAAAGCGACGATCTGACTCATGAAATCGAACTGGAAAGTTCGCGTCTCTCTCGCGCTGAACTTCTTCGTCTTCGCCATCCTGCTCAACACGGTGGGGATCGTGATCGCGCGGGTGATCGAGGACTATGGCGTGGCGGGCACCACGGCCGCCTCCCTGGAGGCCTTCAAGGACCTCTCGATCGCCGCTGCGTCGTTTCTGCTCGCTTCGTACGTGCCCCGCTTCGGATACAGGCGGACGATGCTCGTCGGGCTGATGGCGGTGATGCTGGCGAGCATCCTCGTGGCGGCCGTCACCGGTTTCTGGGTGACGCCGGTGCTCTACGCCACCATCGGCATCAGCTTCGCCCTCATGAAGACGGCCGTGTACTCCACCATCGGCCTGATCACGGAGACGCAGGCCGAGCACACCGGGCTCATGAACAACCTCGAGGGCGTCTTCCAGGTCGGTGCGATGTCCGGTCCGCTCGTCTTCGCCTTCATGATCGGCTTCAGCACGTGGACCGACACGTATTGGGTTCTCGCCACGCTCATCCTCATCGCGCTCGTGCTCATGTGGTTCACCCGGCTCGACGAGCACGAGATCGAGGAGCATGCGGAGGAGGCAGGCTTCCTGGAGATGCTCAAGCTCCTCAAGCGGCCGATCGTGTGGACGTTCGTCATCTGCGCCTTGCTGTACGTGATGATCGAGCAGAGCTTCGGGACGTGGCTGCCGCGCTTCCACGAGGAAATCTTCGGGCTCTCCGCGGCCGTCGCCTCGGGCTTCATGAGCTTCTATTTCGGTTCGATCGCGCTCAGCCGCTTCGTGGCGGGCTATCTGTCGAAGCGGGTGCCGTGGATCGTGCTCAGCCTGACCTACCTCGCAGCCGCCTTCGCCGTCACGCTCACCGTGGTGCTCCTGACCTCCGAGGGGGACCCGGCGACGGTCACGTCGTGGCTCGAAGCTCCCCGGCTGGCGTTCCTCTTCTCCGTCGTCGGCTTCTTCCTCGGGCCCATCTATCCGACGATCTCATCGATCGTGCTCACGAAGATGCCGAAGGCGCAGCAGGCGGCGATGACGGGGCTCATCATCATCTTCTCCGCCCTCGGCGGCACCACCGGCTCGCTCATCACGGGCCGTCTCACCGATGTACTCAACACCCACGACGCCTTCTTCTTCCCCCTCATCCCGATCGCGCTCCTCGCGCTCATGCTTCTCCCGTACAAGCGCTTCGCCGATCGCACCACCGACGCAAACGAGTAGCATGAGAATCCCGATCGAAGAGACGTTCCGCCGCTTGCTCGATCAGGAAGACACCGACGGCGACAACCAGATCACCGTCAAGGACGACGGACCGAAGCGGTTCGTTGTGACGGGCGAAGATGGCGCGACCCATACGGTGGAGGGGACGTACCCGCTCTCGAACCTGCTCCAGGAGCTCGCGCTCGCCCGGGGTGAGGGAGCCGAGACGCTCGATCTGGATCCCGAGCAAATCCACGCGAACCCGGTCCGCCGCATATCCCGCATGATCCGGACGGTGTTCTGGGACGGCCTCACCCGAACCATCGATGCCGAGGGTCTCGTCCGCGTGGTCATCGACGAGAAGGGAGAGGGGACCGACCTCGACCGCCGCCCCCGGATCTACGTCCCCCACGGCGACACGAAATCGCTCGCCTACTTCGAGCGCGTTGCGCGCGCGCGGCCCGAGTTGGGCCTCGAGGTGCGGCGGCTGCCGGAGACGATCACGCCCGAATACGTCCTCGACCTCAACGAGCGGCCCGGCATCCTGAGCCTCGAGCTCGTCGAAGACGAAGACGGGCTCGTGCGCGGGCTGCCTTTCGTGGTGCCGGGCGGGCGGTTCAACGAGCTCTACGGGTGGGACAGCTACTTCATCGTCCTCGGGCTCCTCCACGATGGCTACGTGGAGCGGGCGAAGGGGATGGTGACGCATTTTCTCTACGAGATCGAGCACTACGGCCAGATCCTCAACGCCAACCGGAGCTATTTCCTGACCCGCTCGCAGCCGCCGTTCCTCACCTCGATGGGATGGGCCGTTTACGAGCATCTCGAGGGCGCGGACCGCGACGCATGGTTCGCCGAGGTCGTCCGCACCGCCATACGCGAGTACGAGACGGTTTGGACGAGCCCGCCGAAGCTCACCGAGACGGGCCTGAGCCGGTACTACGCCTCCGGCATCGGCATGCCGCCCGAGACCGAGGCCGAGCACTTCGACGGGCACCTCAAGCCCTACGCCGAGGCCGCTGGGATGGATGTGGCGCGCTATCGGAAGGCCGTCCGGTGGCGCGACATCGTCGATCCGGAGCTCGATGAGTATTTCGTGCACGACCGCACGCTGCGCGAGTCGGGCCACGACAACAGCTACCGGCTCGAGGGCCGCGCCGCCCACCTCTGTACCGTTGATCTCAATTCGCTCCTCTACCGCTATGAGACCGATATCGCGCGCGCCCTGAAGGAGATGTTCGGCGACGCGCTCGAGACGCTAGACGGCACCGTCCATACGAGCGCCGCCTGGGAGGAGCGCGCCGAACGCCGCCGGGAACGCATGAGCCGCCTCTGCTGGAACGAGGAGCGTGGCATGTTCTTCGACTACGACTTCGTCCAGGGGGAGCAGACAGGCTTCGAGAGCGTGACCACGCTGTATCCGATGTGGGCGGGCCTCGCCACGGACGAGCAGGCGGCGGTGCTCGTCGAGCGCGCCGTGCTGGCCTTCGAAGAGGCCGGCGGGCTGGTCTCCACCACCGAAGCCTCACGCGGGCCCATCTCCGAGGACCACCCCCAGCGGCAGTGGGACTACCCCTTCGGCTGGCCCCCCCACCAGATGCTCGTCTGGCAGGGCCTCATCGACTATGGCTACGAGTCGGTCGCGCAGCGCCTGGCGTATCGATGGCTGCACATGATCACCCGGAACGCGGCCGACTACAACGGCACGATCCCCGAGAAGTACGATGTCGTGAACCGCACCCACGATGTATTCGTGGAGTACGGCAACGTGGGGACCGAGTTCGACTATATCACGCGGGAGGGGTTCGGCTGGATGAACGCGTCGTACCAGATCGGCCTCTCACTCCTGTCCGACGATCTTCGCGCCGCCCTCGAAGCGGGTACGCCGCCGGAAGAGCTCTATTGAGCGGCGCGGCGATGGAGCTGCCGAGCATCGGCCTCCGCACATTTCTCATCGTCGTGCTCTTCCTCCTGCAGGCGTGTCAGGCGCCACGACCTTCGGACCGGACGGAGCAGGCGCCGGTCCTCGAGTTCCCCGAGGCGGGGCTGGATGACCCGGAGGCATACGAGGGCTACGCGACCCGCTTCTTCCGGGATTCCCACGGCAACACGTTCCAGATCTACCTCGACAACCGAGAAGGTCGCGTCGTCCACGTATGGGCGGATGCCGCGAACGAGAGCGCAGCGTTCACCGTTCGCGATGCGGAGGGTCGCCCGGCTCCCGTGGTGTGGCGCGGGGCAGGTGTGGAGGCGGGCTCGGACGGTCGACGACGCCTCGTGCGGCACCGCCTCGGCGCGGATGTCGAGTCGCTCGAGATCGGCTGGTTTCTGCTCGGGACCATGCGCCAGGAGCGCGACTTCCAGTACATGCAGTGGCACCGGAGACCCTTCGGCGATCCCCCGTTCGTCCTTCCGGAGCTGACGGATCTCATCGGCAGCCTGGAACGCCTGCCGGCCGAAGTGCGCGAGCGACACCTCTCGCTCCTGGGCGCGGTCGACGTCGAGGAGCTGCGGTCACGCTTGCACCCGCGCGTCGAGCTCACCCAGGACGACGACGCCTGGGCAGTTCTCGTCGAGCATACGAGCATGGACGGCCGGAACCACCTGTCGGTCGAGCTGAGCGGAGACCCTGACGCCTCGAACGCGACCCTCCTCGACGACCGGATTTCGGTGGAGGCCAGGTCCGGTGGGCCGATCGAGCTCGGCGTGACCGTGACGACGGAGTCGGAAGCCCTGACGCCGCTCGGCCGCGACCGCCTCTTCAACGACGCTTTCGAAGAGTACTACGAGCGGCAGAGGAGAACGGCCGACAGCCTGAGCCGCACCCTGACTGCGGACGAGGCCGCCGGGGACGCCCGGCTCACCGCGTTCCGGCGCCTGGAGCGACAGGTGCGCGGCCTCGAGCTCCTCAGCTCCGAGGAAAAGCTCATGGCGTCCATGCCGAACTACGCGACGTACTTCGGCCGCGACCAGATGATGTCGGCGCTCATGCTGGAGCCGATCTCGTCCGTGGATCTGCAGGAACTGGTGATCGGCAGCGTGCTCGGGAAGGTCGAGGCGTCGGGCAACGTGAGTCACGAGGAGGCGCTGGGCGGTCAAGCCATCCGGGAGGCTGCCGCGGAGTACAGCGCGTTGATAGCGGCTTGGGAGGAGGCCCGCGGGAGTGATCCGGCCGCAGCCGCCGAACACCTCGCCCGCGCCACGGACCTGCTCGGGAATCTACAGGCGGTCCGCGAGAACTACCGCATGGTGGACGATGACCTCCAGCTCTCCGTCCTCGTCGATCGATACCTCGCACGCCCGGATGTGCCGGCGGAGAGAAAACGCCGTTTCCTGACCGAACCTGCGGGACCACACGCGTCGCGGCTGGATGCGCTCGTCGGCAACCTCGCCTTTGCGGCCGACCTGGCGCGTCCATACGCGGAAGAGCCGACGACCGCCAACCTGGTGAGCTTCTTCCACCGCGACGATGAGGGGTGGCTCCCCGGCAGCTGGCGCGACAGTCGGGCGGGCTACGGTAACGGCCGCTTCGCCATGGACGTGAACGTCGTGTGGGTCCCCAAGGCGCTGGAGGGCCTTCAACGGATCCTCGAGGCGGTGGACGGACTCGGCCTTTCGGTGGAGGAGGCCGCGTCGCGCCTCGACGTGGATCTGTCTGCGTTGGGAGCCTATCTGGCAGATCCTTCAGCCCTGGACGCAGCGACCACCACATGGCGGGGAGCCCGTCGGCACTTCGAGGTTCGCTTGGACCCCGAGGCGATCCGCCGGCGAGTGGACGAAGCCCTCGCGGCGCTGCCGGAGGCGGAAGCCGCCTACTGGCGACGACGCCTTGCGCAGGAGGGGGCCGCCGAGCGGCCGCTCTCGTTCCTCGCGCTCTCTCTCGATGGTGAAGGCCGGCCGATCGCCGCCCCCAACACCGACCCGGCGACCGATCTGTTCCTCGCGGGCCACACCGAGGAGATCCTGGCCGGGACGGCGGATCGGGCGACGGTGCTCGAGATGGTCGACACCCTCGTGCGGCCGTATCCGATCGGACTCTTCATCGACGGGATGGGGCCGGTGGTCGTGAATGCCGCGTTCGCGAGCCCTGCGGTGCAGCAGCGGTTTCGCGACGACCTCTATCACTCGCCGCGTGTGGCCTGGGGTCGCGAGGTGAACCTGCTCCTCCTCGGTCTTGCCCGGCAGATCGAGACCGCCTACGACGCCTCCGGCCGTCCGCGGGACGAGAGCGACGCGTTCCGCTCGTACGTCGAGGCGCTCCGCGAGGCCCTCGAGATCACGCAGGAGGCGGTCGAGGCCTCTGGCCTCAGCCACAACGAGCTGTGGAGCTACCGCATCGAGGGCGGCACACTCCGTCCCGTCCGCTACGGCACGAGCTCCGACATCCAGCTCTGGAACGTGACCGACCTCGCCGTCGGCTTCCTGTTGGACAGACTGCCCCCGCCGTGAGAAACGGCGGAGACTCCTCGCGGAAGCGGCGCGCCGCCGTCCTGAGAACACCGGTCGCCGCCGCGGCGTTGATGATGCTCGGTTGCGGGCGAGCCCCGCCGCCGGTCGACATTCCGTCCGGCGCAAAGGCCGTCGAGCTTCGCCTGGACCACCTGCGTCACCTCGGTTTCGACGTGACCGTGGCCGGACGCCCCGCGCGCGCGGTCGCACTCTACGCGGAAGCGCCCGACTACCTCCCGGTCGGCTCTCCGGCTCGCGACGGATTCGAGGGACTCGCCGCCGTGGACGATGCGGCGCGCGCTGCCGTCGTCTACCTGCGGCACTTCGAGCGGACCGCCGACCCGAGTTCCAGACAGGAAGCCATGGGTCTCCTGACGTTCGTGACCGCGATGGAGGGTGGGGACGGCGAGTTCCTCAACTTCATCCACGCAGACGGGTCGCCGAACCGCTCGGCCCCCACGAGCCGGAAGTCCTTCTCCTACTGGGCGGCGCGCGCGCTGTGGGCCATGGGGGAGGCCGTCCGGGTCTTGGGTCCGGACGACCCGGATGTCGACACCCTGATACCCACGCTGGACCGTGTGCTTTCCAGGCTCGTGCTGGATGTCGAGCGGGGACGCCTGGTCGGTGGATCGGCGACCGCCACGGCCGAGGCGCTGCTCGGGCTGCTGTCCTTACAACAGATCGAACCGACACCGGAGCGCGCCGCTCTCGCCGGCCGCACCGCCGATCTGCTCGTGCCACTGGCGCAGGGGGATGCCGACACCCCTCCCTGGGGAGCGCTCATCGATCCCGCCGAGGGCGTTTGGCACGCCTGGGGAGCGCGCTCGGTGCAGGCGCTGGCGCTGGCAGGACGTGTTCTCGCCCGGCCCGACCTTGTCGTCGCCGCGCAGCGCGAGGCCGACGGGCTCTGGCTCCGGTTCCTGCTCGCGGGCGAGATCCCGGCGGCGGTCTCCGCAGACGGACGCACGGAGCCCTTCCCGCAGATCGCTTACGGCGTTTCCCCCGTGGTCGAGGGCTACCTCGCCCTCGCCGAGGCCATCGGAGAGCCTCGCTACGCCGTCCTGGCCGGCTTGACGGCCGGTTGGCTCCTGGGCGCCAACCGGCCCGGGATCGCCATGTACGACAGCGCCACGGGCCGGACCTTCGATGGCCTGCGAGGCCCTTCGGTCGAACAGGTGAACCGTAACTCGGGCGCGGAGTCGACCATCGAAGCGCTCCTCGCGCTCGCCGCGGTCGCGACTCATCCGGAGGCCGCCGTGTACGTCGGCTACCGTCCTGTCGGCCCGATCGCCCCATCTCCGGCGGACGCACCAGCGGATCGGGAGTTCCTCGGCCCGGAAGGCGGGCGCGTGACCGTGTCGCGGCAGGGAGCGACGTTCACGGTCGATGAGCGAGCCGCCGAGGGCCCGATCGAGTTGATGTACTGGCCGGCCGCCAACCCCTTCGAGGTCGATCTCGCGCGGCGCCTGGCCTCCGAGTGGAACGCCCGCCACCCGGACGTGCACGTTCGCGTCCAGCCCATCCCCGCGGGCCGCTCTTCCGAGGAGGTCCTGCTGGCGGCCGTCGTCGGACACGCGACCCCGGACATCTGCTCCAATGTGTCCTCGGGACTCCTGGCGCGCCTCGTGAGGGCGGGCGCGGTCGTTCGCCTCGACGAACTGGCCGCCACGGGCGCTCGCCTCGGCGAGCGAGCCAACGAGCCGATGCTCGCGCCGCTCAGGCTTCCCGACGGCGGGATCTACGCCGTCCCGTGGAAGACCAACCCGATGATGCTCATGTACAACGTCGATTGGCTGGCCGAGGCAGGGGTGGCGCCTCCCCGCACGTACAGCGAGCTGATCGAGGCGCTCCGCCGGCTGGCGCGCGACACCGACGGTAACGGACGCCTGGACCGCTGGGGATTCTGGGCACGGCTCAAGACCACGTGGTTCGAGCGCTTTTACGACTTCTACCCGCTCTACCTCGCCGCATCGGGAGGGCGTACGCTCGTGTCGCGGGGCGAGGTGGCGTTCGAGAACGAGGCGGCGGTCGCGGCCATCGCGGTGCTGCGGCAGGCCTTCGCCGAGGAACTGCTGCCGCGCTCCAATTTCGAGGGACGCGACCCGTTCATGGACGGGACCGTGGCCATGAAGGTGGTGGGTCCGTGGTTCGTGAAGGAGCTCGAGGAACTGAAGGTCCCGGGGCTTCGGTACGACGTGACTCCCATCCCCGTGCCGGATGGCGATGATCCGGAAGCGGCCTACGCCTTCGCGGATCTCAAGAGCATTGCGGTCTTCTCGACGACGCGGCACCCCGTGGCGGCCGCCCGGTTCGTGGCCTACCTCACGTCGCCGGAAGCGGACCGGCTGCTGATCGAGGAGGCCGCCCAGCTCCCGTATCGCCGCGCGCTGGCGTCAGACGGGCGCTTCGCCTTAGCGCTCACTCGGTGGCCCACCCTCGAGGCCTACGCTGCGCACGCGGACCGGAGCCGTGACATCGACATCGATCCCGACATCGTCGAAGTCTTCGACATCCTATCTGAAGCCTATGAGGCCGCGGCCATCTACGGTACCATGTCTCCGGAACAAGCGGTGCGCGAAGCCGCGGCGGAGGTCCGGGAGGTGCTGCGTGCGCGCTGAGGCCCGCTCCGGCCTGCTCCTGTCGGCGCCGTACGCGGCGTTCCTGCTGATCTTCGCGCTCTTCCCCATCGGTTTCTCCGTCGTCCTGGTGCTGCTGGAGTGGGATCTCGTCACCGTTCCGAGCTTCGTGGGCCTCGACAACGTCCAGCACCTGATCGCCGATGCTCGCTTCTGGCAAGCCATCGTCAACACTTTCGTGTTCCTGGCGATCCATCTGCCACTCCAGATCACCGTCGCGCTGACCCTGGCCTGGGTCCTCAACCGGCCGCTGTTCTTCCGCTCGTTCTGGCGCGCCGCCTTCTTTCTCCCCGTGATCATTTCCGGGGCGGCGGTGACCATCCTGTGGAGCGCGCTCTACGCCACCGACGTGGGGCTCATCAACGGACTGCTCGCTCGGCTCGATCTCGGCCCGGTCCCCTGGCTGACGCATCCCGCCATCGCCATGCCGGCGATCGCCGTCATGGCCACCTGGAAGAACGTGGGGTTCTACGTCGTCATCTACCTCGCGGGCCTGCAGAGCGTCCCGCGGAGCTGCCATGAGGCGATCGAGCTGGAGGGCGCGACGGCCTGGCAGAGCTTCCTGCACGTCACGCTCCCGTTGCTCAAGCCCCAGACCTTGCTGGTCGTGACGCTGTCGACGATCGGCGGCTTCCAGCTCTTCATCGAGCCGTACATCTTGACCGGGGGAGGGCCGCTGCGGCGGACGCTGTCGGTCGTTCTCTACATGTACAGGAACGCCTTCTCGTACCAGAAGATGGGCTACGCGGCCACGCTCGGCGTGGCGCTGGCGCTGATCATCGCGGCGGTTCTCGTGGTCCAACGCCGGGTCATCGGAAGCGCGGAGGAGGCATGAGACGCGTGGTCTTCTACGTCGTGCTGGCTCTGGCTGCCACCGCGTTCCTCTATCCCTTCCTGTGGATGGCAGCCACCAGCTTCAAGTCAGGCGCCGAGGTGGGAGGGCTCTCGCTGCTCCCCGACCAGCCGACGCTCGACAACTACCGCCTGATGTGGGCCCGCGCCCCGTTCGGACGCGCCCTGCTCAACAGCCTGTTCGTGGCAACGACCATCACGATCTCGGTGCTCGTCTTCGGATCGGCCGTGGCCTACGCCCTGGCGCGGCTCAGCTTCCCGGGGCGCCGCATCCTCAACGTCCTCACCGTTGCGGTTCTGCTCGTGCCCGCGCAGCTCACGCTGATCCCGACGTACACCCTGATCGTGCAGCTCGGCTGGGTCGACAGCTACGCGGCGCTGATCGTGCCCTTCGCTTTCAACGCGATGGCGATTCTCATCCTGCGCCAGTTCTTTCTGCAGGTGCCCCGCTCTCTCATGGACGCGGCGCGGCTCGACGGGATGGGAGAGCTACGCATCCTGTACACCGTCTTCTGGCCCCTGGCGAAGGCGCCGCTGGCGACGGTCGGCATCCTCACCTTCATGGGCGCCTGGAACGAGGTGCTGTGGCCACTGCTGGTCGTGCGTGACGAGCAGCTCATGACGCTGCCGCAACTCCTGACCGTCTTTTCGCTGGGTGGCGGTGCGGGACCACGCCAGCTCGCCCCGAAGCTCGCCGCGGCGATGGTGCTCGTGGTGCCCGTGGTGGCCGCCTACGCGTTCCTGCAGCGCTACTTCATCGAGAGCATGGCGAGCTCCGGGACCAAGGGGTAGATCGTGGCCATCGTATCCTTCGAGCACGTCCGAAAGGACTTCGGGACCGCAACCGTGGTTCACGACTTCAACCTTCAAGTGGCCGACGGTGAGCTGGTGGTCCTGGTGGGCGGATCCGGGTGCGGCAAATCGACGATCCTGCGGATGCTCGCGGGGCTCGAGAGCGTCACGAGCGGGACGGTCCGCATCGGCGAGCGGGAGGTCACGCACGTGGCGCCCCGGGAGCGCGACGTGGCCATGGTGTTCCAGGATTACGCGCTCTACCCTCACCTGACCGCACGCGCGAACATCACCCTGGGTTTGCGCCTGCGGAAGGTCCCGAAAGCGGAGATCGACCGCCGTGTGAGCTGGGCGGCGGAGATCCTCGAGCTCCAGCCGTTCCTCGATCGCAAGCCGAAGCAGATGTCCGGAGGGCAGCGGCAGCGCATCGCCATGGGACGGGCCATAGTCCGGGAGCCTGCGGTGTTCTTGTTCGATGAGCCGTTGTCCAACCTCGACGCCCACCTGCGTGGGCAGATGCGTCACGAGATCGCCCGCATGCAGCGACGAGTGGGGACCACCACCCTGTACGTGACCCACGACCAGGTTGAGGCCATGACGCTGGGCGATCGACTGGTGGTCCTCGAGGACGGGCGCATCCAGCAAGTTGGCCGCCCGATCGACGTCTACCGGGCGCCGGCGAACCGATTCGTGGCCGGCTTCATCGGCACCCCGCCCATGAACTTCCTGGATGGGCACCTGGAGCGCGACCTCGATGGCCTGGTGTTCGTCTCCGAGGCCGTGAGGATACCGCTTCCGGCCGAGCGACGCCCCGACCCCACGGAGCACTCCGGCGAGGCGGTAACGCTCGGCGTTCGCCCCGAGGATCTGGCCCTGGCCGACGCGCCG
>Ga0255054_10001051_pt1 | contig 16222 bp, 11 predicted proteins | sample JV7_2_23_MG_FD_188634 | JGI IMG/M metagenome (GOLD analysis project Ga0255054, IMG submission 188634) | Seawater microbial communities from Jervis Inlet, British Columbia, Canada - JV7_2_23 | ecosystem: Environmental > Aquatic > Marine > Inlet | place: Canada: British Columbia | collected...
GGTTGAGCTGATTGTGCCAATCGCGATGGAAGACGGCTTGCGCTTCGCTATTCGCGAAGGCGGACGTACTGTGGGCGCCGGTGTCGTCGCCAAGGTTATTGAATAAGTGGTAGTCGGGACCGTTGATCGCCTAGAGTTTCTCGCGGTCAACTTTTCCGATCTACTGAGGGATTTCAAGCGAGAAAGGCCAGTAGCTCAATTGGCAGAGCGGCGGTCTCCAAAACCGCAGGTTGGGGGTTCGATTCCCTCCTGGCCTGCCAGGAAATGTGACACGGCATCGTAGGAGCCCGCCGTCTTGTAAGTACGGCCGAGTGCAAGAATAGCGCAAGACTTGTTAACTGGACCGGGCGACAGCGATATTTGAAAAGAGCGACATGACAACACACACAGAAACAAGTCAAAGCGGAGTGCTGGACACCGTCAAACTGGTGATGGCCGCGGCGGTCATCATTGGTGGCCTGTATTCGTACTACTATTACGAGTTCGAACTGGCGTTGCCGCTCAGAGTTCTGATTGTACTCGGCGGCACGGGTATCGGCATTACGATTGGCATGATGAGCACCCAGGGTCAGCGGCTCTGGCATTTTATCCAGGGGTCTCGCGTCGAGATTCGCAAGGTCGTTTGGCCGACCAAGCAGGAAACGACGCAGACCGCCATTGCTGTGTTCGTGTTTACGTTGATCATGGCCGTTTTTTTCTGGCTGTTGGATTCAGGTCTTCTTTGGTTGACCCGAACGCTGGTCGGTTAGACCGGCTGTCTTGTAAAAACTTAGAGGGAATTCGTCAGTGTCCTTACGGTGGTACATCGTTCACGCCTATTCGAATTTCGAACACAAGGTGAAGTCCTCATTGGAGGAGCGCATCGAGCGGATGGGGTTGCAGGATAAGTTTGGCGAGATTCTGGTCCCGACCGAGGAAGTGGTCGAAATGAAGGAAGGACAAAAGCGGCGCAGCGAGCGAAAGTTCTTCCCGGGCTACGTGCTTGTCCAGATGGAAATGGATGACGAGACCTGGCACCTCGTTAAGGAAGTACCGAAAGTACTCGGATTCATCGGCGGGTCGAGCGATCGGCCGGCGCCGATTTCGGACAAGGAAGCAGATCATATTTTGCAACGGGTCAAGGAAGGTGTCGACAAGCCAAGGCCGAAGGTATTGTTTGAGCCAGGTGAGGTTGTTCGCGTGATTGACGGACCGTTTAACGACTTCAGTGGAGTTGTTGAAACAGTGAATTATGACAAGAGTCGCCTGCAGGTGGCTGTTCAGATTTTGGGAAGGTCGACCCCGGTCGAGCTCGACTTCGGACAAGTCGAAAAAGGTTAGAAGGGGGGGTCAGAGCCCTTTTTGAGAAAAGGACTCTGGCCTCAATAATGTTAAGTACGAGGAGCTCTGGTACAGAGCGTTTGAACTCGGGAGATAGGAAATGGCTAAAAAGGTAGCGAGTTACATCAAGCTACAGGTCCCTGCGGGGCAGGCTAATCCGTCACCGCCTGTTGGCCCGGCACTGGGTCAACACGGTGTCAACATCATGGAGTTTTGCAAGGCGTTTAACGCAGAGACCCAGGGTGCTGAACCGGGTATGCCGATTCCTGTAATCATTACGGTTTATAGCGATCGTAGTTTCACTTTCATTTCGAAGACCCCACCGGCTGCTGTCTTGCTCAGAAAAGCGGCTGGCGTCGATAAAGGTTCGGGTGAGCCGAATACCGAAAAGGTCGGCAAAGTAAATCGTCAGCAGCTTGAAGAGATTGCGACGACGAAAATGCCGGACCTGACCGCTGCGGACATGGATGCGGCCGTTCGCACAGTTGCAGGCACGGCGCGGAGCATGGGTATTGAAACGGATGGAGTGAAGTAATGGCCGATAGCAAAAGCAAAAAGGCGGCTCGCGAGAAGCTCAATGCCGGGAAGGCGTACCTGGTCGAAGAAGCCCTGGGCCTGGTCAAAGAGCTGGCAACGGCGAAGTTCGCCGAGAGTGTCGACGTATCGGTCAACCTCGGAGTGGACCCGCGCAAGTCGGATCAGGTTGTTCGTGGTTCGACAGTATTACCGAACGGCACGGGCAAGACGGTTCGCGTCGCCGTGTTCGCGCAGGGCGAGAATGCCGACAAGGCGAGTGCGGCCGGTGCTGACATCGTTGGTTTTGAAGATCTCGCCGAGACCGTCAAGAAAGGCGAACTCAACTTTGACGTCGCGATTGCGACTCCCGATGCAATGCGGGTCGTAGGTCAGCTCGGCCAGATTCTCGGTCCGCGTGGCCTGATGCCGAACCCGAAGGTGGGCACGGTCACAGCGGACGTCGAAACAGCGGTAAAGAATGCCAAGGCAGGGCAGGTGCGGTATCGCACTGACAAGGCCGGCATTATTCACTGCCCGATCGGTCGTGTTGATTTTGAAGTTCCTGCCTTGAAAGAGAATCTTGAAACGCTGTTGACTGACCTCAAAAAGGCTAAGCCGGCGGCGGCCAAGGGTTCGTACTTTAAGAAACTGACCGTCTCGTCGACGATGGGACCCAGTGTGTCAGTGGACCGAGCTTCAGTCGATGCCTGATTGGGCGCAACTGAGGGTGTCGGTGGACAGAGCTTCAGTCGATGCCTGATTGGGCTCAACTGAGGGTATCAGTTGATCGGACGTCAGTAGGCGCCTGATCGAAGAATGTTTCGTGTTGCTTTCGAGCGGCGCGGGAAATAGCTGCATGGATGCGGCGATCGTCGAAGACCGTAGGCGATCAGTTTGACGGCTGATCTTAATAACCGCCTGCGCAGATGGTGAAACCTTAGTCAGATTATCTGGCGACGGTTGCCATCCGACAGGAGGCACGATGCTTCCGAATGGGCCCGGATGTGGCTTGCTTCATCCGGGGTGGATAAGTGTAACCGTTAGGCCAGGAGTAAATGATGGCACTGAGACTCGAAGACAAGAAAACACTTGTCAAAGAGGTAAACGCGGTTGCGGACGACTCTGTGACTGCTGTTGTAGCCGAATACAGAGGTTTGTCTGTTGCGGAAATGACGGAGCTGCGCAAAGAAGCGCGCAGTGCCGGCGTGTATATGCGTGTTGTAAAAAACACTCTGGCTCGTCGCGCCGTCGTAGGCACCAAATTTGAGTGTATGCAAAACACTCTCCAGGGGCCGATTCTGCTCGCGTTTGCAAAAGACGATCCAGGTGCCGCCGCAAGGGTCATCAAAGACTTCGCCAAAGGGCACGATGCCCTGCAGGCGGTCTCGCTATCAGCCGGTGGGCAATTGTTGCCTGCGACTGATCTCAAGAGGTTGGCAGACCTGCCAACTCTGGATCAGGCGCGCGCAATGCTGCTCGGCGTCATGGTGGCACCGATGTCCAAGTTGGTACGCACATTAGCCGAGCCTTCTGCAATGCTCGCACGCACTTTTGCTGCGCGCGGCGATCAGGAAGCGGGATAGGATCGAATCAAAATATTACCTGACTCAGGAAATGTAATTTAGAGGAAATAGTGAAATGGCACTGTCAAACGAAGATCTGCTCAAAGAGTTGAGCGCAAAGCCAATTATGGAAGTTGTTGAACTCGTCAAGATGCTCGAAGACGAGTGGGGCGTTAGTGCAGCAGCACCAGTCGCCGTGGCGGCGGCCGCCGCTGGCGATGCTGCTGAAGCAGTGGAAGAGCAAACCGAGTTCGATGTCGTACTGACCGGGTTCGGCGAGGCGAAGGTTGGCGTCATCAAGGCTGTTCGTACGCTCACGGGTCTTGGCCTGAAAGAAGCCAAGGACACGGTCGAGGGCACTCCTTCGACGATCAAGGAAGGCGTCTCAAAAGACGAAGCAGAAGAGGTCAAGAAGCAGCTTGAAGAAGCTGGCGGCAGCGTTGAGCTGAAGTAATCAGCTCATTAATGCTGTTGAAATCTCTTTTGTACAGGACCCGATGGTCCACAAGTCGAGCAAGCAGCCAGTCGATTATCGGCTGGCTGCTTGCGCGCATCTGTAATTAACGAAGGTATTCTCGAATGGACTACTCATTCACTGAGAAAAAGCGTATTCGCAAGAACTTTGGCAAGCGCCCTACTATCCTGGACGTGCCGTATCTGCTATCGATTCAAGTTGATTCGTACAAGAAGTTCCTGCAAACGGACAAGACGATTGAAAAGCGTAACGACCGCGGTCTGCATGCAGCATTCCAGTCCGTATTTCCAATCGTCAGCTATTCGGGTAACGCAGCGCTCGAGTATGTGAGCTATCGCCTTGGCGAACCCGTATTCGACGTCAAGGAATGCCAGATGCGCGGACTGACCTACGCGGCACCAATTCGCGTCAAGGTTCGACTCGTCATTTATGACAAGGAAGCCAGCGGCAATCCGAAGCCCGTGAAAGATATTCGCGAGCAGGAAGTCTATCTCGGCGAAATGCCATTGATGACCGATCACGGTACCTTCGTCATCAACGGTACCGAGCGCGTTATCGTGTCACAGTTGCATCGTTCACCAGGCGTGTTTTTTGATCACGACAAGGGCAAAACGCACAGTTCCGGTAAGCTGCTTTTCTCGGCGCGGATCATTCCGTACCGAGGCTCCTGGCTCGATTTCGAGTTCGATCCAAAGGACTCTGTGTTCGCGCGTATCGATCGCCGCCGCAAACTGCCGGTCACGATAATTCTGCGTGCGCTCGAGATGACTAACGAAGAAATGCTTGATCTTTTCTTCGACACCAATGAATTCTACCTGTCAGAAAAAGAAATCAAGATGCAACTCGTGCCCGAACGCCTGCGTGGAGATACCGCGACGTTTGATATCAAGCTCGGTCGCAAGCTGATTGTCGAAGAAGGCCGTCGAATCACGGCGAAACATGTTCGTGACATGGGTAAATCGACGGTCGACAAGCTCGTTGTTCCGACTGAATACCTTGAAGGCAAGATTCTTGCTCATGACGTTATCGACACCGAAACGGGTGAGTTGCTTGCAGCCGCAAATGCTGAGCTGACGCTCGAGCTTATAGAGGCATTGATTGCTGCGGGCATCACGGACATTCGCACGCTGTTTGTGAACGATCTCGATCGCGGACCGTTCATCTCGAACACCCTGAATATTGACCCATCGACAACGCGCCTCGAAGCGCTTGTCGAGATTTATCGAATGATGCGTCCTGGCGAGCCGCCGACCAAGGAAGCGGCTGAAAACCTGTTTCAGAATCTGTTCTTCAATCCAGATCGCTACGATCTATCGGCCGTCGGCCGCATGAAGTTCAATCGCCGTGTTGGTCGTGACAATTCCGACGGCAGTGGCGTTCTTGAAAAGGACGATATTCTCGCAGTTCTGAAGACGCTGATTGACATTCGCAACGGCTATGGGAATGTCGATGATATTGACCACCTCGGCAATCGTCGTGTTCGCAGCGTCGGTGAGATGGCTGAAAACGCATTCCGCGTTGGCCTCGTCCGCGTGGAGCGCGCCGTCAAGGAACGCCTGACTCAAGCTGAGACTGAAGGTCTGATGCCGCAGGAGATGATCAATGCCAAGCCGGTTGCCGCGGCTGTCAAAGAGTTCTTCGGCTCGAGCCAGCTGTCGCAGTTCATGGATCAGAACAACCCGTTGTCGGAAGTTACGCACAAACGGCGCGTTTCAGCGCTTGGCCCGGGTGGTTTGACTCGCGAACGCGCAGGGTTTGAGGTTCGCGATGTACACCCGACTCACTACGGCCGCGTCTGCCCGATTGAGACGCCTGAAGGTCCGAACATTGGACTGATCAACTCACTTGCGGTCTATGCGCGGACGAATGAGTACGGCTTCCTTGAGACGCCGTACCGCAAGGTCATCAAGGGCAAGGCCACGTCAGAAATCGAATACCTGTCGGCGATCGAGGAAAGTCAGTACGTCATTGCGCAGGCAAACTCGGAGCTTGATAAGAATGGCAGGTTCACTGAAGATCTTGTCGCTGTCCGGCATAAGAATGAGTTCACACTCTCCGGGCCGGAAGACGTTAATTACATGGACGTTTCGCCACGCCAGATCGTTTCGGTAGCTGCGTCGTTGATTCCGTTCCTCGAGCACGACGATGCGAACCGTGCACTAATGGGCTCTAACATGCAGCGTCAGGCGGTGCCGACGTTGCGTGCCGAAGCGCCTCTGGTCGGTACGGGTATGGAACGTACGGTTGCCGTTGACTCGGGTGTAACTGTCGTGGGTCGTCGCGGCGGTATTGTCGACTCGGTCGATGCGTCACGTATTGTCGTACGCGTCAACGATGATGAGACGAGTGCTACCGAACCTGGCGTCGACATCTATAACCTGACGAAATACACGCGTTCGAATCAGAACACCTGCATCAACCAACGTCCGCTTGTCAAAGCGGGAGATTCGATCTCCGGTGGCGACGTACTGGCTGACGGACCGTCGACAGACATGGGTGAGCTGGCACTCGGCCAGAACCTGCTGGTCGCGTTCATGCCGTGGAATGGTTACAACTTCGAGGACTCGATTCTGATCTCGGAGCGCGTTGTCGAAGAGGATCGCTTCACCACGATCCACATTGAAGAACTGCAATGTGTTGCTCGTGATACGAAACTCGGGCCCGAGGACATCACGTCCGATATTCCGAACGTCGGCGATGCCGCGCTTGCCAAACTCGATGAGTCAGGCATTGCGTTCATCGGTGCAGAGGTCAATGCAGGCGACATCCTCGTCGGCAAGGTCACGCCGAAGGGCGAGACGCAGTTGACGCCGGAAGAGAAGTTGCTCAGAGCTATCTTTGGCGAGAAAGCATCTGACGTGAAAGACACGTCATTGCGCGTACCGCCGGGCATGGATGGCACAGTCATTGACGTGCGCGTGTTTACGCGCGATGGCGTCGAGAAGGACCTTCGCGCCCTGTCCATCGAGAAAGCAGAGTTGGAGAGTGTCCGTAAAGATCTTGACGACACGCTGCGCATTCTCGAGGAAGACATCTACGAGCGTGTTGAGCGCATGCTGACGAACAAGATGGCTCAGGGTGGGCCGAACAAGCTCAAGTCGGGCTCCAAGATCACGAAGGGATACCTCGATGATGTGCCGCGCGAGCAATGGTTTGAGATTCGCCTGAAGAATGATGATGCGAATGAAGCTTTGCAGAAGGCGTTTGAGCGTCTGAATTCGCAACGCGAAGAATTCGATCGTCGTTTCGAGGAGAAGAAGGCGAAGATCACGGCGGGTGACGACCTGGCCCCCGGTGTTCTAAAAATGGTGAAGGTGTATCTGGCAGTTAAGCGCAGGATTCAACCTGGCGACAAGATGGCTGGCCGCCACGGCAACAAGGGTGTGATTTCGACGATTGTTCCGGTTGAGGACATGCCGTACCTGGAAGATGGCACACCGGTCGATATCGTGTTGAATCCGCTCGGCGTACCGTCTCGAATGAATGTTGGTCAGGTGCTCGAAACGCATCTTGGCTGGGCCGCGAAGGGGCTCGGCAAGAAGATTGACGGCATGCTCAAGGCGCAGGAATCGATAACGAAGATTCGTCAGTTCCTGGAGAAGGTCTATAACAAGACTGGCGGACGTATCGAAGACATCAAGTCGTTTTCCGATGAGGAAGTCATCGAGCTTGCTGGCAATCTCACTGACGGCGTGCCGACGGCGACGCCAGTTTTTGATGGTGCGGCCGAGGCTGAAATCAAAGATCTGCTGCAGCTCGCGGACCTGGCCGACACCGGGCAATCGCGACTCAGCGATGGTCGTACCGGCGAGGAGTTTGATCGCGATATCACCGTTGGATACATGTACATGCTGAAGCTCAATCACCTTGTGGATGACAAGATGCATGCACGCTCGACCGGACCTTACAGTCTGGTCACACAGCAGCCGCTGGGTGGCAAGGCGCAGTTCGGCGGCCAACGCTTCGGTGAGATGGAGGTCTGGGCACTTGAGGCCTACGGCGCCGCGTATACCTTGCAGGAAATGCTGACGGTCAAATCAGATGATGTGCAGGGTCGGACCAAGATGTACAAAAACATCGTCGACGGTGAACATGAAATGGATGCTGGCATGCCGGAATCATTCAATGTTCTTGTGAAGGAGATTCGATCTCTGGGCATCAACATTGAGCTGGAGTCAGACTAATGAAAGATCTCTTAAAGCTGTTTAAATACCAGAATCCGGTTGATGACTTTGAGGCAATTCGTATCGGTCTGGCGTCGCCGGACATGGTGCGTTCCTGGTCATTTGGCGAGGTCAAGAAGCCGGAGACAATCAACTACCGCACATTCAAGCCTGAGCGTGACGGCCTGTTCTGCGCCAAGATTTTCGGTCCCGTCAAGGACTACGAATGTCTCTGCGGCAAGTACAAGCGCCTCAAGCACCGTGGCGTTGTTTGCGAGAAATGCGGTGTTGAAGTCACGCAGACCAAGGTGCGACGTGAGCGCATGGCTCACATCGAACTTGCAAGCCCGGTCGCGCACATCTGGTTCCTGAAGTCATTACCTTCTCGCATCGGCCTTATGCTCGACATGACGCTGAGAGAGATTGAGCGGGTTCTGTATTTCGAGGCATTTGTTGTGGTCGAGCCCGGCATGACCGAGCTCGAGCGCGGTCAGTTATTGACCGACGAAATGTATCTCGACGCACTCGAGCAGTACGGTGACGAATTCGACGCCCGCATGGGTGCTGAGGCCGTTCGTGAGATGCTCATGACGATTGATCTGCAGCGTGAAATTCTGCAGGTCCGCGAGGACATGGGTGCAACACGTTCCGAGACCAAGATCAAACGGCTTTCAAAGCGCTTGAAACTGGTCGAATCGTTCGTCGAGTCCGGTAACAAGCCGGAGTGGATGGTCCTGACAGTATTACCGGTATTGCCGCCTGATTTGCGCCCGCTTGTGCCGCTCGATGGCGGCCGCTTCGCTACGTCAGATCTCAACGATCTGTACCGCCGCGTTATCAACCGGAACAATCGTCTGCGCCGGCTGCTGGAACTCAATGCACCGGATATCATCGTGCGCAATGAGAAGCGCATGCTGCAGGAGTCAGTTGACGCATTGCTCGACAATGGTCGTCGTGGACGAGCGATTACGGGCACGAACAAACGTCCGCTGAAATCGCTTGCCGACATGATCAAGGGCAAGCAGGGCCGTTTCCGTCAGAACCTTCTCGGCAAGCGCGTCGATTACTCAGGCCGTTCGGTCATTGTTGTTGGTCCGACGCTGAAACTGCACCAGTGTGGTCTGCCAAAGAAAATGGCACTCGAGCTATTCAAGCCGTTCATTTTCTCGAAGCTGCAATTGCGCGGTGAAGCGACCACGATTAAGGCCGCAAAACGCCTCGTTGAGCGTGAAGGTGCTGAGGTTTGGGATATTCTCGAAGAGGTTATTCGTGAGCACCCGGTCTTGCTGAACCGCGCGCCGACATTGCATCGGCTCGGTATCCAGGCATTTGAACCAGTACTGATCGAAGGTAAAGCAATTCAGTTGCACCCTCTGGTTTGTACGGCCTTTAATGCGGACTTTGATGGCGACCAGATGGCTGTACACGTGCCGCTGTCGATCGAAGCACAACTCGAAGCGCGTGCCCTGATGATGTCTTCGAACAACATCTTGTCGCCGGCCAATGGTGATCCAATCATCGTGCCGTCGCAGGACGTCGTACTTGGCCTTTATTACATGACGCGTTCGCGTGTCAATGCGAAGGGCGAGGGCATGATGTTCGCAAACATCGACGAGGCGCGGCGCGCCTTTGAAAACGGTGCCGCTGACCTGCAGGCTCGGGTCAAGATTCGCGTTCCGACGTTTGAGGTTGATGAAGCAGGCAATGAGCCCGTCGCGATCGAGAAGCTCGTCGAAACGACGGTCGGCCGTGCCCTGTTGTCAGAAATTCTGCCTCCAGGCCTCGACTTCGAGCTCGTTAACCGGGCAATGTCGAAGAAGGCGATCTCAAGTACGATCAATGCGTGTTATCGCAATCTGGGACTCAAGAAGACGGTCGTGTTTGCTGATCGCCTGATGTACACGGGCTTCCGCTTTGCGACGATAGCCGGCATCTCGATCGGTGTTAACGATATGGTCGTTCCCGAGAGCAAGGGTGAGATTCTGGCGGTTGCTGAAGCTGAAGTGAAAGAGATCCAGGATCAATATGCGTCTGGTCTCGTTACCGACGGTGAGAGATACAACAAGGTCGTCGACATCTGGTCGCGTACTAACGACCAGGTTGCCAAGGCGATGATGGACAAGCTTGGTACTGAAACGGTCAAGGATGCTAACAACAGAAAAGTCGATCAAGAGTCATTTAATTCGATTTATATGATGGCCGACTCTGGTGCCCGTGGTTCTGCAGCCCAGATCAGGCAGCTTGCCGGAATGCGTGGCCTGATGGCCAAGCCGGACGGCTCGATCATCGAGACTCCGATCACGGCGAACTTCCGTGAAGGTCTCGATGTACTGCAGTACTTCATATCGACTCACGGTGCTCGCAAAGGCCTTGCCGATACCGCACTAAAGACGGCTAACTCGGGTTACCTGACACGTCGACTCGTTGACGTCGCACAGGACCTCGTTGTAACCGAGGTTGATTGTGAGACCAAGAATGGTGTCGCGATGGCACCGCTGGTTGAGGGTGGCGACATCGTTGAACCTCTCAAAGACCGCGTACTCGGTCGTGTGCTGGCAGAGGCGGTACTGATTCCAGGTTCTGACAAAGTTGCGTTCGATGCTGGCACGATGCTTGATGAGGAAACGGTTGCTCGACTCGAGGAATTGTCGATCGACCACGTTCTGGTGCGCTCGCCAATTACCTGCGAGATTCGGTATGGCGTTTGCTCGCAGTGTTACGGTCGTGACCTTGCTCGCGGACATCGGATTAACATCGGCGAAGCTGTTGGCGTAATTGCCGCACAGTCGATTGGTGAGCCAGGCACTCAGCTTACGATGCGGACATTCCATATCGGTGGCGCGGCCTCACGTTCGGCTGCTGTCAACAATATTGAGATCAAGTCGAAGGGCATCGCGAAGCTGGTCAACATCAAGACCGTTGCTCACCACAAGGGCTACCTCGTCGCGGTATCGCGGTCAGGCGAAATTTCGATAACCAATGAACTGGGCCGTGAGCGCGAGCGCTACAAAGTGCCGTACGGTGCGACGATTACGATCGAAGATAATGCTGAGGTGAAGCAGGGTCAGGTTGTTGCCAGCTGGGATCCGCACACTCACCCGGTTGTCACCGAAGTGGCAGGCAAGCTCAAGTTCGAGGACTTTTTGGATGGTGTGACCGTAACCGAGCAGGTTGACGAATTCACAGGTCTGACAAGCATCGTCGTACTCGATCCGAAAAGCCGTGGTGGTACCGGTAAGGACCTTCGCCCGGTTGCCCGACTTGTCGATGACAATAACGAAGACATTTGCTTTGCCAACACCGAGATTCCCGCGGTATATGCACTGCCGGCTGGTGCCATCATCAGTGCAAGCGATGGTGCAAGAGTAGCAGTCGGTGACGTAATCGCACGTATTCCACAGGCCTCGTCAAAAACGCGCGATATCACGGGCGGTCTGCCGCGTGTTGCTGACCTCTTCGAAGCCAGAAAGCCGAAAGAGCCCGCGATCATGGCCGAGCACACCGGTACCGTCAGCTTCGGTAAGGAAACCAAGGGCAAGCGTCGCCTGGTCATTACCGACGAGTCCGGCGAGAGTTATGAGGAACTGATTCCGAAGTGGCGTCATTTGAACGTTTTCGAGGGTGAGCAGGTTGTACAGGGCGAAACCATCGCGGATGGCGAGCCGAACCCGCACGACATTCTGCGCCTGCAGGGCGTTGAGAATCTGGCTGATTACCTCGTCCGCGAAATTCAGGATGTCTACCGGCTGCAGGGTGTGAAGATCAACGATAAGCATATCGAAGTGATTATTCGCCAGATGCTTCGCAAGGTCGTCGTTGCAACACCAGGCGAAAGCAAATACCTCAGAGGTGAACAGATCGATAAAGCGCGTTTCTTCGAAGAGTCCGAGCAACTTGAAGCCCAGGGCAAGGAACCGCTGACGATCAATCCGATATTGCTGGGAATCACGAAAGCGTCACTGGCGACGGAATCGTTTATTTCGGCGGCATCGTTCCAGGAGACGACGCGCGTTTTGACCGAAGCAGCAGTTCGTGGTCTGCGTGACGATCTGCGCGGCCTGAAGGAAAACGTAATCGTAGGTCGCCTGATTCCGGCAGGTACCGGTTTTGCGCATCACGCCGAACGCCGGCGTACGCGCGAGCAGGACTTTGCCGATCAACTGAAGGAACTCGACGAGGCGGCTCAGGCCCAGGCCATGGTGGCCGGCGAATCAGAGGCAGCCGACGGTGTGGACGAAGTACCTGCGGAGGTCTCCGGCGAAGAACCTGCCGAAGAACTTGCCGAAGCACCAATCGAAGTCGCTGCAGCGGTTGATGCGGACGCGGCACCAGAGGGCACCGAGGAAGTTACGACAACGTCGTAAAAACAAGGGCTTGGGAGACGCCAGCCGGCTTGCTTGACAGCTTGATGCGCCCGTCTCTACAATGCCCGCCCTTACACCCGGGGCCCGCCAAAAGCGGGCCCTGATTTTTCGGGGCAAATGTCGGAAGGCTTTCGGGCCCGACAACAAAAAAGTCCAGGCGATTCAATCGTTTGTGGCTTGGCCCCAGGTCCCGATATCTGAACCGAGTGCGGTTCAGCGGTCGGGTGCGCACGTTTTATGGCGCAAATACAATTTGGATTAACGAGAAAAAGATGAGGGCCCCATGGCCACAGTGAATCAACTAGTACGTAAGCCACGCGCGACAAAGCGTGCCAAAAGCACGGTGCCGGCGTTGGAAGCCAGCCCGCAAAAGCGTGGTGTCTGCACGCGCGTCTATACAACGACGCCGAAAAAGCCGAACTCGGCAATGCGTAAAGTGGCTCGTGTGCGCCTGACGAACGGATTTGAAGTTACTTCATACATCGGTGGTGAAGGCCACAACCTGCAAGAGCACTCAGTTGTGTTGATTCGCGGCGGGCGTGTGAAGGACTTGCCGGGTGTGCGTTATCACACAATACGCGGCACGCTCGATTGCGCTGGCGTGTCCGACCGTAGAAAAGGGCGCTCAAAGTACGGCACCAAGCGTCCAAAATCATAAATTAGAGAAATACGCGGCAGTGGCCGCGTATAACAGAGACCCAAAATGTCCAGAAGATCACAGGCTCCGAAAAGAACGATTCTGCCCGACCCGAAATACCATAGTGACTTGCTCGCCAAGTTCATGAACATGATCATGAATGACGGCAAAAAGTCGGTTGCCGAGCGCATTATTTACGGTGCTCTCGATCGTATTTCCGAGAAGGAGTCTCAGACTGACGATAAGGCGCTCGAGTTGCTCGAAACTGCGCTTGAGAACGTCAAGCCTGTGGTGGAAGTAAAGTCTCGCCGCGTTGGTGGCGCAACCTATCAGGTCCCTGTTGAGGTACGTCCTGCTCGTCGTCAGACATTGGCCATGCGTTGGGTGATCGATGCTGCGCGCAAGCGTGGCGAAAAATCGATGGCACATCGTCTCGCGCATGAACTGATGGATGCTGCAGAGAATCGTGGCACGGCGGTGAAGAAGAAAGAAGATACGCACCGTATGGCTGAAGCAAACAAGGCATTCTCGCACTACCGCTGGTAGGCGCGTGGGCAGACCGAGTACTCCAGGATAATTGGGATAATTTGGATCTTGTCGTGGCCCGTACAACTCCCATCGAGCGCTATCGCAATATTGGCATTATGGCCCATATTGATGCGGGTAAGACGACGACAACCGAGCGTGTGCTGTTCTACACAGGCGTGTCGCACAAAATAGGTGAAGTGCACGACGGAGCGGCCGTCATGGACTGGATGGAGCAAGAGCAGGAGCGCGGCATCACCATCACATCGGCTGCGACGACCTGCTTCTGGTCTGGCATGGACAATCAGTTCGACGAGCACCACATCAACATCATCGATACGCCCGGTCACGTAGATTTCACGATCGAAGTGGAACGTAGCCTTCGTGTGCTCGACGGTGCGATTACGGTGCTTTGTTCGGTTGGTGGCGTTGAGCCACAAACGGAAACTGTCTGGCGTCAGGGCAATAGATACAGCGTACCGCGCATGATTTTTGTCAATAAAATGGATCGTGCAGGTGCCGACTTCTTGCGCGTCGTAGAACAAGTGAAGGAGCGCCTCGGCGCAAACGCCGTGCCCATACAGCTACCGATCGGCGCCGAAGATAAATTCGCCGGCGTCATCGATCTGATAAGTATGCGTGCGATTTACTGGGATGAAAGCAACATGGGCACGACGTACGAGGCTCGTGACATCCCCGAGGACATGCAGGCAGATGCCCGGGCCTGGCGAGAGCGGTTGGTTGAGGCTGCTGCCGATGGCGATGAGGAGTTGCTCGCCAAGTTTGTCGAGAATGGCACGCTCGAGCTTGACGAGATTCGTAAGGGACTTCGCCAGTTGACACTGTCGGGCGGCATTGTCGTCACAATGTGCGGCTCTGCTTTCAAGAACAAGGGCGTACAGGCGATGCTGGACGCTGTCATCGACTTTATGCCGTCGCCGATTGATGTTCCCGCGATCAAGGGGATCAACGATGACGATACTGAAGGTGAGCGTCGCGCGGATGATGCCGAGCCGTTTGCCGCACTTGCATTCAAGATTGCCACGGATCCGTTTGTCGGCAACCTGACGTTTTTCCGCGTGTATTCAGGCATTCTGAATTCGGGTGATACGATTTTTAACCCGGTTAAGAGCAGGAAAGAGCGCATCGGGCGAATTTTGCAAATGCACTCCAACGATCGCAAAGAGGTCAAGGAAGTAAGGGCTGGCGACATTGCAGCGGCGGTGGGTCTCAAGGACGTAACAACCGGCGACACGCTGTGTGATCTCAAGCGGGCGATCACGCTCGAGCGCATGGTGTTTCCGGATCCGGTTATTTCGGTTGCAGTTGAACCGAGGACGAAACCCGATCAGGAAAAAATGGGAATTGCACTGCAAAAACTGGCTAAGGAAGATCCGTCGTTTCGAGTACATACCGACGAAGAGTCGGGGCAGACGATTATTTCGGGAATGGGCGAATTGCACCTCGATATTATCGTTGATCGTATGAAGCGCGAGTTTAGAGTAGAAGCCAATGTCGGCAAGCCGCAGGTCGCGTATCGTGAGACGATTCGCAAATCGGTCGAGCAGGAGGGCAAATTTGTACGCCAGTCGGGCGGTCGGGGTCAGTACGGCCACGTCTACCTGCGCATCGAACCGCAGAAATCTGGCGCAGGCTATGAATTCGTCAACGGAATTGTTGGCGGTGTTGTACCGCGGGAGTACATCGGCGCAGTTGACAAGGGCGTGCAGGAGCAAATGGAAAACGGCGTCGTTGCCGGGTACCCGGTCGTTGATTGTCGGGTAACCTTGTACGATGGCTCGTATCACGACGTTGACTCGAGCGAGATGGCGTTTAAGATTGCCGGCAGTATGGGTTTTCGGGAAGGTGCACAGAAAGCACGCCCGGTGTTGCTGGAGCCGATCATGAAGGTTGAGGTCGTGACGCCGGAGGATTATATGGGTGACGTGATGGGCGACTTGAATCGGCGTCGCGGATTGCCGCAGGGCATGGATGACTCGCCATCTGGAAAGATCATTCGCGCCGAAGTGCCGCTGGCGGAGATGTTTGGCTACGCTACCGACCTGCGCTCGATGAGCCAGGGGCGAGCGGTCTACTCGATGGAATTTGAGAAGTACTCGAAAGTGCCACAAAACGTGGTTGACACAGTGATGAAGAAAGCATCGTAGGGGCCTGCCATGCGGGCGATAAAATAAATCCGGGATTAGGGAAATGTCTAAACAAAAATTTGAGAGAACAAAGCCGCACGTAAACGTAGGCACGATTGGTCACGTGGACCATGGTAAGACGGCACTGACCGCGGCGCTGACGAAGGTCATGGCGGCGGCGCACGGTGGTGAGGTCAAGGACTACGATCAGATCGACAATGCCCCGGAAGAGCGCGAGCGTGGTATCACGATCGCGACGGCGCACGTGGAGTACGAGACCGCGAAGCGTCACTATGCCCACGTGGATTGTCCGGGACACGCGGACTATGTGAAGAACATGATCACAGGTGCGGCGCAGATGGACGGTGCGATTCTGGTGGTGAGTGCGGCCGATGGCCCGATGCCACAGACGCGTGAGCACATTCTGCTGGCACGCCAGGTAGGTGTGCCGTACATCGTGGTGTACCTGAACAAGGCGGACCAGGTTGACGATGCCGAGCTTTTGGAGCTGGT
>Ga0255054_10001054_pt1 | contig 16203 bp, 14 predicted proteins | sample JV7_2_23_MG_FD_188634 | JGI IMG/M metagenome (GOLD analysis project Ga0255054, IMG submission 188634) | Seawater microbial communities from Jervis Inlet, British Columbia, Canada - JV7_2_23 | ecosystem: Environmental > Aquatic > Marine > Inlet | place: Canada: British Columbia | collected...
ATCATAGATATAACCCCGCGAAATATCGTGGTATGTCCCAATTTATGATATCTATTTCTTTTCATTATCTTAGTATTCACTTTTTCAGCTATTTTCAGTTCTGAGAAAGCTTGAAAAATTGATTCCACAATATATAAGGTATACCTTCCAAAAAAACCGGTTTCGTTCAACACAAAGCACATATTTGGCTACCGTTAAAAACGATGCTTAATTGTTAGGTTTTCAAATGGCATCACTGCAATGGAAATCTTGCCAACTTCATCTCTGAGGGTTGAAAATTTATCTTTCTTGAATATTTTGGGATAAGCCAATATCACAACAATCACGGCCAGTACAGCAATAATTACATCACTTACTTTAATTTTTCTTTTGGCAGGTTTTGATTTTTTTGCTTGTTTCTTAGAAGCCTTCGCGGATTCAGTCTTCTTTATTCCTTCAGGAGTAACGTCAAATATCCATAACAATAAAAGCAGTTGCAGTATACATGGCTATGACACGTACTACATCCAATTGGGTTTCAATGATTTATTCGGGCTTTGATTCCAAGTCTGGTATATCCATTTTTGAATAATTATCAGTACATAGGATATTAATGCGTCTACTTATTGTTTACTTTATAATTGTGAATTCAGTTGAGTAATGTGCATTCCCCAATCCGTTTTCGGAGCGTATCATCATTTGAAATAATGTGAATAATGAAGTTAGGGAAGAAATTCGTAATTTTATTATTCCGGGACAGGGGGATAAAAAAACTATAAAGATCTTTAAATTCCTATAATCTATAACACATGGATAAAATTGCACTTATTACCGGCGCCAACCGAGGGATCGGCCTTGAGATCGGCAAACAATTGCTGGCAAAAAATTTTATAGTGCTTTTTACCATACGTAATATGGCCATCGGCCGTCCTATTGTGAATGATCTCAGAAAGGACTATAAGAAAGCCTGGTTTCACCAGTTGGATGTTTCAGAGGAGCAAAGTATCGCAGATGTGGTGACCCACATCGATGAAGCCTGTGATCGGATTGATGTATTGATCAATAATGCTGCCATCCTGCATGATCAGAATCATGCTTCAGTTCAGGTATCACTTCCAGATATGAGGGAAACCATGGAGACCAACCTCTATGGACCAATGATGGTTACACGTGCAATGATCCCATTCCTGAAGAAAAGCGATGATCCAAGGGTGATCAACATTTCCAGCACCATGGGGCAGCTCTCTACCATGGGTGCAGGTTATGGCGCCTACAGGATGTCAAAAACCGCCCTGAACGCACTTACCGTAATTCAGTCAAAAGAACTTGCCAGGGAAGGAATCAAGGTTAATTCCATGTGCCCCGGCTGGGTGAAAACGGAAATGGGCGGACCTGGTGCTACCCGCTCCCTGGAAGAAGGGGCCGAAACAGCCGTATGGCTGGCCTCTTCAGGTAATATCCCAAGCGGGAAATTCTTCAAAGACAGGAAAGAGATTCCCTGGTAATTATTCTAGGATTCATTTTTCTTTCTCAGTCTCTTCGTATAATATAACGAAGCTGCTATAGATATGGCTGCAAGGAACATGAAGGCAAGCACCCTGTATCCCACTTGCAGGTTTACCAGGTCAACAGCAAACAGGTAAATGGCTGTGGCAATGAATGTACAAATCGCCATCCAGCGATATTTGATGTTATTCAGGATGATGTTCATCACAAGATAGAAGGCTGCAGCAAGGGTCCATGAAAGTGTGACGTACTGAGCTGGGACTGCCTGCTTCAGGCTAAACAATACCATGAAAAATGCTGCAATCAGGTATAGGTTCCTCAATACTTCCGTGCGTAGTTCGAGCCGTTCTTTTTTCCAGTTCAGGATCCGTGCGGATGCCAATGCAACCAGCGCAAATACAATGTTAATGCTGTCTACGGAAGGATAGGCCATCATATAAATCATTAATATCATGATGTACAGCAAGGTATTCACAACCACTATTATCTTCGATCGGTACCATAATGCCATGGACATAACCAGCAGACTCTGAAGGGCAAGCAGAAGATGTGCGTTGGGCAGACCTGTATATCCGTATACGGAAACGCTCATCGCCATAAAACCAAAACAAGCGAAGAGTGCCGGGATGAATTCCCTGGTACCCCGGTTGTAAAGAACCACCGAGTACACAAGGCATACTATCGTAATGGCTGCAAAAATTCCTGCATAGCTCTCCTCATAAAATGCCAGCACTACCATTAGCACTAGCAATAAAAATGAAATCGCATTCCAGATCACAAGGCTGAGATAAAATCTTTCAGGGATGGATTCCTTCCTGGGTGTCAGAGCAACAAATGCGTAGATGGCGGCATATGCGAACAGGTAAAACAGGTTATTCTGATGGGCGTCCACCACACCAAAAGTGTTGCCCAGGATAGGGTTGCCCATTAACCAGACCAAATGTGAAATGTAGACAAGGAAAAGAGAAACCATAAGCAGATGCCTCCATTCTTTCCGCAAAAAAAGCATTGTAGAAAGGCCGGCAGCCACAACAAACAAAGCAAGGGTAACCTGGGTTACACCCGAGAAAAGTGCTGTGGCAACGAGGAAAATAATGGCCAGGACAGCAAGGAATTCAGAATTTTTTCTCATAGCAAACCCCAGAAGAAATGCAATCACAATCAGTACCATTGCCAGTCCAATCCCAAACTGACTGATCACAGGATCAGGTGTAAGAAAATGAAGTCGGAGCGTTATGTAGAATGCGAGGATATATCCGCTGAAGTTTAGCATGAAATCAAAGTGGGACAAGCTCTTCCTGATTTTATGAGCCACAAAAAAGATGCTGCCTGCCAGTAGGTAACCGAGAATGCTTGGCAAGAGTGAATAGCCCAGGTTCTGGGCATATGTCATTAGAAACATGATGCCAAATATCATGACAATGTTCCCCAGCCATGCTAGTCCGTGACTGCCAATTCTGACCTCAATATCGCTCCCCTTGCCAAAGGAGATGTCGATTTCCTCTACCTCCTCCGGTTTCCGAACCACGATATCCGCAGCCCCAAGCCTGCTTTCAATAAGTGAAATCCTTTTTTCAAGTGAATCATACTTATTGAGTAGTTTTTCAATATTTGAATCATTATCACCAGAGGGATGTGTCATAATTTACCTCCTAGTTGCGCCGCAACTTTTTAATTTTTATCATTAAATAGAATACATACATATAATGGAACCAAACAACAGAAAGCAACACGATCAAGGTATACACCATCCATAAGGGGGCATCTGTATCTCCTAGTCCCCTTCGCTTCGCAATAACTACACGCGGCATTACCAATCCCCAGTCCTTTACTGCAACTGCTTCTACATTGCCATATAACTCATGATCTTCGATTCTTGCAACGATGGTAAGATTCCCGATGGAGTCTCCTGGAAGTGAAGTGGGAAAATTCAGTTGCGCTCTTCCCTCTTCGAACCATTCTTCGCCAAGGGGCAGCAGGCTGAAAGACCTGGGAGCATAAAAATAGACATCGGTTTCTTCCAGGGGTATAGGATTACCCTCCTTGTCCATTTCGTAAGCCTCTGCTACAATGGTTTTGACCGAGTCTATTTCAATAAATTCAAGATTCATATTCAGGGACCTCATCTCCACCATGTCTTCCGACGTTTTATAAAGATGATTTCCCTTAAACAGGGCTCTGAAAGTATAATTGTCCTCTACACGGATGAGTCTCTCAGACTCTTTCAAGATACGAAATTCCACCTCACCGTTCATATCTGTTGGAACGGCCTCAAGTTGCCTGGGGTCCTCCCCGTCCATACTGTAAAAAACAACCATTGCCCCGCTGATAAAGACATCTCGTTCACCGGTCCAGTAACTCATCCTGGCCCTAAGAATGAATTCCTGATTGTTTTGAACGCAACTGAAATAAAAATCAGGAGACACTTTTGATTCATCCTGCGAGGCAAAAACAGCAAGGCCTGTCCGGCTAGTACCAAAAAGCAATATCATGAGGACAATGATCAGTATATGATTCTTCATTTCACAGGATTTTATTCGTTATCATTTGATTCTGCAATCTCGCTTACAGGTATAATTGGAACAAATTTTGAGCTGAAATAAAAGAATAGGAAAAAGGCGGCGATCCCGCTGAACGTTAAGGCCCATTCTACCCATGTTATGGAATAGTGAACATATTCCATTCTGGATTCCTGCATCGGAAGTAGGGGTGTTTCAAGCGTAGGTATGATGATGATATAACGTTTGACCCACATGGCCGTGATCACGATCACGGATGCAATGGTGATCCCATTGATCGTCCTGGTTTTCGGGATGGCAATAATTATTAAAGGCAGAAGGACCCCTATAAATGCCGCATAAAAGAACATCAATCCGAATTCCTCCCTTGCAAAAAGCTTATAAATCAGGTGAAGCTCCCACTTTTCAGATCCATACCAGCCTGTCAGATATTCACTGAAAGTAAAATAACCATAAAGTCCACCGAGTACCAATAACAATATTCCCAGGTACTGAAAATGCTTTTCCTGCAGGTATTCCTCCAAGTGGTAGAATTTCCGGAAGGCCCACATGGCAATGATCAGCACACCTGTACCGGAATATACTGCAGCAACGACAAAGTAGGGGGCAAATATAGTGCTGTGCCAGCCGGGGCGAAGGGTCATCCCGAATATCCAGGAGAGCACCGAGTGGACTAACACAGCCAGTGGTATGATAATGATGGAAGTGATGGTGAGCCCCTGCCTGAGGAGGTTCCTCTGGTGCTTTTTGTTCTTATACCCTATCGCAAAGAACCTGTAAAAGCGGCGGCGCCACTTGCCGAACATGGGATTCCCGGAATCCCTTAAAATAGCAAAATCAGGAACTGTAGCAAGGAAAAGGAATATCGCACTCCCGATCAGGTAGGTGGTGATGGCGATGAGATCCCAGGTGATGGGGGACTGTATCCTGCCGAACAGGACCAGGTGATCCAACCTGTCAAGACGCCCAATGCACAATAAAATGTAAAGAGGTCCTAATATGGTTGAAATCACCGTGATGATCTCTGCGATCCGGATAATTGGCTTCCTCCATTCCACTTTAAGTAAATACAATATTCCGGAGATCAATGCACCTGCATAACTGATCCCGATGAAAAATATAAAATTCACGATATAGACTCCCCAGACCACATTGTCACGCATTCCAGTCACGGAATGCCCCCTCTTGATTTGTACAAATAATGCATAAAACCCCCATAAGACTGTTAGTCCACAGATGGTGACAAGAATTTTTTCAAGATTTGTAGTCCGGGTCATTTGCGGAGCGAATTTTGCCAGCAGTTCGGATACCTTGCTATTGTTTTCCATGGACTATTTGTTAAGTTCCTTATTAATTTTTGTCCTGGCTACCTCATATCTCTTTTCTACCTCCTCAGACAGGTTCTTGAATCCTGTTTCAGGATGGAATAAACGGTTGACCGGGGGCAGGTAATATACACTCGGATTGGTACCAAGTTCTTCCATATACCTGTAACCGGCCCTTTCATAAATGAGCTCGCTAAAACGTATTGTTTCAACCCCGTTGGTAACGGCATCCTCATTCTTGTCCCCATAATAAAGAACTCCATTGGGACAGGCGGTCACGCATATGGGCAATTTGCCCATCCTGGCCATATCAGGACAAAAATCACATTTCCCAACCGTTCCGATCTGGTGGGGGACACTGGTTTCGGGTGAGAAATCCACATTCTCTCCAGGGTTGGTTTCCGGTTCGTTCCATTGAAATACCCTGGAGGAGTAAGGACATGCTGTCATACAGAACTTGCAGCCAATGCATCTCTCATTGTCAATCAGTACCAGTCCGTCAAGCCGTTTGAAGGTGGCCCCAACAGGGCAGACATTTACACATGGGGGACTGTTACAGTGGAAACAGGGTTTTGGGAACCAGTAGGAGGCAGTATCATCGCTATCTTTCATCAGGAAGACCTTCATCCATTCATCCTCAGGTGGCAGGAAATGCATGCGCTGGCATTCTTCCACACATTTTCTGGCATTCCTGCATTTTGCCAGGTCAATGACCATTACATATTCCTTATTCGGATCTCCTTCCCTTGCTTCTTCACGGGAAACCTGGTTGTGTGCAAGATGGTGCAGATGGGCCGGATCAATTTCTGCAAGCTTTCCGTCGGTGGTCATCACTTTCACTGTTTCGCCGGAAGCTTCAGTTTCAGGTGTCGAACACCCTCCTGCACAGCCAGCACCAACCAGTGCAGTAGTGCCAAGGGCCAATCCGTTTCTAAGAAACTCCCTGCGATCCGATTTCTTACTATTTTTTGAAGACTTCATAATATATGGCCTGTAATTCTATGTAATTATTATTTTTTTAATGTAACTATTACACCCTAAACCGTCAAACGACTATTGACAATGGAATTAGTCTAAATTGCAATGCTAATTATCTATTGCTTTATTCATCAGCTATATGGACAGGTTTCAAACATAAATATAGTCTTTCTTATTTAGATCTTATTTAGAATGACACGAAAAACACTCGACAGAAAAATCCTTCGAAATTCCTACTAATTCAGAGATTTTTGCAATCCGGACCTGCCCTCACAGGCAATATATTATTTAGAATACAGCACAATGAGCCGGTGATTTAAGAGGCGGATAAATGTGCATTATATAGATATAATACCAGGAGAAAGCCAGGCTAAGAAATCCTGACTTTCAGTCCCGGTAAAAAAATGAAACTATATTATCAGAGATGGTTATTACTAGACCACACTCCGGCTACTTCACCATCTTCACCATTCTGATGGATTGAATTGAGTCACTAGTTCTTAATTGCAGAACATAGATCCCGGAAGGTAAATGATCTGTTGAAAGTGCAATATTTTCATAACCACTGTACCTTTCTGAAAATACCAATCCGCCATGCAGGCTGTATAATTTTAAATCAATTGATCCTTGAGCTTTATCATCAACCTGAATGTTTAACCTATCATTAAATGGGTTCGGAAATACACCCCATGAAAGTGCATTATCAATATGGTCCTCAATCCCTGTAGGATTGGAATTACAGGGTGGGCCTATCTTGGATACAAAGGCATCTCTAGAACCATTACTTATAAGGGTATCATTGTCAAAAACCACAATGGGCGGAGCCGGACCTGCAACAAAATCTCCTGCTATCAGGGGTCTGTTTTTAAAGGTGGATATTGAATTGCTGGCAGCTCCTGCACTGTTATAGGTAGAGCTTTTTGCCCACAAACCCGTCCCGGAATTATTATATTTTGCGATATAGAAATCACCGTCATCATTGATCAGGGTCGTGTTTTCAAAAACAATGGTGTCATTGAAGGTCCCTGTGATATAAACATCCCCATTGTCATCAACGGTTACATCATTGGCATAATCGTGCTCCATTGCACCGGCACGAATACCCCACTGAGCAACCCCTGCTGCATCAAAATTCATCAGGAGGATATCGTATCTTATTCCCGCGCTGTTTTTATTTATCAGTGTTATACCGTCAACAAAGATCGAATCAGATTCAAAATCACCTGTAACATAGATATTGTTACCATCTCCATCGACAGCTATTTTATAAAAGTGTTCATTACGACTGCCACCTCCCACTGTGGCCCAAAGTGGGTTACCGGCAGCATCGTATTTTGCCACAAACCCATCCCGGTTACCCAAAGTATTATATGGAATGTTGTTAAAAATAAATTCTGACTGAAAATACCCGGCAATATACACGTTGCCAAGATCATCTGCGGCTATTCCATAGCCCAGGTCACTGGAATTAGATCCACAACTTGCTGCCCATAAGGCATTTCCGTCAGGATCATATTTTGCCGTAAACACATCAAGGGCAAAAGTGCTGAGTACACCTTGATTGTCAAAACCTGCTGAATCATAGAATTCCCCGATTATGTAGCAGTTGCCTGTCGGATCAACCGCAATATCATGGGCCCATATCTCGCTGCCACCTCCGGCCCGTTTGGCCCATAGAAGGTTGCCGGAGGCATCGTATTTAACGATGAAAATATCTCCAAGCCCTGCACTGACTAACGGAACATCACCGAAGGTAATGGTTCCTGTAAAATTTCCTGTGACAAAAATATTCCCATTTGCATCCTGAGCAACTCCATTGCCAATGTTTTCAACACCATCTCCAACACCACCCATGGCTTTCAAGACAAGACCATTAGAATCCAGGATGGCCGTAAAAACATCCCTGCCGGCAGAGGCCGTCAGGGTATCTCCCCCGATGATGGCAGTCCCCATGAACTCCCCGGTTACAGCAGTAAGACCATCTGGTCCCACAGCCATGCTTGTGGTCGTTTCCAGGCTGGTACCCCCAAAGTTTACTGCCCATTGCCAGCACTGGGCATTTGACTGATAGGTTGAAAATGGAATGGCCAGAATCATCATAAGACCTGCAATTCGGTTCAACTCACGGATCTTCAGCAATAGTAATTTTCTTTTCATGTTGCGATTTTTTTTAGAAGGTTAATTAACAGTTATTTACGAATATCTATCAATGTAGCTATTAGCATACAAACTGTCAATCCACTATTGATAATAGAATTAGTCTAAATAAATTCCTAATACAACCATTGCTTGATCTACCGACAATGTAGAAGGCACAGAACAGAAATGCAGCGCATATTATTTAGATATTATTTAGAATGACATAAATACCTGCAGCAATGAGAATCTCTTGAATCGTTAACCACTTCTTGGATACCGGCACACCAAACCAATCACTATTAGCAATATTTTATTTAGAATGAAATTCCGCTGACAGCCCGAAAGAATAGCCAGGTATTAAATTCTACATGTGTTAACTAACTCTAATATGTTAAATTATCTATAAAATTCGCCCACTCCTATTGCAGATAACAAAATAATATTTATTTTTGTACTACTAATACGGTAGTACTGGTAGCATATCTGTAAAAATTATGAAATTCAACACAAAAACGAGATACGGTTTAAGAACCATGATTGAACTTGCCATGAATGGAAATGATTCAGGGGTATATCAAAAAGAAATATCCGAAAGGCAGGAAATATCATTCAAGTATCTCGATCAGATCATTGCCTCCCTGAAAGCCTCCGGCCTGGTTGTAAACTCCGAAGGCAGAATGAGCGGGTATGTACTTACCAGGGATGCGGAAAAAATTAACGTTTATGATGTCTTTAAAGCTTTTCAGCATGAATTAATGATTATTGACTGCCTGCAGGGTGAAGGTAATTGCAGCCGTGAAGGTAAATGTGCCACAAGAGAATTCTGGGGAGGTTTGAACGATCTAATTGTGAACTACCTGGAGTCTACCAACCTGAAAGACCTGGCCGAAAAACAGGAGGCCATCAACGAACGTGAATCAGAAAGTATGTTTTATATCTAAAAATTAATATCATGAGTTTAGTATGCCCAATATCAGAAAACTATATAGATGAGAACATTGCACGCATGAATGCATTCTTGACATTCGGACTTGTTCTGATCTTCATGTTAACACCTTTTAAGTGGATCATCTTTTTGATCGCAGCAGATTTTTTATTAAGAAGGATCATGCAGGGAAGGTTTAGCGTATTATCCCGGATAAGTGTTTTAACAACAGGGGCCCTTGCCTTAAAAAAGGTTAGTATCAATGCCGGACCTAAACTGTTTGCCGCAAATGTAGGTTTTGTGCTCAGTATCCTGGCAGCAGTGTTTTATTTCACAGGCTTGCCATATGTATCATATGTACTGGCAGGTACGCTGGCCTTTTTTACCATGCTCGAAAGTGTTTTCAACATCTGTGCAGCATGTATCCTGTATCCTTTTGTCTCGAAATATATATCTTAAGATATTTTCGCTAGCAGCAGTTGCAGCTGCACTCATCCTCATCTTTTCCCTTCAGGGCAGCCATGAACATGGCCGTGGCACAACCAACCCCGCTGTTCACTGCAAGGGCCGCGGTGGGACAATTTAGCTGGCATGCCCCGCATTCCATGCAACGGGATTTATGTGCGATCTTTACTAATTTCCCATTGGGTTCAAATACCCCATGGGGACATACATGAAGGCACATCCGGCATCCATTGCAGAGTTCCGGCTTAAGAGCCAGTGTATTTTCTATGTAGGCATCTAACATTTTCAAATAATTGTCAGGGAAATGATTATTGCAGCAATAAATAGTATGAGTCCCCCGACAGCCATCCAGACCATCACAGGGAAATAAGTATTGATCTCTTTCCTTACACCCGACCTGGATGTAAACGTGGTAGCCCCGGTAAAATTAAGTGAAAGGAAGGCTGTTACCGGTGGCAGGGTGATTACATATGCCAGGGTGGACACCAGGATATAGACCAGGGGCTGGTGGAGGTTGCCAAGCATATGTGCCAGTCCGAAAACAGATGCCACAATCCCTCCCAGGATAAACCCCTTGGTGCTGAAATTCTTAGTGGGCAGCCAGGGAAGCATGGCCGGGAAAAGTACGATCCCAGCAATGACAGAGCCAAGAAGCGCAAGTGCTGGGAAAAGTCCAACCGTAAAAAACAGGACCACAGTCAGGATGATCATAGGCAGTATGACCTGGACAAGCTCAACAGGCACCAGTGTCAGCCTGTCCCTCAATGTAAAATTCACTCTTCTTGCCTCAGCTGAAACCTTTTTTGTGCTCATGTACTCCGGGATATCCCCTGCCCTGACAGGTCCATACTTAATATGAAAACCTGATTTCGCTTTGACTTCGTGGGCAGAAACTCCAGGGGCTCCCAGTTGTGGCAGTATTAGATTCTTGTGGCTAATGATTTCCGCAAGATTGGTCTCTTCAATTTTCCTGACAAGTTCATCTGTGCCGAAAGTACCTTTACCTGCGGCACACCAGACATTGATCCCGAAGGTATTCAGCACCAGGATATACCCGTCAATATCTTTCAGGGAAGACCTGAGAGCATCAAAGCTGAGTGTATAATTGGCTGTCACAAAGACCGGACTCTCCGGACCGGGCTTACCAAGCTTGTAAAGACCTGGTTCAACCTTATGCTTCATCCGGTGGATCCCCCACCTTGCCTGAAGATGGTCCAGTATATCCTTCAGCCTGATTTGATGGTCAGTCCTGAAAATGGATTCTTGCATTACAAGTCCCTGGAACTGGCTACTTTTCGCCGGTTGCAAGGAATACGGAGATTTTTGCATCATTTTCGGGGTTAGTAGAAGTATCGCAACAATATTCTTCGATCGAATGAACATCAATATTTTTGAAGCCTGCAGCTTTCAGCCAGGTTTCGATTTCCTGATTCTCAAATCCAAGCCACAGGTCATGATGTTCAGTTTTAAAATACTCAAACGGATGCGTGTTGAGATCTGTGAGGATCATCCTGCCTCCACTTTTCAATATTCTATATACTTCACGGATGGCCTTCGGCGGATCATCCACATGATGCAGGTACATATTGGCCAAAGCATAATCTACAATATTGTCCCTGACCGGCAGGTTATTGGCATTTCCGGTTCGGTAATCTATTTTGCCAGCATCTGGGAATTTGAGCTTCATTTGCTTCAGCATCTCGGCAGACTGGTCAATGGCAATGATGGAAGCCGGCCCATTTATCAATCCCTCGCTGATGAATCCCGTTCCCGCTCCCAGGTCTGCGACCATGGTACCAGGCTCCGCATAAACCATGGAAAGGATCTTTCCCCTGACCACCTCGGTATAGAATTCCTTGCTCATGGAATCCCATTGGGAGGCGATCTGATTAAAATACCTTTTGACTTTAGTATTTACGTTTTTGCGTAGAAGTTTCTCAATTATCATAACTAAAATTTAACAGGTTTTAGGATTAACCTGGTTGATCTCTATCATCTTTTTTACCATTATTTCAAATGACCTGAGGAAAACAGGAAGATCCCCTGAGGGAATAGATCCAATGATGGTATCGAAATAAGCATCACTATCCCGGTTGATCTGCTGGCAGATTCCATCCCCCTTATTGGTTAAGGAGATGGTGATCATTCTCCTGTTTTCTTTCGGGATGATCCTGTTTACCGTACCATTCTTTACCAGGCTGTCTACCGTCCTGCTGACCGTACTTTTATCCAGGTATAGCTTCTCTGATAACTCATTCAGGTTTATTGAATTATGCGAATACACTTCCAATAAGGTATGACACTGGGCCAGTGTGACACCTTCACAGCAGGTATCATTAATCTGAATGCTTAACTCCCGTTCAATATGCCGGATGTTTTCCCTGAATTTTCGAATAACAGAAATATCCATTGAATTGTTTTTTATTGTATTTTACAATTATTGCATTTTAAAACTGTTGCAAAGTACAACTTTTATTTTAATTGCCAGAAATTATTTATCAAGCTCAATACAATAGGTGAATCGGCAGGTACTGAATGTGATTAACCAGGAAGTGTATAGTAGATCCCTGCTCCGGGTCCCAGGGGAAGCCCGAGCAGCAGCCAGGCGATCAGCAGCAATGACCAGACAATGAAAAAGGCAAAAGTATAGGGAAGCATGGTCGCAATGACCGTTCCTATCCCTGCCTTCTTCTCGTATTTCTGGATGAAGGCTATGATCAGGGCAAAGAAACTCATCATGGGGGAAATGATATTGGTGACACTATCACCAATGCGGTAAACGACCTGGGAAAGTTCCGGGGAATAGCCAAGCAACATGAACATGGGAATGAAGACCGGCGCCATGATGGCCCATTTGGCCGAGGCGGACCCCATGGCCAGGTTGATCAGTCCAGATAAAATAATAAACAGTATCATCAGGGGGATAAGCCCCAGTCCCGATGCCATCACCAGGTTGGCTCCTTTGATGGCAAAGATGATCCCCAGGTTGCTCCATTTGAAATAGGCCACGAACTGGGCTGCAAAAAATACCAGCACATAGTACATTGCCAGGGTTTTCATGGAATCCGCCATGCCGTTCATCACATCTGCATCTGACTTGTATTTTTTTATGGTGATGCCGTAAGCAATTCCCATCAGGGAAGCGGTAATGAACAGCATGGCAACAATCCCCCTGATCAAAGGAGACGACAGCACTTCCCCGTCAGTCCCACGAAAAAACCCGTTTGACGGGATGATCGTGACCAGCGTGATGGCAAAAATTACCAGAGCCACATAGCCTGCGCGCCTGAGACCCTTTTTCTCGAGTGGACTCAGTTTATCCAGCTTCTCATCTGCCCCGTCCCCTTCATATTTCCCAAACCTGGGAGCAACAAATCTCTCCGTCACCCAGGTCCCCGTAAAAGCAATCACAAACGTGGATGCCACCATAAAATAATAATTGGCCGTGGGATTCACCAGGTATTCAGGATCAAGGATCTGTGCAGCTTCCTCGGAAAGTCCCGCGAGCAACGGGTCTATGGTCCCCAGTATCAGGTTGGCCGAAAAACCGCCCGATACCCCGGCAAATGCAGCAGCCATGCCAATCACAGGATGGCGGCCAATGGCAATGAAGATGATCCCGCCCAGGGGGATCAGGAGTACGTATCCGACATCACTGGCAGCATTCGACAGGATCCCCGCAAAGACCAGCACAAAGGTCAGAAATTTCCGGGGAGAGGACAGCACAATCGCCCTGATCACGGCACCGATGAGTCCGCTGCTTTCTGCGATCCCTATTCCCAGCATGGCCACCATCACTATCCCCAGCGGGGCAAAACTGGTGAAGTTGACGACCATATCGGTGAGGATGCGGTGGATCCCGTTCCTTGACAGCAGATTTACCGGTTCGATCAGTTCGCCGGTGCCTGGATGCAAGGCAGTCCAGCTAACCGCAGCAGCAATGGCAGAACAAACCAGGATAATCAGGGCCATCAATCCGAACAGGGTCGCGGGGTGCGGGAGTGCATTCCCCACCTTTTCCACGCCATTCAGAAATTTATCGAAGAGTTTTCCCCGGAAGGCCTTGAATTTATTTACTGCCATAGAAACTGGAATAAACCGCTAAAATAAGGGTTTTTTCCAGTTCAGCCGAAATCATTGGCATGGAAGATGATTTTACCTGCCTTCCAGGTAGTTACGAAGATATCTGAAATCGGATGTAAGCTCCCCTTCACGGAGAATAGTGGCCCGCCAGATGATCCCCTCCCGGTCACCTTCCACCAGGGAAGGCACAACTTTACCCTTCAGCATGTTCCCGAAATCCTCAGAAGCATCCCTGGGCAGTTCACCGGGCAGGTTGTCTACCGCCATCACCGTGATACTTCGCAGATCAAAGGGAGGCGTTTCAGATTCCGTCATCGGGTCGTATCCGTAGAACGGATCCGCAATGGTAGAGGCCCGTATAGTGGAAGGGATGGGATCCTTGATATCACAGCTTACATCAGCGATCACCCGGATATGGAAATCAGGTTCCCGCATATCCGTGGTGGTCATGAACACCGGTGATTTAGGGTCCCAAAAATGACAGGGGACAAATAGGTCTGTGACCTTGGTATAGGGTTTGAAAATGGACTCGTACACCTCGGGGTGCCGGAAAAAATGTTCCAGCGTGACTGCTTCACCGTCCTTCCTCCGGACATAATCCCATGGATCGATCCGGCAGATCACCGGTTCCTTGTATGATTCCCCAAGAAATTTTTCCGGGAACACCTCCTTCAGTCCCAGGCATCCCAGGGTCTCCATGGCACCGCTCGCCACCCGTCCGCCTCCTGTGACCAGGATCTTCATGGGCCGGAGGGCCAATTTTTCCAGTTCACCCTTCATTTCCTCAAAATCCCTGCACTCGTGGGCAGGCTTCAGCAGGTATTGCCGGTATCGTTCGCCGTAGGCCCTGAGCCCGTTGTACGCCCCGACGATCCCGGCCCAGCGGCCAAAGGCTACCAGCCTGATATGCAGATGATCGGTAAGGTATTCATAATCCACCAGTGTAATTTTTCGGGCGGAAATCTCCTGCAATAATTCCCGGTTATAAGGCTGCTCTTTGGCTGTATGGGAGAAAAAGAAATAGGTCTTACCGGGGATCAGTTTGTCGTTCTCAACCTCCTTTACCCCGAAAAATACATCGCAGTCCGACACATCCCCCCGAACCTCTACCCCGGCATCTTCATATTCCTTGTCGGTAAAACACCTGACAGGGCTTGACTGCACCATAAATTCATGGTCCGGGTACGCAGACCTGAGCTCCGCCATCTGTTTCGGAGAAAAGGGTACCCGCCGGTCAGGCGGTGATTTTGTTTCCGTGATAATGCCAATCCTCATATCACAAAGATAACCATGGTGTCCATTTCAAAACATCCCGGACTGTTGTTATTTAAATCCCACCTGGGGTGAATTATAATATCCCATCGTTGCATCCGCCACTGACATGCGGTACAGGTGGTTCTGCATGAGGCAAACTTTCCTGTTAGTTGCCGGAGTATTGGTTGAATAGATACGGAGTTCACCCGGCAGGCTGGTAACGATCTCTTCTCGCCAGTCCCCGATGATATCTGCCACGATCAGCAGCTTCCCCTCGATCTTAAGTTTTTCCTCACCATCGAATTCTACCACGTTGCCGCCGTAGCAGATCTCCTTCAGCTCATCAGCATCCCACCATATGGCCCTTGGTGAGTTTCCCCATAGGTTCTGGTCCGAAAGCCTTTTCCCATCTGCAGTATACAAAAAGAACTTGTCGCCTCCTTTAGCCTCTCCGGCATAACATTCTATGCCCTGGTATTCATCGGTCAGGTCCCCTATCATTCCCTGTCCGTGTACATGGTGGGTACTGCCCTCATATCCCCAGATAATTTCCCCTGTTTTTGCATCCACCACGCAGACCCCGTGCTTTGGAGATCTTGATTCTATGGCGTAAAAGATCTCATAACCGGGGCGGTCCGGGAGGATATCTGCGATATAACCACCGTCATTGTGTCCGAGCCCTGTATACCACATCGGTTTCCCGTTTTCATCGAGGGCAGAGGTGCCGATGACCAGTTCATCATTTCCGTCAAGGTCAATATCCCCTGTCATCAGGGCATGTCCACCCTGTCCCATGTACTTTTCATATTCCCCCATGCTCTCCCATGTCCAAACCGGTTTAAGCTCCTTATCCAGGGCCTGGGTTTTAATGACTGTATAGGTTCCCCTCTGCATGATCAAGGAGGGATGAATCCCGTCGAGGTAAGCCACGCTCAGGAAATTCCTGCTCCAGTAATTGTAGGATCCGTGTCCCTCCCTGGAGATCCAGTCCTGCTTTTTGAGCAAATCACCACTCATCCCGTCAAGCTTG
>Ga0255054_10001056_pt1 | contig 16193 bp, 18 predicted proteins | sample JV7_2_23_MG_FD_188634 | JGI IMG/M metagenome (GOLD analysis project Ga0255054, IMG submission 188634) | Seawater microbial communities from Jervis Inlet, British Columbia, Canada - JV7_2_23 | ecosystem: Environmental > Aquatic > Marine > Inlet | place: Canada: British Columbia | collected...
GACAACCGGCTGAAGCCGCCGGGATGCAGGCAGGTGATAGAATTGTAGAAATTAACGGTGAACCGATTGAAACATGGCAAGAAATGACCAGAATCATTCATGCTATCCCAAATACGCCCATAAATTTGCATTTTGAACGTGATGAAACAATATTTGAAAAAGATATAGTGACATCTTTTCAGCCTGCTCTTGTAGATGGCAAGATTGATACCTTGGGTGCCATTGGTATAGCAGCACAGGTTACATATGAACCAATTAATATTTTTCAAGCCATTGGAGGTGGATGGCGGGCAACCAAAGGTGTTTTTGAGTTAATTGGTACAACGTTAAAGATGTTAGCAACCGGAGCCGCGACAATGAAAGATATTGGCGGTCCAATATTTATTGCTCAAATGGCAGGAGAAACTGCAAGAGCAGGATTGGCTCCGCTTTTATTTTTAATGGCAATGATAAGTGTAAATTTGGCAGTGATAAATATTTTACCAATACCGGGCTTAGATGGTGGTCATCTTATGGTAATCGGAATTGAATCAATAATTAGAAGATCATTGAGCTTTAAGGCAAAAATTGCAATTCAAAAAGTCGGTATGGCGTTTTTGTTAATTCTGATGATAACAGTTATAGTTAATGATATCGGCAGATTATTTACAAACTGATAGTTTTCAATTGTAGAAGCATAGAACCAAATTTTAACTTAATTTGAATTTGTACCGGCAGACGCAGTTCGTCATCGCTGAACCAAATTTTCATATCACCGTCATTTTTTAAAAGTGTTTTGCCCTCTCTGAACGGCTTAATAATGATACATGGGAATGTCCCCGCAGGAGTTTTAACTGTCTCTTTACCGTCTACTATTACTTGAAAATCAGTTAATTTTTTATTATCAAAAGTTGTAAAGTTTAAAATTTGTCCAATCTCTAATGGAATAGTGCGAAAATAGTACAGAAGCGAATAAGGATCCCGCAATGGGCCATTAATTTTTAGAGTATCATTATTTGTAATTGCGATTAAATTATTATAGTCAATTGAAGTATCATAGTTTTTGTGGTAATTCCCTTCGTTTAACTGCTTCAATAATTTTAGCGTAGTCAAATTTGACGTATTTAACCAAATATCAATTTTATCTCGCACGCGATAAAAGTTATCAGCAAATTTGCTGGTTTTAGCCTGGAATCTTACATGATAAGATTGAACTCCGGATATAGTATCATATGATTCTACCGATAAATATCCACGCCCCATTTTGATTACATTGAACTGCAATGTGTAGGTTAAGCGTTCGCCCACCTTAAAAGGTATGTTTTGTCCATAGTTTAATGAAACAAGTAAAGTAATTATTATAAAGATGCGTTGCATGTTATTTCCGTAAAACAATGATTTTAAAATCTTTTAATTTATAAATCGTTGAACCCTTAGGTTTTGGCAATGTTCCTCCGTCTATTAATAGATCGACTTCAGAACTGAACTCAGATTCAATTTGCGCAGGGTCATTCATTGGCTGTTCACCGGTACGGTTGACACTTGTAGAGACTATCGGTTTACCAAATTGAGATGACAGATCATTACAAAACTTGTTATTAGGTATGCGGATTCCTAATGTATTATCTTCACCCAATATTTTTGTGCTCACAATATTTTGTTTAATCGGAACAATTAAGGTCTTTGCTCCGTCCAAATAAGGTTTAACAAGGTCGATTTGTTCATCTTCAAAATCCATCCAATTGATTGCCATATTTTCATCGGCCGCGATTACACTCATTGGTCCTGAGCGCTCTTTAATTAGATTTATTTTATCAATTGCCTCATCATTGGTTGCATCGGCTCCAAAGCCGTATAAGGTATCTGTGGGATAAACTATTACACCCCCGTTTGCCAATACATTTACTGCATATTTGACCACTTGTGGATAATCAATTTCTATATGTTTAAACATTTTGTTTTGTAACTGGTTTTGTTTTCCAGCGTCGATGAAACCAAAAGTACTGTTCAGGGAATCGGCGGATATGTTTTTCCATTATAGATGTATATGTTTGTGTGATTGATTCAATTGTGGCGCCAGGAGCAATTGTTACTGGGTAAAATTCAATTGTATAATCGTTTGGCTTATTTTGATAACATATTGTAAAAATTATAGGTGCTCTGCTTTCGAGATGAAACCGTGCTGCACCCTTGGGCGTTGAGGTTTGCTGATTGAAATATTTGACAAATACCCCACGTTTTTTTGCGTCTTGGTCGCTTACAAGCCCAAGAATTTCGCCCCGCTTAAGAACACTATACATATTGTCTAAAGATGATTTACGGTATATATGTTTCATTCCAAAATGACTACGCAAATCCAGAAAAAATTTATCGGCGCCACGATTCCCTTGTTTGGTGGCGACTGCTGAAATCGGATATTTATTATATCCTAACCATGCAGCAAGAATTTCCCAAGCTCCAAAATGTCCGGAAACGCAAATGATACCTTGTCCATCTTTTAAAGTACTGTTCAATAAATTTTTACCTTTAACGTTTATAGTGCTTTTTAAAAAGGATTTAGGAAATGCAAGAAACTGAACAAAATTATTAATGAAAAACCTATAACTACTTTTAGCTGTTATTAAGTACCAAGATGATGATTTATCTGGAAACGCTAATTTTAGATTATCATATACTTGTTTTTTTCGTATTGGGACAAGATAATATAAAATAATATATAAAATATAGGACAATATGTTTTTTGTCCATTGAGGAGAACTTCTCAAACAGAAAGAAAATGTTTTTAAAAATATATATGTTATCTTATGTGATAGTTTCATACCGGGGCAGAATTTATTTCATGCCAAGTAGGTGAACAAGTCAAATTTATTTATTATTCATACTGACTTCTGTTCTAATTGAATTTGATTATGATTAAATTTCCGAACATTTTTGAGGAAATTATGAAAGTATTATCTACCGGAATTGGAGAACTAATTCAACCTCCCGATATTAACGCCTTTCGCGAATGGAACCGTACGCATAAGCCAAAAGCCTTGATTGACAAAAGAATGTCTGAAAAAGAGGCAGTTTCAAAATATTTAAAAGACGGATATTACATTGGTATTGAGCTCTATGGTACTGTTCGCGCACCGCTGTCACTCGTGCGGGAAATAATTCGACAAGGATATAAAAATTTAAATTGTGCCGGACAGGGAGTGTATGAATCTGATTTATTAGCAGCAGCAAATACTATTAAAAAATTAGACTGGACATACATTGGATTCGAAGTTTATGGACTATCCAACTCAGCGCGCAGGGCTGTTGAAAGCGGTTTTGTTGAAAAGGTAGTTGAGTGGTCGAACGCGGCATTATCTTGGAGATTCAAAGCTGCTGCAATGGGTGTGCCATTCATTCCTACACGCGTTATGCTGGGGACCGACACATACAAATACAGTGCTGCAAAAGTTGTAGAATGTCCATTTACGGGAATGAAATTATGTCTCTTGCCGGCGTTAATACTTGATGTAGGATTTATTCATGTACATCGTGCAGATAAATTTGGCAATTGCCAGATAGACGGCATCTCGGGATTTGCGGCAGAGATGGCACGCGCTTCAAAGCGATTAATTATTTCAGCAGAAGAAATAGTAGATGAAGATGTTATTCGTTCTCAACCTGACCGTACAATTATTCCGTATTATTTAGTTGATGCGGTTGTTGAAGCACCGTTTGGTTCACACCCCGGTGAAATGTCCGGTTTATATGAACGCGATGAACGGCACATTAAAAATTATGCTAATGACAGCAAGGATGAATTGTTAGTAAAAGACTATTTAAATAAATGGATTTATGGCGTAAAAAATCATAAAGAATATCTTGATTTAGTTGGAACTGATAAATTGGACTCAATGCGGATAGAGGGAGGTAATAAATGAGTGATAAAAACTACAACCCGAATGAATTATTGATATGCATTGCCTCAAGATTGATGGAAGATAGGGCAACTTGCTTTATTGGAACGGGAATACCAATGCTAGCGGCATCGCTTGCCCAAAAAATGCATGCACCAAATTTAATATCAATATTTGAGTTTGGTGGAATTGGCGCTCAGCTCGAGAAACTCCCCTTAGCTGTTGGTGATATGCGGACATTTAACAAAGGATTAGTTGCTGCTGGAATTTGTGACATAATGGAAGCCGGACAATGTGGATTTGTTGACTATGGATTTTTAGGTGGTGCACAGATTGATATGTACGGCAATCTAAATTCCACAATAATTGGCGATGACCACGATAAACCAAAAGTACGCCTTCCCGGCTCAGGTGGTGGAAATGATGTTGGTTCAACTTGTTGGCAAACGATTATCATAATGCAACACGGCAAACGTAGATTCATGCCAAAGATTGATTTTATTACAACACCCGGATATCTATCGGGACCCGGTGCTAGAGAAGCAGCAGGGTTGCCACCGAACACTGGTCCGTATCGTGTTGTTACAGATTTATGTACATTAGGATTTGATGAGAATACTAAACGCATGAAACTATTTGCTTTGAATCCAGGTATAACATTAAATGACGTAGTAGATAATACCGGATTTGAATTAATCATTACTGATAAAATCGAACAAAATGACGAGCCTAGTGTAGAAGAATTACAAATTCTACGGAAAGAAGTTGATCAGGATAGATATTATATTTAGAGGAGTGAAAAAATGACTAATTATAAAAATAATCAGAGTAGTTGGGTAGGAATCACCCTAATAATAATTGGGTTTTTCTTTATTTTAGATACTTTTAATATAATGGAATTTGGCGGAATAATATCAGATTGGTGGCCGGCAATCTTCCTAATAATCGGATTAATAAAATTACAGGGTCAAGATAAAGGCGCAGGACTAATTTTTGTTCTGATTGGCGCTTTATTATTATTAACAATTCATGACATAGTCGAATGGAATAGCATTTGGAGATTGTGGCCCCTAATTTTAATATTTATTGGACTATCTATGATTTTTAAAGGTAGGCGCAATAAATGGAAATTAACCAATGAAAAAACAACCGGAGATGACTATATACACTCAAACGCAGTATTTGGTGGTGCTGAGCACGCTATAACCTCGCAGAATTTTAGAGGTGGAGAGACAATGGCATTGTTTGGCGGAGTAGAGCTTGATATGCGACAGGCTCAAATATCTGCTGATGGTTGTAAGATACATGCGACTGCTCTTTTTGGCGGTGTGGAAATAATAGTTCCTGATGATTGGAATGTAATTATTACCGGCACACCAATATTTGGCGGAATTGATAGTAAATCAAGAAGGAAATCGGACGCCAAAAATGGTAAGGATATTTACATTCATTGCACGGTTGCATTTGGTGGCGTAGAGATTAAATAAACATACTTTGTATCATTGTTTATTAAGGGGTTTACAGGTAAAATTATAATATGAAGAAATCAATAATATCGCTCATTCTTTTTATTTCAACACTCTTTGCTGCTCCTGATTCTCTCGTCTATCTTGTCCCCATTGAAGGGACAATCGATTTGGGCTTACCGCCATTTATTGAACGATCGTTAAAAACTGCTGCTGAGGAAGGTGCTATTGCAGTAATATTTGATATCGATACGTTTGGTGGCCGGGTTGATGCTGCTACGCAAATCAAAGACGCAATTTTAGATTCACCGATTTTGACAGTTGCATTTATCAATCGACGGGCAATTTCAGCCGGTGCGTTAATATCGATGTCTTGTGATAAAATTTATATGACAAGCGGTGGTACTATTGGCGCAGCAACTGCAGTAGATATGCAGGGGAATAAAGGTAGTGAAAAAGTAATATCTTACATGCGGGAAGAGATGGCGTCAACCGCTGAAAGTACAGGAAGGAACTTAGATATAGCCAAAGGGATGGTCGATGAAGAATTATCGTTCACACATTTGGAAATTGATGGTGTGTCGGTTGAAGTAACCGATCTGGAAGGCCGAAAAGAAGGCAAGCTAATTACATTGACTACGGAACTTGCTAAGAAATATAAAATCGCAGACGGCGATGCGGAAACATTTGACGAATTACTTGCTGAATTAAATTTATCGGGTGCAGAGGTAAAATCAACCAAGGCGAATTGGGCTGAATCAATCGTAAGATTTTTAACCAATCCGGTAGTAGCTTCTCTGCTGATGACATTTGGATTTCTAGGAATTTTATTTGAGTTACAGCAACCGGGCTGGGGAGTCTCGGGTACGATTGGAGCTGTTTGTTTAGCCTTGGCTCTTGGCTCTGGCTATATTGCGGAATTAGCGTCTGCTACTGATTTGCTTATTATTTTTGTTGGAATATTACTGTTACTAATAGAAATGATTGTGATACCAGGTTTTGGTATAGCCGGTATCGGCGGAATTGTAATTGTTGTATTTGGTTTATATCGACTATTATTACCGGATATCCCGGTTGGAGAGGAAGTCACAGATATGGCGATGACTGGTTTAACAATTGGAATCATTGGCGGATTGATTGGCTTAGTGCTGTTATTCAAATTGATGACTAAAACAAAATTTTGGAAAAAGTTAGCTACGCCCGATGTTCAAGACCACGAACGCGGTTACGATACATCATTGGGATTGGAAGATATGGTAGGGACAGAAGGAGTGACAGATACAGATTTACATCCATCTGGTTGGATACTAATTGGCAATGAAAGAATTTTTGTTGTTAGTGACGGGACCTTTATTGAGAATGGAGAAAAAGTAAAGATAATCAAAGTTGACGGCAACAGAGTTGTCGTAAGACAAATTAAAAAATAGAGTTTTAGGAGGATAATATGAGTATTGTTTCATTGATTTTACTTGGTTTTGTAATTCTATTCTTACTGGTACTATTTTATTTTGTACCAATCGGAATGTGGATTCAAGGTGTAGTGAGTGTTGGTTTAGGCAAAATTAGTATCATTGACCTGATCCGGATGCGCTTAAGGAAAATTCCACCACGTTTAATTACCGATGGAGTTATAAATACACATAAGGCCGGTCTTACGCATATAGAGACCGATATGTTAGAAACACATTACCTAGCTAGTGGTGATGTAGGTAATGTTGTTTTTGCGCTAATCGCAGCGGACAAGGCTAATATTGATTTAAAGTTCGAAACCGCAACTGCGATTGACCTTGCGGGGCGCGATGTTAAGACAGCTGTTCAAACTAGTGTGTATCCAAAAGTAATTGATGCTCCAAAGGATGGTTATCTTGCAGCAGTTGCTAAAGATGGTATTGAGCTGAAAGCACGTGCCCGTGTTACTGTGAGAACAAATATACCAGGATTAGTTGGTGGAGCCACTGATGAAACAATAATTGCGCGTGTTGGCGAGGGTATCGTTAGTGCAATCGGTTCATCAGGCACCTATTCTAATGTTCTAGAAAACCCAGATAATATATCTAAAGCAGTATTAAATAAGGGGTTAGATGCAGGAACGGCTTATGAAATTTTATCTATTGACATAGCTGATCTTGATGTTGGCAAGAATATTGGAGCGCGTTTACAAGCTGATCAGGCGGAAGCCGATTTGCGCGTCGCTCAGGCGAGAGCAGAAACCCGCCGTGCGATGGCTGTAGCCGAAGAGCAAGAAATGAAAGCACGCACCCAAGAGATGCAAGCAAATGTAGTAAAAGCTGAAGCTGAAGTACCTAAGGCAATGGCACAAGCTTTCCGTGAAGGTAATCTTGGCGTATTTGATTATTATAATTTAGGAAACATTAAATCTGATACAGGTATGCGCGACAGCATAGCCGGGACCGACAGTAATAAAACTACGAAGGAAATTAAATAGGAGCTTAAACTGATGGAAGGCATGGGCATTTGGATATTTCTTCTTTTATTTTACCTGTTGCAGGCATTAACAAAGCGCAAACGGAAACAACAGCGTCAGCAACAAGCTGAAGAAACGAGTCCAAAACCACAAACAGAAAGTACCGCTCATCCGATTAGCAAACCACGGGAGAGAAAAACTCCCCTAAGGCCACACCGGCCCGTATCATTAGAAGATCTTTTTAATCCAAATAAATTGCGGGACATTCTAGGTGTCCCGCAACCGGACCCGGTTGAGATACCGCAACCTAAACCAAAACCTTCTGCAAAGCCGATTAGGATTCAAGAAGAAGAAGATACTGAAATTGGGGGAATTTGGGATGACATAGATCAATCTGAATCACCACAGCCCAAACAAGAGATACGTGAAACGCCCTCAATGGTTGCTTCTGCAGATATAACTGATGTTGACGAATCCTCGGCAAAATTCAAGTTGGGTCGTTTAGGCAGATCTGATATAACTAGTGATCGTTTCGATGTACGCAAAGAAGCGCCCGGTAAAAAGAAAAAATCACACGCACTTGAATATTTTGACGAACCGGAAGATATTCGCAATGCTGTAATTCTAAAAGAGATTTTGGATAGGCCGAGAGCGTTTAGACGACAAATTAGATAGACATTTAAAAGTAACATTTATAATAGAGGTGTAAAATATTACGTCTTTACTCGTTTCTAAAACACTTGTTTGCCACTTAAACTTTTTTGTTTAAGTCCCAAAATATCGATCCCCAAAATCGCCCAACCCGGGTACAATAAATTTATTATTATCTAAACGTGAATCTATCGCAGCAACATACAAATCAACATCGGGATGTTCTTTTTTTAACCTTTCAATACCCTCAGGAGCACCAACAATACATACCGCGCTGATTCTTTTGGGTTGTTTTTGCTTAACAGCTGCGATTGTATCAACTAAGGAACCACCGGTAGCAAGCATAGGGTCTAATATTAGAACATATTTATCTTTTAATTTTTTTGGAATATTTTGATAATATTCACGAGCTATAGCAGTATTTTCATCACGTTCTAATCCAATAAAACCAACAGCTGCCCAAGGAAGAAAATCTCTTGCGGGGAATAGCATAGAAAGTCCTGCTCTTAGTACCGGTACAACTACGATCTTTTCTTGAACTTTATGACCTTTTGCAATATTAAGAGGGGTCTCAATAGTAATTTCTTTGGTCGCTATATTTTTCAAAACTTCTACAATTAATATTTGTGAAACTGTTGCAGTATGTCTTCTAAACATTTCAGTTTTAGTATTTTTATTACGCAAAACAGTTAAAGAATGTTTTACAAGCGAATGGTCAATAATATTAATTTTGCTCATCCTTATACCTCTATTAGGTTAAATATTTGTTCAACGCAACTACCCGCCTTTCAAGTTCTCCATATTGTTCTTGTGGTACAAGCGACACGCAAATTCGTATTCCTTCACGCTTAGTCCCTGTCGGAAGCATAGGAATTCCGGACATTCCAAACAGTAACATAACGTGCAATAGTTCACCTCCTGTCATTCCCTTACGTTTTATAGTAAAATAAAATCCATCTGCAATAGGTTCATCCAAGTCTTTATCATATAATAATTCAAAACCATTATTTAGGAATATTACCTTCGCTTCACTAGCGCGATTTCCGTAAGTGCGGACTTTGCTGAGATAATCATATTCCCCTTTACAAGTGGCTTCAAATAATGCCGATAAAGCGTGTTGCGGTGATTGTGGAACACCCGCGGTTGTGGGATAAATTCCACCGTGCACATAAGCCTTTCCAAATGATTTTGTATCATAGTAATTCTTAAGATTGCTATATTTCTTTTTGGATAATTTGGGTGATACGATTGATACTGCAATTCTTTGTCCGGCATAACTAAACATCTTGGAACTTGATATTATAATAATATAATTATCTGTATAATTTGCTACGGTTGGTTGATATGGTGGTTTATTAGGAACTCCATAATCGAATCGAAAATCCATTCCAAAATATGCAGAATCTTCAATTCCAATTACATCATACTTGGTTAATAATTCACCGATCATTTTTAATTCTTCGTATTTCAGACACAGCCACGTAGGATTATTCGGGCTAGACCACAAAACTGCACCTATTTTCCCGGTTGATAATTTCTTTTCAAGTTGTTTTGCTAGTTGAGAACCCCGATGATTATACAAATCGATAGAATCACATTTTAATCCAAGAAACTTTGTTTGAAGTTTATTTACCGGAAACCCGGGATCAAGATATAAAATAGTATCGGCCTTCTTAAATCTGCGACCGGCAATTGCTTGCGCAATGAATCCTCCATGCATCGCTCCAACAGTAGGTATGCAGTTTTCAGGCTCAACATCAATATTTAAAAATGCTTTTACAAAACATGCTGTTGCTTTTTTAAGACGAGGAATACCATCAAATGGTGGGTAAGTTGAGGGCAATTTCTTGTCTTCACTAAGTACTCGGATTTCTTCTTCAGGTCCCAATCTATCGGCGGGTATGCCGGGAACACCAAATTCAAAATGTAGAAAATCAACTTTATATTGATCGGCTAACTCATCTACAAGACGTTTTAATTCTCGTATGCCAATATCATTAAGATCTACTTCGTGGTCTTTAATAATTTTGTTTAGGATAGTTTCGTCAAGCGGAAAATTTGATTTGTTCATGGTTAGCTCATTTTAAATTGATTATGATAAATTGATAGCCCGAGAGCGATGGAATTCAGTTTTGTTTCCATCGTATCCGAGCGAGATAGTAATATAATTGGAATTTTTGCACCAATAATTACACCCCCACCTTTTGATTCGCCGATACTCAACAACATTTTACTAATAAAATTGGTAGCAGTAATGTTCGGTCCGATAAATATATCAGTTTTACCGGCAATTTTTGAATCTATCCTTTTAGCTTCTGCCGCTGTTGTCGATAATGCCACGTCAAGTGCAATTGGTCCATCTATCGTAAAACGTGAATCATCTTTATAGTGTTCTACAGTATCGTGTGCTAAAAGTGTTTCTGGTAAATTTTCCGACACTTTTTCAATTAACGCTAACATGGCGATATTTGGTTTAGCATTTTTTAAAGCATTGGTTACTTGTAAGGCATTTTCGATTATTGAATCTAATAAATTTTCCGACAATGTAGGGGTCACACCGCCATCTGTGGTTAGTAAAAGTCGTTTGTAATTAGGCGATTCTAACACAGCAACATGAGATAGATATTTGTTCGATCGCAATCCATTTTGTTTGTTCATAACAGCTTTTAATAAACTTGCAGTGTCAATATTGCCTTTCATTAGCAAATCTGCGTCCCCATTTTTTACAGCTACGATAGAAGCATTTAATGTTTTTTCAACATTATCGCCTTTAAATAGTAATGGTTTAATCCAATGATTTGCTTCAGCCTGTTCTAAGGCTTGTAAAATATATTTTCGTTGAGGGTTTACTACAGCCAATCGCACTGGTTCGTAACCGGAAACAGAGTCATATATTTCTTTATAGGATGTAATCATAAATATTCTTTTACAGTTTCTTGCCCGTTTAAAATGCGTAAAACGCCCTGATTTAATGCTTCTAACTCAAATGACCCGGGATAGACTATAAGTGGTTGAATAAAACTCAAATATTTATTCAATATCGCAATCAAATAATTAGAATTGGCTAGTCCTCCAGTCAAGATTAAAGCGGAAGTTTCTCCCGAGAGGGTGGCATGAAGACCGCCAATTTCCTTGGCAATTTGATAAACCATTGCATTGACAATTAGTAGTGTTTTTTTATCGCCATCCGTAATTCTTTTTTCAATTTCTTGAAATTGGTTTGTTCCGAGATATCCCTTAAATCCACTTTCTTGAGAGAATAATTGTTCTGCCTCTACTCTGTTTTTTCCATCCGAAAATATTTTATCTAAAATACCTGAAATCGGTAAACTGCCGGCGCGTTGTATCGAAAATGGCCCCATTCCAAGTAATGCGTCATTCACATCTATGATTTTCCCTCCCGCTACTGCCGCAACAGAGAATCCGCTACCGAGATGTGCTACAATAAATTTTGTATCAGCTAAAGCAATACCAATCTCTGAAGCCGCCTTACGAGCGCAATATTTAATATTTAATGCATGGCTTCTACTTTTACGCTCAATTCCCGGAACACCGGATATTCGTGCTTCATCGATAAATTCATCTGTTGTTATAGGATCAACTATAAATGCAGGCACATCAAATTGATGTGATAATTTGTCGGCGATAAGAGCTGCTAAATTCGAGGCATGGTTTGCATATTCGCGCGACTTATATGATGACAACATTTTTTCATTAATACGGTAGACTCCTCCCGATAGTGGCTTTAATGGTCCACCGCGAGCAGCAATTGCATCCAAATTAACTATTTTGTTGAAGGAAGATTGTAATGAATCAAAACGAATTTGGAGTTGGTCGGATATTCTCGGAGATAAAGAATCTTGAGAATGGTTTATTTGTTTACGCCATAATTCCCGTTCATTGCTAAAATAGCTGATTTCAGTTGTTGTAGCCCCGGGATTAATAGCTAAAATAAAGAAGACCCACCTCCTGTTAATTTTGATGCTTTAAATTGTAAAAATATCTTTCTAAAAATACAGGTGCTAATAAAAATAAAAAATTATTTAATTAATTCCATCCCGTGTTTTAGTGCTTTTTCATTTACAGGTAATAAATTGTGATTGCGTTCCGGCAAAACTTTTGATAAACCTTCCATAATTGCCTTAACCGAGACCAGTGGTTTCTTGGATAAAAAAGCACCAAGAATAATCATATTCATTGTTTTTTTATTACCAATTTTATCTGCTTCAACAGCGGCCGGGATTGCATAAATATTAATATCTTTTCGTGTTGGCGGATTCAAAATATTATTAGATTCATAAATCAGTATACCGCCTGGCTTTACTCTGGGCTCGAATTTTTCTAACGATGGTTGATTTAGCACGATTGCGGTGTCATAACTGCTGATGATGGGTGAACTAACCTTTGTATCCGAAACAATGACCGTACAATTAGCTGTTCCTCCACGCATTTCGGGTCCATAGCTCGGAATCCAAGCTACTTGTTTATCTTCTACCATACCTGCATATGCCAAAGTCATACCCATTGATAAAACACCCTGTCCGCCAAAACCGGCGATGATTAATTCTTCGTTCATCCTAATCCCCTTTAGGTGGAGTTTTTAAATCGCCCAGCGGATAATAATCTAACACCTGTTCGTCAATCTTTTTATTTGCTTCAATTGGTGTCATTTTCCATCCAGAGGGACAATTACTGACAACTTCAACATAACTTGTGCCGCCTTTCCCATCAATTTGAAATTGAAAGGCCTGTTTAATTGCTTTTTTACATTTTCTCACCGTTTTAGCCGAGTTGACGGCTTGGCGCGTTACATAGTAAGAGCCATCCATAAGAGCAGCCATTTCAGTAATTTTAATAGCATGGCCTTGGCGGTAAATATCGCGACCTAGCGGTGTTGTGGACGTCACATCACCCTCAAGCGTGGTAGGTGCCATTTGTCCACCGGTCATTCCGTAAATTCCGTTGTTGATAAAAATCATAACAATATTTTCACCGCGATTTATTGTATGAATTGTTTCGGCGGTACCAATTGCAGCAAGATCCCCATCTCCCTGATAAGAAAATACAATTTTATCAGGCAAAACCCGTTTAATGCCGGTGGCTACGGCAGTAGCTCTACCATGAGCAGCTTGCTGCATATCAACATTCATAAAATGATAAGCAAAAACTGAGCATCCAACAGGTGCAACACCAATTGTTTTTTCTAATATTCCCAATTCTTCAACTACTTCCATTATTAATCGATGAACCACTGAATGGCTACAACCGGGGCAATAACTGGTTGGTGTATCGTGCAGAACTTCAGTTCTATCAAATACGACATCCATTTGATCAAGGTTGCTACAAACAATACCTTCTCTAGTTGTTTCCATATTTATCCTGCTAAATTTTTTACTTGTTTGGATAAGGATTTAATTTTTTCAACAATTTCATCAGGTTGAGGAATCATACCTCCCATTCTACCATAGAAATCAACGGGTATATTACTACCAATCGATAGACGAACATCTTCGACCATTTGTCCCGCATTCATTTCAACGACCAAAATTCCTTTTACGGTCTTTGCTAAACGTTTTAGTTCCTCGGAAGGAAAGGGAAATAAAGTTATTGGACGAAGTATGCCAACTTTCAATCCTTGTTCACGTGCTAATTCTAAGGCTTTTTGAGAGGATCGGGATGACAAACCAAAAGCAACAATAAGTATATCAGCATCTTCGGTTTGAATCGCTTCAAAGCGAGTTTCATTCTCTTGAATTTTTTTATACTTATCTTGTAGATGGATGTTTATCTCTTCCATTTTTTCCGAAAGTAGATGAAGAGAGGTTATATAATGTTGTTCCCTGCCATTTTCTCTGCCGACGGTCGTCCAACTTGAATGATCAACAAGATGCTCCTCTACGTTATATTCCGGGAATTCTACAGATTCCATCATTTGACCCAAAGCACCATCAGACAAGATAAGAGTCGGAATACGATATTTATCCGCAAGATCAAATCCAAGATAAACCAAATCAGCCATTTCTTGAACACTATTGGGAGCAAGAACAATTAATTTGTAATCACCATGACCACCGCCTTTTACTGCTTGAAAGTAATCTCCTTGCGATGGTTGTATTGTTCCTAATCCGGGACCACCGCGCACGACATTTACAAGTAAACACGGAAGTTCAGCACAAGCCATATAGGAAACGCCTTCTTGCATCAGACTGAATCCGGGGCTACTGGTACTTGTCATTACTCGCGTACCTGTTCCAGATGCTCCATAAACCATGTTTATAGCAGCCACCTCACTCTCTGCTTGCACGAATGCACCGCCGCGAGATTCTAAATTAGTTGCCATGTATTCCAATAATTCTGATTGTGGAGTGATAGGATATCCAAAATATCCTTTAACGCCGGCTCGAATTGCAGCTTCTGCAAGAGCTTCGTTACCTTTCATTAATAATTTTTTACCCATAATAATCCTAATTCACCGATATTGAAATATTATTTTTTACGTCTGTAATTGTAGCAATTTTCTCTTTAGCCGTTTTTGATTCACGGTATACAGTAATTATTGCTTCAGGACATACTAATGCGCAGTTAGTACAACCGGTGCAAGTATCATCATTTAACACAGCATAGTGATAGCCTTTTTCATTAATATTTTTTGACATTTTGAGGGAATCTTGTGGACATTCATTCACGCACAGCTCACAACCTTTACAATTCTCAATTTCAATCTTTACATGACCATGTATTTTTGCCATAAATCACCTAATATTTACTTTTTAATAGATTAAAAAATTAACCCTTTTACCCCGTCACTTTCAATCTAAATACCTCATTAAAACTAGCTATAAATGTTCTTTGTGGAATTTTTTTATTTTCTCTTCAAGTTCTTGTTCAGTACCGTTGTTGTATATGGTGAAATCAGCGGACGTTGCTTTGTCTTCATCATTCCACTGTAGCTCATTTCTTCTAATAATATCTTCCCTGGATAAAGTCCCTCTATTTAAGGCGCGCTCTATTCGGAACTTTAATGATGAAGCAATAAGCAAAACTAAATCCAAATGTTGATCCATACTTGACTCAAAAATCAAAGCACCATCAACTATAAAACTAGCATGTTTATTTTGCTTTGATATTTTATCAAATTGTTTATCTAATTCACTAAATACAAACGGATGAATTATCGAGTTCAAAATAATCTGATGGTCTTCATCCTGAAAAGCAATTTTTGCAAGTTTCTTATTATCAATTAATCCATCATGGTCAAGAATGTCATTTCCAAATTCTTTAATAATATTATTTTGCACATCTTCATTATTATTAAGAATTATTTTTGCTACAGCATCAGCATCAAATATATACGAACCTAAGTTAGCCAGGATAGAACTTGCTGTACTTTTACCGCTGCCAATGCCACCGGTTAGTCCAACTTTTAACATATTTACTCCAAGATTTTTAATATTCTGTTTGTTATTTCAGATATTGTTCCTAATCCGTCAACTTCTTTTAACAGTTTTCGCTCGCGATAAAAATCCGATAGTGGCGCGGTTAGTTGCCAATAAACCTGTTGTCGTTCTCTGATAACTTCTTCCGTATCGTCACTTCGCCCGGATTCTTTTCCGCGTAATACTAAGCGGTTTACTAACTCATTTTCGTCAGCCGTCAAACTGATTACGTAATCTATTTTATGGTTTATTTTATTTAAGATTGATTCCAATCCTTCAGCTTGTGGAATGGTTCGAGGGAATCCATCCAATAAATAACCCTTGTTACAATCAGATTGTTGAA
>Ga0255054_10001057_pt1 | contig 16191 bp, 10 predicted proteins | sample JV7_2_23_MG_FD_188634 | JGI IMG/M metagenome (GOLD analysis project Ga0255054, IMG submission 188634) | Seawater microbial communities from Jervis Inlet, British Columbia, Canada - JV7_2_23 | ecosystem: Environmental > Aquatic > Marine > Inlet | place: Canada: British Columbia | collected...
GCTCCAACTTTGCCGGTGATGCCATAAGAGGCAAGCCAGCAATGGTGGTCTCGGCGCTAATCAGCCGGTCACCGAGCATGCTCTATTTTGGCCAGGAAGTTGGCGAGCGTGGCGACAGCAATGACGCTGCCTTCAATGTGCCGATGAAGATGCGTACGACACAATATGATTACTGGGGCGTGTCCACACACCAGCGCTGGATGAACGGAGGCAAGTTCGACGGTGGCAAGCTCACGGATGCCGAGCAGGAACTGCGCGACTTCTATTCGCGGTTAATGACGTTTAGCGCCAATAATCCGGCGTTGCAGGGAGAATACGCCGAGATTCATTCTTACAACCGGCAGCTCGATACTGACTATGACGACAGGCTGTTCTCGTTCGTGCGTTGGAACGATGAGGAGAAACTGATCATCGTCAGCAATTTTGACGATGAGAAGCCTTATGATTTCGCGCTTGAGATACCCGCAGACGTCTTGTCTTCCTGGCTGCTTGCCGACGGCCAATACACTCTGGACGAGCAACTTTTTGGACAGATTCACAGCGAACTCGTTATTTCTTCTGGCCAGGGTCGTATCCCGGTATCGCTTGGTCCGCTCGAGTCCGCCGTGTTGCGGGTCAGATAATTGAGATTCGATATGTCGAAGAATTCTATTCATTTCATCGTCGCTACGGCGATCGCACTCCTTATTGCCGCCTGCAGCTCGAGGCAAGATGCAGAGCCTGCCACCGATGCTGATATGTCAGATGTTCATTCGATTGTGATAAGTATTTCTGTCCCGGAAGAGACGCCTACCGTATACCTGACCGGTAATGTTGACGAGTTGGGTCCGTGGGATCCGGATGCACTGGTGATGACCGGCGAAGGCCGCGAGCGCAGCGCAATAATCGAAGTCCCAGCGGGGCACACGCTCGAATACAAGGTTACGCTGGGCAGCTGGGAGCGTGAGGCGGTTAGCCCGTCTGGCAGCGTATTACCGAACTACATGCTTGAAGTGCACATGGATCAGAGCATCAACCACGAAGTCGTTGCGTTCAAACAGGATCCGGCGTTGTACATGGCCGACTGGCAGAACTCGGGGGTATCCGGGACCCTGGTTTACTGGTCGGATGTGGCGTCAGCGTTTCTGTCAGAAAAACGTCATGTCGAGATTTGGTTGCCGCCCGGTTACGAAGACGATCAGGAGCACCGCTACCGCGTCATTTACATGCACGATGGACAAAATCTGTTTGACCCGCGCATTGCCAACACCGGAATCGACTGGGGAGTCGACGAAGCGATGATGCGTGGTGTGGAAGCAGGCCTGTTCGATCCGGCAATTGTGGTGGGTTCCTGGAGTTCGTCGCGGCGCACGGAAGAATACTCGCCATGGCACGAGGCGCCGCAATATGCGCAGTTCCTGATCGGGGAATTGATGCCCCGTGTGAACACTGAATTCCGAACCCTGACTGGCCCGCAAAATACGTTCACCATGGGTTCGTCCATGGGCGGATTGTTGTCTTACTTCCTGGTCAAGGAGCATCCGAACGTATTCGGCGCATGCGGCTGTGTGTCCACCCATTTCCCGTTTTCAGCTGCTGTTGTTGCCTCATTCGCGGGCGCCTATCCGGATTCAGAGGACGCGACACCCTATATCGTCAGAGACATTGCTGATGGGGAAACGGTACCGAAGGATGTGCGCTTCTTTTTTGATTACGGCACTGAGACCCTTGATGCCGAGTACGGCCCGTCGCATGATGCAGTTCGCCAGTGGCTGCTTGGGCAGGAGCTGGTCGAAGGTCAGGGTTTTCGTATTCGGGAGTACGCTGGTGCGAGCCATAGCGAAGCTTCCTGGCGTGCGCGCCTCGACGATCAACTTGCCTGGTTACTTGCCGACGAACCGAGATGAGCGATTCAAAATTACATTGGCTGATTCCGCTGCTGCTGCTTACCGGTGTTGCTGCCGTGTTGTGGTTTTTCTTGAAAGATGGGGAAGAGCCAGTGCCCGTAGCTAGCCCTGCGCAACCCGTGCCAGCGGAGGTTAAACCGGCTTCTCCTCGCCATCCGCTGCCGCCGACAGAGTCGAGCCCGTCTGACCTGATACCGCTGCCCCCGCTTGATGCCAGTGACGAATACTTCGAGCTTGCCCTGATCGACCTGTTTGGCGCAGACGTAGATCGACTGCTTGTCGATGAGGCGTTGATCGAGAAAACGGCAAATTCGATCGACAACCTGACGCGCAGTCACGTCGCCGAACGGATTCGTCCACTCGGCAGCATCGCAGGACCATTCCTGGTGGACACCCGGGATGGCAGCGACACATACACATTAAGCCAGGAAAATTACGACCGATATACGTTTCTGGTTAATATGCTGGCGAGCGCCGACACGGCTCGTCTCACCGAGACTTACCGGCGTTTCTACCCGTTACTGCAGCAGGCCTATGTGAATCTCGGTTACCCGGATGGATTCTTCAATGACCGCGTTGTTGAGGTCATCGATCATCTGCTTGAAACACCACGGCCAGAGGATCCAATCCTCCTGGTTCGGCCGCACGTGCTGTTTCAATTTGCTGATCCGAAGCTCGAGGCGTTGTCGAGTGGCCAGAAGTTACTCCTCCGGATGGGCGAAACGAATGCGGTACGTATCAAACAGATTCTGGCGGAGTTGCGGCCACAAGTCGCTGCTATCGGATAGACGCTTAATTATGCGTCGGATCGTTTCTATTGTGCGGCATGGTAGACAACGGCTGATCGTGGTGTGATCGTGATCGCGACGACGCCGGACGCGTCCGCAGCAACACTACCGGTCCCACCGAACACAATATCAAAGCTCGTATTCGCGCATGGAGTCACCGCGTTGACAGGCTGATCCTGATCGCTGTAGTTGATCGCAATAACAGCGCATTCGGTCGCCGTACTGCGCGACATCAACAATACGGGATCGCCGCCTTGCGACTGGACATCGAGCGTACCGGCACCAATAGCGGGATAGTCATTACGCACTGTCATCAGTTCATCGTAATAGTTCAGCAACGAAGTATCGTCGCCAGTCTCCAGTGCGACGTTCTGTGTCATCGAGTTTGCCGACAACTCACGAAACGGCATAACAGCAGAAAAACCTGCATTGTTCGGGTCGCTCGTCCAACTCATCGGTGTACGTAACGCGTGGTCTCCCGACAGGCCAGCCGCATTCGCCATGCCGACCTCTTCACCGTAATAAGTAAACGGTGTTCGTGCCGCCAACAGGTAACTCGCAGCAGCGAGTTTGTACTGCTCCTCGTTGCCGTTGAGCTGATTCCAGATTCTGTCGCCGGCGAAACTGTCGTGATTCGAGAGAATCAGCGGCATGTAATCGGTCCGGGCAAGATTCAGTTGATTAACGAAGTTTGCATCAATGGTGCTGTTCCTGGCCGAGTTCAGAATTGCGCCCGGCGACTGGAAGGCGAACGCACGCCCACAGGATGTAGCCACAGCGTAGTCAGCCGGCGAGGCAGGTGCCTCGCAGACCATGTAACGCTTGCTGTAGCTTTCGATGAGAGTTTGCAACTCTCCAAGCAGCGTATGATTCTCCGGTGCGTCCTCCCACTGACCTGGGCCGTTTTCAAACATCACGCTGACTGCATCGAAACGGAAACCGTCGACCCCTTTGTTAAGCCAGAAGCGAAGATTGTCTTTATGAAACTCGACGACGCCCGGATTACGCAGATTGAAGTCGGGCATTAGCGACGAAAAAACACCGTAGTACCAACCATTGCCGTTATTGCGCCACGGGTCGCCGGCAAACGTGTTCCAGCCTTGCGGTTTGATCGCTTCCCAGACATACCAGTTGCGCTTGTCGTTTGCTGCTGATGTCGACGCATCGAGAAACAGCGGATTCGTGCTGGCCGAATGATTCATCACATAATCGATGATGATGGCAATTCCGCGCGCATGTGCATCGCTTAACAGTTGCTCGAAGTCTGTCATCGTGCCGTACTGCTCCTCGATGGCGCGATAATCCTGAACCGCATATCCGTGATCGTCATCAGCGCTTTCGGTAATCGGCATGAGCCAGATCCCCCTGACACCGAGACCGGCAAGATAATCCAGTCTCGAAATCAAACCCTGAAGGTCACCGATACCGTCACCGTCGGAGTCCTGGTAGCCACGAACGTAGATTTCGATGAAGTTGGCATAGTCTGCCCAGTCGGCCGGTAAGCCACTGTCGATATCGTTGACCACGATTGTCGACAGATCCAGTGCGGCCGACGCGTTGCCGAGTGCGTTCAACGCCGCGATTGCGTCCGCCTCATTGTCAAACAGCGCCCCAATATTGCCGTTCAACGATGCGACGGTGTCCTGTACGACCCAAGCCCCGGCCGCGAAATTCTGCGGAACAAGTGTGAGATCGTAGATCGGGCTCTTGAGGTCACCATTGTGTACGACGAGATTCAGATCACCGACTCGATTGGCTATCGGAATCTCGAATACAGCAGCGCCATTTGCGATTCGATCGAACGACCGTGGCGCATCCCAGGTCGTCGCGACACTCGCATCGATCGCGTTGCCCCAAAGGTGCAGACCCCAGCCATCGTAGGCCGGTTCGACTCGTAGGTAATTAATCGTGACCGTGACAGGCGTCGGTGGCGGTGGTGGCGAGGACGATTTGCTGCCGCCTCCACCGCAACCCTGTATTACGGCTACCAGGCAAACCAGTACTCCTATTCGCTGTGCGCGCACGTGAGTTCCAGTTCTCTCATCGCCTCGGCGAACGCCGTGCCAAGACGCATAAAACCATCCGTGTCGTAGTGCCAGCCGTCGTCCAGGTAAGCCAAATCATCGGTGACGGTGACGTATGCGGCACAGTCATCACTGGTCACAAAATCTTGCTGCGCCCGCTGCACGGTTTCGATGTAGTCCATCACCGTCCCATCTTCCGACATGCCCGAGTCCGTGATCTTGCCAATGACGATCGGCAAGTCATCAACGCGCAGCGCTGCACGAAGCAGGTCCATCAATCGCTCAATATTTACCCGATAGTCATCCGCCGCCGCCTGGCTGTCGTACGCATCCGCTTCGCCCTGCATCCAGACGATGCCAGTTGGTATCAACCGGTCGCTAACTCCGTCGCCATCTATGTCGGTGTGTGCTAACGCATTGCGCAGCGTCGTCAACGCGTGGTCATATTGGTTGATGCCCGCGCCATCGGAGAAGTCTGGGTGCCAGTTACCGTAGCCGACACCTTCTGCCAGCCCCGAGCCGCCCAGCGCGTACTTGATGATGGCTATTCTCGAGGCCGGCATGTGTTTTGCGATCGTCTGGCCGAACAACAGTTCGGGACCAAATCGATTCGATAACTGGTTGCTCTCGCCATCTGTCTTGAAGCCGGTGCCATGACCAGGCTGCAAGGTCTCCCAGATACCAATGCCGCCATGCGTTTCATTGTCGAGCGCCATCTGTCCCGTGAATATCATTACGTCTGGAGACGGACGCGCAACATCCTCGCGCAGCTTGTCGGAAAATCCGAAACCTTCCATGTTCGATTGCCCACCGAGGTAGTACAGCTTGTAACTGTTTACGGTTTCGGACTGGCTTGCACAGCCAGCCAGCGCTGACATCACAAGCATAATGGCGAATAGTCTATTGAGTGTCATGCCGTACCTCTTGCCGGTAATACCAGTCATCCCTTGTGTCCGCCTTGGGTGTGTAAATAAAGGACTCGGAATCCGCGTGATTGTCCGTCGCTTGCCCGTTGGCCGATGCGTACAGGCCAACGTAAGCACCCGTGTAGTTGTAGCCCTTCAGGAAATACGGTGAGAGGGCTGTGCCATCGATGCCAGTCTTTATTGCATGCCAATTTTCACCGTCTGTGGAGTAGTAGAAACCGTAGTCCAGGTAGGTCCCTTTAACCTTGAGGAAGACGGTGTCGCTATCGAAATCCTGGCTGGCCAATTCCGTAACCTCGCCATACAGAGATTGCATAAGCCGCAACTCATTGCCGGCATCATTTTCGTTTACGGTCAGCGAAAACGCCGATTTGTCGTTCTGAATGACAACAAGGCCAGCCTCTTCGCCGGCCGATGGTGAGAACGTCATCTGCGTGACAGCCTCAAACTCGAAGTGCCGCTGACGAATTCCAACGAAACTGTACTGTTCCCTTTCGGCGATGGCGCCCTGTTGCAGATGCAATCGCAATGATCCTTCGTTGTCGGTCAGGCTGTAGAAATTCTGTACCGGAGCCCGGCGGAAGTTCCATTCGAGCCCGAGCGCCGGGCCATCGAATTCATCGACAAAACCACCGGACTGTTGTTGTGACGTACCGGCAAACGGAACCGGATAATGCAGTTCCACTCTGCCCGTATTCGGGCTGAATACCGGAAACGTCAGCTTCTCCTCTTTCCACCAGTAGTGCTCGGTTTCCCAAACGACCGGCACCAGAAATGTTTCGCGACCAAGGATGCCGTGCCTACCGTCGATCAGTCGCCAACCAAGTGCGACGGCATACCAGCGGCCATCCTGCAGTTCGACGAGATCCGCATGACCGACACCGGTAATTGGAAAATCGTAGCTCAGCTGACGGTGTGTCAGAACCGGATTACGCGGATTGTTCTGGTAGGGACCGGTAATCTCCTTGCTGATGGCAACGGACAAGGCATGTTCATACGCAGTGCCACCTTCAGAGATCAGCAAGTAGTAGTAGCCGTCTTTCTTGTAGATGTGAGGGCCTTCGGCCCAGGCGCCACCGCAACAACCGCGCCACAAGTAATGCCGCTCTCCGATCAGCGCCATACTGTCCAGGTCGAGTTCCTGCAGCCAGATTTCGGCCTGCCCGTCAAACTCGGGATCGGTCGGGATGTGATTACCGACATACCAGGCCCGGCCGTCGTCGTCGAAAAACAAGGACGGGTCGATGCCCGGTGCTCCGTCGAGTACAAAAGGCGCCGACCAGGGGCCGCGTGGATCCTCGGCCGTCACAATGAAGTTCACCATGTTGCCGTCGACGTTGTTTGTCGTAATGACGTAGAACATCCCGTCGTGAAAGCGAATCGTCGACGCGTGGATGCCATCACTCGACTTGATACCACTCAACTCGGCCTGCGCCGGGTCGTGAATCGCATAGCTGATCAGCTCCCAGTTAATCAAGTCCTGGCTGTGATAGACCGGTATGCCGGGAAAATATTCAAATGTAGAGTTGATGAGATAGAAGTCGTCTTCGACCCGAACGATGGATGGATCCGGTGCGAACCCCGGAATGATCGGGTTGCTGAATATCCCTACCTGATCGGCGAACTGTTCCTCGGCGGCTTGCTCGCACCCATACGAGATCAGGAGTGCAACTGTGATGACTACAAGTCGTCTGGCATTTTTCATCGCCGATCTCCTGTCGAAATCACCTACGGTGCCGCGCAGTGCACCTGAATATAGTGACGGTGATCCGAAAACGTTGCTGCTTTGTGCTCAATCACACGCTTGATATCTCCAAGAAACTGCTCTAGCTGATTGTCGCTGAGCACATCCGCCATTGGGTGATAGTGCTCGAGCACAATGCCTTGCCCCAGCATGACCTGTAACCAGGCAACACCCTTGAACAGGTCCTCCGCATCCTCATTGATACGGCCACTCGAGCGGAACAGATCGATCTTGTCCTGCAGCGAATCGGGAACCGGCATATTACGACGGTCGATCCAGAACTGACTGTCATCACGCTCATTCGCGTGGTAATGCAGGATGATGAAATCGCGCACGCACTCGAATTCATGGATGCACTGGCGATTGTATTCGTCGATATTTTCGGAAGGGAAATCCTTGTTAGGGAACAGATTAAGCAGCCGGCTCAAGCCCGACTGCACGAGGTGGATACTCGTCGACTCGAGCGGTTCGAGAAAACCGCTGGCCAATCCGAGAGCCACGCAGTTTTTGTTCCAGAATTTTTTTCGCCGACCAGTCGTAAACCGCAGCACACGTGGATCGCCAAGTGGCTTGCCGTCGAGGTTATTCAGCAGAACCGCACTCGCCTCATCATCTGAAATGTAGTCACTGCAATAGACGTGACCATTGCCTGTTCGTTGTTGCAGCGGAATTCGCCATTGCCAACCGGCATCGCGAGCCGTTGCCTGCGTATATGGCAATAACGGATCGGCCGTTTCACAAGGAACGGCGGCCGCGCGATTGCATGGCAGCCACTGCGTCCAGTCTTCGTATCCCGTTTCGAGTGCCTGCTCAATCAGCAAGCCGCTGAATCCCGAACAATCGATATAAAGGTCGCCCGCGATCGTTACACCGTTCTCAAGTGCGACCGATTCGATGAAACCGTTCTCAGGATTGAGCTTTGTGTCAACGATCTTGCCTTCGGTTCGTGTAACACTGAGTCGCTCGCAGTAGCCGCGCAGATATCGAGCGACAAGGCTTGCGTCAAAGTGATAGGCGCGCACCAGCCCTGTCAGGCCTGTATCGCCAAAATCATCAAAACGCTCATATCGGTTTTGCAGAGCAGTCGCCGAATTGAGCGAATAGGTCCAAAGATCGTCCTTCGAACCCTGTGCCCGTGCTCGCAACCAGTAGTGATAGAACTCGAGCAATCCGAGCGACCGGCCGATAGCGCCAAACGCATGTAAATAGGCATCGCCGTGTCGTGCCCAGCCATTGAACTGGATGCCGAGCTTGATTGTGCCGTTAACATGCGCAAGAAATTCGTGCTCGTCGATGCCAAGCATGCCGAGCATCAACCGGATTTGTGGAATCGTCGCCTCGCCTACGCCGACTGTTCCGATTTGATCCGATTCGATGAGTTCTATTTCGAGCAACTGCCCCATCGATCGTGCGAGCGTTGCCGCCGCCATCCAGCCTGCGGTTCCGCCGCCAACGATAACGACTTTCTTAATATTACTCATGTGGTAATTCCAGTCGTGCCTCGAGAGGCGCTCCAACAGTAATTCCAGAGCATGCTAACGAAAAAGCCCCTGCCGAGTGATTCCGGCAAGGGCTTACAAGGCTCAGGGGGGAGGCCTTATTCGTAGCTATACGAGGCACCAATCATGTACGAAGCACCGTAGCTCTGGTAATCAATAACCAGGCGATTGTCACCAGCAAAGGTCGTCATCGGTTCATCTGTCAGGTTGTACCCCTGCAGCAGCAACGTCAGACCATCAAATCTTCCGCTGGTGAAGGCGTAGCTTATCTGCGCATCGAGAACAGACTCGCTCTTGATATCCTTGAAGAAACGACCGCCACCGAAACCACCAACTTCGCCAAGGTATTCGGAACGGTACCGGTTGCTGACGCGCGCCGAGAAAGAATCGTTCTCGTAATACAGCGTAATGTTCGCCACATCTTCCGACAGACCTGGAATCGGAATCTCTACAGAGCTACCAGGTATCGGCTTGATGGAGCTACTCGTCGAGGAGTAATTGGCCACCAGACCAAAATCACGAATCGAATCGTGGATCACATCACCGGAAAACTGCACGGCGACTTCGTATCCGTCGATGCTACCGTTGTCGCCGTTAATCGGCGCAGAAATATATCCGAGGAAAGTACCTGGATCCTGGCCCGGCGGAACCGGGAACCCGGTGAAGTCCGTAAGGACCGGGAAGTTCGGGATAATGAACTGATCGATATCCTTGTAGAAGTACGCCAGCGAAACGTAGCCTGCTCCATCCGCAAAGTACTTCTCGAACGAGAGATCATAGGCTGTTGCGAGCCACGGTTCCAATTCCGGATTGCCGCCACTACCGCCCCACGGGCCGTCTTCTGGCGTGGTTCCATCCTCGCGCTGTTCGTCGTAGCTGTACTCGAAGCTCGCCCGCAGATCATCCATTCGAGCCTTAGAAATCGTTCGTGCCGCTGCAAACCTAAGGTAGGTATTGTCGGCAACCTCTAAGCTCAGGTTGACGCTCGGAAGCACTTCCGACCAGTCAGCGCCGCCGGATGCTGACACGCGACCATCCGTTCCTGATGCCGCAACAGCGGACGAACTTTGATCGACGTCCATGTACTGCAGTCCGAAGTTACCGATCAGTGGAAGACTTCCGATCTCGGTATCGAGGCCAAACTGAATATACGCGATGTTCGTATCTTCTTCGACCGTCCATCCCTTGATCGCGACGTCTGCATTTGGATTCGGAAAGCGATCGTAAATGTTACTTCTTATGAGCGCCAGGGGATCGTAGCTGATCATGTTACCCAAGCCGAGGAAGCTGAGATCAGTGGTTCCAGTGACGTTCTGCAGCGGCGCCTCAGTGGCTCCGCCGGGCAGTCCAAGGAAGAACTCGTCATTGCCCTTGTCCTTCTCACGACTCGCGATATTGACGCCAAATTCCATACTGCTAATCGCGCCATCGAGTTCACGTTGCATCGAGAGTGAGATCTGCTGGAGCTCGTCATCGATATCGGGCCGATTGTCATAGCCAAGCTGGCCACCCGGAACGACGTCGCCGCCCCAGCCTTGCGGGCTGGTGAGCATGATCAGGTTTGGGTCAGAGTAATCAAGCGATGGGTCAAACACGAATCCCGTTCCGCTTGTCGCTCTAAAACCCATATCGTCTTCAGCGCCGGCACCAGCTGTACCTGTTCCCGAATAGGTTTCAAGGATGATGTCTTCGCGCTCAACGCTCGACATACTCAGGTCGATATCGGCGACCCAGGTATCACCAATGTCAAAGTTGACATTGAAGCCGGCCGCGAACAGATCAGAGTCACGCGCCGTTATGTCGTTGCGCATAACTCCTTTCACGCCGTTGAACTGCCCATCGGTTACAAAGCCGTCATCTATGGTGTAACCGGGCTGTAATTGCGCCGACGACCACTGCAATGGCAATTCAATGCCACGCAGAAGCTGCGTTTCCTCAAAACTAGAGTAGTAAATGTCGAGTGACGTCGAAATCGTATCGGTCGGGTTAAATTCAAGAACACCGATGACACCGGTGCGATCGAGTGTGCTGGAGCGGACGTAAGGTTTTGCTCCACCGATGACAGCCTCACCAGCACCGACAGTTGGGTAACCCCAGGCGTTGAATCGCTCTTCCTGCCCCGGGTTCGACATGTCTGCGATACCTAGTGCGATACCCACGGTGTCATCCGCAAACTGATCGATGTAAGTAAAAGTGTATCGGTAACCGTCGTCATCTGAGCCGGCATTGAGGGCGTCAAACTCGGTCCACTCATAACGAACATTGCCATGTATTGCGCGTTTGCCGTACGACAACGGGCGAATCGTCTTCATGTCGGCTGTACCAGCCAAGCCGGCGCCGATCAACGAGGCGTCCGGAGTCTTGTAAATCGTTACGCCAGAGAGCAATTCTGAGGGATACTGGTCAAATTCGACACCACGATTGTCGCCGGTTGTTACCTGTTCGCGTCCGTTCAATAGCGCTGTGGTGAAATCCGGACCCAGGCCGCGAACACTGATTTGCTGACCGCGCCCATTGAGACGCTGGGCAGTCAGGCCCGGCAGACGCGCCATAGATTCAGCAATACTGGCATCAGGCAGCTTGCCAATGTCTTCCGCCGTTACGGCTTCGACAATAGATTCTGAGTTCTGCTTCATCATCATTGAATTTCGCAGGCTACTGCGGAAACCCGTAGTGATGATTTCCTCGATGACTTCGGCACCAGCTTCATCCTGTGCCAACACTGCACTTGGTAGCATCATCGCACCTGGTAATGCGGCAGCAACTGCCAGCGATACCGCTGTGCGTCGAATATTCTTGGTGAAATTAGTTTGGTATGAGACTGGCTGCGCTTTGCTGCGCTTCTTGGTGAACATTTGGCTATTCCCCGCGGATATCTGAATTTATTGGACTTCCTTGGCATCTTATGAACCGCACTTACATGGGGCAATGCAATGCAAACGTATTCATTCCCTGAATACGTATTCATTTGCTTGCCGCAAGTCCCCTCCGTGATTAGTTTTCCAAACTGCTGATCGTGGACAGTTCGCCGAAAACAGGCAGCCGATGACCGATAAAAACAAAGCACAGGTTCTGCCACCCGGTAGGCAAGCTGGCGTTTGCCTGCACATTACGTCCCTGCCGGGGCCCTATGGCATTGGTGAAATTGGCCAGCACGCGCTGCGATTCATCGACTCGATGCGGGATATGCAGCTTGGCGTCTGGCAGTTCCTGCCAACTGGCCCAACAGCCTATGGCGACTCGCCGTACCAGCCGCTGTCGACGTTTGCGGGAAACGAACTCCTGATCGACGTTAGTTATTTGATTTCCATGGGATTTCTAAGGGAAGAAGAAGCATCCGAGTTAACGGCGTTGCCGAGCAATTTCGTCGACTACGGAGCACTGATTCCGATCAAGAATCGCCTTCTGCGATTGGCCGCCGGCCGCTTCGAGGAAAGAGCCAGCGACGAGTTAAAGTCAACCTGTGACGATTTCGTCCAACAGAACGATAAGCGCTGGTTGCACGACTACGCGCTGTTTCGCATCCTGAAGTCGCAGCACGGCGAACAACCCTGGCCCGATTGGCAGCCCAAGTACGTGCATCGTGACGCACAGGCACTTGGAAAACTCGAATTGACCGCTGATACTGAAATCGCAGACACGAAAGTCATTCAGTTCCTGTTTCATCATCAATGGCAGCGCCTGCGGCGCTATGCCAATGAGCTGGGTGTACGGCTTTTTGGCGATATGCCAATTTGCATCGCGCTCGACAGCGCGGACGCGTGGGCGAATCCGGACATGCTGAGAATCGACCGTGATGGCAGGCCGGACTACGTGGCAGGAGTCCCGCCAGACTATTTCAGTGAAGATGGCCAGTTGTGGGGGAACCCTTTGTACGCCTGGGGCGCCCATGCCGCCAATGGGTATCGCTGGTGGGTCGATCGCTTACGCGCAGCGGCTGAATTGGCCGATATTGTGCGCATCGACCATTTCCGTGGTTTTGAATCGTACTGGGCTGTACCTGCGGACTCCGAGACGGCGCGCAAAGGAGCCTGGGAGCCCGGCCCGGGCGATGCGATATTCGATGCAATGCGAAACGCACTGGGTAATCTGCCGATTGTCGCCGAGGATCTCGGCGTGATAACGCCCGCAGTTGAGGCACTCCGCGACCGCCACCAGATTCCGGGCATGGTCGTGCTGCAATTTGATGTGGCAGACGAGGATTTCGACCTGCTCAATGTTACTGAAAACAGCGTCTGCTATACCGGAACGCACGACAACGATACGACGATAGGCTGGTTCCATGGCAGCCCGGACGACATTCGCAGCGAGGTCGAAATCCAACAGACACGGCAAGCTGCACTCCAGGTGACAGGCGGCACAACCGAAACAATCCACACAGACCTGATCCAGGCAGCATTCTCAACCGACGCAAAACTCGCGATCGCGCCGTTGCAGGACTTTCTCGGGCTGGGCTCAGAAGCCCGCATCAATATACCGGGTACGTCGAGCAACAACTGGAGATGGCGCTTCCAGGACTCACAACTGACTGACGACGTCCGCGAGCAGGTCGCCAATATGGTGCAAAGCTCCGGACGTGCATTCAGACACTGAAGTAGTAGCCGTTTCCCGGGATTTGGCACCCCCTGTCGCTTCAAGTCTGGCAGACTAGCGAGAATTGAGACGCGCTCACGGAACTTGCGACATGCCTAACAAGAATCACTCAGACGACGCACGTTTTGTTAGTCGACTGACGCGCGAGACGGTCGCGCTGGTATTGGCTGGAGGACAGGGATCGCGACTGCATGAGCTGACGAAATGGCGGGCCAAACCGGCGCTGTATTTTGGTGGCAAATTTCGAATCATTGATTTTCCGCTGTCGAACTGTATTAACTCGGGCATTCGCCGCATCGGCGTATTAACGCAGTACAAGGCACACTCGTTGATCCGGCATCTCGTACACGGCTGGTCGTGGTTTCAGGCGGGTGCGGGCAACAAGGAATTCGTTGAAATCCTGCCAGCGTCACAACGTATTGGCGGTGAGTGGTACCGCGGCACGGCAGACGCGGTTTATCAAAATCTCGATATCGTTCGCACGCACGACCCGCGCTATGTGCTGATTCTGTCTGGCGATCACATCTACAAGATGGATTACGGCCCGTTTCTGGCGGCACATGCGGATGCCGAAGCCGACATGACAATCTGCTGCATCGAGGTGCCGCTTGAAGAAGCTGCTGGTGAGTTTGGGGTTATGACGGTCGACGAGACCGGGCGCATCATCGGATTCGACGAGAAGCCCGAGAATCCAAACCCGATCCCGGGCAAGCCGGACCTTTGCCTGGCCTCGATGGGTAACTATGTTTTCAATACACATTTCTTGTATGAACAGGTCATCAAGGATGCCGATACGCCGGGCACGCAACACGATTTCGGACGCAATATCATTCCGTCGATCATCAAGAACTACAGAGTCTACGCATACGCATTTCGCGATCCCGAGACCGATGAGCAGGCCTACTGGCGCGATGTGGGCACACTGCAGGCGTTCTGGGAGGCCAACATGGAGCTGGTTTCGATTTCACCGCAGCTCAATCTCTACGATCAGAAATGGCCCGTATTTACCGATCAGATTCAGTCGCCACCGGCCAAATTCGTATTTGACGAACCGGGCCGCCGCGGTGAGGCGATTCAGTCCATGGTGTCCGGCGGCTGTGTCATCTCGGGAGCGCACGTCAAAAAATCCCTGCTGTTTTCGCGAAGCCGGGTGCATTCATACAGCACGGTGAACGACTCCGTGATATTGCCCGAAGTAAAAATCGGTCGGAACTGCCGCATTCATCGCGCCATTATCGACCGCGGCTCGGAAATTCCGCATGGCGCCGTTATAGGCGAAGACCACGATGCGGACCGCGAACGTGGATTCCGTGTGACCGGCTCCGGACTTACGCTCGTCACGCCCGACATGCTCGGGCAGCATTTGCATTTCACTCGCTAGCGAGCCGGCCATCGATAAGCACGTCATATTCATTGCAGCCGAGAATGGCGCACTTCCGGGCGGAAAGGTCGGTGGCGTCGGCGACGTCGTGCGCGACTTGCCTGCTACGCTGCTTGATGCCGGCTGGCAGACCACCGTCGTGACCCCTTCTTATGGCATTTTTCACGAGCTGCCGGACGCAAAATGCCTGGACACCGTGGATGTCCGATTTCGCGGCGCGATGCAGACAGTCGATGTATTTGATGTTCCCGGGAGCGAGCCTCGAGTACGCAATATTGCATTCGAGCACTCGTTTTTCTCGCCGCTCGGTCCGGGGCAGGTCTATTGCGGCGACGAGCCGGCGCGCCCGTTCGCGAATGATGCGAATAAGTTCGCTTTTTTCGGAGCGGCGGCCGCTACCTGGATTGATCAACTGCCGAATCAGCCGGATGCCGTACACTTGCACGACTGGCACGCGGCGTTCTACCTGTTGCAACGCGACTTCGTACTGGAATATGAACGACCGCGGGATATTCGCACCGTGTTCACGATTCATAATCTGTCTTACCAGGGCACGCGGCCATTGAGCGGCGACGAATCCTCACTCGATGCCTGGTTTCCCGAGCTGGACTATGACGTGTCGCAGGTGCGCGATCCGTCGAGCACCGATTGCATTAATCCGATGGCTTTCGCAATTCGTTCGGCCGACAAGATCAGCACGGTGTCGCCAACATATGCCAGGGAAATTCGTCAGCCAAGCGATGCAGATCGTGGGTTTTTCGGCGGCGAAGGGCTGGAAGTGCAACTCGAGAACGCCGCCAAAACCGATCGACTGGTCGGCATACTGAACGGCTGCGTCTACCCCGGCAAGAGAGGCAGGCGACCGGCATGGCATCGTATCGTCGAGCTGGCAGCAAATCAGGTTGCAGACTGGCTCGACAGTGAACCTGGCACTGCCGAACATCAGCTCGCAAAGACACGCCTGGCAGCATTACCTGACAAGCGTCCGGCGCAGTTGTTGGTCAGTATCGGTCGGCTCGTAAGGCAAAAGATGAGCTTGTTCCTCGAAGAGCTTGCGGATGGCCGCACGGCACTCGAACATATCGCCGGGCGGCTGGGCCGAAACGGCGTATTCATTCTGCTCGGCAGCGGCGAAGCGGAGCTGGAACAACGTGTCCTCGACGTGGCAAAGCGCTGTGAGCAATTGATATTCCTGCGTGGCTATTCAGAAAAACTGGCGGACCCGTTGTACCGTGGCGGTGATCTGTTTCTGATGCCATCGAGTTTTGAACCCTGCGGCATCAGTCAAATGCTCGCCATGCGCGAAGCGCAGCCTTGTGTCGTTCATGGCGTTGGCGGGCTGCGTGACAC
>Ga0255054_10001058_pt1 | contig 16189 bp, 16 predicted proteins | sample JV7_2_23_MG_FD_188634 | JGI IMG/M metagenome (GOLD analysis project Ga0255054, IMG submission 188634) | Seawater microbial communities from Jervis Inlet, British Columbia, Canada - JV7_2_23 | ecosystem: Environmental > Aquatic > Marine > Inlet | place: Canada: British Columbia | collected...
CTTTCCCGATGTCGTCAAGGCCGGGCTCATCGTCGGCGCACAGTACGGCAAGGGAGCCCTTCGGGTAGGAGGGACGACGGTCGGGTACTACAACACGGTCGCCGCATCGTACGGACTGCAGGCGGGGGCGCAGAAGTTCGGGTACGCGATGTTTTTCCTGACCAAATCCGCCCTCGATTATTTGAGCAAGAGCGCGGGCTGGGAGATCGGCGTGGGCCCAAGCGTTGTCGTCGTCGACAAAGGTCTCGCCAGTTCCCTTACGACCACCACCGCCAAGTCGGAGATCTATGCCTTCTTCTTCAGCCAGGAGGGTCTGATGGCGGGCGCGGGCCTGCAGGGTTCCAAGATCACCAAGATTACACCGGACAAGTGAGCCCTGGTACAGAACAGCGTCCCGAAACGGGTTGTGTCGGCGGTTGTATGATATTGACGTCGGCTTTGCCAGGATAATTTTCGCCGATTTCACAGGCGGCATATCACAACGGGGCAAAAACCACAGGGAGTCAATTTCGGAGCGGTCGATACGCAAGGAGTATTGCCGGCCGCAGGGGAACGTTTCGCAGGAAAGGAGATTTCACGATGCGGCAGAAATGGGAGGCGAATCATTTTGTCACCGGGGTTGTTCTGTGCCTCTCTGTTTTCCTGATCCTGGGCGTTTCTTTCCCTCTAGGGGAGGTTGCGTTCGGTCAGGAACTGATCGTCTATCCGAACAAGGGGCAGAGCAAGCAGCAGCAGGAAAAGGATCAGTTCGAATGTTACACGTGGGCCAAAGGGCAGTCGGGGTTCGATCCGATGGCGCCGCCCACGGCGACGGCCCCTCCTCCGCAGCAGGAGGCGCAACAGGGAGGTGTGGGGCGTGGCGCAGTCCGGGGAGGGGCAGTCGGGCTTGCAGCCGGCGCGATCGCAGGAGACGCGGGGAAGGGAGCGGCCATCGGGGCCGCCTCGGGAGCGATGATCGGCGGCATGCGAAGGCGGGATCAGAGGGCGCGCGAGGAGCAGAAGCAGGAGCAGTGGGCCCAGGAGCAGACAGCGAATTACCAGCAGGGCCGCTCGAACTACAATCGCGCCTACTCTGCGTGTCTCGGAGGTCGCGGATACACGGTGAAGTGATCGCGTAATCCCTGGGAAATCAACGCTTGTGAACTTCGGTTAAGAAAGGAGCCCGGGTATGAAAAACATCCCCCTTGTATGTTTCGCTTTGCTCCTGGTTGTCGCATTCAGCAAGTACGCAAACGCAGCTTTTGATGGGTCTTCTCCGCTGCTGTGTGTCCCGATCGAAGTCATGGAATGTGGAGCCAATGAGGGCTGTTTCGAGACGACGGCGGAGTTCGTGAACATCCCGCAGTTTATCAGGATCGACTTCCAGAAGAAAACGGCCAGCGGAACCCTGACGGACGGAGCGGTGCGGGAGGTGGGGATCGAGCGCATGGAGCGGGAAAACGGCATGATTGTCATTCAGGGGGGGCAGCAGGGGCGCGGCTGGAGCGCGACAGTCGGAGAAGAAACAGGGAAAATGACCCTGACCGCATCGGGCGAACGGTTCGGGTTCATCATCTTCGGCGTTTGCACATCGCCCTGACCCGGCTTGCGGGACGCGAACGCTCTCGGATATGACCAGGGAAGGAGAAACCCGTTGATTCACAGTAGCCGCGGAAGAACAGTCGCCGTCATCCTGGGAATCTGCCTATTTGTCTTGGGTGGGTGCGCCAGCTCCAAGGAGGCGAGGTTTTACTCCCTCAACCCGCTTACGGCTTCCGGGGATCTTCCCGGGAGTGTCCCGGCGGAGCAGGGGATCGCCGTCGCAATTGGTCCGGTCGCCATCCCGGATTATCTCAGCCGTCCGCAAATCCTTACCCGATCGAGTCCGAGGGAGCTCAAGCTTGCCGAATTCGAGCGGTGGGCGGGTTCCCTCGAGGAGGACATTTCCCGGGTGCTCGCGGAGAACCTGTCGGTTCTCCTCTCCAAGGACCATGTGACCGTCCTTCGGTGGGGGCGGGACGCATACCCCTTCCCGGCCGAATACCGGGTCGGAGTCGATGTGATGCGGTTCGAAGGCGCCATCGGGGAATCGGTAACCCTTGCGGCGCGGTGGTCCGTTTTCCGGGAAGAGGACAAGAAAATCCTTTCCGCGCGCGAGTCGAACGTCAGGGAACCGGTGGAGGGGCAGGATTACGACGCCCTGGTGGGAGCGATGAGCCGCGCGCTCGCGACTCTCAGCCGGGAAATCGCCGCCGCGATCCCCGTAGATTGATCGTAAGGGGAGTTTTCCCCTTGTCCCCTTAAGCTCCCGGACAGCCGGTACTCACCCGGTTTCCGTCAGAGCCCGAAGGATATCCCCGCCAGAAGCTCGACCTGGCCGAATACGACCCCCTGCACCCGCACGGCGCAAGCCGCCCCGCCGGACGGGAACTCGTAACTCGTTATCAAGCCAGTCTGTTGGCGCAGTCCAGGGCCGCCACCTGGTAGCACTCGGCGAGGGTCGGGTAATTGAACACATTGTCGAGGAAGTAGTCCAGTGTGCCGCCGAGGATTACCGCGGCCTGGGCGATGTGGATGAGCTCGGTGGCCCCCGTGCCGATGATGTGGGCCGCCAGCAGCTTTCGCGTATCCCGGTGAAAGATCAGCTTCAGCAGCCCCGTGTCGTCCCCGAGGATCTGGCCGCGGGCGATTTCCCGGTACCGGGAGAGGCCGATCTCGTAGGGAACGGCGTCCCGGGTAAGCTCTTCCTCGGTGGGGCCGATCATCGAGATCTCGGGGATGGCGTAGATCCCGTAGGGAAAAACCGAAGGCATCGGGCGGGGTTCCCGGGAGAAGGCATGCGCCGCCGCCAGACGCCCCTGCATCATGGAGGTGGACGCAAGGCTCGGGAAACCGATCACGTCCCCCACTGCGTAGATGTGGGGAACGCAGGTCCGGAAGAACCCGTCCACCGGGATCCGTCCCCGGTCGTCGGCGGAAATCCCTGCGGCCGGAAGGTTCAGGCGGTCGGTGTCCCCGAGGCGCCCCACCGAGAACAGCATCATCTCCGACGTCACCCGCTTGCCGCTCGCCAGCTCCGCAACGGCCCGGCCGTTCTCACAACGAATGGAGGACACCTCCTCCCCCAGGCGGATCGTCATGTCCCGCTGCCGCAGCTGGTAGGCGAGGGACTCGACGATCTCCCGGTCGACGAATTCGAGGAACCTGTCCCGCTTGTCCAGGAGGGTAACCTCGATCCCGAGGGCGGCCATCATGGAGGCGTACTCCGCCCCGATGACGCCTGCGCCTACGACCGTCGCCGTCCTGGGGATCCGCTGCATGCGGATGAAGCCGTCGCTGTCGAAAAGGACCTCGTCGTCGCAGGCCACACCTCTTGGCGGGGCCGGCCGGGTTCCCACCGCAATGACAAGGAAGTCGCAAGCAAGGGTGCCCCGGAACGCAGGCCCCGCAACCGCTACCTCGTTTGGCCCTGCAAGGGAGGCCTCGCCGTAATACACGTCCACGCCGTTTCGTCGCAACTGCGCGAGGGTGATGTCGATCTCCCGCCGGATGACGTGGTTGACCCGCACCTTGAGATCGTCGATCCCGATGTGCTGCTTCACCGAGTAGGAGGCCCCGTAGATCCCGTGCTGGCCGTACCCGGTGAGGTAGAGGACGGCCTCCCGGAGGGTCTTGCTGGGGATCGTGCCCGTGTTGATGCAGACTCCGCCCACGACCTGCTGCTTCTCGATGACCGCGACGCGCTTGCCGAGCTTGGCGGCCTGCACGGCGGCTTTCTGCCCGGAAGGCCCCGAACCCAGGACGATGAGATCGTACCGTTCCATCAGAGCCCGAAGGTGATCCCCGCCAGAAGCTCGACCTGGCCGAATACGTCCCCCTGCACCCGCACGGCGCAAGCCGCCCCGCCGGACGAGACGCAGAAGATATCCGTGTTGTCCGGGAGAATCGTCAGAAACCCCCTCCCCTCGAAGCGAAGTCCCACCCTCTTCGAGATCGGGATGATCACCCCGCCCCCCAGGGAGAGGGAGAAGTCGATTTCCGAGTCCAGCCCGGGTCCGTCCGGGGAAAAGTAGGTGAGACCTAACCCTCCGCCGATGAAGGGGCGCACCCTCTCTCCCGGGAACAGGTAGGTCCCGCCGAGGTGGAGATAATGAATGTCCAGGTCGAAGAGGGGTTCTCCCGCGAAAAGCCCTTCCCCTTGCAGTGTCGTCTTCTGGACGCTGTAGAAAAGCTCGTAGTTGGTCTCGTGGGTGGCCCGGGCACCGAGAATGAGCCCGAAGCTCTCCCCCTCGTCCACATCCAGGTCGAGGCCGGTCGTGTTGTCCTCGAAACTCCCGCCGAACCGGTATCCGGCGAAGGGGGTAAGCTCCACGCCCCAATCCGCCCGGGCGGGCGTGGGGAAGAGGATGAGGAGCGCCACGAGGGGGACGACCAGGCGGAACGGCCGGACGACCGGGTTTTCGATTGAGCTCACGTGGGCTTCCCTCCGCCGATCGGCACGAGTCGCCTGGTATGTACGCTCCTCACGCGATTATCCTCCCGAGGAAAAGAACCCCACCAGTGCCGCCGCAAACCACCGGTTCTCTTATCTTTTTCGACCCGGTACCTCTTCGTAGATCTTCTTTCGGTGGCGTATCCCGAGGACATATACGACCTCCCTTTGGACTTTGAAAACGATGCGGTAATCTCCCACCCGGAGTTTCCAATACCCTCCCAGGCTCTTCCTCAGGGGAAGCCCGTACTTCTGGGGTGCCGTCATCAGGCGGGACTCGATCGCCCTGCGGATGCGTTCCCGCATTTTCACGTTGATCCGGGGAAGATCGACCTCTCTGACGTCGGGGTGGTACTTTACCGTAAACGCCACGTTATCCCCAGATATCCTTGTGGGCGAGTGCCCGGGAACGTTTCAGGGACTTTTCCCGCGACTCTGCGATGCGGCCAAGATCGATGTCTTCCCGGACCTCGATCGCTTCCCTGACGAGGTCCCGCACGACCGACGAAAGCGAGACGCCTTCTTCCTTCGCCAGGTGATCCACCGCTTCGTAGAGCGGTTTCTCCAGCACCACGTTCACTCTTGGATTTCTCGCAGGCATCGGTATATCCTCCTTCCGGACAAAGTGTACCACTTTGGCCTCACTTAAGGGAAGGGTCTCTTCGATTCAGGACAGGAAGCGACAGCATGACGTAAACACGGGGCAAACAACTTCCCGTTCGCACATGCCTTGGGGCTCGGCCACATGATATCTCCCAAATGTGATCATTCACGGATAACGCTTGACGTTATTATCGTGAGGCGTTATTATTTTCACCGATGATACGGACTTTTCGTTGCAAGGAGACGGAGAAATTGTTTGGCCGCGTGTTTTCACGGAGGCTGCCCCACGACGTTCAAAGGGTGGCACGTCGCAAGCTGGAGATCCTTGACGCCGCGGAGACGTTGGAGGATTTACGAATTCCGCCCGCCAACCGCCTGGAAAAGCTCCATGGGAAGCGGGCAGGGCAGCACTCCATTCGGATCAACGACCAGTGGCGTCCCTGTTTCGTCTGGCGTGAAACCAACGCCTACGATGTAGAGATTGTGGACTACCATTAGAAGCGAGGGGAAAACATGACGAGAAAAGTCCTGCCGCCGATTCACCCCGGTGAAATCCTGCTGGAGGAGTTCCTCCTGCCGTTGGGCATCAGCCAGTACCGGCTGGCAAAGGACATCGGCGTCCCGCCCCGGCGGATCAACGAGATCGTTCACGGAAAGCGTGCGATCAGTGCTGACACGGCTCTTCGGCTGTCGCGCTACTTCGCGATGTCGGATCGGTTCTGGATCAACTTGCAGGCACGGTACGACATCGAGAGGGAGAAGGACCTGTTGGCCGGCCGTCTCGACCGCGAAGTGCGTCCGCGTTCCGCAGCCGGCTAAACGAAGATCGGGGGAGACACTAAACCGGCCCACGCTCTTCTCGCCGGGCAGGACGGGCCAATCCTTAAAGGGTAGTCATACGACCAGTCGTACTCCGATCACTTAAAATCAACAACAGAAGTGTCCGGTCAAAACGGGAGGAACCTCAGGGAGACCTTCGGGTCCGCGGTGGTGCCGGACACCTGGAACGGAACATGGACTAGCGTCCCGAGAATACGGCCTAGCAGGGGGATTTTCGCGACCACCCAATTCAGGGTCTTGAAAGGGGCCACGCGCATCCGGAGATCCAATTCCCGCGTGACGAGATCGATCCGGCCATGCATGACCACGTCCACGGTGGGGCCGTCGAGAACGTATTCCGTGATCGTTTGGATGCCGTCCTGGATTTCTCCCCGGGTGGACAACGAGGTGTATGCCAATCCTTCCGTTCTCATGTCGGGGAGCCTCCCCCGGAGAACCTCCGTGATGTTTACAAGGGAGAGGATCCGACCCAATAACGTGGCGCGGTAGACCCGGCCGTTCCTGGCGGTGAAATCCAGATTTCCCCGGAGGGTCCGGACCGGGTCTTCGCCCTTGCGGATGCGTCCTTCTACCTTCCCGGAGAGATCGAACCGGCCCGTCATGCGCCCCTTATCATCCGTCAGGCAGCCGTAGGTGGAGTCGACATCTCCATCCTTTGCGTTCGGCCGGAGCTCGAACGCCATCTCTCCGGGGGTCGTACGGAGCGTGCCGGTGAAGGGAATGCCGCAGTAGGCGGCTTCCGTGATCGTGACGGTCACCCCCGGTTTCCCGAAAACGATCTCGGCGGCGGCCGGCTCCACGGTGTGCCGGTCAAACCGGAAATACCCCGACCGCAGCCTCACCGTCCCCTGGACCGGCAGATCCCACCCGCTTTCCGCATCCGGGGCCCCTTCTTCCGCCCCGGGGGCTCCGAAGGTTTTCTGCAGGCTCTCCCAGTCGAGTCCGTCCGTCGACGCGTCCATGTCGAACGTGAGCCCGCCCGGGGAGGCGGTCGCCTCGCCCTTCAGGAGAACGTGACTGTCTCCGATCATGATCTCGGCGGACTGCACCGCGACGCGGCTGCCTTCCGCGGACAGGGAGAGGTTGTCGACGAACACGGGGACCCCAAACCTCTGCAGGAAACGGAGGTTCCTCCCCTCCAGGGTACCCTGGGCCGTGGAATGCACCGGCTGGTCGAACCGGAGGGAGGCGCGGAAGTTCCCTTTAAGCCAGTTCCCGGGAGGCGAATCGGTAATGAATATCCTGTTTTCGGTCTCCTCGCCCAGATGGCCCTCGAACGCGAGGTCCAGGGATCCCGGTTTCCAGTGAAGGGAAAGGGAGGCTTTGGAGTCCTCGTCCAGGACCGACAGGTTCCGGACCACCCACTCCCCGGGGGGCCGAAGGAGGTCCACCGAGACCTTCGGTCCGTTGCCGATCACGAAATCTCCGCTCAGGGCCACAAGGGCCTCCTTTTGCCATTCCAGGCGTGCCCCTGTCGATTCCAGAGGAGAGTGGACGAGAAAACCGGGAGGGATCTTCCCCAGGTCATGGAGGAACCCGATCGCCTCCGGACCGAGTCGTCCGCTCCCGGTTGCCACGCCCCGCTCCGCATCGGTCCGGTAGCCTTCGAGGGAGCCCGAGGCGGAGACGGAGGCGTCCAGAAACTTCGCGCGGAGGTCCTCGAAAAACAGCGTCTCCAGGGTTGCCCGGAACTTTCCTTTAGCCACGCTGATCGTGCCGGGAACGGAGGGGGTCGTAAAGAAAAGGCGTTCCACATTCCCGGACACGTCGAAGCGCCATTCCGCGGGCGCAAAGGCCGGGCCCTCGATGCGGGTTACGGAGAGCGCCGCGGTGCCCCCAACGTCCTTAATCTTGATGAGGGATTCGCGAAGACCTTCGGTCGCGCGGGCCCATGGGTACAACTCGTCGAGGGAGAGCCGGAACTCCCCGGACCGGACCTCGAGGGAGGGCGGTTCCGTCATCCGGACCGTCCAGTCAAGGCCCGAGAAGGTGGATTTCCCCATGCTGCCTCGGCCCCCGGTCACGGCGATCTCCTCTTCCCGATAGAGGAGCCGCCCACCGGAAACCGTCAGGGAGTAGGGGAGGCGTTCGTACTTCGCGGACAGGCTCATCGCGTCGACATCCACCGTCACGCGGAGCGCCTCCACGGTTTCGCCGAGAATCAGCCTCCCCGAGGCGCTTCCCTTCAGGTCCTCCATGCGGGACATCTCTTCCCGGTACGATTCCGACGGGATCAGCAGGTTCAGAAGGGGAGGAAGGTCGGCCGCATCCGCCGCAACGTCCGCCTCCAGGTGAAACGGGGTGTCGGACTCGAGAAACCCCATCCGAATCGTCCCCCCGCGGGCCGCGATGTTCCCCAGGCTCCCCTCGAGGTCGCTTGCCGTAAGGAAGCCCCGCGAAAGGGCCAGATTTCCCCGGACATGGTCGATGTCCAGGTCCGCCTCCCCTGCATCGACGGTGACTTTTCCATCGAGAATGCGCCCCTCGATCCCCATGTTCTCCAGCTGCCACAGGTCGTCTGCCGTTTCCCCTTCCGCGCGGAAGGCAAGCACCGGGATCGTCCCCCCCTTCACGATGGAGAAGATATCCGTAACGAGGGGAACGTCCCCGGCCAGGGCCAGGGCGTGCTCCCGCACGGAGGCGACGTCTACCTGCCGGGCCTGCGCGTCCGCGCGGGACTGTTCGGCCTCCCCGTCCAGGAAGAGGTTCCCGGAGAGTGAGAGCCGGGGGGATTCGACGGAGAGTTGCGTGAGCGCGACCGTTATCTTCTCCCCGTCCCGATCCAACGTCCCCTGGACCGTGCCGCCTGTAAGTTCCAGCGTCCTTTTCCCCCGGTACAGCGCCATGCGGGGGAAGGAGACGTCCCCCCCGGCGCGCATCTTTGTCCACCCGTCCGCTTCCACACGCAGATCAAGATCGATTTCCGAATCGGAGATCCCCGATCCGGCCCCCGGGAAGAGAGAACTTGTGAGAAGGTGCGGACGGAACCCTTTCAGGACGATCTGCCCCTTGCCCGCGAGGGACCTCGCCTTGAAACGTCCCTTCACCGAGCCGCGCTCCCACAGGGTGCCGGCGCAGGAAAGATCGAGGTCCGGCCCTGCCGGGGGGAGGTCGGCGCTCCCCTCGATCTCGCGGAACGAAAGCGGAGGGAAACCCCCTCCGGACACGTCCACCCGGACGTCCGCCAGCACGAGCTTCAGGTCCGGCGCGCTCCTTGCCATCGAGTCCAGCACGGACCGCAGCTTCTCCTCGAGGGAGACGGGAGCGGAGATCTCCCCTTCCTCCCGCGGTTCGCTTTTCGCTTTTTCGGGAATCGTTACGGTAAAAGACGCCGACTCGAAGCGAAGCTCCGAGACCCGCACCTCCCCCCAGAAAAGGGGAACGATCCGGGGATATGCGGTCAGGGACCGGATCGTTCCGGTGGCCTTGCCGGGGATCTCAAGCCTTGTCCCCTGGATCGCAAGGTGCGGTCGCGGCCAGTAGGAGAGGTCTACCGCCTGGACTTCCACGGTTCCCCCGACGAGTGCGGAGGCCTCCCCCGCGATCTTCTCCCGGGACCATTCCTGGTCGATCAGGAGAGGAAGGAGGAAGAGCAGGGCCGCGAGGAGGACCAGGATAAGACTGATCCCTCCCGCGAGCCGAAGAAAGATGCGTTTCCATGGAGTCATCGGTTGGCACCGCCGGAATGCGCTGAACGATTATGCGCCCGGATTTCCGATAAAGACAAGCGACAGGAGGAGTGGTACCCGAAGCCTCCGTCCAAGGCTTCGGGTACCGGGACAGGTCAACGCCAAAACGTTTTTTGCCACCCTCCTGCAAAAACCGGCATGACCTGGACGGTTGTCATTCCGCATCGTCCTTTCCATGAATCAGCGCTTCGGGATGGCGCTGCAGGTACTCCGTAAGGAAACGGATGGCGCGCGCCGCTTCCCCCGCCTCGTCAAGCGCTTTGCGCAATTCCTGGTTCGTGCCGGAATCCGCGCCATAGCCCTTTTCGATATCCGCCAGGCTTGTCTGAAGCTTTTTCAGGGTCTCGGTGAGCTCCGGCAGGACATTTTCATTGATCTCCCCGAACATGACCTCGGTCTTGCGCAGGTTGTTGTTCGCGGATTCCAGGACGGTTTTCACTTCGCGGCCGATCTCGTCGGTCGGAATCTTTTCCAGGCGCTTGAGGATGTTCTGCACGCTGTCCATCAGCTGCTCAAGGGGCTGCGGTATCGTGGGCAGCACCGGGTAGGCCTCGTCGTACCGGACTTTCGCCGGGGGCGCGTCGGGGTGGAACGCGAGTTCGATGAGCTTCTGTCCCGTGAGCAGACTCCCGGACTTGAGTTGCGCACGCATACCCCGTGCGACAAAATCGTCGATGAGGTTTACGCCCTTGGGTATTTTCCCATGGATCTGCTCGATCCGTTCCGGCTCGAGCTCGATCAGCACGGGGACCTGGAAGTCTTTCTTTTTCACGTCGAACTGCAGGGAGAAGTCCACCACCCGGCCGATCTTGATCCCTTGGAAATTCACCGGAGCCCCGCTCGACAGGCCCCCGACGTCATCCTCGAAATAAAGCAGGTAGTGTCTCTTCGTCATATATTCTTTCCGCTTGATGCTTTCCCGATCCGGGTAGAGCCTGAATTCGAAATCCTCGGGAGCCTGCTCGCTCGCTTGCATGATGACAGGAGTTTCGAAGGCAATCCCACCGAGTATGATGGAAACCATGGATTCCGTATTGACGCGCAGGCCGAGGGCATCGAGAGCGACGTCGACTCCGGAAGCGTTGAAAAACCGCGTTTCCTGGACCACACTTTCGTGAAACGGAGCGTGGATGAAAACCCGGATTTTCACGTTGTCCCGTTCGACATCGAACTCATAGCTCACCACCTTGCCGACCTTCATTTTCCGGTAGTACACCGGTTTCCCGATATCGAGGGAGCCCAGATTATCTGCGCGCAGGGTGAAATGCCGGCCCGGCAGATCGGCGGTCAGCACGGGGGGGACTTCCAGCCCCTTGAAGTGCTTTTGCGGTTTTCCCTCTGTTCCCGGATCGATCCCGATATAGGCTCCGGAAAAGAGCGTTCCCAGGCCGGAAATCCGTCCTGCCCCAACCTGTGCCCGCACCACCCAGAAGCGGGTCTTGTCGGTCAGGTAGTCCCCCGCCCGCTTGTGCATTTCCGCTGTCACCTGCACGTGGGTAATATCCTCGCTGAGCTCGATATCCGTGACCTCGCCGATTTCGACATCCTTGTACTTGATCTTGGTCTTGCCGGCCTCGAGGCTTTCCGCGCTCTCGAAGGTGATGGTGATGGTCGGCCCCTTCTCCGACAAGGCCTTGTAGGCCAGCAAGCCGCCGATGATCAGGGCCACCAGCGGTACGACCCAGACGATGGAGAAACTGCGCTTGGTGCGGACCTCCGCCGTGGGGGCAGAGCCCTCCCCGTGATTTGTTTGCGGAGTATTCTCACTCATGTTTTTCCTCCAAAGCGTCCCAGATCAGGCGGGGATCGAAACTTTCCGCGGCGATCATGGAAATCATCACCATGGAAGCGAAATACAGGCCGGCCGCTCCCGCATCGATATTGGCAAACACGCCGAGCTTGACCAGCGCCACCAGGATGGTTACCACGTAGACATCGACCATGGACCAGCGACCGATCACATGGACGATCTGGTAGAGCTGGGTGCGGTCGCGCGGCCGCCAGCCGGACTTGCGCTGCACGGAGATCAGCAGAAAAGCCATCACGATCAGTTTCAATATGGGAATGAAAATACTTGCGACGAAGATCACCAGGGCAATTTCCGGGGAACCGTGCAGCAGGAAGTAGATCACACCGCTCATGATGGTGTCGGACTGCGTGTGTCCCAGGGATGTCGTGACGGTAATCGGCAGCACGTTGGCCGGGATGTATAAGATGAATGCCGCAATCACCAGGGCCCAGGTTCTCGTGATGCTGTTCGGCTTGCGCAGGTGCAGCGCGGCGCCGCAGCGCGTGCAGAATGCCTTCTGGCTGGTCGACGCCGGCTGCCACCGGCTGAGGAGGTGGCAATCGTGGCAACTGACCAGCCCGAGCTGTTTCGCCGTCATCGTGCCGCTTTTCACGGTTTTTTCTCCAGACGTTCCCACACCAGGTGCGGGTCGAGGGTGGAAAAAGCCGCGGCGAGCACGAAAATCAGGATGCCGAAAGCGATCACGGAAAGTCCCGGCACGATGGTTGCCATTTTCGCGAGTTTCACCAGGGAGACCAGGATGCCGAGCAGGTACACTTCCATCAGCCCCCACGGTTTCAGGTGCAGATATAAACGGAACACCCCGGCCGCATGACGGGCAGAGCGATTCCGTTTCAGCGGAATCACGATGTACAGCAGGCCAAGTATCTGGACCAGCGGCACCAGCACACAGGTTAGCAACACAATCGTCGCCAGCGCCGACATCCCTTGGTCGTACAGATTGTAAATCCCTGTGAACAATCCGGTCTCCTGCACGATGCCGGAGGTTTTCATCGTCAGGAAGGGAAAACTGCAGGCCACGACGAACAGGATGAGTCCGGCCAGTGTAAAGGAAAGCGTCCGGTCGACGCTGTCGGGCTTGTCGCGGAACAGGACAGAACCGCAGCGGACGCACCGGGCGGCGGCCCGCTCCGGGACAGGCGTGATCTTGTGCACCAGGTCGCATTCGTGACATGCGATGAGGTTCATGGCATATCCTGAAAAAGATGTGTAAAACTTTGATAGCATACCCCAGAATGTCTCAAATATTAAGGCTATTCTTTGTTTTTTCCAAATACATCAAGGGGTCTTGCGGATTGTTCCGTACCCGCATCTTTTCCGTGATGTGCGCGAGGCCTGCTCTACTTGCGCGATATTCGCGACAGCAACTATTCAACCCTGACGTAAAGACGGGGTTCGGATAACAGCCTTGTGAGGCAATGGCGGCTTTTTCCCGCCGCGGCGACTCCGCCCGGGAGGAAGCCGAAAATCGATTCCCCTTCATGCGAATCTTGGCGGAGACCGCCCCACGAGAGGGGCCAGGTACCATGCCACCAATGTGACAACATGTGGTTATAATGACGATAATTCACTGATGTTCCGACGACGGAATCGATGTCCGGCAGGGACCAACCGGATGGTATCCCCCCGGGTTACTGTGAGAAGGTACTTGACCAGATTCTCCATCTCGCGGATATTCCCGGGCCAATGGTATTCCACCAGCCTTTCCATGGCCTCGGGTGCGAACGTCAAGGGGTTCTTCCCTGACTCCTGGGCGAAGCGCTGCAGGAATCGGGTGAGCAGCAGGGGGATGTCGCCCTTCCTCTCCCTGCGGACGGTGATGCAGGAAAATACCCTTGACATTTTTGCAGTAAATAATAATTATCCAATTAGAATATACTCTTACCGAACCCGCTGATCAAACCCACGGACAAAACCCGGGAAATTCGAAGAAGAAAGGAGGTGGCAGGGAAGAGATTTCGATAAAACCAACATGCTTTCAGGAATGAAAGGAAAAGCATTTCACCGGTTGGCAGACTGGGGGTGACCCATGAGTGATGATCCGGTCAAGAAAAAGGCTCCAGAGGCGATAGACCGACGGAAGTTCCTGAAAGTGATGGGCGCAACGGGTGCAGCACTGGCGTTTCGCGATGTAGCCTTCTCCAAGGCCCAGGCCGTCGAGATGAAGAGGATGGATATGGCGGGAAAGGTCCATATCCTGGGATGCAACGAAATGACCTCCACCCACGGCATTTGGGACAATTCCACAAAACCGGTCCTGACCGTTCAATCGGGCGATACCGTGTACGTGGAAACCGGGACGCACCTGATGAGTAAAATGGTGCCCGGGGCGACCATCGAGGACTGGATGACCTGGTACAAGGTGGTCCTCGACCAGACCAAGGAAACCTATTTCTATCCGGATAAAACGACGGGGGCGGCAAAGAAGAGAAAGGGCGCCGGCCACCATCACCTGACCGGCCCGATCAATATCGAAGGGGCAGAACCCGGAGATATGCTCCAGATCGAAATCCTCGATATCGACCCCGGCGCTTACGGATTCAACCTGAACCCCACTACGTCATTCTTGAAACTGGGGGTCCTTGCGGATGACTTTCCACAGGGAAAGGTAAGGTGGTATTCCGTCAACCGGCGTGAGATGAACTACGAATTTCTCCCGGGGATCAAGGTTCCCGTCAAGCCGTTCCCCGGGACCATCGGAGTGGAACTACCGGATAAAGGCACGTGGAGCAACGTCCCTCCCGGAAAGCATGGCGGCAACCTCGACAACAAGGATCTGGTCGCCGGGACCGTCCTGTATCTTCCGGTATGGGTCAAAGGGGCAAGGTTCAAAACAGGGGATGCCCATCTCGCTCAGGGACATGGAGAGGTGAACCTGAACGCGCTGGAAGGGGCTTTCAAGAACATCACCTTGAGGTTTACCGTAAGAAAGGATCTCAAGAAACTGGTCGATTGGCCCATGGCCTCGAGTCCCACCCACTGGATCATGATGGGGTTCCATACGGATCTGTACAAGTCATGCCAGATGGCCGTGAGGCAGTCGATCAAGTTCCTGGACAAGTATTACGGCGTCCCCAAGCTGGAAGCATATGCCTTCTGCTCCCAGGCTGTCGACCTGCACGTCACCCAGCTCGTGGACTACACGAAAGGCATTCATGCCATGATTCCCAAGTCCTATTTTGTCGGAAAGCAATTTGCCGGCAAGGATGCTCTTTTGATAGCAAAGCAGTCCAAATAGGGACGGGTTTCATGAGGTGCCGGTGGATGCAATGGTGATCCGCCGGCACATTTTCTTTTCAGGAGACGACCATGGCATTGAAGGCAACGTATGAGATCCGGTGCGGCTGCGGCACGATATTTACCGGAGATGTTTTCGAATATGTGTTTTCCGAGCATGATCCTGAGATGAAAGACTCCATCCTTTCCGGTGATTTCAACCTCGTCACGTGTCCTTCGTGCGACCGGAGGATACACGTCGAAAACAGATTTCTTTATAGGGATGAGAAGAACAAATTGTGGGTCTGGGTATGCAAACGGGAGGAGGAGCCGCAAAGAGATGCGCTGGCTGAGGAACTGATCGAAAAAAACGCCTCCATGGAATTCCATTTTCTGGAGGACAGGGAAACCTACAGGAATTTCCTGGTCTTCGGCAGAGAGGGGCTTCTGGAACTGTTGCTCAAGGAGGATCCGGCCCTGAAAAGAACGGAAGGAAGAAAGTTGAAAATCAATCCCGCCCATCGGTTGATCCTGGAAGGGAACGAGGAACCGGGATATCTGTTCCTGAGGGGGGAAAAGATCAGGATTTCCCTTCCATTGAGGTTCTCCGAAGCCCATCAAAAACTGGTAAACGGCCCGGAAGGGAAAAAGAGATGGCTGCAATATTACGCCCAGGGATTAAACGTTCACAACCCGTACAGTTCCTTCCTGGACAGAAGATTACGGTTGAAATGGAACAGGATCAGGGAGAAGGAGCCCCTGGGCGATGCAGGCAATGAGTTCGACGATTTTGCGGAATCGTGGGCAGGCTACAGGATCGATAGGAAACAATTCAAAGCCCGGTATCCGGAAAGACGCGGGTTTTTAGAGGAATTGAGGAAAAGGAACATTTCCAGAAGGGTTCGCTCTCTCGATGCACGGCTGATTCCCCGGGAATCCGCATGAGACAATGCTGCCGGACAGGGATGCTGGTCCTCCTTGGCGTCTTCACCTGTGCAACAGCCGTCGCAGAGCCGATTCACGATGCGGCCGAAGCCGGCAATGTCGAACAGGTCAGGCAGTTCCTTGCCGAGGGTGCGGATGTCAACGCGAAAACCGATGACGGCAACACACCGCTGCACGCTGCGGCCGTCTGGGGTCACAAAGACGTAGCCGAGGTGCTCTTGTCGAAAGGCGCAGACGTCCGTGCGAAGGAGAGCAATGGCATGACGCCGCTGCACTTTGCGGCAACCGGCGATCACACGGACCTCGCCGGAATTCTGATCGAAAACGGCGCAGACGTCCATGCGAAGGCCATCAACGGATGGGCGCCGCTGCACGTGGCGGCTCTTTGGGGTCACGAAAGCACAGCCAAAGTGCTCATCGCCGGCGGTGCGGATGTCCGGGCGAAGGCCGACCCTGTCGCCGCGCCACTGCATCGTTCGGCAATCACGGGCAGTTGCCACAAGGACGTACCCGGGTTTCTCATCGAACAGGGCGCGGGGATCCATGCAAACGCTGTCAATGGGATGCAGCCGATTCATGTTGCGGCTCTTGGCGGTCAAAAAGAGATGGCCGGGT
>Ga0255054_10001060_pt1 | contig 16183 bp, 13 predicted proteins | sample JV7_2_23_MG_FD_188634 | JGI IMG/M metagenome (GOLD analysis project Ga0255054, IMG submission 188634) | Seawater microbial communities from Jervis Inlet, British Columbia, Canada - JV7_2_23 | ecosystem: Environmental > Aquatic > Marine > Inlet | place: Canada: British Columbia | collected...
TATTGAGGATGGCAGCGGTCAGATAGTATTTGAGTCAGGCGGGGCAGACTCGCTCGGGAAAATCATCCACAACAACGGCGATGACGACCTGACGGTCTACGAACCTCACTACCTCGCCATCGTGCAGCCTGAGCAAGTGCAGATCTACGAATCGATCATGGCCGACGCGGGCGGCGAGATCACCACCAAGGTGATGGGAGCCACCGAATACTTGAAGGACAACCGGATCATGCCGGCTGGTCAGGATAAGTTCGGGGCGGTGGAGGCCATCCAGCCACGTGGAAACGCGGTCGGGGACGAGGACTTTCAGGGGGGTGTAGATGAAATCCAGTATGCCATTGACCTGCGGGAGGAGACGGGGCCTTTTTCGGTCACCGTAGAAGTGCTCTATCAATCGATCGCTCACCCATGGGTCGAGGCTATGCGGAGCCTTGGATCAGACGAAGTGGAGAAGTTCTTGAGTTTCTACGACGCCGTGCCGAACGAGCCCGTGGTGGTTGCGAGCGAAACGATCGAAATCGGGGAGTAGCCGCCGGGCTCGAGAGCTTGAGCCTGAATAAACGTGACGCAGCGCCTTTGGGAACTACCCCTCAAGTAGATCCACAAGCACCTTGAATAGGTCAGTTTCGGTGATGATCCCCACCACCGTGTCGCCATCCATCACGGGCAATCCGTGAATCTTCTTATCGACCATGATGCGAGCAGTTTCCCTAATCCGGGAGTCACCTTCGACCGTGATCACGGATTTGGTCATCACGTCCCTCAGCGAGACCTTACTCAGCAGATAGTTGAGTTCCCAGACGCTCAAGCTGGTCGCGTCGGAGGGAGAGGCATGCAGCAGATCCCGGTCCGATACGATCCCCCTCAACTGACCTTTGCTGTTCACGACCGGAAGCCTGTGAATCCCCTTCTCCTGCATCAAATTTAACGCATCTTGAATTGGCATATCAGGCGGAGCGGTAATAACCGGTTTCGTCATGCGTTCGCTGACTTTCATATCAGAATCTCCTTGCGAGTACTGCTCAGGCACGTGCTGAACTCCATTTTCCCAATGCGCATTGCATTAAGTGAATGATATATTCCCTAGGGTTTCAGGAGAATGTCACCACTTATATCAACACAAGATTTGGGAGGCCCAGATCTTCATATTTAGGAAGGAGATCGGGGAGCCGCAAACTTTCAAAAGGTACGCCGCGGACTCCCCGAGGAGAAGCCTTTTTACGCCGTGCTCAGGGCGCTAATTGTGCGCCCTCACAACAGTGGGCAACTCGTCGTAGTGTAAATCGCGGCATCTGCATAGGTTTCTCACCTCCTTTCGTATCATCGATGACCATCTATGAATCACCATAAAAAAAAACCCGCTTCAGGCCAACTCCTGAATGTCGGGCGCAAAATTCAGCATCAATACTCCACAGCATGAGGCCACCGAGTCCTGGTTCAAGACATAGAACGTCTGTCGTCCTTCCGGGCGAACGTGAACCAGATTTGCATCGCGCAGGAAAGCCAGGTGATGTGAAACAGTTGGCTGGGTCACATTCAGTTCTTCGGCCAGCTCACCTACAGATCGCCACTCGCAGCAGCAGAGTTTCATGATCTCCTGCCTGGTCGGATCCGAAAGCGCCTTCGCGAACTCAGTGGGGTCGGTCTTCTTATTCATAGATACTCGTCTATATATTTACCGCATTTGGGGGTGGGTTGTCAAGTTCGGTGATTACTAAGAAATCGATTGGTTTGCTTCGACAAACCAGCGATGCACCGGGCCCATAATGTGGGCGTTCGCGGCGCAGGTGTCGACCAGCGAGGGAGAGCTGAGAGCATTCAGATCCAGCTTCGATGACTTGATCCAGAGTCCCTTGTAGCGCAGCAGATCGCCTCTCGGATTTTCTTTGTCATAACCGGGGGGCACCCGCTTGAGCTGCTCACCGCCATATTCGAACCCCTTGTTCTTGACCAGCTCATCCAGGGCTTTACGGAGTTTTTCGCCCGACCGTTCGCTTGCCACAGACTCACGGTACGCGGTCAGGGTTGCCTTGGGGAAGACATGGTATCCACCGTAGAAATCGGCACCTTCTGCGTCCATGAAGAAATGAAACCCAGGGCTTCCTTTCTTTTGAGGCCCTTCCCAGAAATTGATTCCAATATGGGTTTTGTAAGGGGTCTTGTCTTTGGAAAAACGGATATCTCGATGGATGCGCATGATTGAGCCTGCGCCGTTCGTTCGCAGATCGTATGCAATCCCAAGGAATTCGGATTTGAGACGTTCACCAAGCTCGACAACCAGCGATAGCGCAGGAGTCTGCAAGAATTCGATATATTCCTGCTTGTGCTCTGCGAACCACTCACGATTGTTATTCACGGCCAGCTCTCGAAAGAAGCGGAAACCCTCTTCCGGAAAGCCCTCAAATGCCTTTATCTCGTCCATTTCGAGTCCTCCTTAAGCTCAACAAGGAATCAAGATTATTCCGGACCAGTCTGTGCTCGTCAAGGGTGAAGCGATGCCAAGAATCGTGGCCCTATAAATGTGGGAGAATATAGCGCGTAGGAGGATTCTATGACTAAGCGATACGGGAACATTGTTGGCTGGGGGATGGAAGTTCCCGAGCGTGTGATTACCAACCAGGATCTTGAGAAGCTCGTAGATACCAGCGACGAGAAAATCGTTTCCCTTACCGGAATTAGGGAACGCCACGTGGTATCTCCGGGGGAAACCGCCTCCGAGATGGCGACTAAGGCCGCGAGGCGGGCCCTGGATGAAGCAAGCGTCAATGCTCGCGATCTAGGCTTGATCATCGTCGCAACCTCCAGTCCGGATTTCCTGACGCCGCCCATCTCTTCCCAGGTTCAACACGCTTTAGGCGCCAAGGACGTGGGTGCTTTCACGCTGGTAGCGGGATGCCCGGGATTTGTCTACGGATTATCTACCGCACAGCAGTTCATCAGTTCAGGGGCTTGCGACAATGTACTGGTCGTGGGAGTTGAACTGATCAGTCGCTACATCGACTACTCCGATCGTACGACCAGCATGCTGTTTGGAGATGGGGCTGGCGCGGTAGTGCTTCAGGTAACGGACGAGCCTTCTGGTGTGCTTTCGTTCGTGCTGGGCTCCGATGGTTCGGGCGCAGAACACCTGATCCTGCCCGGCGGCGGAACAAACGTCCCTCCAACTCACGAATCCGTTGACGAAGGTCTTCACTTCCTGCATATGAACGGACGACAGGTCTTCCGGTTTGCGACGCGCATTTTAGGAAAGGCTCTAAAACAAGCCATTCAACAAGCCGGGCTTGCGGTTGATGATATCGATTTATTTATCCCTCATCAGGCAAACAGACGCATCATTGAAAGTGCTGCAAGCTACGTTGGGCTGCCGGAGGAAAAGGTATTTATCAACATCGATCGCTATGGAAATACTTCGGCGGCCTCCATACCGATTGCACTCACCGAGGCTCTGGATCAAGGACGCGCCAAGATCGGCGACACACTTGCTTTTGTAGCTTTTGGAGCCGGCCTCACCTGGGCGGCCTCGGTTGTGAAACTTGGCGAGAGAAGCGCAGCACAGCCGGTGGATGCGGATTGGCTCAAACGCTTTGCCTTTATGGGCAGCGGCCTGAGTCGCGCGTTTGGAGCCGTGTCAGGCTCGGTCGGTTCTTGGACCGGCAAACTAATTGGCAGGAACCGCCTCAACTAGGGAAGCTAGAAAAATCAAAGTGGAGCACAACTGTGCGCCACCTATGGAGTCATGGAAGCCGCCGTTTGATCGGTCCGCGTCTGCTTAGCTCAATCCTTTGAATCTTGCCTCGTGATCCAATTACGGACCACGCTTTCGAGACCCGATTTCTTGGTATTGAATTCCTCTTCGCTTTCTACTCGAAGGACCCTCGCCTCAGCCGCATCTCCTTCCAATACGCCCTCTGGGTCCTCGATGGTGGCGCCAGTGTGGAATGTTAGATTAACGAACTTCTTGGCGCGTGGGTTGAAGGTCGCTAGATTTCCCTTATACATGAACGTTGGAGCTCCCCATTTGATGTCCTCTTCCATCTTGGGATCGGTACTCAAGACGGTGGTTCGAATTACCTCCCACAGATCTTTGAAAGGATTGTCGGCGTTTGCCATCCACTCATCTACCGTTGCATTCTTATTCACGATTGAAACCTCACCATTTAAGGAGAACCTATGATAACTGAGGTCATCCGCTCCCTTTATGACCACAGCGCCTGGGCAAACCAGCGCATCTTCCGCGCTACCGCTGAGCTCACCGAAGAGCAATTCCTCGAAGAGGTAGGTCCGAGTTTCGGCTCTCTGCGGAACACTTTCGTGCATACGATGAGCGCTCAATGGATCTGGCTGGAGCGTTGGCAAGGAACTTCACCGCCGGCGATGATGGATCGGGCGGATTTTCCTGATCTGATCTCCATCCTGACCCGTTGGGAACAGATCGAAAGTGACACTCGCCAGTATCTGGATCGCATGGAGGCGGATCAGCTGGATAACGTCATCTCCTATAGTACGACTGAAGGCAATCCGGGTGCCCGGCCTCTCTGGCAGCTGATCGTGCAGCAAGTGAATCATCAGACTCAACACCGCAGCGAGGCAGCCGTCATGCTGACCAACTTCGGACACTCCCCGGGAGATCTAGATCTCGTGGTTTACTTCTCAGAATTGAAGAGCTAATCGTCGGAAGCGGGTGAACTGAGATGAATGTCCGGCAATTTCAACATACCTGGCGCAAGGACCGGGCCGAGTGGGATCGCGTGCTGGCAGAGGTCGATAGCGAGCGGATGCTTGAGCCCGGCATGCCGGGAGGCTGGTCGGTAAAAGACGTGATTGCCCATGTCAATTGGTATGAACAGGAAATGGTGGTGCTGCTGGAAACACGGGAACTCGCAGGTTCAGAACTCTGGGAGCTGCCAGCAGATGACCGCAACATTCCTATTCATGAGAAAAACAAGGACCTCCCCCTGGAGGAGGTCCTTACGGAATCCAATCGAGTTTTCGAACGATTGTGGGAGCTGGTCAGCCAGCTCGCAGACGAAGATCTGATGCAAGCTTCACACTTCGACCAGATGCCAGAGGATTGGGAGCCCTGGCAGGTCATCGCCGGCAACACCTACGAGCACTACCAGGAGCACATCCCTGATATTCGTGCTTGGCTAGCTGAACCGGGCCAGTAATCCGAGCCCAGACCCACTACTCATCAGCAGCAGCTTGCTCTCGACCCAATCGATTAAGCAGGCTGTACATCACCGGAACTAAGAGCAGCGTTAGAAAGGTCGACGTAAAGAGCCCGCCGATCACGACCGTGGCCAGTTCTGAGGCGATGATCGCGCCCTCCGAAAGCCCCAGCGCGAGTGGCAGGAGTGCCAGCATGGCCGCTATGGCGGTCATTAGGATCGGGCGCAGTCGAGTTCTGCCACCCTCAACCAGCGCTTCTCGCCCCGCCATATCCCGCTTCTTGCGGTTGGCCTGAACACGGTAGATCAGCACGATCGCGTTCGTGACGACGATCCCCACCAACATCATCATGCCAACCATGACCGGAATTCCAACCACGCTGTTTGTGAGCCAGAGTGCGACAGCAGCTCCGATCACAGCCATGGGAAGACTGAACAGGATCACAAAGGGCTCGAGCAGGGAGCGGAAGGTGATCACCATCACCACATACACCGCGACGATAGAAATCAGCAGCGCAGTCGTCGCCTGCTGGAATCCCTCAGTCTGTTGTCTGGATTCAAAACCTTCGCTCACAGTAATACCTGCAGGCACCATCGACTCAAGCTGCGCCTTGGCCGCGTTGGTGACGCCGATGGTGTTGGCTGTTTCGAGTTCGCCGCTATAGCGTACGGCTGATTCACCATCCACGCGCAGGATCATGCCTTCATCGCCCAGATTACTGGTTGCGTTTGCCAGTCCTTCAATCTGGTTGAGCGCGGATAAGATCTCTTCATTCAAACTAGCAAGCTGATCAGGATCGCCCGAGAGTACAAGCGCAATCCCTCCGAAACCACTGCTCGACAAGGATCCTGCAGAAACTGTCACATTCTCCTTGCCGAAAACTTGCTCAGCGGTGGAGCGTACCTCGGAGACGAACTGATCCACATCATCAACATTCTCTACTCCAACCCGAACCGAGGCTGCACTTTGGTCTATGTTAGTTCCAAGAAGAAGGCTCTCAAATCCTCCTGAAGATCCGATCTCTGACGAGACCGTGCCGGTTCCAGGAAGAGAGGCAAGATTCGATTCGAAAGTGGCTACCTGCTCGCTGGTCTCTGCCATTGTGGTGCCATTGGGCAGTGACACGCTGGCGGTGATCTCTACTTCGCCAAAGTCGGGCAAGAAAGCTTGTGGGAGCGTACTCATGAGAGCCATGCTTCCGATGAACAACACCCCGGCCACAAGTAGCGTCACCAGGCGGTGATTGAGTGCCCATTGCAGGATCGGTGTGTACCGACGCTGCATACCGGTTTCCTTCTCCTCCGGCAAATGCTCCTTTCGGATAAACATGAAGGCCAGAACCGGGATAACCGTGACCGCAACGATAAAGCTAGATAGGAGCGCATAGGTGACCGCTACCGCAAACGGCAAGAAGAACTGCCCCACAATGCCTCCGAGCAGTCCAATCGGCAAGAAGACAACAACCGTTGTTACCGTAGAGGCCAGAATGGCAATAGAAACGTCACGCGTTCCGACCAGCACCGCATCCTTATGGTCGTCCCCTCGCTGGATATGCCGATAAATGTTCTCCAGAACAACGATCGAATCGTCCACAACACGCCCAATGGCAACAGTAAGGCCGGCCAAGGTCATGATATTGAGAGTGAGATCTAGTGGAAACAGAGCTGCGGTGGCCGTGACGACGGTCTCAAGAACCGGTATTCCTTCCACCAGTTCGCTAAGTGGGTCGAGGGCAATGTCGGTAGCGGGTGGCAACCATTGCAAGGCCACAAATGCCATGAAGACCGACAGCGGGATGCTCACCGCGATCACGAGTGTGCTCCGCCAGGACAACTTGTACTTCCCGTTGACAGTACCGCTAAGGAAGAGCAGGATCACGATCACGGCGAAGATGGCGCCGAGCACGCCCTCCCTTGCAACGCCACTGATCGATTCCTGAATGAATGACGCCTGCTCGAACACAATGTCGAATTGAAGCGCGGCGTCTGCTGCCGCGAGTTCATCTAGTTTCTCAAACACGGCCTCGCTTGCGCTGACAATATTGGCCTCGGAAGTCTTGCTAATCAACAGAGCCAGGCTGGGGTTACCGTTCACCCGGTTGATCGTGTCTGTGGGGATGAATGCTGTAATCGTTCCTGCTGCAAGCCCTTCAAGTTCCTGACGGAACGCGGGTTCCAGTGTGGCCATGAATTCATCGGGAAGATTTCCGAGCACGTCCTGAGACAACAGCCGCAGAACAGCGGGAGATAGGTTCGCTAGAAAATCCTGCTCAACCTCCGTCAGCCATTCGATTACTTCAAGTGACAAGTCGCTAAGCAGAGCAGGTGCGTTCGGCTGAGCACTCGACAGTAAGTTCAGAAACTCAGCTGCGGTTGCTGCGAATCCGCTGTTCATCAAGTCGGCGGCGGTTTCAAAAACCGGCCCTCCGCTTTGGCCACCTTCCGGTGGTTCCAGCCAAACCCCGCCGAGCGGCGGAGCGTCAAAAAACTCATCACCACCAGGATCTTCGGGTGCGACAAGTGCGATCAATGCGCTGAGCTGCTCTTGAAGGTCGGTTTCCAGCCCATCGAGGAACTCTTGCGGGAGGGCGGCCAGTGCCTCCGGAGACGTATTGAGCAGCATCTCAGGCGTTAGTTCGGCCAGCATTTGCGGAGCAAAGCTGGCAATGCCTGCGACTAGCTGTGGAATGAGATCGGCTGTGGTCTCAAGCGTGAGTCCCTGCGACTCAGCGGCGCTGATCCAACTCTCAGGAAGCGGGACGCCGATAACAACCTCGGCCTGTGATGCTCCCCGCTCAGCAAATGCCTCTTGCTGCTCGGGGCCTAACTCAGCGATCCGCTGTGTTGGAACCGCGTCAACCACTTCTTGAGGTGCGGCCAGGATCATTTCAGGTGTCAGATCGGCCAATAGTTGAGGCGCGACTGACAGCGCGATTGCAACTAGATCCGCCGTCAAATCGTCTGTTGTTTCAAGCGCAAATCCCTGGCTGGCGGCGATGCTTACCCACGCCTCGGGCAGGGGTATCCCCTCCGAATCCGCAGTAGGCTCTTCGGTAGGCTCAGGATCTGGCGATGGAATCTCGGCATTGCCTGGAAGCACAGACTCAGGTAGCTCCTGTCCACCGGTCACCTGGACGTCAGCGATACCTTCAACGGCCTCAAGGTCAGGGACCACATCTGCTTGAACGAACTCTTTCAGCTCATCCAGAGAAAAATCAGCAGAGGACACGCTGACGAACGCGATAGGCAGATCGGAAAGCCCGAAGGCGATAAGCTCAGGAGCCTCCATTTCACTCGGTAAATCGACAACATCGAGCGCGGCTTGTATCTCCTCACGCAGAAGAGGTTGGTCTGCTCCAAATTCATTACGGATGATGATTACCGAGAGTCCCCCGGCGGTGGTCGACTCAACATTGACTACACCATCGATGTCCTCGACTGCCTGCTCAATGGGTTTCGTCACCTGTTCGAGCATGTCTTCTGCTGCCATCCCGCTGTTGAAGGCCAGCACGACTGTTTGCGGAAACTCGACAGCAGGGATCAATTCCTGCTTGAATTGCGTCACCGCGAAAAGCCCGCCCACCATTACTAAAACTGCGAGTGCGATTACCACCCATTTGTAGCGCAGCGAGGCGCTTGTCAACCAGCCGATCAATGATTCGATCATTGTGTAACTTCTCCTATGAAACCGGGCGATCGTATCGCAGCTAGCTCAGAAGGTCAATACAGAAGCAGGGGGGGACGAGATATGCATTTGGGGCTGATGGCATGAACGTGCGGTTTTCAGAGGCAGTTAGATCAGCCGAAGGCAGCCTTCACCTGCGCCCGATCCACTTCACCAAAATCGGTAAGAGGCAGAGCTTCCACGAACTCCACTACTCGCGGTTTTTTGAACGATGCAATGCGATCCGCCACCGCCTGCTGCACCGCGTCTTCGCTCAGTTCGTCGCCGGGATTCAGTTCAACCACCGCCTTAACCGCCTCTCCATACTTTTCATCTGGTACGCCGATCACGCATACCGCGGCCACCTCTGGCAGTTCGAGAATTAAATGCTCGACCTCCGCCGGATAGACGTTTTCGCCGCCGGATTTGATGAGTTCCTTCTCCGGCTTTCGACCAGCATAGTAGAGGTAGCCCTCTTCATCGAACCGGCCCAGGTCGCCGGTGTGGTGCCAGTCGTTCCGGCCGGCAAATTCGGTAGCGTCTGGATCGCGCCAGTAGCCGCTAAAAACTAGCGGGCCTTGCACCGCGATCTCGCCAGGCTGGCCAAGCGGAACATCATTGTCGGCTTCGTCGACCAGACGGAGGGTCGCCAGGGGGAGGGGTTTGCCGGCAGATCCCGGCCGCTCGTCGGCCGGACCGATAGTGACCACCCCTGTGGTTTCAGCCTGACCAAAGCCGGTCCAGAATCGGGCTCCGGTCTCGGACTGTAGCTTGTGTATCACGTCCGGGCTGTCGAGCCCGAAAACAATCTTCAGGCTATCCCAACTGGCTTCGCCGCGAGCTTCCAATAACATTTGAAGCACCGGCGGAAAATCTGCCATGAGGGTCACGCCGTGCGTGTCGATCATCTGAGCCGAAAGCTCCGCATCGAAGGCAGGAGTGACGACGTTCGCACCCCCTGCCGCTGCCGTGGCAAGTGCGAGTCCCAGTCCGGTGATATGGAAGAACGGCAAAGCCGCTAGATGTCGATCGGTGGGAGTTAACCCGACGGCCTCGATGATCTGGTTGTTGGCGTGGAAAAGGTTGCCGTGTGTAAGAACCGCACCGCGAGGAATTCCAGCCACTGCGGCGGTCGAAATGATGAGAAATGGATCGTTCGCGGTGACCTCCGCCGCGGATTGCGAGGCGTCGGCATACAGCTCTGAAAAAGGGCGGAAGCCTTCGACCGGGGCATCGCCGATCACAATCTTTGCATCGATCGAGCCCAGCTCCAGTCCTTCCAGTTGGGCTACGTGTTCCGCTCCTACGATGAGGCAGCTTGGCTCGGCCAGGCTCAGCACTGTGCCAACCTCTTCGGCGCTCAGCCGCCAGTTGATCGGATAGGCGATCATCCCGGTTTTTGCGCCTGCACCGTAGCACTGTAGATATTCAAGCGAATTCTGAGCGAGGATGCAGATCCGATCCCCGGATTTCAAGCCGATCTGCGATAGACCAGCTGCCAAGCGGTCGACGTGGTCCAGAACTTCATTGTGAGTGAGGGATTTGCCCGGGCTAATTGCCGCTAGCTCATCTCCACGTTGCCGGGCGTTCTGTGAAAAGATATCGTAGGTAGTCTGGATGTCTTCGCTCATTAGCCCAGCCACCGCTTGCGCCTGCGATAGTGTTTGATGTCGCGATAGCTTTTACGTTCGCCGATTTGTGTCAGCCCAAGATAGAACTCCTTGATGTCCTCATTTTCAGCCAGCTCTTCTGCAGTCCCATCCAAGACCACTCGACCGGTTTCCATCACATAAGCGAAGTCCGCCACATCTAACGCCACTCGCGCGTTCTGCTCAACAAGCAGTATCGGAATCCCTTCCTCGGTCGTGACCTGACGGATTACATTGAAGATCTCACGTACCAGCAGCGGGGCCAAGCCCATGGAAGGTTCGTCCAGGAGCAGTAGCCGGGGTCGAGCCATCAACCCGCGTCCGATCACCAGCATTTGCTGTTCCCCACCCGACAAATAGCCGCTGGTTCGCTTGCGCAGCAGCTTCAATCGGGGGAAGTACGTGTAGACACGCTCAAGACCGTCTGCGGACTTTGCCCCATTGTTCGATTCGCGCAGAGCCAGGGATCCGGCGATCAAGTTCTCCTCAACCGTGAGGTGCTGGAAAAGGCGTCGGCCCTCGAGTACTTGCACAATTCCGAGGCGGACGATGTCTTCCGCGGGCAATCGATCGATCCGCTTGCCTTCAAACTCGATGCTGCCGCGAGTCACTTCGCCCTCCTGGCTGTGGAGCAGGCCGGATATGGCTTTCAGGGTCGTTGACTTGCCCGCGCCATTCGCACCCAGCAGCGCTACGATCTTGCCTTCCGGCACATCCAACGACACCCCGCGCAGAACCAGGATGACATTACTGTAGATGACTTCGATGTTGTTTAAACTCAGCATGCTTAAAGATGCCGCTGGGGGCGAATCCACGAGAGTAGGCTCGCCCCCGACAGCCTTGTTGCGTACTAAGGTCGCAAGTCTGGCGCTTCGGTGTAGTCCTGCAGGATCACAAAAGCGTCCGGTCCACCCTGTATCTGCCGCATCTGCAGCATGTTAGGAGAGCGCCGACCGTTTGTATAGTCGACCGTGATGAGCCCGTCCAGCGCGTTGTAGCCCTCGATCTTGGCCAATTGCTCGTACACAGCTTGGCCGGTCAGGTTCTCGAAGCCCACCTCCAGGATGGCGTTTTCGATGGCTAATCTGGCCACATCGATAAAGCCCTGGATCAGAAGACGGCCAACATTGTGCTCGCCAGGGGTGCGCTCGTTGGCGTCGAAGTTCTCCTGAGCGAACTGAATGGCTGGATTGTCGGTCTCAGACCACCAGGCGAAGGGGAACGGTGCGTAGAAACCGACACCGTAGGCCGGATCCGCAAGGAAGGCAAAGGTTCCGACATCCATGGCCCAGTTGTTGCCGCCCACCAGGAAGTCACCCCGCAAACCCAGTGCGTTCAGGTCATTGAGCAAAGCGGCGGGGCCGAAGGCCAGGGTGTTGGTATAGATCACGTTGGCGCCCGCTGCCTGAGCGTTCAAGATGCCGGTTGTCACGTCGGCGGTTGGGGAGAGATCATAAAGCTCCTCGTGCACGATCTCGACGCCTAGACTATCGGCATACGCTCGGCTCTCATCGGTCAGCGCGCCCTGCCCGTAGGCACCCGGCCAACTCAGGTAAGCAAGCTTGACATCATCGCCCGCACCAGCTGGCTTGACATCCGCCCAATTCTCGATGATGTAGTCAAGGAAGAAGCCGAACTGATCGGGATAGATTGGGCCTCCGCCGAAGATGTAGCCGTCGGGGATGCCGTAGAAGGCTTCCGCACTCAGGCCGGCTCCGATGGCCGGGATCTGATCCTCGGCCAGACGCTGATACAGCGCTACGGATTCTGGCGAACCGTACAGCAAGAACATCAGCACGTTGTCGTCAGCACCGGTGAAGCGATCATAGGCTGCGACCGCCTCATCCACCGATCCTCCCGTGTCTGCAAAATCCATCTCAACCGTTGCTCCGAAGATCCCACCGGTGTCGTTGATATGTTTCACCATATCGTTGGCGCCGTTCACCAATGGTCCGGTGACCGAGGCGTAGGGTCCAGAGATATCACCAAAGTGGTAAAGCTTGATGGTCTCGCCGGTCAGGTCCGGGGGACCCTCATCCATAGGCTCCTCGGTCGGTGCCGGAGCCTCGGTCGCAGCCGGAGCCTCGGTCGCCTTTGGGGGCGGGGGAACGTCTGTGGGTTCCGTCGTGGCCTGCGTGCACCCGACGACTAAAAGCGCCAGGATCACCAGACCTGCAATTGTCAGTTTCCGCATTTTGTTCTCCTCCTCTAATCTTCAGGTAGCGGATTGCTCGTTGGTCAAATACTTCGCTATATTCCAGGTTCTAAGGGAGAGTCCAACCTCCTTTCGCGTGCGAATTAATGCTCATTAGAAGGAAAATGGTCTGAGCCTCCAGGAAGCCTTGATGATCTGCCATCGGTGTGCGAGCCCACGAGGTTCAAGGATCAAGAACAACATCAACGTGAGCCCAAAGAACAGCGGTTTGAATGCCTGCACCGCATGACCCTCCGAACCCGGGAACAGCTGCACGAAGGCCGGCGCCAGCACGGTGGCACCCTCAATCAGCAGCTGGACCACGATAGCGCCCAAAAAAGGACCGAGGGAGGTCCCCAACCCGCCCACGACGAGCATTCCGAGAAGTATGATCGAGTCGCCTAGATTAAAGGTTTCGGAGTTGATATGCCGGAAATAGTGGGCGGAAAGCGCTCCAGCCAAGCCGGCGTATACCGCGGCCAGGAAGAAGGCGATAAGTTTGTAACGAAAGAGATTGACTCCAAGTAGTTCCGCCGCCAGATCATTGTCGCGGATGGCCACGAATGCCCGGCCCAGTCGCGATCGGGCGATGTTGTGAGCAACGACCGTGGTGATGAGCAGCACCGTAGCAGTGAGCATAAGGAAGCTGTTAGGGTCGCCGAATCGAATTCCCAACAATACCGGCACCTCGACGATTAATCCCTGAGTCTCATTCAAAATATCAGGAAAGGCATGTCGCAAGAACCAGGGGATGATGAATTGAGCGGCTAAGGTGGCCATGGCTAAATAGAAGCCCTTAACCCGCAATGATGGAAGCCCAAAGAACAGCCCTACCAAGCCCGCACCAAGACCCGCCGCCGGAAGGGCGATCACAATGGACAAGCCGAGATTACCTACCAGCAAGGCCGAAATGTATCCACCCACCATCATGAAGGCCGCCTGGCCGAGCGAGATCTGACCGGTGTAGCCAATCAGCAGATTCAAACCTTGGACCGAAATGATGGCGATCCCTATGCGGTTTACCAATGCTACGGTGCTGCGGTTGGCATAAAGTGGCAGCGTGTAGAGGGCAACAATGGAGATGGCCAGCAGGACCCACTGCCATCTACGGCGAATGGTCGCCATATCGTAGGCATAGCTGGTATCAAACTCACCCGCAGGTCTTAATACAGCCACGTTCTAAATCCTCTCAATCCGGCGCTGCCCGAAGATTCCCTCCGGGCGGATTAAAAGCACGACTAGCAGCACGATGTAGGGCATGATCTCTGACATGTCTCGGATCAAGGGGACGGTCGAGGCCTTGGTGAGCCCGATCGAAGCCCCGATGATCAATCCTCCCACGATCGTGCCGGGTATGGAGTCGAGGCCCCCAAGCAACACGGTCGCGAAAGCAGACAGCACCACTAGAGACAAGCTCATGTCCAGCCCGCTTGAGGTAGCCAACAACACACCGGCCACGGTGGCTACCATGGCCGCCATCGCCCATGAGGCTCCGAATATTCTGCGGATGCGCAGGCCTACGCTCTGGGCCAACTCGTGATCCTCGGATGTTGCCCGCATCGCCAGACCGGTGCGACTAAATTGAAAGAAGGCACCGATGAGGACGACCGCCAGGATCGCGACCACAAAAGACCACACTAGATTCTGTTTGAGGATGACCGTGATCTGGTTGCCATTGAAATAGAAAGGCATGGATATTCGGTATGGATTCTCGATTGAGAATAGATGCGGGAAGTTCCTCTGGGTGCCACCAAACAGCAGCAGCGCTACGCCTTGTAGAAACTGAGCAAGTCCAAGCGTCATCAGCACGATCGCAAAAATCGGCTGTCCCGTCATCGGACGTAGCGCAAATCGCTCGATCAGCAGACCCAGCAGTGCAGCAAGTACCAGTGCGAGCACGATCGAGATGCCGATCGGCCATCCCAATTCAAGGGCGAAAAACCATGTGAACAAGGCGCCGAGCAGCAGGAGCTGGCCCTGGGCAAAATTGAATATATAAGTGGCTTTGTAGATAAGCACGATCCCCAGGGCGATCAGGGCGATCGGGCCACCGGCCAGCAGCCCCGCAATACCAAATTGGGGGACCAGTTGCCAATTCATGCCGCGCCGTCCTCCAAAGACTCGATCCGTAGGGTGGAATCGATCCTTCCTTCCCGCCCATCCTGATACTTCACGACGTCGCTGATCTGCAGCTCTGTCTCATCAGAGTAGAGCGAGTCGATAACCTCCGAGTAACGCTCGAACAGGAATCCTCGGCGCAGCTTCCGAGTGCGGGTCATCTCACCCTCGTCGGCGTCAAACTCCTTGTGTAAAAGCACGAACTTGCGCACCCGCCCCGATTCGGGCAGAGTTCGGTTCACTTCTTCGACGTCCCTGCGGATAAGCTCGTACACCTCCGGTTTCTGCGAGAGGTCGGTCAGGGTGGTATACGGGAGGCCTTGCTTTTCGGCCCAGCGGCCTACGTTCTCAAACTCGACAGTAATGATGGCAGCAACGTAATCGCGCTCAGTATCTCCGAGGGTGAGCGCGTGGCTGATATACGGACTGAACTTGAGTCGACCCTCGATGAACTGTGGGGAATATTTATCGCCCCCGCCGAGTTCGATCATGTCCTTAAGACGATCCAGATAGATTAGGTGGCCACCTTCGTCAATATGACCGGCATCGCCTGTGCGGAACCATGATGTATTCTGCGAATCCACAAATAAAGCGACTTTTGTCTGTTTCTCATCCTTGTGGTAGCCCTGGAACAGCCCTGGTCCCGTAAGCAGGATTTCGCCTTCCTCGGAGATGTCGAAGTGCGATTCTGGGATGGCCTCGCCAACCGAGGCGAACTTGACATCGTCTCGCCGGTGCAGAAGCGCGCCTCCAGTGACTTCGGTTGAACCGTAGATTTGCCGCAATGGGAGCCCCAGAGCGCGGAAGAATCGAATCACGTCTGGGCTGATGGCGGCGCCGGTCGTATAGGCATCGCGGGCTTTGTGCAGTCCGAATTGGCTCAATAAGGGCTTGAAAACTGCCCGATTTCCGAGCCATCTCAATACCCGCCACCCAGGCGGCACTTGCCTGTGATCGAACTCAAAGCCGGCCGCGCGATAGCCTATTGGAAGAAAGAGGCCGTAGAGTGTCCGGTTGAGCCAGTTGCTGTCCAGGATGCGTGCGCGGATGGTCGCCACCAACGTCTCCCACAACCGTGAGTTGTAGAGCAATTGGTCTGGTGCGATTTCACGAATATTCTCACGGACGGTTTCCGGGCTTTCAGCGAAATTTAGGATGACGCCATGGACGACATGCGGGGCTATGTCCAGAGCTGCTCCAGCAATCCAGGCCAGCGGCAGAAACGACACGTGGTCGTCTGTATCGAGGCTCGGGTCGATTTCATTGAAAGCCTGAACGGCATAGACGAAATTTGTATGACTGATGACCACTCCCTTGGGCAGCCCGGTTGTTCCAGAGGTGTAGCAGAACATGGCTGAGTCTTCGCCGGTGCCGGCCTCGATCATGGCCT
>Ga0255054_10001062_pt1 | contig 16179 bp, 14 predicted proteins | sample JV7_2_23_MG_FD_188634 | JGI IMG/M metagenome (GOLD analysis project Ga0255054, IMG submission 188634) | Seawater microbial communities from Jervis Inlet, British Columbia, Canada - JV7_2_23 | ecosystem: Environmental > Aquatic > Marine > Inlet | place: Canada: British Columbia | collected...
TTCATGTCCGGGGTAAAGGCATCGTTCTGAACGAGCCGTCCTGGGTGGCTATCGACAAACGGACAAAGCGGCCGCTCTATATTGGAGCCGAGGCAAAGGAGATGGTTGGCCGGACCCCAGCCAATGTTGTAGCAATGCGTCCGCTGCGTGATGGAGTTATTTCGGAATTTGATATCACCGAAGCGATGTTGGAGTATTTCATCGGCAAGGCACACGAGCAAAGCGTGGCACCCGTCCCGCGGCCAAGAGTGGTAGTTGGCATTCCAAGCGGTGCAACCGAGGTGGAAAAGCGAGCCGTGTTTGACGCCACAATGGCCGCCGGCGCGCGTGAAACTTACCTGATTGAAGAGCCTACCGCAGCCGCCCTGGGGGCCGACCTGCCTGTCGGAGAGATCGGTGGCTCGATGATCGTCGACATAGGCGGCGGGACAACCGAAGTAGCGGTTTATTCGCTCGGAGGAATTGTGGTGTCAAGATCGTTGCGGGTGGCGGGTGACGAAATGGATCAAGAAATCATTTCGTTTGTTCGAAACAAATATAACTTGCTGATCGGCGAGCGCATGGCCGAACGAGTCAAGCTCGCGCTTGGATCGGCATTTCCCATCAAGGATGAGCTGAACATGACCCTTCGAGGCCGCAACCTGGTCAGTGGATTGCCGGACGCTGTCGAAGTCTCGTCGATTGAGATACGGGAGGCCGTCTCGGGCTCGGTCAAGGTGATCATCGAGACCTTGCGCGATGCGATAGACGAAACCCCGCCCGAGATTATCGCGGACCTGATGGAGGTCGGCGTATGCTTGGCTGGAGGCGGCGCCCAGCTCAATGGTCTCGACGAGCGAATCAGTGACGAGCTGAACATGCGGGCTTGGGTCGCCGACGATCCGATGACCTGCGTCGCCAGGGGGGCCGGCATCATTTTGGATAACCTGGATGTAAATCGGCAGTTCCTGGTCAGTACGGAGCGAACCCCCGCCTGATCGATCGGCTTCCTCGCGATGCTGTCCCAATTCTCCTCCAAAACCTTATTGGCAAGTGCTCTAGTGCTGCTCGCAGGCGCGGTCTTTATCCTAAACATTGGTGGATATCTCAGGCCTGCCCAGGATGCAATCCTTCCACCGCTGGCTATCGCGCAGGATTGGGTCTCACAGCGTTATTTCACCATTCGTGATCTGGTCAGCTCTCCTCGAGATGTGGCTACGCTGCAGAGCCGGATCGGTGAGCTCGAGGGAGAAAACGCGCAGCTTCGAGACGAGATTATCGCCCTGCAGGAGCAAGCCGCGGAGGTGGAAGTTCTGAGCGCGCTGCTCAATTACGCTAGAACGCGGCCCGATAGTCGCTATTTGTCAACAAACGTTATCGGGCTCGACCCGAGTCCATTTGTCCGGTCCGTCAACATCGGAGCCGGTTCAGACCGAGGCGTCACACATGGAATGCCGGTCGTGACCGACGAAGGGTTGGTGGGTCGTGTCACCGAAGTGACGGCAAGCACCTCGCACGTGCAGCTGATCACAGATCCGGCGTCAGCCGTCAATGTTCAGCTTCAAGGTTCGCGAGCGGACGGGCTGCTTTCGGCTCAACCCAATGGTGAGCTCTGGGTGGAACTGATCGACCAGAACGCTACCGTTGAACCAGGAGATCTGGTGCTTACATCTGGCCTGGGCGGGGCCTTCCCCGCCGATATTCCGGTAGGCCACGTGGTTAGCGTGCGCCGAAGAGACTTTGAGCTGTTCCAGCGCGCAGTGATCCAGCCTACAGTTGATTTCGACGATCTGGAGATCGTATTGTTAGTGACGAATTTTCAGCTGCTGGAGATCGTGCCCTGACCTACATTATTGGGATCCCTGCCATCGCGCTGCTGGCGGTACTGCAGACCAGCCTGGTAAGCCACTTTCGCTTGCTCGAAGGTCGCCCGGATTTGGTTCTGCTAGCAATAGTTGCGTGGGCACTGACCGGAAAGGGACGCGAAGCGATGATCTTGGGCTTTGCAGGCGGCCTGTTTCTGGATGCCTTCTCGGCGGTGCCCCTTGGTGTTAGTTCGGCGGCGCTGGTGTTGGTGGCTGTAATTACTTCCTACTCCGAAGGGCAGTTTTGGGGAATCAATCCCATTATGCAGCTAGCGGCAGTTCTGGTGGGCTCAGTCGTTTACTACGCGGTTATTCTCTTTGCCCTGGTTGCAATCGGCCAGCCGGTTGATCTTCAGCAGGCTCTCGGTCAGATCGTGCTCCCCAGCCTGTTTCTGAATCTGATTCTAGCGCTGCCGGCCGTGCAAATTGGCGAAAGTTTGCACGGGGTACTGCATCCGGCTCGGGTTACGGCATGATCCAATCCTGGAGGCTGCGCGCAACGCTGCTTGCCATGGGAGTCTTGCTGGCGGTGTTTACCGTCCGACTGTTCTACCTGCAGCTCCTGCAAGGCGATTTTTATTCCACCCTGGCGGACGATAATCGCTTCGATCGGGTGAGCATTCCGGCTCCACGAGGCGTAGTTTACGACTCAAACGGATCACTCCTTGTGCGGAACCTGCCGGCTTTCAACGTAAATGTGATACCTGCGTTTCTGCCGGATTCGGAAGCCGAGATTGAAGCGATTTACGTTAAGCTGGCAAATCTGACAGGCGTGCCGCTTGACCAGCCTGGTCCACCCGCGGCTCCGTGTGTCGGCGACCGTGGAATCAGACAGCTTGTTGAGGAAGGCGCTACCAACCGCCCCTTTGATGCGTGGCCGGTTGCCTGCGATATCGATGAAACCACTGCGCGGATCCTGCGCCAACAGCAGATCGACTTGCCGGGGGTCAGCGTCGATGCCGTGCCCGTGCGCGAGTATCCAACCGGCGATCTGACTTCCGCCGTCATCGGATACCTTGGGCCGATTCCCGCTGCTCAGGTCGATTTCTGGGAAGGCCTGGGCTTTATTGCCGATCGAGACAAGGTGGGCTACGGCGGCATCGAATTGAACTACCAGGATATTTTGGCCGGTCAGAACGGGTTGAAGCTGGTGGAGAAGGACGTAGCTGGTTCGCTGCTGGCTGAGGTTGGGCCTGGCAACCCAGCGGTTGCCGGCAATAATTTGAAGCTCACGATCGACACACGGTTGCAAGCGATTGCCGACTCCGCACTAGAAAATCGAATGGAGTTTCTAAATCGCTTCGCAGGGGACGTACGGACAACGATCGGCGTGGTGATCGCAATGAATCCCCAGACCGGCGAGATCCTGGCGATGTCCACCGTTCCGACCTACGAAAACAATCGACTGGCGCGCGTCATCCCCGCCTATTACTTCCGACAACTTGCTGAGGATGCGAGCAAGCCATTGGTCAACCACGCGATCTCCTCCGAATTTCCGCCCGGGTCATCGTTCAAGATGGTGACCGCGGTTGGCGCCTTGAACGAGGGCGTAATCGACCCAAATCGAACGTTGTTCGATTCCGGTCAGATCACCATCCAGAACGCGTACTTCCCCAACGATCCCGGGCAAGCCAAAGATTTTGTGTGTTGGAAGGAAGACGGTCACGGGAATGTGGATTTCATTCACGGAATTGCGTGGTCCTGTAACGTCTATTTCTACAAAATCGGTGGAGGATTCGAGAACGAAGTACCCGATGATGGCTTGGGCGTTGACGCGCTAGGAATTTATGCGCGGGCGCTCGGCTACGGATCTCCGCTTGGAATCGATCTGCCGGGTGAAGAGGATGGACTGATCCCAAATGAAGACTGGAAACGCCTCAATCTTGGCGAAAGCTGGTCAACTGGAGACAGCTACAACTCTGTTGTAGGACAAGGATTTGTAGGAGCCACGCCGCTTCAGGTACTGACCTCTATATCGACCATTGCAAACGGCGGGCGCGTCATGTGGCCGCATGTGGTTGCGGAAGTTCTGGACGGAGAAGGAAATATTCAGCATCGGTATGAGCCATGCGTGCTGTGGGATATTGCGGATGGCGTTCTCATGGAGAATGCGGGCGAAATCGCTGCAGGCTGTGAGAGCATGGAGCCCGAGCTTCGGGAAGATCTCATCGCCGCCCATTCCGTCTCACCTGACATCACGGTCTCTCCCGGCGTTCTCGAACTAGCCCGCGATGGCATGCGACTTGTGGTTGACGACGAGGATGGCACAGCGAACCAGTATGCGGTTCTCGACGGTATCTCATCTGGCGGCAAGACGGGAACCGGTGAGTTCTGCGACGTAACCGCCTTCAATAGAAACCTTTGCGAACCCGGAAATTGGCCCACGCATTCCTGGTATACCGCCTTTGCCCCCTACGAGAATCCAGAAATTGTGGTGGTCGCCTTCGTTTACAACGGCGGCGAAGGAGCAGTAACTTCTGGCCCGATTGTCAAGCAAGTGATCGAGGCCTATTTTGAGCTGAAGGCCATCGACGCCACCCGCTAGATCCCATCCTAACAACGCCATATGTGGGGGCACTCCCCCTGGCACCCCCAAGGTCTCGGTGCTATACTCGCCGCCCGATGGCCATATGAATACTCCGCTTTTAATGAAAGGCATCGGCGACGGCCTGTTGGTCACAGTACCGAAAGGTACTTGGGGCGTCGTGCGGCCCTCTTTCCTGCTAGCCATTGACGAGCGTTCAGAATTCTTCCGAGGCGCGAATGTCGCCTTGCAGATGTCTGACCGCGCCCTGAACGCTGCCGAGCTAGGCGGTCTACGCGATGAACTGGGCGAACGAGAAATAGCGCTAACTGCGATATTGGCGACCTCGAAACAAACCCGTGTAGCAGGCGCCGATCTGGGCCTCGCCCTGGAAATTCCCCGACCCAACCTCGAACAAGATTCGGAGCTGGAACCAATTGAGCCAGATCTGGGAGGCGACCAGGCGATTCTTGTGCGTCGAACGCTGCGCTCCGGCCATGTGATCCGCCACCCGGGCCATGTGGTGGTCATCGGCGATGTGAATCCGGGAGCAGAGATTGTGGCCGGTGGAAATGTAATCGTGTGGGGTCGTGTTCGCGGCGTGGTACATGCCGGCGCGACTGGAAACACCAACGCTGTAGTGTGCGCATTAGATCTCGCGCCCACTCAGCTTCGAATCGGTACGCAGATCAGTATCTCGCCGGAGCGAAAAGGGAAGCCGCGCCCTGAAATGGCGATGCTGAAAGAAGGACAGTTCGTGGCACAGAGTTGGAAACACAACTAAGAGGGAGGAAATCTTGAGCGCAACCGTAGTGACCGTCACATCTGGGAAGGGTGGCGTCGGCAAAACCACGGCCACTGCCAACCTGAGCACGGCTCTGGCTGAAGCTGGCCAGAAAGTGGTGTGTATCGATGCAGACATCGGTTTGCGAAACTTAGATGTCGTAATGGGTCTGGAAAACCGAATTGTGTATGACCTGGTGGACTTCATCGAGGGCCGCTGCAAGCTTCGACAGGCGATGATCAAAGATAAGCGGTTCAGCAACCTCTATCTGATCCCCGCTGCTCAGACTCGGGACAAGACCGCGGTTTCACCCGAAGACATGGTGCGGGTCACGGACGAGCTCAGCCCTAAGCACGATTGGATTGTTATCGATTCGCCAGCAGGAATCGAACGCGGCTTTCGAAATGCGTTAGCGCCCGCCGATGTTGTCCTTATCGTGACCAATCCGGAGGTTTCGGCGGTTCGCGATGCCGATCGCATCATCGGAATGACGGAAGCCGAGGAAAAAGACGAACCAAAACTGATCCTCAACCGGGTTAAGGCAGACATGGTGCGCAGGGGAGAAATGCTGAGAGCTGAAGATGTTATCGACATCCTTGCGATCGAATTGATTGGAGTCGTGCCGGAAGATGAAGGCGTTCTGAAGGCTTCGAATCAAGGCGTCCCAATCGTCCTGAACGGCCGCAGCAAAGCCGGCGGCGCGTTTCGCTCTATCGCCGCCCGACTCATGGGCGATGAAGTACCCATCGAGGATTTCGAGGCGGAGACTGGCCTCTTCAATCGCCTGACGCGGATGGTAAAGGCCGGGGGGCAGCCCGCATGATCATTGATTGGCTGCGCGCCAGGCGTGGTGGCTCGGCCAGAACGGCCAAGCAGCGGCTGCAATTCGTTCTGGTCAACGACCGAGCGGGCCTTTCACCTGCTAAAATCGAGGCTATGAAAGACGACCTAATAGCCGCGATATCACGACACGTGGATATCGATACCGAGCGAGTCGAGATCTCACTAACCAGAGATCGCAAGAAGCAGCGCCTTGTTGCCGACATTCCGCTCGCAACGCGACGGCAGCGCGCACACTAACTGAATGCAGGCTCCTGCAAGAATCTGGCGTCACTTTGACGTCTGGCTCCTGGCGACCGTTGCTCTGCTGACGATCGCGGGCGTGGCGATGATTCGATCCGCCATCGCCGACAATCCCGAGTTGGTCGAGCTCAACGTGGTAGGTAGACAGGCCATTTTTGGCCTCGTCAGCCTCATACTGTTGCTGGCGACCGCCGCCATCGATTACCGTATTTGGGCCGCGCTGTCCCGGCCTATATACATTTTCAACCTGATCTTCTTAGCCTTGATTCCAATTGCGGGCGTGGTGGGCTTCGGATCCGCCCGTTGGTTTCAGCTCGCTACCGTAACGATCCAACCCTCCGAGCTGGCCAAGATCCTGATGATTTTGGTTTTGGCAGATTTCCTGGCTCGCAACAAGGAACGTATCGGAGAGATGCGCACCATCCTCAAGAGCCTTGCGCTGGTCGCGATCCCGGCGGCGCTGATCCTTATTCAGCCAGATCTCAGTACTGCGATTGTGCTGATGGTGATCTGGCTAGCGTTGGTATGGGCAGCGGGCGTAGGAATGTCTAAGCTTGGAATTCTGCTGGTGGTGGTTGTGCTGATAGCCGTAGTGGCAGCTCCCCTGCTGATCAATTACATCGTCCAGGACTATCCAGCAGGTGAGGACTTTTTCTTTGTCCGCAACTATCAAATGACGCGTGTGGTGAATTTCCTGTTTCCTAACCCAGAAGAAAGGTTTGGCGATATTTACAACGTTGAGCAGGCACTGATCAGTATTGGATCCGGGGGATTATTGGGTCAGGGATATGGGAGTGGGACACAAGTCCAACTGCGTTTCCTGAAGGTGCGTCATACCGACTTCATTTTCTCGTCTATGTCTCAGGAATTTGGTTTCATTGGCGCCATCGCCTTCTTACTGCTGATCATGTTTGTAGTCTATCGATGCTTGCGCGCGGCACGCATGGCGCGCGATGTGTTTGGCTCACTGATTTGTTATGGAGTCGCGATTCTGTTATTGTTTCAGGCCTCCTTTAATGTTGGTATGAATCTGAATTTGCTGCCGGTTTCGGGATTGCCTCTGCCTTTCCTCTCCCAGGGTGGATCGTCGCTGCTGACCACGTTGCTTGGAATTGGTCTTGTCGAGAGCGTGATCCTGCGGCACAAGCGAATCGAGCTATAAAGCCCTGTCCCCCGTTGCGATGACGTCACCCGCCCGCGTTCGTTTTGCCCCCTCCCCCACAGGCCGTCTTCATATCGGCGGTGCACGGACCGCGCTCTACGACTATCTGCTCGCGCGCCAGACAAAGGGGAAATTCGTGCTTCGCATCGAGGACACCGATCGAAAGCGATTCGTGCCGGGAGCGGAGGAAGAAATCTATGAGGCTTTGTCCTGGCTGGGGATGGAGTGGGACGAAGGGCCCGATGTAGGCGGCCCCCACACGCCCTATCGACAATCAGAGCGGGTGGATATCTATCTGGAGCACGCGGAACAGCTCGTCGAATCCGGCCACGCTTACTATTGTTTCTGCACCCCCGAGCGGCTTGCAACCGTCCGCAAGGAACAGCAGGCTAGAAAAGAACCACCTCGGTATGACGGTTTATGCAGGCGCCTGAGCTCCGAGGAAGCAAGCCAACGAAGGCATGACGGCGAAGCCTCCGTCGTTCGGTTTAAAACGCCGCAAGAAGGCCAAACCGTCGGCGTCGACGTCATTCGAGGCGAGATCACCGTTGAGAACGCCACGCTGGACGACTACATCATTTTGAAATCCGATGGATTGCCGACCTATCATCTAGCGGCAATGGTAGACGACCATTTGATGGGGATTACGCATGTGCTGCGGACCTCAGAATGGCTGCCGACATTTCCATTGCACGTGCTCATCTACGAAGCCTATGGTTGGGAACAGCCCGAATGGGTACACATGTCTGTTTTGCTAAATCCATCAGGCAAAGGCAAGCTGAGCAAGCGACACAGTTCTGGGAAATCGCATGCGGTTCATCCGCTGGAGTTCAAAGAGCAAGGGTATGTTCCGGAGGCAGCCGTGAATTGGCTGGTCCTGATGGGGTGGTCCTACGACGATCACACAGAATTCTTCGAAATGGCCGATCTGATTGAAAAATTCTCTCTGGCCAAGCTAAGCGCCAGCCCGGCCGCGGTCAACTTTAGCAAATTGGATCATTTCAATGGCCTCCACATCCGTTCCCTCTCTGAGCAGGAATTGGTGGAAAAGCTGCTGCCCTATTTCCTTGCCGCAAACTTGAGCGTGACCGAAGATCAGCTCTTGCGAGTAGCCCCGCTCATTCAGGAGCGAATTCGCACTCTGGACGAAGCGGTCGATATGGCAGGCTTCCTTTTTCGCGACCCCGTCGAGCCAGATCCTCAAGCGCTCGTTGGAAAGAACATGACCCCCGCCGAGTCATCAGAGGCGATCCGCCGCTCAATCGCAGTTGTGCAGGATTTTGGTCAATTGGAAACCGATCGACTGGAATTCTCTCTGCGCGAATTGGCCGAAGCCCTCAATCTCAAAGTAGGACAACTGTTCGGAATCCTGCGCATTGCTGTGACTGGTCAAAGGGTCAGCCCGCCCCTGATCGAGACGATGGAGCTATTGGGCAAGGAGCTTGTAATTGAGCGATTGGAAGCCGCCCAAAAGGCACTCAAATCGCTGCCATGAGCCCCTATGATAGAATTCGCCGGGTTCGCTGGGGGCTCGTCTAATGGTAGGACGTTCGGCTCTGGACCGAAAAATTGGGGTTCGAATCCCTGGCCCCCAGCCTAGACAAAGAATAGTAAAAGCCTATGGATGACCTGATAGCCGCACTGAATTCAAGCCAGGCACGTCTCCAGGAACTCCTGGTGCGGCTTTGATTTCCCCGAAAAAGAACAACAACTAACTAAGCTTGAGCGCGCTGCCGAAGACCCAAACTTCTGGGACGATCCTGCGCGGGCCCAGGGCACGATGCGCAGGCTCTCAAGGCTGCGAACAGAGGTAGAGACCTGGCGAAGGCTAAATCAGCGTACAGAAGACGCCCTGGAGTTAGCTGAATTAGGCGATGCGACGTTGAGGGATGATATTGCGCACGAGCTGAGCATTATTGATGCAGAGCTTGAAAGCATCGAGTTTGCCAGCCTACTTTCCGGCAAATATGATGCCGATAATGCAATCCTTGCCATCCACGCTGGGGCGGGAGGAACCGATTCGCAGGATTGGGCGCAGATGTTGGAGAGAATGTACCTTCGGTGGGCAGAAAGCAGGGAATTCCGAACGGAAATCCTGGATCGCAGCGAGGGGGAAGAGGCGGGCATCAAGAGCGTGACCATCGCGGTAGACGGAGATTACGCCTATGGTTACTTGCGATCGGAGCGCGGCGTTCACCGGCTCGTTCGGATCTCGCCCTATGATTCCGCGCGCCGCCGACACACATCGTTTGCCCTGGCGGAGGTGTACCCCCAGGTAGAGACCGACGCCGAGATTGAGATCCTTCCGAAGGACCTGAAAGTCGACACTTACCTATCCGCCGGAGCGGGCGGGCAAAACGTGCAGAAGAATGAAACTGCGGTACGCATCACACACGAACCCACGGGAATTGTTGTTACCAGCCAAAATGAACGTTCCCAGACTCAAAACAAAGACAATGCGATGCGAGTGCTGCGAGCGCGTTTGCTCGACTTAGAGCGACAGAAACGGGAAGAGCAAATGGCGGAGATTAAAGGGGAACACGTAAGCGCCGAATGGGGTAGCCAAATCCGTTCCTATGTTCTCCACCCCTATCAGCTGGTCAAGGACCATCGAACAAACCACGAACGTGGCAACACGAGCGCGGTCTTAGATGGCGATCTCACCGAATTTATGGAAGCTTATCTCAAGCGCGAGGCCTAGCCACCCCTCATTGAAATCATCTCCAGGTTGGAGTCTCGTGGCTATGCGCATGGAGCCATAGGCCCCAAGAAGACGCCGGCCTTCCGTATGCTATAATCCGCCCCGCCCAGGAGGAAGCAGTTTGAAGTTTTATCTTGATCTTGCACTCATCATCGTTTCGATCGCGCTCATCATCATGGTCGTTCTACAAAGCCGCGGCGTTGGCCTGGGCGGTCTTGGCGGCGGTGATATGGGAGCCGGCGGCGGGTATCATGTTCGGCGCGGAATCGAGCGATTGCTATTCAATCTAACTATTGGGCTGAGCGTCGCATTCTTCGTACTGGCGATTCTGAACGTCGCCCTTCCCGGATAACTTCACCCACGACCCATGCGTAGGATCATTTGGCAGTTAGTAATCGCCCTAGGGGGCCTTTTGCTCGTTCTCGGGCTCTTGCTCGGCCAAACCCCGGATCCCGAAGCCACTTTCGAACAGCCTGTGCATGGCGGATCTTTTACCGAAGGAGTCGTTGGGCAGTCGATTCGCCTCAACCCCCTCCTCGACCGCGGAAACCAGGTAGATCGAGATATCAATCGATTGCTGTACGGAGCGCTGGTACGTTTCAATTCGTTTGGCGATCCGATCCCCGAACTGGCCGAAAGCTTTTCCGTATCCGCAGACGCAACTCTCTACAACTTCACCATCCGTGATGACGCAGTCTGGCACGATGGTGAGCCGGTGACGTCAGACGATGTGATTTACACCTACTCCAAGTTCGCGGAGGAGGGCTACTCAGCGCCTGAGGATCTCAAACAACTCTGGGCCGAAGTAAGAATTGTTAGACTGGACGAGAAAAACGTCCAGTTTCAGCTTCCCGAACGATTTGCGCCTTTCATGGACTACATGACGGTCGGCTTGCTGCCCGATCATCTACTTCGAGGCGTTGACGGCGAATCGTTGATCGATCACCCATTCAATTTGGAACCCATTGGAAGCGGCCCGTTTCGTTTTGAGGAATTCCAACGAGATGAAAATGGCGACATGATTGGTGTTAGCCTTACAGCCTTTGAGGAGTATTCGCTTGGTTCACCATTCCTGGAAAGAGTGGAGTTCCTTTTCTTTGACAACTCCGAGCAAGCGCTCCTGGCTTTCCAGGAGGGCGAGATAGATGGCATTGGACAGGTGTCTGATGATATTCTGGAGATGACGTTGGCCCAGCCTGAGCTCAATCTGCATAGCGTGCGCGGCCCGAGCACCACGGTCGTGTTTCTAAACACTCAGCATCCTGATAAGGCATATCTCGGCGAGAAAGGTTTTCGTCAGGCGCTAATGATGGCGATCGACCGGGAACGCATGATTGGCGAGCTTCTTGAAGGCCAGGGATTGATCGCCGCCGGCCCAATCCTGCCGGGGCACTGGGCTGCGGCCTCTAGCCTTGAGCCGCTTCCCTTTGACGTAGCTGCTGCAGAGGGGTTGTTGGACGGCCTGGGCTGGGTGATTCCGAGCGGAATATCGCCCGGTGCGCCAGAGTACATCCGCTCGGACGGCGAGAGGCCACTGTCGCTCCAGTTGGCGCATCTGGACGAGGCGCTATATTCCTCAATTGCCCAAATGCTGCAGTCGAGTTGGCAGAAGGTAGGAATTGAAGTGGAATTGGTGCCCTTCCCAGCTCCGACGATACTCACCGACATGCTGATTCCGAGAGAGTTCGATGCCGTGTTGACCGAGCTGGATGCCTCTCAGGCTGCAGATCCCGACCCTTATTCGTTTTGGCATGATTCTCAATCCGAGACCGGCCAAAATTACAGCGGATTTGAAGATCGAAATATCAGCATCTGGCTTGAGCAAGCTCGTGTTACGGCCAACAAAGAGCGTCGAAAGGAACTCTACCGAGATTTCCAGTTTCGTTTCCGGGATCAAGTCCCTGCTCTAATGCTTTATCATCCTGTTTTTACGTATGCCATTAGTTCTGATGTCCAGGGCGCAAGCGTCGGCCCGATCTTCGATCCGAGCGATCGATTTGCCAATATCGGAGATTGGTACTTGCTGGTGCGCCGGGGCTTTTCAAGTGCAGAGGAATCATGATCAAACTGACGGATTTGAACGCTGATGATGCTGTGCAAGGTAAGGTCAGCAGCATTAAGGTTGCCGGAGCCTTCATTGATGTTGACGCCGAGTCGGAAGGCTTCGTTCACCTCTCCAGGCTGCTGCCTCGCTCCAACCGTGTCGACGATGTGTTAACTCTTGGGCAAGAGCTTGAGCTTTGGGTGCACAAAGTTGTTCCCAAAGCCAAGCGGCTCGAGTTGACCATGGTTCGTCCGACCCGCTTGAAGTGGGATCAAATCAAGCCCGGTTTGAGAATCTTTGGATCGGTGACCAGACTGGAGAAATTCGGCGCCTTTGTGGATATTGGCGCAGAGCGCGACGGTCTGGTGCATGTCAGCGAAATGAGTGATGGATACGTTCGCGATCCATCCGAGGTTGCTAAAGTAGGAGATGAAGTCGAGGTGGCGGTCCTTGAAGTTGATCGAGGCAAGAAACAAGTTCGGCTGACGATGAACATCAGCCTGGAAGAGCTTATGGAAGATGTGGAGGAAGAGGAGGAAGAGGAGCTGCCAACCGCGATGGAGATAGCGCTTCGGCAAGCCATGGATACCCCTTCGTCCCTGTCGCTTACATCAGAACAATCTCAACCGACCGACCGCCGCCGAGATACGCAAGATGACATCCTCGCCCGCACCCTCACGGAGCGAGTCAAGACCTCTACCGACAGCGAGACAGACGAAGACTGAGCTGGGCAACTGGCAAAAATAAAGACCGAGGCGATCTCGGTCTCAGTCTTGCAAATTAGCTCGCTGGAGCCTCAGGTTCCTTCCTCCTGAAGCCATAGGTCATCATCGTCATCATCCAACTCGAGTGGCTCTTCCTCCTCCCAACCTTCTTGAATTTCATCCTCGTCCCAATTGTCGTCCTCGGAGGCATCCGCGATGTGAGTGAAAGTCATGCAGCCAACCTCTGGATCGATCTCCACTGATGAAGCCCCGCAGTAGCCTCCATCCAGAAAAACACATTCAACATAGTGGCATCGAATTCTAGGCAATTGACATTATCCCGGTTGTACCCTGCGCGCTTCCAGCACGTTCGGAAGCGCTTCGAGTCGATTTAGCACGCGGCTCAGCTGCGAAAGATCTGTGATTCCCATAACGAGGTCAAATATCGCCAGGCTCTCTACCGTCGATACGTGGATTGAAGACATGCTGATCCCCTCATTCGACACAAGGGTCGAGACATCCCGCATCAAGCCATCTCGATCGTAGGCACGAATCTGAACCGACACCGGATAGGTATCCCTAGCCTGACCCCATGATACGCTAACCAGACGCTCTTTATCTTTGATTCGAAGCACGTTGGGGCAGTCCTGCCGATGAATGGTTGCCCCCCGCCCGCGGGTCACATATCCGATGATTGGGTCGCCCGGGACGGGATTGCAGCACCGGCCCAGGTGCGTTAGAAGCCCGGTAAGCCCAAGAACGCTTACCTCTACGCTTTCTTTAGGTGTTCGGGGCCTATCGATCGGCTCCGGGATCGGGTCTTCGCGCTCAACGGCGCGATTTACGATCTTCCCAAGATTGATGTCTCCTACTCCAACTGCGGCGAGCAGCTCATTGCCGGAGGGAAAGCTCATTTCCTCCGCAAGCGAATCGATGTCAAATTCTTGGATCCCAAGCCTGCGGACCTCGCGATCGACCAGCTGCCGGCCATGTGAAATGTTCTGCTCCCGATCCTGCTTCCGAAACCACTGCCGAATCTTCGAGCGTGCCCTCTGGCTCTTAACCATTTCGAGGCTCGGGTTCAGCCAATCTCGACTGGGTCCGCCTCGCTTAGTGGTCAGAATCTCGACGGAGTCTCCGGTATTTAGCTTTGTGTCCAGACTAACCAATTTTCCGCCTACTCTTGCTCCCCGACAGCGATGTCCAATTTCGGTATGGATGTGATAAGCGAAATCGATGGGAGTGGAATTGACTGGCAAATCGATCACGTCTCCCTGCGGAGTGAAAACAAATACACGGTCCTCAAACACATCCGACTTCATCGCATCTACGAAGTCCCCCGCATCCGTAATGTCCTGGCGCCATTCCATCAGGCTGCGCAGCCAGTTGACCCGTCGCTCGTATCCGTCGTCACGGACCCGACCTTCCTTGTATCTCCAGTGGGCTGCAATTCCGAACTCCGCATTCTCTTCCATCTCAGGGGTACGAATTTGGACCTCCACCGTTTTGCCGTCGTCAAAGATCACGGCAGTGTGCAGCGATTGATAGAAGTTGTCTTTGGGAGTGGCAATATAGTCATCAAAGGTGCCGGGCACCGGCTTCCACCGATTGTGAATTACCCCCAGCGCCGTATAGCAGCCCGACTCAGATTCCAATAAGACCCTGACCCCTCGGATGTCGTACACCTCATCGAACGGCACGTCTTTGCGCTCCATTTTTCGGTAGATAGAGTAAAGGTGCTTGGGCCTTGCTCGTACCTCCGCCTCAATCTCGGTCTCTCGCAGGAGCAACTCCACCTCCTCCCGGATTGCCTTCATGTTCTCTTCGCGATCTACGCGACGGTTGGCTACTTGATCTGCAAGCATCTTGTATTCATCGGGATGGACATAGCGGAAGGCTAGATCTTCCAGCTCCCATTTGATCTGCCAGATGCCGAGCCGGCTTGCCAGTGGCGCAAATATTTCAATGGTTTCAACCGCAATCCGCTCGCGACGGTCGGCCGACAAATGGGACAAGGTCCGCATATTGTGTAGTCGGTCGGCAAGCTTAATTACGACTACCCGGACATCGTCACCCATAGCAAGGAATGTCTTTCGCAGGGTTTCATTGGCAAGCTCCCGCCGCTCAGGGCGCTCGCCTTGATTGCTGCGGCTCACCCGCGGCAGCTGTGTGAGCTTGGTCACCCCGTCCACGAGCTGAGCGACCTCTGAACCAAAATCGTGCTCGAGATCATCGAGCGTGAGATCGGTATCCTCAACGCTGTCATGCAACAGCGCAGCGACGATGGTTGGAGTGGGGGCGCCGAGTTCCGCCATTATGATTGCGATCGCAAGGCAGTGATTGATATATGGCTCCCCCGAAGCCCGCTTTTGGCCTTTGTGTGCTTTGTTCGCAACCTCATAGGCGCGGCGAATCAACTCCTCATCGGTGGATGAAGTTTGCTCAGGAAGCGCTTCTAAAAGTCGCTCAAATTTCACTTGGTATCAATGAATCAGTATAGCTGTTGGAAAGTTCGCCTTCAAGTCCTTCGGGGGCGTATGTTTTTCCAGGGGTGCTTTGAATTAGGCGAGGATCTAGCTACCCGGGTTGAAACGGGGAGAGGGCACGCGATCTACCCAATAGTCCAATATTTCAATTTCGGCAGTTTCGCGGATCTCGGAAATAAAGGTGCTGAGCGCCTGGGAAACAGCCAGGCTAAATGCTGAACCGTCAAGTTCTCTATCTTCGTGGCCCAGGATTTCGATGAGATGCCAGCCAAAATCCGTTTCGACCGGGCCTACGATTTCGCCGATCTCGCCTGCAAAAGCAGCCTCCTCAAAGGCCACCACCATCCGCCCGCGGCCAAACCAATTGAGATCGCCCCCCTGCTCCTTATTCGACTCATCGATCGAAAATTCTGAGGCAAGATCGCCCCACTCTTCGCCGTCCTCGATACGAGCCAGGAGATCGGCAGCTACTTGCTCTTCTTCAACCAAAATATGACGGGCCCAAACTTGTTCTTGCGTGCTTTCTACTTCGCCTTCGAAGTCTGCTTCCATACGATCACGAAGCAAGATGGCGCGCGCTTCGGCTCGCAGCGTGGCCTCATCCACACCAAATCCTCCTACATTCGTGAGGTAAGCCTCAAGATTTCTCTCGTAGAGTTCCTGGGTGTAGGGGGTCGCGGTAGGGCTAGGTGTGCCATCGACTTCTGGCTCGGCGGTGGCAGCTTGCTGTTCACCAAAGAAGCCGAGCCGTTCCTCGATAAAGGTATCAATTTCGGCCTCTGAAACCTCGATGCTCCGTCTCGCGGCCTCTTGCTCCAACAGCTCCTCTTCGATCAATAGGTCCAGG
>Ga0255054_10001063_pt1 | contig 16172 bp, 15 predicted proteins | sample JV7_2_23_MG_FD_188634 | JGI IMG/M metagenome (GOLD analysis project Ga0255054, IMG submission 188634) | Seawater microbial communities from Jervis Inlet, British Columbia, Canada - JV7_2_23 | ecosystem: Environmental > Aquatic > Marine > Inlet | place: Canada: British Columbia | collected...
CGCTTTTGAAAGAACAGGATGATGAAGACACCAACGGTTATGGATGAATCTGCAATATTAAATACCGGGCGGAAAAAGACAAGTGATTGTCCCCCCCAGAAAGGAAACCAGTCGGGCCAGTAACCCCTGATGATCGGAAAATATAACATGTCAACCACCCGGCCGTGAAGGAAAGATGAATATCCGCCGCCTTCAGGAAATAGTGTGGCAAATTTCCCCCAGCTATCATCAAAGATCAACCCGTAAAAAAGGGAATCAAATATATTCCCGGCTGCTCCTGCCAGGATCAGGGCTACAGATAGTACAAGTCCATTATGTGCCTTTTGCCTGATCAGGTAACGCATGTAAAAGGCAATTCCTGTGACTGCCAGGATACGAAAAAGACTGAGAAAGATCTTCCCGTTTTCTCCCGGCAGATCCATGCCGAATGCCATCCCGTTATTTTCAGTGAAATGAAGGATGAACCAGTTGCCGATCACATTGGCTTCCTGACCGATTTGCATATTGGTTTTGATCAGGATCTTAAAAAGCTGATCAAGGGTCAGGATTATGAAGATAATTAATATTGACTTTTTACCGATGGACATATGGGATAAAAAAATGACCGGGCGGGGCCCATTCATTATTTACTGTGCCTGTTTTGCATCAATGCTCAGTGTGGCATGGGGAACGGCCCTGAGCCTTTCCGGCTTGATCAATTTACCGGTAGCCCGGCAAATCCCATAGGTCTTGTTTTCAATCCTGACAAGTGCCGCCTGCAGGTGCTGGATAAATTTCAGCTGCCGCTGAGCCAGTTTTCCTGCTTCTTCCTTAGAGAGTGTGGCTGCACCTTCTTCCAGGACCTTGAACGTAGGGGAAGTATCCTGCGTATCATTGCTTTCCCCGTGGGTAATTGAATCTTTTAACAGTTCGTAATCCTTTCTCGATTTATCGAGTTTCTGGAGGATAATTTCCTTGAATTCCAGTAACTCATCGTCTGAATACCTTGTCTTCTCTCCCATTTCTCTCAAAATTTTGGCAAATATAAGAAAAAATAATATACGGAAATATGTTATTGAGCTAAAGTCGATTGACTTATAATTCGCTGGATATTTTCTCGATCTTCATCCAGGTGTATAATCCTTCTTCAAGCTCTACTTTCCGTGCATTTTCCGTATCCATATCATCCACCAGCTGAACTCGGTCAGCCAGGGTCTGAATGCCGATGTTTTCCCTGTGCTGATAAATGGCCTTATTCAGGGATTCATGTTTCATGATCATGATATTGATCTTGTCCGTTACTTCAAATCCACTTTCTTTCCGATAATTCTGAATACGGTTTATGAATTCACGGGCAATGCCTTCATAACGTAATTCGTCGGTAATTGTTACATCCAGCGCAACTGTCAGGCTGCCATCATTGGCCACCAGCCATCCGGGAATGTCTCCCGTAGTGATATCCACATCATCCGGAAGCAACAATATTTCTTCACCTGAAGCCTTCAATTTCCATTCACCCGATGCTTCAAAACTGGAAATATCTTCTTGCGACATTTTTTGTACTTCCGTGGCAATTGTTTTCATCAGTTTTCCGAAACGGGGACCGAGGGACTTGAAATTGGGTTTGATCTTTTTGACTAATATCCCGCTTGTATCGGCCAGGAATTCAATATCCTTCACATTTATCTCTGTCAGGATCAAGTCCTTTACTGATTCAACTTTCCCCTGGAAACCATTATCAAGTATCGGGACCATCAACTTATTCAGTGGTTGCCTGACCTTGATGTTCACCTTCCTTCGTAAACCCAGAACCATGGAGGATATTTTCTGTGCCAGTCCCATTTGCTCTTCCAATCCCTTGTCAATCCTGCTATCATCACACACAGGAAAATCTGTAAGGTGCACAGAATCTGCCTTGTGGCGCCCGGAAACACTGTTCAGGTCTGTGAACAGCCGTTCTGAATAGAATGGTGCTATCGGTGCCATTAGCCTTGACACGGTTTCAAGACAGGTATACAGGGTCTGGTATGCCGTCTTTTTATCCTTTGTGAAATCCCCTCCCCAATATCTTTTCCGGTTCAATCTTACATACCAGTTGCTCAGGTTTTCAATGATAAATTCCTGAATGGCCCTACCAGCCCTGGTGGGCTCGTAATTGCCTAATTGCTCATCCACCTCCTTGACCAGGGAGTTCAGCAGAGATATGATCCAGCGGTCGATCTCCGGCCTTTCATGAACAGGGATTTCCTCATCCCGGAAGCTGAAGCCATCAATATTTGCATAAAGGGCAAAAAAAGAATAGGTATTATAAAGTGTCCCGTAAAGCTTTCTTTTTACTTCATCCACCCCGTCCTCATCAAATTTAAGGTTATCCCAGGGTTGGGCATTGGTCATCATGTACCACCTGAGTGGATCTGCACCATATTTTTCTATGGTTTCAATAGGATCCACAGTATTTCCCAGACGTTTGGACATTTTGTTGCCATTTTTATCCAGTACCAGTCCGTTCGATATGATATTCCTGAAGGATACTGAATCCGAAACCATGGTGGCAATGGCATGCAGGGTGAAGAACCAGCCCCGTGTCTGGTCAACCCCTTCGGCAATAAAATCTGCCGGGAAAAGCTGGTTAAACTCTTCTTTCTTTTCAAAAGGATAATGCCACTGGGCATAGGGCATGGCCCCTGAATCAAACCAGCCATCAATCAGATCCGGCTCCCGATACATTTTTTTCCCACTATCCGAGATGAGGGAGATTTCATCAACAAAGGGTCGGTGCAAATCAAAATGCTGGTAATTTTCATCTGTATTCTCTCCGGGAATATAATCAACCAGCGGGTTCTTTTTCATGATCCCGGCAGATACAGCCTTTTCAATCTCAGTCTTCAGTTCCTCCACTGACCCAATACATTTCATTTCATTCTTGTCCTCTGTCATCCAGATCGGCAGCGGGGTTCCCCAGAACCGGGAACGAGACAGGTTCCAGTCCACTAAATTTTCCAGCCATTTACCGAAGCGGCCTGTGCCAGTAGATTCAGGTTTCCAGTTAATGGTATTATTCAGAGCGATCAGCCTTTCCTTAACCCTGGTGGTACGGATGAACCAGGAAGACATTGGGTAATACAGAACCGGTTTATCAGTCCGCCAGCAATGCGGGTAATTATGGACATACTTGGCGATCAGGAAAGTTTTCTTTTGCTGCTTAAGGTTCACTGCAATGGCAACATCTGTAGTTTCGCTTCCTTCAGGGATGGATTCATCATACTCGTTCTTCACAAATCTGCCCGAAAAATCTCCATAAGTGCTTTGGTTAACAAATTCCTCGACAAAATTCTCATCAAGTTCATCAACCTTGTAAAAACGCCCATGCCTGTCGACCAGTGGCTGGGTATTCCCTTCCCTGTCAACAACGACCAGTGCCGGAATATCGTTCTCCTTTGCAATCCGGTAATCATCAGCCCCAAAAGTCGGGGCAATATGAACAATACCTGTCCCCTCTTCTGTGGTAACAAAATCACCCAGGAGAACTTTAAAAGCAGGTTTCCTGGGCTTCACCCAATCGATCAACTGCTCATAGGAAATCCCATCGAAGGCTTTCCCCTTGTATTCCCCCACAACCAGGTAGGGTATGTTTTTATCTCCCGGCTTGTAGGAATCCCATTGAAGATCCTTGTTCCCCGCGGGAAAATAGGTCTCAAACAGGGTCTTGGCCAGCACTACAGTAATGGGGTCACCGCTGTAAGGATTATATGTTTTAACACTGACATAATCCATGGATGGCCCCATGGCCAGGGCAGTATTGGATGGCAGGGTCCAGGGCGTGGTGGTCCAGGCCAGTATATAAACTTCCGTATCGGTATCCCTGAATAGAAATGCCGATTTATCATCTTCGATCAGCCTGAACAGGGCTACAACGGTGGTATCTTTTACATCACGGTAGCATCCAGGCTGGTTAAGTTCATGGCTTGAGAGCCCGGTTCCTGCTGCAGGAGAATACGGCTGGATGGTATAGCCCTTATATAAAAGATCATTGTCAAACAACCTTTTAAGCAGGTACCAGACTGTCTCAATATATTTATTCTCATAGGTAATATACGGATCATCCATATTGACCCAGTATCCCATGCGGTCGGTAAGTTCCTCCCATTCCCGGGTATATTTCATCACTTCCCGTCGGCAGGTATCATTGTAATCTGAAATGGATATCTTTTTTCCGATATCATCCTTGGTGATGCCCAGGGTTTTTTCTACGGCCAGTTCAATGGGCAGTCCATGTGTATCCCATCCGGCTTTGCGATCAACCAGGTATCCTTTCTGTGTCTTATAGCGGCAAAAGATATCTTTTACTGTCCGTGCCATTACATGATGGATCCCGGGGGTACCATTGGCTGATGGGGGACCTTCATAAAATGTAAAAGCAGGATCGTTCTTCCTGTTTTCGAGACTTTGTTCGAAGGTGTTATTTTCCTTCCAGAATGCTTCGATTTCTTTATTGATCCCGGTCAGGTCAAGCCCTTTATATTCAGGAAATTTCGTCTTCATTTTATTCTTGCAAAAACCCTTTTTTCAGAAAGCGACAAAGATAAGAATTATTTCGGAAAAGTAGATGTATCAAGGACTGGGGTAAAACAGGCAGGAATGGCGTATAGAAGGGGTATTATGTTTTAATTAATATTAATTTAGTGCAAAATTTAATCATCACTTATGTTTTCAGGAATCGTAGAAGAAACAGCCATCGTTACCAGGCTCGAAAAGGACCAGGAAAACCTCCACATCAGCCTTGCATGTTCATTTGTCAATGAACTGAACATAGACCAGAGTATTTCCCATGACGGTGTATGCCTGACAGTAGTAAAAAAAACTGGGGAGGATTATACCGTGACTGCCATCCATGAAACACTCTTGAAAACTAACCTTGGACAATGGACAGTGGGCAGCAAGGTAAATGTGGAACGCAGTGTTAAGGCCGATGGCAGGCTTGACGGGCATATGGTACAGGGGCATGTAGACATGACGGCTGTCTGCACGGAGGTAACAGAAGTGGAGGGCAGCTGGTACTACAGTTTCAAATACGAGCCCCATGTGGAGGAACACATTACGGTTGAAAAAGGATCCGTCTCCGTCAATGGCGTAAGCCTTACCGTAGTAAACTCCAGGGAAAAAACCTTCCAGGTGGCTATTATCCCATATACTTACGAGGTCACCAATTTCCATGAGATCCAGCCAGGAACCATTGTCAATATTGAGTTCGATATCATTGGCAAATACATCGCAAGAATATTAAAACAAATGGGGAAATTGTAGGATTATGAAAACTACGCCAAGGAGATTGGCCTTTTTGATTTCATTGATCATTTCACTTGTCTGTGCTACATTGGTGATCCTTTCCCTGTTCCTGGACATAGGGCATCCGATTGTAATGATTATTGCATCTATTGTCATCGCATTCATCGTCGCTTTTTTCTTGATATATTATGCAGTCAACAATTTTATTTTTGAAAAGATAAATCCCATCTACAAAACCATTGAAAACATCCCCATAACAAAAGATGAACTCAAGAAGAAACTGGAAGGTAAAGATGTTATCCAGGAGGTAAACAGGATGGTGATCAATTATGCCCAGAACCGTGCTAAAAAGATTAAAAAACTGCGGAGAATGGAAAAATACAGGAAGGAATTCCTGGGAAATGTCTCGCATGAACTGAAAACCCCCATATTCAATATCCAGGGTTATATTCTGACCTTGCTTGACGGGGGACTCGAAGACCCGGAGATCAACCGGGAATACCTGGAACGGACAGAAAAGAGCATCAACCGTATGGTATCCCTCATTGAAGACCTTGAATCCATCACCAAGCTTGAAAGCGGGGATCTGGAGCTGGAATGGGAGAATTTTGACATTGTTAAGTTGGTAAAATATGTATATGAATTACTGGATTCCATCAGGGCCAGATTTAATATTGACTTTACCTTTGACCGTAACTATGATAAGCCAATTATGGTGGCAGGAGATAAAAAACGCATTACGGAAGTGCTGAATAACCTGATCATAAACTCCATTTTCTATGGTAATAAAGGTGGCAAAACAACCGTCAGTTTCCAAGAGATGGGAGAGAACATCCTGATCGATGTCACAGACAATGGCCTGGGTCTTGAAGAAGATGAAATCCCCCGTATCTTTGAGCGTTTTTACCGGACCGATAAAAGCCGTTCGAGGGACCGGGGAGGGACAGGGCTTGGTCTTTCCATTGTGAAACATATCATTGAAGCTCATAACCAGACCATTACAGTGCGGAGTGAGCCGGGAGCCGGTTCTTCTTTTTCTTTTACCCTGAAAAAATCCTGATTACTGCCCCGCTGTTTACAAGAAAGTGGGATGTTTACAATACAGGGGAAAAATTCGTGAAATATTCAATCCTGTGAGCCCAGGTGTCTGATGTATTCCAGGACCAATTTTTTAAGGGACCGGATTTTATCAAAAATTCGTTCCAATCTTATGATTTGTTCATCTACATCAGAAACGCGTATTTCTTTTTCAACATTGTTGAGATGTTCAAGTGCCACGAACAGGTAATGTATCTGTTGTCTCTTTATTGTTGTTTGTTGGCTGTAGGTCAGGTTTATTAAGAACCAGTTCATTTCAGTCCTGATTTTTAAAAATTTTGATAAATCATCATATGTCTGTACCATTGATGTATCCAGGGCGCAGGCTGAATCCAACGATATTTCATATAAATTTTTCGTTTTCATATTCTGCTTTTAACGCTTTTCTATCCCTTAATCCACAAAATGATAAAAAATCAGCTACTTGTTTTATATTTATAGCATGATTCTGGTTACAGGCAGCACGGGACTGGTAGGTACACATTTACTACTGGAGTTGTTAAAAAAGCACGACAGGATCAGGGCAACACACAGGGCATCATCGAATCTCCAGGCCGTGTATGATACCTTCGCTCTGTATGTCGATGATCCGGGGACATACTATGATAAGATAGAATGGACAGAAGCGGATGTTACTGATTTTGATACTCTTATCCAGGCACTGGATGGAGTGGATTATGTGTATCATACGGCTGCTTTCATTTCATTTGATCCCAGGGAACGTTTTACTATGATCCAGAGCAATGTTGGTGGAACAGCTAATCTTGTAAATGCCTGTCTTGAGAGAAAGGTGAAAAAACTCTGTTATGTCAGCTCTACCGCTGCACTGGGTAATGCTCCAGCGGGAGAACAGATCACGGAGGACAAGATCTGGTCCTATTCAAAAAACCGATCCGCATACTCAGTCAGCAAATACCAGTCTGAAATGGAAATTTGGCGTGGTATGGCCGAGGGACTTCAGGCTGTTATTGTCAATCCTTCTATTATTATTGGTCCGGGGGACTGGAAAAGAAGTTCTTCCTATCTATTTTCCGCTGTCTGGAAGGGCATGAAATTCTATACCGAAGGGGTAACCGGGTATGTGGATATCCGTGATGTGGTCCATGCCATGATCACCTTGATGGAAGGAGATTTTACATCAGAAAGGTATACTGTATCAGCTGAAAATCTTTCTTACCGGCAGGTACTTGAAATGATAGCCGCAGCACTGGATAAACCTCCGCCCGGGATCCATGCAACTCCTTTATTGATTTCCATGGCCTGGAGATTTGATTGGCTGATTTCAAAACTCAATGGTAAACAAAGACGCATCACCCGTGATACAGTTAAATCCAGTAAGAGAAAAGCATTGTTTTCAAATGAAAAAATCATGCAGTCCATCGGGATAGATTTCATCCCCGTGAAACAGTCTGTGCGGGACACCGCCAATCACTTTCTGAACCATGTCAGAGTTACGAAGGTTTAGGATAACAAATTTCGTCAGACATAAAGAAACCTTTTGATTTTTTTTGTAGCAGTTTTCTGAAAGGGATCTTGCTGTAACACAATGTTGTGGAGCTGGGAAAATTTATTTACCCTCGCATTTACATATATCTTCAGTTCCATCAGAATTTCTTCTGTCTTTTTCTCTACAAACTGGGAAACTTCCTCACGCAAATGCTGATAAGCCTCTTCAATTTCTTCCCTGTTAATGTGTACCAGAGCCACCAGTTTCCCTTTCTTCTGGATAACAATGGATTCAATGACATGCCGGAAATTATTGATCACTGATTCTATTTCCTCCGGGTAAATATTTTCGCCACTTGATCCAACAATGACATTTTTCAGCCGCCCTTTGATATATAGCTTCTGATCCCTGTCAAAAACCCCCAGGTCTCCGGTTTTAAACCAGCCGTCCGGTGTTAAAACCCGTTCAGTAAGAGCCGGTTCTTTATAATAACCCTTCATGACATTCGGGCCTTTGGCCCATATTTCTCCCTCTCCTGTTAAGGTATCCGGATCGTTGATTTTCATTTCTATACCTTCAATGGCCGGTCCCGTTGAACCAATTCTTGTTTGACCAACTACAGCCCCTGCCAATAATGGTGCCGTCTCAGTAAGTCCGTATCCTATGGCATAAGGAAATCCGGCTTCCTTAAGGAAAATTTCAACGTTTTTATTCACTTTCGCTCCCCCAATACCAAAAAATTGCAGTGCTCCTCCAAAAGTATGCATGAGTTTTTTTCCTGCAGCCCTATGCAATATCTTTCTGATGGGACTTACAGCCATTAAGGTTTTAACTGACCATTTACCGTATAATGCAGGATATATCTTGTTGTAATATATTTTTTCGATCACCATTGGTACCGAGAGTACAATGGTCGGTTTTATTTTTTGCAATGCAGGTACCAGTACAGAAGGTGATGGAGCTTTTTTGAGATAATAGACACAAGAGCCACTAAAAATCGGGAGCAAAAAACCGACGGTATTCTCAAGCGTATGTGAGAGTGGCAGAATGGAAAGAAAACGGTCTGTCTCATTAACATTCTTCAGTTTTCTGCATGACATTACATTGAAACCAAGATTTTTATGCGTGAGCATAACCCCTTTTGAAGAACCGGTTGTGCCCGATGTATAAATGATGGCCGCCAGGTCTTCTTCTTTCACATTATATTTTTTCAGCGGATTGAGGTCCGGGTTATAATTGGCTTCAGATGAGGGAATACCAACGAATGAGAAATCATCCATTTGAATCCTGTGAGCCAGTGTTTTGCCAATGACATCTTCCATTTTTTGCTTCAGGGATGATGATATGAAAATGGCTTTTGATCCTGAATGGTCCAGGATGTTTTCAATCTCTGCGGGAGTGAAGTCAGGCAATAGGGGCACAACTACCGCACCCATAAAGGATATAGCTAAATAGGTAATCCCCCAGTTGGGCATATTGTTTCCCAGGATAGCTACCTTGTCCCCTGGTCCTATTTCCAGGTTTTCCATGAAACCTATCAGTGAATTTACCCTCTTATCTACTTCTTTGTAGCTTAGAGGTTTCTCATCAACAAAGGAAAGTGCATTTTGTTCCCCATACCTTTCAACTGCCTTTCCGAATAGGGCCGGAAAGGTCAATAACTCATTATCAATCATAGCGTTTCAGGATAAAAATGTAAAAGTACAATAATTTTCTGTCCTGAGAGAATTATTCATAACTTCAGCTCGTTAATAAGCTTAAGGAGCGTATTTGTCACCACAACAATATGATCGTTGATCCTGAAAAAGATTATCACAAAATCCTTGGGTTGAACAAAGATGCTGGCCCGGATGATATAAAACGAGCCTACAGACAGCTAGCCAAAAAACACCACCCCGATATTAATAAGTCTCCCGATGCTCATGATCAGTTTATAATGATCACAGAGGCTTATGAAATATTGATCAACCATAACCTGCATGAATATTATTTCCATCAGGAAACAGCCAGGGATACAGGTTTTATGCGGGCTCAATATGAAAAAGCCAGGGAAGAAGCGAGGGAAAATGCCCGTCGCTATGCCAGGATGAAATACGAGAAATTTATCCGTGAACAGGAGGCCTTTAAGAAAAGCGGCTGGCATGACCTGATCCTTACCATCAGGTACTTCCTCAGGATCATGGTATTTCCCTTTATTGTTTTTTTAGTCATCATGCCCCTTGTGAGTGAAGAGGTTTCTCAACATCCCAGCGGATTTGTTATGTTCTGGCTGCTTGCCACCATCCTGATCCTGTTCGTGGTTAATAACTGGAAAAAGTACCTGAAAATCGATGATTACTATTATCATCTCAGTGATATCAGCAAGCTCATCGATGAATCAGGAAAGGAAGTTGAAAAAGATTGTTTCTATTGTCCTGGTCAGAAGGCAATGGCTTATCCACATAAAATATCCCTATTTCGTGTTAAAAATATACGGTTAAAATCTTACGGTGGACTTTATGGCAGAACGGCGGGAGTCAGCAGAAGCATGAAAACCATTGCCATACCCAGGAGCAAAAGAGCATTCATGCTTCACTCTATCTGTTCCCTCATAAAAATAACCATACTTTTCTCAAGTATATTCTTTTTAAGAATCCAACCCATTGCAAACTTTAGCATACCGGCAGGGATTGTTACTGGCAGTGTTGTATCCTGGGGATTTCTAAGGGCTTTCAATACCCATCCCAAAACATCATATCTTTTAAGCTACGGGATGATCATTAAAGTGGTCGTCTGGGCTGTTAGTTTATACTTTTTCGGGACATATGCATTGATCCTGCTTTTTTTTGATCCCATGGTAGAAGCCATTTTAAGACAGATTTCGGGAGACCGGCTTTTTATACCCATATTAAAACAACATCCCTCTCTGGAAAAACTGTTCCGCAAAAGATATCAGGTTTATATGGAATTGCCTGTCTGGTCAGTAATCAATCCATTTTTCAGGTGGATTTTCTAATTTTCAATGATAATTTCATACCTTTAAGTCTTTTATAGTTCTTATATGAAACGCAGACACTTCATCAAATCAGCGATAATGGGTACGGGGGCTATAGGATTAAGCTCATTCCCTCATCACCTTTATGCCGGAGAAATAAAAAAACATGCCTATGACAGGGTGATTCTTGGTAATACCGGAATTGAGGTTTCCCGAATGGCCATGGGAACCGGAACCTCTGGTTGGAATGGCAGTTCCAACCAGACACGAAAACTTGGGATCAGGGGTTTATCGGATCTTCTCCGCAACGGTTACGACAGCGGAATAACTTTTTTCGAAACCGCTGATCAGTATGGTTCCCATCCCCATATTCGGGAAGCGCTAAAGAAAGTACCCCGTGAAAAAGTGGTAATACTCACCAAAACGGTTGCCAATACTGCGGATGAGATGAAAGAGGGACTGGACCGTTTCAGAAAAGAGTTAGGAACCGATTATATTGACATTATACTCCTGCATGCTCTTCAGGCAGGTAACTGGAATGTACAGAAAAAGGGAGTCATGGAGGTTCTCAGCCAGGCCAGGGAAGATGGCATTATCAAGGCTCATGGTGTCTCCTGCCATTCACTCATGGCCATGGAAACAGCCGCTGACGAATCCTGGGCACAGGTAATGTTATCCCGCTATAATCTTGGTGAAGCCATGATGGATGGAAGTTTAGCGGAGATAAGAAAGTTACTTGAATCTTACCATGAAAAGGGCAAAGGTGTGATACAGATGAAAGTCTTTGGGGCTGGTAAACTGATAAATAAAATGGACGAATGTCTTCAATTTTCATTGGGCCATTCCTGTATTGACAGTTTCACCATTGGGGTCGAACAGGCTGAACAGCTAGCAGATCTGCAGAAACGGATCCCTGCCGCCAGCGTAAGGGGATGATTTATCCAGTAAAAACCTGTTAGGATGTGAATGATAAAAAGCATGCCGAATCCATCATCATTAACCTGTTTCGGGAACATTTTTCTGATTTCCCGAAAGGTTCATTGAAACCATCTGAATCACCTGATTTTATACTCGGTATTACTCCCAGACAGAAGATCGGCATTGAACTTACCAGTCTTCATCCGTACTTTTCGGACACCGAATTATTATCCTATGAAAATATTACAGCCTGCCTGGAGGCCAAAAATGAGAAATTGCGCCTTTACCATAGGAAAAAACTTAATGAATACTGGCTAATAATCTCTGTAGATGATCTTCATTCATGGAACAGGATCAATATACACAACAAATTAATAATCTGGGTTTTTAAGACAGGATTTAACCGTGTGTTCCTGTTTAATACAATAGATGGCAAGGTGCTTGAATTAAATCACGAATAATAACACATAGGCTGTTTAGCCATGCAATACAGTTAAACTAAAAGAATGGGAATATAACAGCTTTTCCGGGAAGTTGGAGAAGGTCGATTTTATTGTTCTCTCGGGGGCCTGGCTTGGTTTACACGTAATTCCCGTCCTTTAACCTCTGTGCCATTCAATTCATCGATTGCCTTCTGAGCATCAGCATCACTGGCCATTTCGATGAAACCAAATCCTTTGCTCTGATCCGTGTACTTGTCCCTGATGATTTTTACTGAAGCAACTTCTCCATATGCCGAGAATACTTTTTCTAATTCATCTTCCGAAAGATTGTAATTGAGATTACCTACGTAAATGTTCATACTAAAAAAAATTATAATTCAATGGTATAAATATATAGATTAAATATTGTAAAAATAAAAATATGTGTGATTTTTATTAGACTTTCGGTCATTCTTAAAATTATTCTCACATCCATACGTTATTTACAAATATGTACTAAAAGATTAGTACATTTGCTGTTACAACAATAAAACTATCAAATACTTATGGATCATAATAAGGAAACATACCCTGAAAAACCTTTCCTGCCGCCTCAAAAACCCAAAAAGCGCATACCTGTGCTCTGGATTGTCCTGGTCATTATGCTGGCGGCTGCCATTGGTTATCTTTGGTACACCTACAGCGATCTCAAAAAGCAATCTACAGAAGAAAAAATTGAGCTTGAGCGTCAGAAAGATAAGCTTGAAGTTGAATTGATGGATATATACGGGCAATATGATTCGCTTAAAACCGAAAACGATACCATGAACCTGAAGCTTCAGGAAGAACAAGCGAGGATTGAAAAATTATTGAAGGTCAATGCCAATAATGTTTACAAGATCCGTATGTACGAAAAGGAATTAGGTACCATAAGAAAGGTACTCAAAAGTTATGTTGTGCAAATTGATTCACTGAACCTGGCAAACCAGGAGCTAAGGACTGAAAACCTTGAAGTCAGACAGGAACTCAGGCGAGTAGAAACTGAAAAACAGGAGCTTTCAGAAGTTAAAGACGAACTTTCCAGCAAGGTTGAAATGGCCTCGATCCTAAATGCGAAAAATATTGTCATTACACCGTTGAATAAAAAAAGCAAGGAAAACAATAAGACAACCAGGGTAGTAAAACTCAAGATTTGTTTCACCCTGAGGGAAAATCCCATCCTGGAACCTGGTCCCAAAATCATCTATGTCCGCATAGTCCGGCCGGATGATGTAATATTAACTTCCGGCGTTAACTTTTTTGATTTCCAGGGTGAACAAATCGTTTATTCAGCAAGCCGTGAAGTGAGTTATGAAAATATGGATGTTGATATGTGTATATACTGGAACAATGATGGTCAGCTGGTTCCCGGTACATACAAGGTACATCTCTATGCTGACGGGAATGAAATCGGAACTTCCAGTTTTGGCTTAAAATAAGGGCTTCTGCTGTTAAACATACCGGCTTTGATTGCGGCCTATTTCTCTTCCAGGAACATGGCCATCATAATATGATCAGCAATAAACATCCCTTCCTTTGAAAGGATCAGTTTATGGCCGTCTTTTATCATCCTTCCACTCTGCAAGAATGGTTTGGCCTCGTGCAAACAATGCACAGCATATGTCTTTCCGTATTCCCTTTGTATATATTCCAGATCAGCTCCCCAGATGGTTCTCAACGAGGTTACCAGATAATCATGATAGCGTGCGTTGTTGTCAAGTTCTTCCTGCTCATGGTAATCAGAATCCTGGTTGACTAAATTGATATAGCTGGAATTTTTAGCGATGTTCCAACGCCTCACCCTACCATTAAAAGAATGTGCTGACGGACCTGCACCCAGGTATTTGTTACCTCTCCAATAAGCGCTGTTATGCCTGGAAATATAGCCGACCAGTGCAAAGTTGGATATTTCATATTGCCTGTACCCGCTCTGTTGCAGTTTATCAATCAGTAGATTATACTGATCCTGGCTTTCTTTTTCATCTTTGGTCTTAAACCTGTTTTTTATCCTTCTGTAATCCAGCACTGTGCCTTTTTCAAACGTAAGATGATATGCAGTAATATGCTCTGGCAAATAGCTTGTAGCAATATCAAGATTTTCTCTCCATTTTTCCATTGTTAGTCCAGGTACCCCATAGATCAGGTCAATACTTACGTTTTTAAAACCAGCTTTCCTGGCGATTTCCAGACAATAATGTGATTGCTGTTTTCCATGTCTGCGGTTCATGAACCTCAGGTCATTCTCTTGAAAGGATTGAATGCCAATACTTAGCCTGTTTATGCCTGCTTTCAGCAGATCCTCTAAGTATTCGGGTTCCATATCATCAGGATTTGCCTCAAAAGTAATTTCCGGATCCTTCTCTATCTGGTAATTCTCCCTGATGATCCTAAAAAGTGAGTTTAGCTGATCTTCAGACAGCAAAGAAGGAGTACCTCCTCCAAGGTATATAGTGTCCAGTGGTTCTCCTCCAAGGAATTCCCTGCGTGAGGAAATTTCCTTCTGTATTGCCGTCAACATTGGTGACATCTGACTTAAGGAGATACTAAAATGAAAATCACAATAATGGCAGGCATTCCTGCAAAAAGGAATATGTATATAAAGTCCTGCCATATTTGTGGTTCTGCTTTGATTTGTTAGTTTTAAAGCATGAAAAAATACCTGGTTTTCTGGAAAACAGTCGCTTGGACTGTTTTTATACTTGTGCTCTTCCTGATCCCTTCACAGAACATTCCCGGAAACAGGGAAATACCCTATCTTGATAAGGCGGTACACATGGTATTTTTCATGGTATTCACCGTTCTTTTTATGCGGGATATGCTGAAAATAAAGGGATTAAAATATATTTCCCCAGCCTATATCATTGTCACCTTCTTGTTTGTTTTGACTTTTGCAATAATGATAGAAGGTTTACAGGATAAAATGAATCTTGGACGTGAGGGTGATATCATCGATATCTTTTATGATATTATTGGATTTTTGTTAGGTATGTTGTTTTTGGTCTTTTCGTACAGGTTTCGTTCCCGTTCCTCATAGATTAATTTTCTTTTCCCCTTCCCTTATCTCATCAACAAGTTCTGATATTTTTTCATTCTTAAATAATGACATAAGGCCTTTTCTTATATCTACATATTTATCATGCATGGAGCAAGGTTCCTTGCTGTTACAATCCTCCAGCCTGATCAGGCATGTATTGAAAATATCCTGTCCGTCAATAATATCAACGATATCTATCAATGTGATTTCTTCAGCTGATTTCCCTAACCCAAATCCTCCATGTGGTCCTTTAGTTGAAGAAAGTAATTTTTGTTTTGCCAGTGTTTGTAATATTTTTCCCAGGAATGGAGTGGGAATGCTTAAGTCCTTTGATATCTGTTTAATACCGATCTTCTTTTCCTCACCTGCATTTAACGCAAGATAAATTACAGCCCTTATGGCATATTTTGAGGTATTTGATAACATCTTTTTGTAATTTTCTGGTTTACTCCTTTCAAATTTATACAAATTATTGATTTAATACCTAAAAGTATTAAACTTCCTTTATCCTAATCTCTTATTATGCTTCTGTCGTTTCATTTCATATCCCTGTTAAATTGGTGTTAATTACATTTCAATAATTTTAATAAAAGTGCATGTATTATATAATTTTATAAATACTTAATTTTTGGGCAAGGAATTCAAAATTTTTACATCAGTATTTACAAAAAACCGGTTAACATAATATCAACATTTCATGATAATATGCATTATTAAACATGACTTGCCCTTTTTTAATTAACAGTTGTTAATTTTGTATATATTATATTGAATTATAATGATTATGCAAACAATATTATGTTAGCAATACTATTCATTTTTTGTTATTAAATGAATAAATAAGATTTTAGATAAGATAGTAACATAATCAACAGACTATTACTATTATCATAATTATTAATAAATACTATATATATAATATATGATTGTTAATTGGAAAGAAATAGAAGAAAAGGGATTTGTGGATGAAAAGAT
>Ga0255054_10001064_pt1 | contig 16168 bp, 14 predicted proteins | sample JV7_2_23_MG_FD_188634 | JGI IMG/M metagenome (GOLD analysis project Ga0255054, IMG submission 188634) | Seawater microbial communities from Jervis Inlet, British Columbia, Canada - JV7_2_23 | ecosystem: Environmental > Aquatic > Marine > Inlet | place: Canada: British Columbia | collected...
AAGCAGGTCGCATCAATGAGTTATGCCCGCATTATCATTGACCGCTATGGCCAAAATATCGTCGACGAGTTAAAAACCAGCGTAAAGGAACTGTGCCTGAATAAAACCGAAATTGTAAATCTTTTCTTAAACCTGTCCGACCCGCTGGTTTGCACATACACGCAGCAATTTGAGAAGCTGGGATTTTTCTTTGCCGGTATATTGCCGGGCGGGTTTACGGATGGTGATGCGTTGATTCTGCAGTATTTAAACAACGTGCCGATCGATTATGATGTCATTCAGGTCAAATCCGCCACGGCCAAGAAGCTTCTGGCCTATGTTCGAGAACACGATCCAAACTTAGCGTAGGTTTCAGGTGTCTGGTGTCAGGAAACAAGGATTTGTTAAATTAGTTTTATTTGTCTAATTGGTTGGTTTATAGTGGTTGTCAAAAAAACATTCCGGTATTCAACCGTTTTTTTCTACAACCGTACACGCGTTTATGCCCCTATTCCTTAATTCGGAACATTATTATGGAAAGCGGTATTTAGTGATTGTCAAAAAACGTTGCGTTATTCTACCGTTTTTTTCTACAACCACTTATGCCCCTATTCCTTAATTCGGAACATTATGATGGAAAGCGGTATAAACTGAACCAATTGAACGAATTAAACCAATAAAACCAATAAAACGTTTGCTCGACACCTGAACCTATTTAGACGGTGGGCTAAAGTTCGCTACGTAGTAATCGTCGATGATTCCTTTCGCTTTGAGCGATTCCCCGAAGTCCCTCGCAGATTTTTTATCCGGAAAATGGGAAACGCGAACCTGGTACCATTTTTTTTTGGCGCTGATCGCTTCCCGCCAGTAGGCATCCAAACCCTGCTTTTTCAAATTTTCCACGAGTTTTTTCGCATAGGCCGGTTTTAGATAGGCCGCCACCTGCAACGTGAATGGATCCGTAATTTTTTCAGGCGCTTTTTCAATTTTCTGGGCAACCGGTGTCTCGGTCTTTACCAGATGACCCACCGTGTTGATCACCAGGACAACGACTGCCGTGGTCAATCCCGCCAGCAGGATGCCGCTGAGCACCCGTCTCGATTTTTTGGACTGCCGGGTCCGCCGGCCGGCAGACCGTATCTGTCGGTAAATCCAGACCGGCAGGCCGGTAACATCTTCGTAAAATGTCTGCAGCACTGCAGCGGTTGTTTGCAGAAAAGATACCCGTTTCTGAATCGGCCGCTGAACGACTTGTTGGTCGGCAAGCGCAACGGGGGGCTTAAACCCGGCACTCATCTTTTTTATTTCAGCCGGATCAATGCCGTCCAGGTAAGTGTAGGCCTGTTGCAGCAGCGGTTTGTTGCGCTCTGTAAGCGAAATCCAGCGCACACACGCAGCAATACCCCTTAAGATGGCAGGGCGGTGATCGCTTTCTTCAATCGCCTTGAGATAAATCGCCAGTGCCCATTCCTCCGCGCGTCTTTCCTTTAAAAAAAGGTCTGCCAGGTCTTTGAAGAAGTCAGCGGGCAACTGTTGATCGGCAGTCAGCACCCGCCGGTAGGTTTGCAGTGCCGGAAAATCGGTCCTTTCCAGCATTAGATAATACCGGGCAAGTGCGGACTGGACGGTTCGATTTTTTGGCTGGGCGGTGCCGATTAGATAGGCCAGATCCTGATGTTCTTCCCTCAAGCCTTCGCGACTTTCGACCTGCTGTATCCAGTTCTCGGCAACTTCTTCATCTTGCGGATTTGATTGCAGGTAAGATACCAGAAATTTTTCGGAGTCGTAAGCTTTTCGGGCACGGGCCAGGTAAAACCGGGCAACGCGAGCGGTTAACACGCCGGACTTTTGCTTTTTTACAAGCGGTGAAATCAGAAAACTGTCGAAAACAGCCAGAGCCCGCCGAAACCGATTTTCGGCCTCGGAAACCATGCCATCTCTTTCAAAAACACCGGCCTCATGGATTAGCCGTTCAACCGAGCCAAGCCCCCATCGGGTCGAAACCCACCCGATCAGCAGAAACGCTGTCACAAGGATGAGCGCAACCGGCAACAGTGCCCATTCGAGCCCGATTCGGGCCTGGAAAGACGGCAGCACCCACAGGCAGGCGACACCACCTAAAAAAACCGTCAGCCAGATACGCACGGCGATATGTTTAAAAAAAGAAAGCATTGTTGGTATTTAGTGTTTAGTGTTTAGTGTTTGGTGTTTAGTATTTGGTGTTTAGTGTTGGTGTTTGGTGTTTTGGGGTCAACCAGTAATCTTCAGCGGATCAGAAACTAAACACTAAACACAAAATACTAAACACCTGTTAATTATTACTCGGGCGGCAGATCTTCCTCTTTAATAGCAGATTCATCCGCCTTTTTTATGGTGGGCTTTTGCCCCTCCTCAACGGCGGGTTTATCCGGCGCTTGAACGGCAGGCCTGTCCGCCTCTTCTGTCGCGGACTTGTCCGGCGCAGCAGCAGCAACCTCTCCGGAGCGCAAAGCGACCTGCACCGGATTTTGTGTCCAGTGACCGGCGATTTCACCGCTAACCGGGTCAACCGTTTCAAAGTGTATGTCGGATGGAACGCTAAATTCCCGATGGGGTTCGCCGTCGGTGGCCTTGATCATGAAATCCGCCCAGATCGGTGCGGCCCCGCGGCCGCCGGTAATTCCGACGCCGTTCGCATCGCGCATGCGGAGGCCGCGATCATATCCCACCCAGACTGAAACACTGAGAGTCGGCGTAAATCCGGTGAACCAGGCATCACGAAAATCATCAGATGTACCGGTTTTCCCTGCGGCCGGCAGATCGAAACCCGTGCGCCGGATGATTCGACCGGTGCCTGTCGTCAAAACCCCGCGCATCATGTCAACAACCTGATAGCCGATGCCGGCGTCCAACGAACGCTGGCCTCGAACAATTTGTTCTTCCAGCACTCGACCCAGAGGGTCCTCGACCCGCAGGATCCAGAACGGTTCATGTCGAACACCGCCGGTTGCATAAGTGGCAAATGCCGAGGCCATTTCCAGGGGACTAACGCCGGAAGTCCCCAGCGCCAGCGAATACACGGGTTTCAAGGAACTGTTGATTCCGGAGCGGCGGGCCACATCGATCACCGCATCCGGACCGACACGTTCAACCAGCTGGGCGGCAATCGCATTGACGCTTTTCATAAGCGCCTGTTTTAAAATCATGGGACCTTCATATTCGCGTCCGAAATTCTGAGGCGTCCAGTCACTGGCACCCGTGACCGGAATCGTAATGGGTTTGTCCACAAAAACGTTGGCAGGCGTCAAACCCAGCTTTTCAAATGCCGCATAATACAGAAAGGGTTTAAAACCGGATCCGGGCAGACGATTGCTTTCCACCGCTCGGTTAAATTCCGTTTCCGAATAATCTCTTCCCCCCACAAGGGCTTTGACGGCACCGGAGTTGCATTCGACGGCCACCAGCGCTCCCTGCGGGTGAGTCAGTGGTCTGGCGCCGCCGGTTTCATCCCCGTCGGCAATTCCCATCAGCTGATCCAATTTTTTCAATCCGTTTTGCAGAGATTCGATTGCCCAGGCTTGCTGCTGGGGATCCAGAGTGGTGCTGACCTTCAACCCGCCGTGATAAACCACCTCCGGGCCGTAACGTTCTTCAAGATCGTTTAAGACCAGGTCGAGAAAATAGCTGCCTTTGGGTGTGCCGTCAGAATGAGCTGCCAACTGCAGTTCGGCCTGAAAAGCAGCCTCGGCTTCTACAACTGTCGAGTAGCCCACGGCTTTCATGCGTGCCAGCACCAGTTGCTGTCTTTTTTTGGCGCGTTCAAAATATCGGTAGGGGTTATAGCGGGTCGGTGACTTGGGTAGGCCGGCCAGCAAAGCGGATTCTGCCAGATTAAGCTCCAGCGCAGGTTTGCCGAAAAACGATCGGGCAGCCTGCTCAATTCCATAAGCGCCGACACCAAAGGGAATTTGATTCAGATAGGCTTCCAGAATTTCACGCTTGCTGTATTGGGTCTCGATTTGCAGGGCAATCAGCAGTTCACGAAATTTGCGCATATAGGTTCGCCGATAGCTGAAAAACAGATTCTTGGCGAGCTGCTGGGTGATGGTTGAAGCCCCCTGGATCCTACCGCGCTCAAAAAGAGTTATCCACAGCGCTTTCAGGGTGCGCAGTTTATCAAGGCCATGGTGCTCCCAGAAACGATGGTCTTCAGTGGCAATCATCGCTTTGATAAAGAAAGGGGAAATCCGGTTGAGGGGAACGACTTCCCGGCCGCCAATGATCATTAGCCTTTCGCCGGTCGCCGCAAATATTTCCGTAGGCGGTGTTTCGATGATACGCCCCAACGGCTCCGGTACCTGAGGCAATTCCCGCACCGCCATAAAAAAAAGAGCAGCCGTCAGCAAAACCCCCAGACCCGCCAGGGTCATGCCCAGGTAAAAGATAATGCTGAAGCGGCGCAAACTTACGGCAAACAGGCTCATTGACGTGTCCAGTGTTTTTTGGGGTCATCGGTTTCACCGGCCGCATGATCCATATCCATACCTTCCAGACGGGATCGTAATCGCCAGACCGCCCATTCATGGCCCGGTACTAAAACGACACGGTGCTGGGTGCCATCGAAGAATTCAAAGCCCAGCTCAATAAAGCCGGACAGGGTTTCATCAGATATGCCGACTCGCACAATTTGCCCGGATACTTCCAGCAGCGTCTCCGGATGCGGCACCATGCTGCGGCGTACCTCTTCGGGAAAAGATTCCAGAGAATTGAAAAACTGACCGGCAGGATAGATACGATTTTTAAAAACCGGCAACTGATCCAGAGATTCCGCCAGAGCCACTTCACCGCGTTTCAATTGGGACAGCAGAACGGAGCCCAGTTCAAGCTGCCGCAACACCCGGTTGTTGGCATCCAGCAGGTAGATCATCAAACCGGCACCGGATTTTTCAAAGTAAGTCCGGCGCCAGTGACCGGTACTGAAAAGTCCAAGCAGCTCAAAAGGGGAGATAATGTCAGGGACCATAGACGGTGCCAGCCGCAAATAAAGTTTGCGGAAATGATCGGCTGAAAGCATCACCCCTTTTCCGGGGGCGACATTTTCGGCAATTTGCGTAAAGGTGGCCGCACTGCGGGCTTCACGCTGCAAGGTCTGACGGTCGGTTAGGATTTGTTCGAGGGTTTGCTGTGCAGTTCGGGTTTGACGGCTTTTTTCCCAGATAGAGCCGGATTCAGGGCGCTCTAAATTGGTGGTCATCAGATACGACCCTAATATGCGCTCCATCCAATCAAAACGAAGTTCCAGAATAAAAATGGAGCTTACCATAATAATCATCAAAATGGGCCGCAGTGCAAATACTCTTTTTGCCCATTCGCTAAAATCTCTTGGCTCAGCCCATTCGGTCATGATAAAGATAAAATTGTTGTATTGGAAATCAAGGTTTATTTTACAGGCGCGATTCTTTCCTCTATTCTAAAAAAACCTGTCTACAGTGTCAAGAATGCAAAAATGAAGGTTTGTCTGACAAAAACGCTGCGGTTTGCTTTAGTGATTTTCGGATTTTTAATTTTACCGACCACCCGCGGCCTGGGTGCCGTCATTGTTTACGACCGGGTGACAACCGTCGGCACACCGGTTTATTTAAAGGTGTTAACCAAGGGAAGAATTTTTGCCGACGGCGGAAGATTGGTGGAGTTTTACCTCGATGATAAAAGCTTCGGTAAAAATTTAACCGGCGGAGATGGCTACGGGTATCGGAAATATACACCCCAGCGTGAGGGAATCATTAAAGTAAGAGCCACCTCGGACGGGGAGAGCGGGAACGGTCTGGTACTGGTGATGAAAAAAAGCGAAAAGGCTGTTCTGATTGAAATCGAGGGTGGATTCAAAGATGCATTAATCTCAGATATAGCAGCCGGAGTCAGTCGCCAGGCCGTTAAACAGCTGCTCAAGAAATATCGCGTTATCTACTTGAGCCGGCATACGGGCATTCGGATAGCTCGAAGCTGGCTGGATAAAAATGAGTTTCCGGACGCACCGGTTTTACGGTGGCGGGGCGAGCAGACACTTAACGCCTTGAAAGAAAAAAGCGTCAAGCTTTATGCCATCATCGGTCCCGCCAGTGTGATTGCCGCAGCTGCCGACCATATAAAAAAACGATACACGTTTGATCAAAACCAAAAAGAGCAGACCGTAAAAGACTGGCAAGAAGTGATGCAGCGGTTGTCCGAAAGCGCTTCCAAGGATCCCCCGAAAACCAAAAAGAAAAAATGAGACGGGTCTAATGTATATGAATCCATCTCAAAAATAGGATTTTGGTTCAAGATCGCGGCGGAGCCGAGTTTCAAACCGGAGGCATACTGTTGTATGTCGAGGATTTGAAGCGAGGCACCAACAAAGATATTGGGCCAAAAGACATTTTTGAGATGGATTCATTTTATTTTGGCCCCAAATATTTGTGGATGGTTCCGTCACCGGCCACAACGTAAACCGCACCATCATTTGCCAAGGCAATGGATGCCAGACCGTTTCCGCTAAAATTGGTATCCTGACTGCGCGTCGATAAATCGTGGCTGAAGGTAAGCAACGCGCCGGTAGATACATAAATACAATTTTCGGTTACCGCCGGGGAAGCGTAAGTTTGACCCATCAAGGCAAATTTGCGCGGCAACTCTCCATCGTAAATGAGGGTGCCATCAAGTTGGTGCACAACCTCAATATGATCCTTTGCAATAATGAAGATGTTGTCCTCGGGGGTTGCCGCCGGAGTCGCAAAAACCGGCCGACCGGCATCATGCTCCCACAATTTGACACCGGTTTCCATATCATAGGCCAGCGTCTTTCCATCCTGTCGTCCGAAAACCATCATACCGTTGGGTAACAGAGCGGTAGAGGAGTGTTTTTCAAACGCATGAAATTCCCTCCAGACAACAGATAATTCATCATCCCATTCATAGGAGCCGATGCTGCACAGGTTATCTGCAATCGCTACCAGCGGTACTTTTCTGTCCGTAAAAACGGCCAAAGTGGGATCGATAAATACATCCGGCAGGTCATTTCTGCCGCCGCCGGTTTCAGCAGGTTTTACGGAAAGAAATTGCCCGACCGCTGAAAACGTATCAAACACATCCTCACTGCGGGCACGCTGGTCGGCGCTGCCCCAGTTACATCGGCCTAAGGCTTTGCGATCGAGCATGTCAACGGTTTTGCCGTTGTCGCGCAAAACCAAAAGCTGTCCCTGCGGGTCATCATCAACGACAGCAGTCACGTAAACAAAAATAAGCGTGTCATCACCCCATTTCAAAACCTTGGGGGAGCTGGATGTAAATCCGTCATCCGCAAATGCGAATGACCAGCGAATTTTATTGAATTCATCGACCTTATGGAGAACACTTCTGGATCGCCGGTGGGCTAACGGGTGATTGGTAATAACATAAATATCTCCATTTCTGGAGATTGCGGGGGTGGAGACAATATGGACAATTTTATCCTCGGAGGCGAATGAACGGCGCCAGCGTTCATTCCCATCCTCTGAATTGATGGCCACCAGTTCGCCGTCCACCGTACCGATATAAATAACTTTCCTCCCATCGATATCGACTCCGATGACCGGAGAAGAGCTCGTAATTTTATAGGGCGCGGAAATCCAGGCCGAAGAGAGCGCAAACCCGCTTTCCACCGGTATGTAGCCCTGGCCCGGCAGATTGCCGTGAAAATGTCTCCACTTCGGGATACCGTCGCTGGAACAGCCAACCAAAATCAAGAGGCAGCATGTTAAAATAGCGCCGCGCAAAAAAGAGGTCATGTTAGGATCCTCCCTCAGATATTTGTTCTACAGGGATGGCTTCTTGTAAACTGGGAGGAGATACATGTCAATATCTTCCTAAAAATTCGGCTGATTAAAGAAAAAGGCCGCAAAACCCTTGCAGGGCCAAAAATCTGTAAGCGGATTAAAAATAAATCAAGCTCATCGTTAATAATATAGGCAGTATTGCTCCGGATGCAACCGTGCAGTTCCCATTCTCAATTGGAAGGGAGGTTTTACAGGCAAGTGAACTAAAGTTAGAAGTGATCTAAAGTGCCTAAAATTGAGGAATTCTGCCCGTCAAGAGCCTCCCGTCGAGAGCCTCTGGGTCGAACGATCATTTAAATATAAAAAAGATGAAGCGAAGCGATACCGCAACTTTAGGCACTCCAAACTTTAGTTCACTTTAGGCACCTATTTTTCATTTTTTAAAACGACTATCGCCGGTAGTGATAATGACCGGAATGCAAGGCGTGAAGGACTTCTACGGAAAATAGCAACGCCAGTGATGAGTAAAAAATCCACATTAAGATGACAATGACGGAGCTAAGGGAGCCATATAAAACACTGACCTCGGTGATATGACTGATATACACACTGAAGAGTTTGCGGGCCACGATCCACAGCAGGCAGAAGACAACTGCAGAAGCCAGTCGGTGCCGCAGCTGTATTTTTACATTCAGAAACAGTTTGATGGTGACCATATAAAAAGCAATCAGTACCACTGCAGATAAAAGGTTAATGCGGTGGGAAGTAAAAGCGGTCATGGCCAATTTGGAAACCTGATTAACGTAGGGCGTATTGTTTGCGGCATTTAAGATATGGGATATGACCGTTGAAAGGATAATCAAGATGAAATTGGACATAAAAAAAAGTAACCCGGCAAAAACGCTGACAATAACATAAAACGCCTGCCCAAAAAGCAAATGCCGCGGTGGAAGCTGGAATATTTTGCGGTATGATGTTTCCAGCGATTTGAAAAAAAGGCCGCTGATAATCGGCAGCATCAAAAAATTGATGGCCTTAAAGGATCCGTATGCATCCGGGTTAATGACATGGGCCTTAATCCATTTTTTCGTTACGAAGGGAATGACATGGTTTATTTCTTCTGCGAGTACCTCCGAAATATTGCCGGCCCAGGCGGCATTGGAAATAAAGAAACCTTTAAACAGATCCAAAATCAGGATACTCAAGGTGGTAAACGGAATGATCGAAAGTAAAAAAACAAAAGACACCGATAAAGACAGTGTCACACAGTCATCTTTAATAAATTTGTTTAAAGAGGTAGAAAAAAGATTATACCCCGGGATGTTTAAACTCATGACTCGTGTTTTCATTATCCTTACCAGCAGGCTTTCAGCCTGCCCCCTCCGTCTTCCTTCGAATATATTTCAGCCAGTTCTACCCTTCCATGAGTTCGGCGGTCAGGTCTTCACGCACATCATATTCAAGAGATTTTATGTTTGGGAACAGGCCGACGAGAATTTTTTTTGATTTTTCGATGCTGCTGATCGCTTGATACATCTTGCTGTTTTCGGTCTTGGTCAGATCCAGCTGTCCGCTGATTTCATCAATGTCATCCAGTACGAAATCCAGTTCGTTGATGACCCGTAATAAATCCTGAGCCTCCATAGTTAACCTCCTTTTTTTTTTAATCCCCCTTACCAGAGAATTTATCGGCAACCAAAGGAAAAACTTGAGCAGTTTTCTATTTCATAATCCTGGAATTCTACAACCTCATGTGCTCAAGGTTGGCTGTTGAAATTGCTTTCTAAAAGATTTTGTGATTTATAACAAATTGATCCGGTGCGTCCATGGGTAGAAGGAGAATGAGGTGGAAGAGCGCATAAATTTTGATGCGGCACGTATAGCCGAACAACTGGCCGGGGTGGCAGGTGTTGAGGTAAAAACCGATGAAATAATCGCACCCTATACCTCCTACAAAATCGGTGGCCCGGCAGCGGTCTGGGCTGCTCCCGCAAGCGAGGACGGCATCGCGGAGGTGCTTGCGATAGTGCGTGAGGCCGGTATCCCGCTGTTTATCCTCGGTCTCGGCTCGAATTTGCTGGTTTCAGATAAAGGCTGGCCGGGGATGATACTTTATCTGGGCACCAATATCAGCGGTTGGCGCTTTGATGGCACAACTGCCACCGTCATGGCCGGCACCTGTTTGCTGGACCTCATCCGCAATGTGGTTGATCAGGGGCTCGCAGGTATGGAACTGATGGCTGGCATTCCCGGCAGTGTCGGGGGAGCGCTGCGTATGAATGCCGGGGCTTTCGGACAGGAGATCGAGCAGACAACCGTTAAAGTGAGAGGCTGCCAGCTTGACAGTACGCCTTTTGAGGCCGGGCGCCAGGAAATTAATTTCTGCTATCGCCGGGTTCCGGAGTTGGAGCGGGTGGTGATTACCTCCGGCCAATTCCGCTTTAAAAAAACAGCTGCCGGCACGTTAAAAAAGCGCATGGATGATATCCTTGCGCTGCGCGCAAAAAAACAACCATTGAATTACCCTTCATGCGGCAGTGTTTTCAAACGCCCTCCGGGTTATTATGCGGGCGCATTGATCGAAGAAGCCGGCTTGAAGGGTGAACGCGTCGGTGGTGCCATGGTCAGTCCCAAACATGCCGGATTTATCCTTAACACCGACAATGCGAAAGCCGCCGATGTCTTCAGTCTGATTCGCAGAATCGAAGACAGGGTATGGGACCGGTTTGGCGTAAAGCTTGAAAGAGAAGTAAAGCTCATCGGTGAGTTTGATGATATCTGCCCTCCCCCGTAACAACCGGCAACTCACTCGATTTTTCATCCCGCTGGCGCTCCAGGCAGCATCTCAGGCCCTTTCCTATCCCCTGGTAGCAATGGTTGCCTCGCGCGGCCCAGGCGGACCTCTGAATCTTGCCGGGCTGGCCCAATCAACAACGATAATGATCTTTCTGAGCATGTCCTGCATCACCTATGTCACAACGGGCATGATTTATGCCACCTCCCGGGAAGGCTATCAGAAATTTCGAGACGTCGTCCTGATGACGGGTTTAGGCGTGATTGCTGTTCAGACTGCCCTGTGTATTCCATGGCTTTCGCACCTGTTGTTCGGCAATTTGATCGGGCTTCCGCCTTCCATCGAATCACCGGCTAAAATCACGCTGCTGGCCAGCATCCCGGTCCAGTTTTTATTTTTTCTGCGCACCCCGTATCTGGTCATTATGTACATTGGCAAAGCCACCGGAAAAGCCAGCCTGGCAACGATTGTCCGAATTGTAGTAACGGCCCTCCTGGCCCCGCTTTTCTGCATTATGAATCTGGTGGGGCCGGTCTGGGCAGTGGTTTGCCTGACGTTGCCCGTAGCCCTCGAGTGTCTGCTGGCAAGATTATTTGCCCATCCATTTCTAAAAAAGCTGAAATCTTCAGCGATAACTCCGCCGGGAGCCGCTGAAATTTTCTTTTTCAATCTACCGTTGTCAATCGGCGGTTATTTGCTCTCTGCTTCAGCCATCATTATTGGCGCCTTTATCGCCAGAGCGCCGGATCCTGAACGCGTGCTGCCGATCTGTTATCTGGCTCTGGGATTGGCCAATCCATTTGCATTTGCGGCAACGCGCATTCAAACCACAGTACTGGCGTTTCCGCCGGCTGCCATCAAAGATCGTTTGACGTTTCGATTTGCACTGGGAGCCGGAGTGGTTTTGGGACTGCTGCCGCTGATTTTTATTCTGCCCGGACTGATTGAATTGTATTACGTCGCGCTGCAAAAGTTGAAGCCGCCGGACATGGGACTGGTCAGGATCACCGCCCTGGCCTTGATATTTTATCCCTTCAGTGTGGCTGTCCGGGCTCAAAGTGAAGGGCTGGCTGCCTGGTTAAAAAAACCCACCACAGTGATGGCCGGACATACGATATTTCTGGCAACTATTATGGCCTCCGGCTTTATTTTGCTTTTTCTGGGTGCTCCCGGTTATATCATCTGCGCGCTGGGACTGCCCCTGGGAAGTCTGGCTTCTTCAGCCACCATGCGCCTATTGATGAGCCGGTCCAAACCAAAGCTCACACCCATCGCCCCGACAACCACCTCGGTGGGTCACGTCAGGTAAAATGCTAAACCGGCTTTTAGGGCTTTAGATCTTGTTCGAGGGCCCCCGCAAAATGCGGGATTTCACGTCTTGATTTTAAATATTAATGTGTTCAACAAGCCATGATAAAATAATTAAAAAAGCTAAACGCGTTTCAAAACGCTTAGGTTTTGGTTCAGGGCACGACGCGAGGAGTCGGAATGACGGAGCGTACCTATAGTACGCGAGTAAATTCCGACTTCGAGCAACACAGCCCTGGGCCAAAAGATGAGTGTTTTGAAACGCGTTTTAGTCGGAGTCTTCCCAAGAAATACACTCCACCGGACACGTCTCGATGGATTCTTCAATACAGTCTTCCGGGCCGCCTTCAGGCATGATGACCTCTGCTTTTTCCTCGTCTTCGTTGAATGCAAAGACTTCCGCACAAAGCTCCACGCAGCTTTCACAACCGATACATTCATCGGCATCGATAACAACTCTTCTGGCCATGGTTTTGGATCTCCTTTTGAAGAAAATGATTTTGCCGTGAGCTAAATTTGATAATACCTAAAATAATGTTTACCAACGTAAAAGCAAGGGAATTAATGACAGAATTCAGAAACTTGAATACAAAGGACCCGAATCTGCAAACATCATTGACAATCCTTGTAATTTAAGGTTCATTAATTTCTTCGAGGAAAAAGGCATTTCGCCAAAACAACCTAATCAGCCCGAGCCGACACAGGAATTAATGACCCATCCGCAATCGCATAATCAGGAATCTGCCGATTTCCAAACCGGACGAATACTGGTACTTTCAGTTAGCCATTTCATCCACGATATCTATTCCAGTTTTCTGGCACCGCTGCTTCCGCTTCTCATCGAAAAGCTTTCCATGTCTCTGACGCAGGCTGGTTTTCTTTCTTCAGTAATGCAACTCCCCGCACTCTTGAATCCTTATATCGGCATTCTGGCCGACAGGGTCAGCGTCCGCTACTTTATTATTCTCGCACCGGCCCTGACCGCTGTCCCCATGAGCCTGATCGGGATTGCCCCCAGCTATGGCATCTTGTTGATCTTATTATTTATCGCAGGTATCAGTGTTTCCATTTTTCACGTACCCTCGCCGGTAATGATATCCCGCCTGTCGGGTCTTAAAAAAGGCCGAGGAATGAGTTTCTACATGACCGGGGGTGAACTTGCCAGGGCCGTCGGGCCCCTGGCGGCGGTCGGGGCGGTATCTCTTTTAGGTCTTGAAGGCTTTTATCCCATTATGATTTTTGGTTTGGCCGCTTCGGCCTGGCTGTATTTTAACTTTCGTGAGGTGCCGATAACCGTTGATCAGAGCCGCAAATTATCGATCCTGGAAACCTGGCGCGAACTCAGTTTCATCCTGCTGCCTCTTACGGCAATACTGCTGGCTCGCGGATTTATGCATGCCTCTATCACAGCCTTTTTACCGACATTCATTAAATTGGAAACCGGTAATCTCTGGCTGGCCGGCGCTGCCCTCACTGTTTTTGAGATCACGGGTGTTGCCGGTGTGTTTACGGCAGGGTCCATCAGTGATCGTTTTGGACGACGGCGAATTCTCATGGCCTCTTTGCTGGGAGCGCCTATTAGTTTATTAATATTTGCCTGGATCGGAGGATGGGCCCGGTTTCTGACCTTGATGGTTATCGGATTTACCTTGCTGTCGACAACCCCTGTTATGCTGGCCCTGGTACAGGAGCATGCGAAAAGCAGCCCAGCCGCAGCCAATGGATTTTTCATGATGGTATCGTTCATGGCTCACTCGGTGATTGTCGTGGTAGTTGGCTTTATCGCAGATCTGATCGGCTTGCGCGCCACATATTTTATAAGTGCCATTATGGGCCTTCTGGCGATACCCTTTATCCTCATGCTTCCGAAAAAGTAGCCTTCAGCCATGCCGGGCAACACAATGACAATTGGATTCTTGCTTTCCCTTTGTACCTTTTATACTGTATCCAGTACCTATCCCGGATCCGCCGAAGGCGGAGAACAAATTGCCACAAAGGCACCCAGACACAAAGCGAAATGCGTATCTTTTTGGTTAATATTCATCTTTGGGTCTTTGTGTCTTGGTGGCGTAAATGTTTTGCCACAAAATGCAAAAAAATAACAATTAAGATACTAAACGCCGTGAAACTTTTCAACATCCTGGCCATCTTGATTACCCTGTCCGCAGGCTTCAGCTATATCAACCATCGTTTTATCCGGTTGCCCACCACTATCGGCCTGATGACTATCGCTCTTCTGGTATCGCTGGGGCTGATCGCCTTGGAGCCTCTGGGGTTTGGCTTGAAAGAAGATGCCCACCTTTTACTCAACAGCATTGATTTCGATGAAACCTTACTGCACGGCATGCTCAGCTTTTTACTGTTTGCCGGGGCCCTGCATGTCAACCTGGCGGATCTGGCCAGACAAAAATATATTATCGGCTCTCTGGCAACTCTGGGTGTCATCGGGTCCACCTTTATTATGGGGCTTACCAGCTGGTGGGTGCTGGGCTGGCTGGGGATCCAATTGCCTTTCATCTACTGCCTTTTGTTCGGTGCCCTGATCTCACCCACGGATCCGATTGCGGTAATGGGCATTCTAAAAAAAGCCGGTGTGCCCGAGAGTCTCGAAACCAAAATTACCGGCGAATCGCTGTTCAACGACGGTGTCGCTGTGGTGGTTTTTCTGGTCATACTGGAAATAGCCACCGGAACCCAGGAGGTGACAGCCGTTTCAGTGGCGGGTCTGTTCCTAAAAGAAGCGGTGGGCGGATTGGTTTTCGGTTTGCTTATCGGGGCGGTTGCTTATTGGATGCTTAAAAGCGTGGAAAATTATCAGGTAGAGATCCTGATTACCCTGGCGCTGGTAACCGGCGGTTTTGCACTTGCAGATGTGCTGCATCTTTCCGGCCCGATTGCCATTGTGGTGGCCGGTCTGCTGATCGGCAATCACGGACGCATGCTGGCCATGTCCCACGAGGTTCGCGATCATCTCGACAAATTTTGGGAGCTGGTTGATGAAGTTTTAAATGCCGTGCTCTTTGTACTGATCGGCCTGGAAGTTTTGATTCTGACCTTTAACCGGGCCTATATTTTAGCGGGAATCATTCTCATTCCGCTCTTGCTGGCCGCTCGTTTTGTCTGTGTTGGAATTCCGGTTGTGATTTTGAAGCGCTTCCGCACCTTCAGCCCCCATGTGATCAAAATCCTGACCTGGGGAGGCCTGCGGGGCGGCATATCGGTTGCCCTGGCATTGTCCCTGCCGGCCGGTGAAAATCGCGAAGCCATTCTGGCGGTCACCTATGCCATTGTTGTATTTTCCATCATCGTCCAGGGCCTGACTATCGGCAAACTGGTGAAATCAAAAGAATCTTAGGACAGGATCTTCAGGATTTTTTTGGAGGAAGCGCTCTTTTTTCCAGGGATCCGCCGTAATGCTCCATCCCCTGCGTTCATCGTGACCCCGCTCATCGACTTTTGAAAATCAAATTCTTTGTACAAATTCATACAAAAAGATCGCTTTGCTAAATAGGCCGAAATCTTCATATGGCAAAATATTCATCATATTGTATGAATTCGTAAAATGCTTCCTTGCGCTTACCCTTTTAGTGGTTGTCAAAAAAACGTTCCGGTATAAAAAACACGGTGAACATCGCGCCCAAACAAGTTGCGTTATGCGTTTCGATCTGTTAGCCTGCGCACTTAATTTATTGGAGATATTATCCCGGGTTGTTTTGCAACTGATCATAAAGCCATCATTGCATGACAATTTGACAAACACAGGCAGTTTAAGGAGACCCAATAATGGCAGAAGAACAAAACCCACAGACGGAATTAAAGATCGATAGAAACAACCTTTATAAAGAAGAAACTTTCACGGACCTCAAAGTGGGAATGATCAAACAGATGACACCGGTTAAGTCCGATGGATCGGTGGACAAAACCCGAAAATCGGTTTTCGTGGCGCAAACCTCTCTGATGACTCCCAGCGGACCTTTGCCGCTTCAGGCAGTCGTACAGGCCAAGGAACTGCAACAGGCGATTAAAAAATTTCCGGAGGCCATGAAGGCCGCAATGGACCGACTGGCGGAGGAAGCCAAAAAATATCAGGAGCAGGAACAAAGCCGTGTTGAAAAGCCGGAATCTCGCATTATTGTACCCGGCAGATAAATCAAGGGATTTTGGACTATTCATATGAAAGGCATCCCGCTGTAAGATGCCTTCTTCTTTTTTCAATCGGCTGCTTCTATGACTAGGACAAAAATTACCGCCCGGCTTAACTTACTTGACTGAAATATTTCGCCTTTTCTTACTAGATGTTTTCTATTAAATTCATAAG
>Ga0255054_10001065_pt1 | contig 16162 bp, 13 predicted proteins | sample JV7_2_23_MG_FD_188634 | JGI IMG/M metagenome (GOLD analysis project Ga0255054, IMG submission 188634) | Seawater microbial communities from Jervis Inlet, British Columbia, Canada - JV7_2_23 | ecosystem: Environmental > Aquatic > Marine > Inlet | place: Canada: British Columbia | collected...
GCCGGATCACGGCCGCCGAAGCCCTGCAGTGCCCCACCCTGCTCATGGCCGGCTTCGGTGCCCACCGGATAGAAGGGATAGGGGACAAGCACGTGCCGTGGATCCACAACGTCCGCAACACCGATCTGATAACCGCGATCGATGACGAAGCTACGATGCGCCTCCTCCGCCTCTTCAACGAGCCCGCGGGTCGACTGGTGCTCGACGAGTACGGAGTCCCGAACGACGTGATCCGGAGCCTGCCGCTCCTCGGCATCTCGAGCATCTGCAACGCGCTCGCCGCCATCAAAACGGCGCGCTACTTCGAGCTCGACGAGCACGACATCATCTTCACCTCTTTCACCGACTCCGTGGATCTCTACCGAACCCGTCTGGAGGCGCTGGGCGAGGAGCGTGGGGAGTACTCGGAGCGCCAGGCCGCGGTCGATCTCGAACGTTACCTGCTCGGCGCGACCACCGATCACCTTCGGGAGCTGCGCTTTCCCGACCGGAAGGCGATCCACAATCTCAAGTACTTCACCTGGGTCGAGCAGCAGGGCAAGACGGTCGAGGAGCTGAACGCCCTGTGGGATCCGGCCTTCTGGACGGAGACGGCCGATCAGCTCCCCGAGTGGGACGCGGCGATCGAGGCTTTCAACGATAAAACGGGCGTGACGTATGGGGGATAGCGAGGGACGAGCGGCGCTGGCGGAGGCAGGACGTTTCGAGGCGGAGATCGTCCGCTTCCTCCGCGACATGATCGCCATCCCCGCCGAAAGCAGGCGTGAGGGCGAGCGCTGTGAGCGGGCGAGGCAGGAGTACGAGAAGCTCGGCTTCGACGAGGTCGGCTTCGACCGGCTCGGCAACGTGGTCGCGCGGATCGGAAACGGCCCGTTCACGATCCTCATGGACGGTCACATCGACTGCGTCGGCGTCGGTGATCGTGACGCCTGGGAGCACGATCCCTTCGACGGCAAGCTGGAAGACGGGAAGGTCTGGGGTCGGGGAGCGGTCGATGAGCTGCCGGCAATCGCGTGCATGGCGTACGGGGCCGAGATCGCCCGAAGGCGCGGCCTGCCGGAGAACGTCACGCTCTATCTCACCGCCTCGGTGATGGAGGAAGACTGCGACGGCTACTGCCTTCTTCACCTGATCGAGCAGGAGGGGATCCGGCCGGACGTCGTCGTCATCGGAGAGCCCACCGATCTCGGCGTCTATCGAGGCCAGCGCGGACGCGTGGAGGCCACGATCTCGGCCAAGGGACGATCCTCCCACGCCGCACATCCCGAAGAAGGGGTGAACGCGCTGTACAAGCTGGCGCCAATCATCTCCGACGTCGAAGCGCTAAACGACCACCTCCCTTGCGACGATTTCCTCGGCAAGGGCACGGTCGTGGTCTCGAACATCGAGTGCACCACCGTGTCGCTGAACGCGGTGCCGGACAGCGCGCGAATCAACATCGACCGTCGTCTCACCGCCGGTGAATCGCCCGACGCGGCCCTCGACGAGCTACGCGCCCTTCCCCATCTGGGCGATGCGGAGGTCGAGCTTCTCCACTACGACGAGGTGAGCTGGCGTGGAGAGCGTGCCCGGCAGGAGAAGTTCTTTCCGAGCTGGGTGCTTCCCGAGGAACACCCGCTCGTGCGCGGAATGGCTGGAGCCGTGGAAGCCGTGCTGGGCTCGCCCCCGGCCATCTCCCGCTGGTCCTTCTCGACGAACGGCGTCGCGACGATGGGCCGGCACGGCATCCCGACAGTCGGCTTCGCGCCCGGCCTGGAGGAGCTCTCCCACACGACCGGCGAATGGGTGGCGGTCGAGGACCTGGTGCGGGCAACCGCCGTGTACAGCCTGATCCCGGCCTTCCTGGCCTCGCTCGAAGAGGAGCTCGCCCCGTGAGAGAATCGATCGTCATCCCGCCCAATCTGAAGGGGCGTGACTTCATCTCGACGCAGGAGTGGACGCTCGAGGAGCTCGAGACGCTCTTCATTCTCGCCGAGCAGCTCAAGAAGGCCAGGAAGGCAGGCGAACGGACGCCCCTTCTCCCCGACAAGACGCTGTACATGATCTTCTTCGACGCCTCGACTCGAACGCGAAACTCCTTCGAGACCGGGATCACCCAGCTGGGTGGACACGGCATCTATCTGTCACCGGACCGGATGCAGATCAGCCACGGAGAGAACGCCAAGGACACGGCCAACGTCCTCTCGAGGTACGGAGACGGAATCGCGATCCGGCACTGCACGTACGGCGAGGGAAACGCGTACATCCGGGAAGTGGCGGAGAACGCCGGAATCCCGGTCATCAGCATGCAGGACGAGCTCTACCATCCCTGCCAGATCCTGGCCGACTACATGACGATCCGGGAACGGGTCGCGGACACGCGAGGCCTGAAGATCGGCGTGGCGTGGACGAGCGCTCCCAACTACGTGCGGCCGATCTCCGTGGCGCAAAGCCTCGTTCTGATGATGCCGCGCTTCGGTCTCGACGTGACGCTGGCGTACCCGCCCGAGTTTCGGCTCATGCCGGAGATCGAGGAACAGGCAAGAGCGAACGCGGAGGCCGCCGGAACCGACTTCAGGATCACGCACACCTTCGAGGATGCGTTCGAGGATGCGGACGTCGTGGTTCCGAAGTCCTGGGGGCCCCTCGTCCACACCGAGGATACGGCGGAGGGACTTCGGCTGATCGAGGAGTATCCCGACTGGCGGTGCGACGCCGAGCACATCGCCCTCGGGAAGGAGCACCTGATCTACATGCATCCGCTGCCGGCGGACCGCGGCCGAGAGGTCACGGACGAGGTGATCGACGGGCCCCACTCGGCCGTATACGACGAGGCCGAGAACCGGCTTCACGTGCAGAAGGCCCTCATGGCGCTCGTGATGTGAACGACTCGCTTCCCTCCCGCGGCGGCCGGCGATGAGCGGATTCCGGCGATGAGCGGATTCCGGCTCCGCTGCTGCGAGTGCGGCCGGGAGTACGCTGAGGACCCTGCGCTCCTGGTCTGCGAGGCGTGCGCCACCCTGCAGAGGCCGGGTGGGCCGACGCGCGGGGTGCTCGAGGTCGAGCTGGACGCGTTGCCGCCGGAGTGGCCGAAGGCCCGGCCCTCCGACACGGACTTCCTCGCCGCTTTCCTCCCGTTCTCGGATCCCTCCGCGGTGCCGCCCCTGGACGTCGGCGGCACGCCGCTGCTGCCCGCTCCCGGCCTGCGGGAGGCTCTGGACCTTCCCCGCCTCTGGATCAAGGACGATACGCGGAATCCGAGCGGGTCCACGAAGGATCGTGCCTCCCTCCTGGTCGTCACGAAGGCCAGGGAATACGGCTTCGATACGGTCGCGACGGCCTCCACCGGCAACGCCGCCGCCGCGCTGGCCGCCGTCGGAGCCGCCTCCGGCGTCCGAGCGGTCGTCTTCGTTCCAGCGGCAGCGCCGGAGGCGAAGCTGGTGCAACTGCTCTGCTACGGGGCGGACGTGGTGCGAGTGCAGGGTAGCTACGACGATGCCTTCGACCTGTGCGTGGCGGCCTGCGACACCTTCGGCTGGTACAACCGCAACACGGCCCTCAACCCGTTCACGATCGAGGGCAAGAAGACCGTCGCGCTCGAGATCGCCGCCGCCATGTCGCCAGAGCCTCCGGATGTGGTCTTCGTGCCGACCGGAGACGGGGCGATCCTGGCCGGCGTGGCGAAGGGGTTCGAGGATCTCGTACAGGCCGGGCTTCTCGCACGGAGGCCGCGACTCGTCGCCGTGCAGCCCGAGGGATCCGCCGGCATCGTTGAGGCCTTCAGGGAAGGCTCCGAGACGGTGGCGCCGGTGCCGGATGCAGCCAGCGTCGCGGACAGTCTGACGGTGCAGACTCCGCGCAACGCGATCCTGTGCCTGAAGCGGCTAAGGGAGTCGGACGGCGGCGCCGTGGCCGTCCCCGATGAGGCGATCCTGGAGGCGATCCCCTTCCTGGCTCGTCACACCGGCGTGTTCGCTGAGCCGGCCGGCGCGGCTGCTCTCGCGGGTCTATGCGCAGCGCTTGAGCAAGATCTGGTGCTGGCGGACGAGCGAATTGTGCTCCTCATCACAGGCACTGGTCTGAAGGACGTTTCCTCCGCCGCTCAGACCGTGCAGCGCCCGGCGCCGCTACCGCCGACGCTGGATGCCGTGCGCAAGAGGCTTGGCCTGTAGTCACTACGAGGCAGGTCCTTTCTCAAGCCCTTTGACCCCCGGAGACCGCTCCCGCCTCGAGCCGCCTCCGCCGCCTCGGCGCCTCGTCCCCTGCCATTAGCTGCATCCGTGCCACACTCGCTCCACGGGGCATCCCCGGTTGTTGATCCGCACGCCCTGCCATGGCGTTCCGGAGAGTGATTTAACGCCGGGCATCTCCAGCATGCAGTAACGTACCGTCAATAATCGCAATGTGTTAATAAAACTCGCTGGAAGGCATTTCCGAGCCCGGTTCACGCGCTGTGGGATCGCCGCGACACCAGGCAGGGAGCTGAGTACGCTTCTTGCTTTTTCCACGAGACATGAGAGAGCAGCGTCGTATAAGTACAGAAGTAAGAGGTAAGCGAAGTGAAGTATTTAGGCAGGATCATGAGTCGAGGAGCGGTGCTTACGGTGGCAGCCGCCGTCATCCTCGCCGGCCCCATCCACGCTCAAGAAGCGGCGGAGGGCCTGGAAGCGTCCCCTTCCCAGACGGATGGCGATGACGCCGATACGAGCTCAGCCACCGAGAACGAGCGAAGTGGTGCCTGGGAACTCGGAGCGTTCGTCGGGCTGCTGAACGACGAGCCGGAATACAATCCGGATGACGTCACGGACCAGTATCGACGGGATGCGCTGATCGGAGCGCGGGCGGGCTATACCTTCCCCTTCGGCCTGATGCTTGGGACGCAGGGCTCGAACTCACTGGCCCGCATGAGGATGCCGGATGGCAATGGCAGCGTGCCTGGTCGCAACGTCAACGTCTTCCTCCTCGAGGCCGTCTTCGGGTACAATTTCTTTCTCTCGCAGAGATTCGACGCTTTCCTGAGCGTTGGACCGGGCATCGCCATTTGCAGTCCGGACGGACTGGATGCGGAAACCGATTTCGCCCTCAACTATGGCGTCGGCGGCCGATACTTCTTCAACAACCGGATTGGCGTTCGCGGCGACATCCGCATGCACCAGATCATGAACGCGATGGGAGATACCCGGAGCGAAATCCTTGCAGATCCCGGCCAGCAGGATCTATGGGCGCTCGAGCTCAGCATCGGCGTCTCGGTCCTCTTGGGCAAGAACCCGAGGTGAGTTCGGACCCTCAGAGGGCTAAGCCGCTCCGAGGTATCCTCTGAGAACTGGAAGCCCGATCTGTTTGACGCGGCGGCCTCACCCTTCGGCCGCGTGGCCGGAGAACTACCCGGTCTCGAAGAGTCCGGCCGCCTTCTTGGCAGAGACCAGGATGCCCTTGATCATCGCCGAGCTGAAGCCCTGGTGCTCCATCTCGTTGAGGCCGGCGATCGTGCAGCCGCGGGGCGTGGTCACGCGATCGATCTCCGCCTCAGGGTGGCTCTCGGCGTTCAAGAGGAGCGAGGCGGCGCCCTTGGCGGTCTGCGCGGCCAGCAGCATCGCCTCTTCCGGGTGAAAACCTATCTCGATCCCACCCTGCGAGGCCGCTCGAATCGAGCGGAGAAAGAAGGCGATGCCGCAGGCACAGGTCGCGGTGGCGCTCGTCATCAGCTCCTCGTCGATCACCAGCGTCTTCCCCACCGCGTCGAAGAGCGAGGCCGCCTGGTTCAGCGCCTCGGAACCGGCCTCGCCGGCCAGACAGGTCATCGACTCGCAGATGCCGATCGCGGTGTTGGGCATCGCCCTGGCTACCGGGATGGACCCGCCGAGGTGCCCCCGGATGTCCGCGATCCTCACATCGGAGACCACCGAGATCACCACGTGGCGGTCGGGATCGAGGACATCACGGATCTCCTCCAGGAGCGCTAGGAGCTGCTGCGGCTGAACGGCCACGAGAATGGTCTCGGCTCGGCGGACGGCCTCGACGTTGTCGGTGGTGACGGAGAAGCCCTGCTCGGCGAGGGGCTCGAGCGCCTCTGCGTGCCGCCTCGTGATGGTGATCTGCCCCGGATCGCACTTCCAGGACGCCACCCAGCCTCTGGCCAGCGCCTGACCGATGTTGCCGCCGCCCAGGATCGCCACGTTGCTCGCGTTCGAATCTGGCATCGTCGTCTCTCGGATCATCCTTCCTCTCTGCCTCCCCGCTCAGTTCGCTCCATAGATCCCTGTACAGAGACCGTCGGCCTTCGGGCGGCCGAGATGGTACCACATGCGGTACCAGAGTGGTTCCACATATGGTACCGTGAGCGATGATCGAAGAGCGACGGTCCGCGGTTTCCGCCCATGCAAGCTGACGTTCGCGGCATGCTCCGCACGACCTTCCGGCACATCAAGGCGCACTGGACCTGGTGGCTGTACTCGATCGGCGAGCTCGGGTGATCGGGAGCCCTGCTCAGATCACGCCCAGGCTGCGCAGGCCTGCGGCCGCGAGGAAGAGCACCCAAGCGACCACCGTCCCGCCGACGTGAACCGTGGTCTTCCGAGAGCTCGCGAGAAGCAGTGCCAGCAGCAGAGTCATGAGATTGATGACTCCCGCCGATGTGAAGCCGGTCCCGAGAAGAACGTCGACCCCGATGATCCACGCCTGCAGGAGTGCCAACATCAAGAAGAACTGGCGACTAACCTCGAAGTAGTACGCCCGCAGGTTCAACGCGTCGTCAGGCGGCGTCTCCGGCAGCAGGATGTAGGTCGCGAAGTAGATGAGGATCGCGCCGGCCATGATGTAGAGGAAGCTGGCGAAGCCCCACTCCTCGGTGGTGAGCAAATCGAGGGTGTGCCAGAAGAGGTTGAAGTAGATGAGCAGCAGGAGAAGCATCCAGTTCACGTGCAGCGCGTCGATGTGGCGCGCTACCCGTCGATCCACCATCGCGGCCGCCGCGACCAGGATGTGGCCGATCCCCATGCTCAGGATGATCACGAACATGACGGCGACCAGCAGACTGCTCGACACATCCATCGCTGCCTCCTCTCGTCTCCTGGTATCTCCGGCCGGAAGACCTTCGAGCCTTCCAGCTACGGGCCGTCGAACCAGCGGTATTGATACGCCCCGAGAATCGAGCTGAAATCGGCGCCCTTCCCCGCCCTCAAGCCGCTTACGAACCCGAACTTTATCGAGTCGTGGCTCGAGATGGGAATGGCCACCGTTACGCCGAGCCGCCAGTTGCTGATCAGGGTGTCCTTCTCCTCATCGTTGACGGAGGAGCGGCCGCCGCGGCCGTAACCCACGTCCACGGCACCCCAAAAGCCGGCGCGAAACACGTAGGTCACGTGTCCCTGCAGCGCGGCGATCGGCTTCTGCGACAACCTGTCGCCACCGAAGAAGTTCGTGTTCTCCGTGAAGAACCAGCCGGCGGCTGCGGCTTCCAGCACCCAGCGCGAGAGCGTCTGGGACACACCCAGCTGGGGACGGAAGACCCATCGGTTCGAGCCCAGGTTCAGCAGCTTCGTCGGATCGTACTGGCCCAAGGGCACCCAAATCTGGAGGCCGCCTCCGACGATCGTTCCCGCCTTATACGAGGCGAATTCCTTCGGGCTCAGCGCCGGCGCACCGCTGAACAGGACGGAGAAGCGAACTCTCGGGTCCCCAAAGCCAGTGGCCGATCGGGTCGAGTCCCGCCCTTCGAGCTTTCCCTTCCAGTCTCCCCCGGCGACGGGGACTACCGCATCAATCTTGGCCGAAGCACCGAACACGTTGAGCGTGCGTACGTAACCGGCGGTGATGATCACCAGACGAGCATCGAGATCCTCGATCGGCACGGCCGGGTCGAGGAGGATGTTTCCGAAGGAGTAGCCGAAAGCGCCGAGGAGGATGTTCATGCCGGTCGGCGCCGGAGAGAACAGCCTCGGCTCCAGCTCCTGGGCACTGGCGGTGGCCGTTGTGGTTCCAATAGCGATCGCCGCCAGGCCGACCGCCATTCGCAGGCTTCGCGACGATCCGGTTTTCACTCGAGAACGATGGCTACGACCGGCCCGCCACGCGAGACCGCCGCCCTACGGACGCGGCCGGTCGAGACTCCAGGCGGTTGGAATCGATCACTGCTGCCTCACGCGGGTCGGCGTATCGGCCGCTTTCTAATCTCCCGTTAGCCGGACGATCACCTTGTCCAGCTCGCCCGTGTACGGGAAGTGGTTCGTCACGCTGTACTTGTCGCTCACCGGCGTGCCGGCATCGATCCCGACGTCGAAGGTCTCCGAGAGCGAGAAGGTGGAGATGTGCATCTCGGGCATATGCGTCTCATCGACTTTCTCGCCGTTGATGTAGAGCTCTCCGGTGCCGCCGGGGATCCCCTCCGTCGTGCCGCCATCCTCGATGAAGTTGAACCGGATGTTCACCTCGCCCCGGGGCAGCGGCGGCGACTCCAGCGAGTAGTACAGACCGTTGTAGTAGTTGTAATCGTAGTAGGCGCGGTTGTTCTTGATGAACATCGTGTAGCCGCCCGTAAAGCCACCCACGGCCACGATCACGCCTTCCTCGTCGCCGGTGAGGTTCAGCGTCGTCTCTATCTCATGCGACAGGCCCTTGACCGGGGCAGACGCCTTCTCGGCGATCCGGCGCGCGCCCGGGTTGTAGTAGACGAACTCGGTCCGGTCGCCAAACAGCCGGCTCTGCTGCTTGGCGATGCGCTGAATCATGTCATCGTAAAGGGGATAGACGTTGTTCTCCCAAGCGAGCTCCTCCCAGCGTGCCTTGAGAGCTTCCAGCACCTCAGGATTCTGATCTGCCAAGTTGACGGCCTCCGAGAAGTCCTCGTTCAGGTTGTACAGCTCCCAGACGTCATCCTCGAACGGCGCCACGCGATTGAGATCCCACGGCATCCGGCCGGCGTGGATGGTGACAGCCTTCCAACCGTCCTGGTAGATCGCGCGGTTGCCGAAAAGCTCGTAGTACTGCTCGGGGTGTGTCGTCGGCGCGTCCGCGTCGTTGAAGGAATAGGCCATACTCACCCCATCCATCTCCATCTGCTCCTCGCCGTCCAGCACCTCGAGGAAAGGCGTCCCCGTCACGTCGAGGATGGTGGGTGCGATGTCGATGATGTGGTGGTACTGGTTCCGGACCTCACCCTTCGCCTGGATCCCGGCCGGCCAGTGGACGACCATCGCGTCCTGAATCCCGCCGCGGTGCACGATCTGCTTGAAGTACTGGAAGGGCGTGTTCCCCGCGAGCGCCCACCCGGCGTGGAAGTGCGGGTAGGTGTCGGGGCCGCCCCAGCCGTCGTAGTGCTCCATGTTGGCGTCGAACGGCGTCTGCAGTCCGTTCAGCACATACGTCTCGTTGAAGCTCCCCGTCAGTCCGCCCTCACCCGAGGAGCCGTTGTCCGCGGTGACGAAGATGAGCGTGTTGTCCAGCTGTCCCGTCCGCTCCAGCGTCCCGAGGATGCGACCGATCTGCTCATCCACGTGGGTGAGCATGGCGGCGAAGACCTCCATCTGGCGGGCGTACAGGCGCTGCTCCTCAGGCTCCAGGCTGTCCCAGGCCGGGATCTCCTCCGTTCGCTCGGTGAGAAGGGTGCCCTCGGGGATGACGCCCATCTCCAGCTGCCGCTGGTGGATCATCTCGCGGGCCCGGTCCCAGCCCATGTCGAACTGTCCTTTGTAGCGCTCGATGTACTCGGCCGGCGCCTGGTGCGGCGAGTGCATGGCGACCGGCGCCCAGAACATCATGAACGGCCGGTCCGGCGACGCGGAGACGTGCGACGTGATGTTGCGGATCGCATCGTCCGCCATCGCCTCGCTCCAGTGATATCCCGGCTTCCCCATCCAGTCCTCGATCGGATAGTGGTCCCGCCACACCAGCGACCGGTAGTTGTCCGCGTCGGCGGCCATGAAGCCGTAGTAGTGGTCGAAGCCCTCGCCGCTCGGCCAGCGGTCGAACGGCCCGCTCTCGGACACCTCGTACAAAGGCGTGTGATCCCACTTGCCGATCGCGTAGTTGACGAACCCGGCCTTCTGCAGGTGCTTGGCCACCGACTTGCCGGACTCCGGTGGATAGGCGTTGTATCCCGGGAATCCCATTGCGGTGAGCGAGTGGGAACCGAGGCCGATTCGGTGGTGGTTCCGCCCCGCCATGATCGCGGCCCGGGAAGGCGAGCAGAGAGCCGTCGTGTGGAAGTTATTGTACCGGAGACCGTTCTCGGCCAGGCGATCGATGTTGGGTGTGTCGATCAGGCCGCCGAAGCTGCCCAGGTGCCCGAATCCGGTGTCGTCGAGAAGGAAGATGATGACGTTGGGCGTGCCCGCCGGAGGCTTGGGCGGCGTCGGCCACCACTCCTCCGACTCCGCGTACGATTCCGCGATCACCCCCTCGAACTCCTGGCCGTACTTGGCGAAGGACTCGGATTCCTGGACATCGGCCGAGTCTGGCGCGCACCCAGCGAGAGCAAGCGCAATCATCCCGAAGCCGAGCATCGAAATCTGCCTTACCGTCATTCTTTCTTCTCCCGACCCTCGTAGGGCCTTTGTCGCTGACACAATCAGGCTCACTTTGGGAACAGCAGCTGAATCGTGAACTTGAGCGCCCAGTCGGGCGCTGCATCGGGCCGCTCGACATTGTAGAAGGCCAGGATTCGGCTGTTGATCGGTTGACCGCCGATTCGGAACATCTTTCCGAACCCTGCGCCGACCGGGACGGTCCACACCCCTGTCTCGGACTTCCAGTTGGCCGTGATGGTCGGATCGGACACCAGGTACCAGCCGTTCGGCAGGTTGTAGTTGACGAACGGTTGCACGAGGAACTGGCTGACATCGGACCGGTCCGGATCCCCTGCGTACGACCAGATCTGCCGGAGAAGCACGCCCACGGACCACGGCTTGGGCTGCGAGAGCACGACCCCCGTCGGTCCCATCGTCCACTTGCCCGACCCCAGCTGAGCGTCCGTTGCGGTCCGCAGTCCGAACGAGGGCCCGAGCCCCCAGATGATCTTTCCCGGATTCGCGGGGGAGAGGAAGAGTGAATAGTTGATGTCGCCGAAGCCCGTGGCCCCATCCCCAGGCGCACCCTCGGGTATTCCCGGCAATCCTTCGATAAACCCCTCCAGCGAGACGATCGGGATGATGACGCGACTGATCAGGTTCACGCCGCCGACTTGGATCGGGATCACCGGCTGGATGTTCAGGATGTAGGCGCCGCCGTTGGGCGCGCCGAAGTCGAAGTTGTTCTCCAGCGGAACGCTGTACATGCTCCCGACGGGGTTCTGGGTCTTGGCGCGGAGATCGTCAGATTCCTGCGCAAAGACAGGGGCAGCCAGAAGGAGCCCCGATAAGACGAAGATCGCCGAGCTGCGAACCGCCGTCCACGCCGCCGGCCGGCCGAGTGACGCCAAAGACGTTCTCGCGACGACTACGGCGCGTACCAGATCGGCGACGTGTACGCCCGATCCTGCGTGGTCATCGGCACCTCGTCGCCGGCTTCCACGCCGTAGTACTTCGCGTCGTAGGCCGTCCACCTGGGCGTCGGAATCTGCAGCACCCGCGCGTAGTAGAACGCGGAGAGGCTCGGATCGAAGTCCGGGTCCTCCCACACGGCGATCAGCTCGGTATCCCCGATCGTGTTCGTCCAGGTCGCGTTCGCCACGTCCACGGTGTTGCCGACCGCGGGCGCCTCTCCATCGGACCCGACCTGCCGTCCGTCGGAGAGAGCGACGTCATAGACCTTCTCCCGCCGCTCGCCGCTCGAGGCCAGCCATCCCTTCACGATCTGGATGCGGTCCAGGTTGGCTCCGATCGGGTCCTTGAGAGCCGCCACGAGGAAGGTCGGGACCTCTCCGGCCCGGGCCGCGTGCAGCGTCCCGCCCATCGGCACGCCCTTCTCGTAGCCGGCGATCGCCGGGCTGCGCGTCTCCGCATCGCCCGCCTCGAACTCCCAGCCGCCGAAGAAGCGCACGAGCATCCGTGGGCCGGTCGTCGCGAAGACTTCCTTGCGCACCATCGCGTCGAAGATCGCCTCGCGCGTGTTCTCCTTCGCCCACACGCCGGCGTAGCCGGACGCCACCATGCTCCAGCCCTCGTAGACCATGTCGCCGAACTGGCCCATCGGATGATCGATCCGGCCGGCGTTCGGCTCCGTTCCGGAGTGCTTGCCGAAGAAGTTGTCTTCGTCCGCCGTGGCGAGGGCCGTATGGGTGTCGGTCGAGCCGATCATCCCGAACTTGTAGGGATTGATGCCGAGCTCCTGCTCGAGCTGGAGGCCGAGCTGCAGGGCCGAGCGGCCGTACTCGTACGGGAGCATCTCGGGCTCTTTCAGCACGGTCAGCGTCAGATTCGCCTTGTCCCAGGTCTCGTAGTCCGCGAACTCGTCGTCGGGCGAGAGCAACGGGTGCGTCTCCCCATCCCCCTTGATCTGGGTCACCTCGTAGAGCGGCTCCCACCTAATGCGCAGGGCGGCGTATTCCCGGTCCAGATCCTTACCCGTGAACGAGTCGACGAGCGGAAACATGATCCCGTTGCTCAGGTTCCCGTTGTGCGGGATCGCGAGTATCTGCCCGCCGGTCTTCTGCTCATAGGCGCCGAGCCAGCGCCAGAGATCGCGAGGGTTGTCGCTTCCCAGGGGCCGAAGCGTCGTGTAGGGCTCCACCCGACCCGCCCGATCTGCATCGTCCCGAAAGATCACGACTCGGTGCAGGTTGTTGCCGTTCGTATTGGAGGTCCACTCGTAGCCGATGAAGGCGGTGAAAGTGCCGGGGTCGTTGGCCTCTTCAGCCGCGTCGAGGGCGACCTGCCAGGCCGCCTTGAAGGCGGGTTCACCGGGCTGGGCCTGAAGCGCCGGCGGAAAGGTCCCGTCCGAAAAGCTCTGAATGGCCTCCAGGGCAACCTCGACCGCCTCCTGGCCTCCCGCCTGGATCATGTTGTACCAGCGCCGGCCGGTCTCATCGGCGAGGAGCGCTGGATCACCCTCCAGTAGCCGCGGAAAGAACCCCATGTGGTCCGAGTGATCGGCTACAACGAGAAAATCGAGCGGTCGAGAGAGCTTGACCCGCTGACCGGTCGATGAGACGACCTCTTCCCCTTTGGCGAATCGGTAGGCGTCGCTCGGATCGAGACGCGCGCCGAAGGACCCCGCGTCGAACGAGTACGCCGTGTGGACATGGGTATCGCCCCAGAATACCTGGGCCGGGAACTCCCTGCCGGCGTACGGCGAATAGGGTCTGTCCGCGTAAGCGCTCTCGAGCCCTTCCCGCGAAGGTGGAGGCGCTTGAGCATGCGCGGGACGACCGCATATCACCGTCAGGATGGCGGCTGCGGCGACCGTGAGGCGGAGGTGACTTGAGGTGACCATCTTTCTTCCTCGCTGAGCGTAGAAACACGTCTCGATTGAGAAACATCAACGACTCCAGTGCCAAACGAATGGCCCGGCAAGCGGGATCGCTGGAACCTGACTTCGATTCGCTTACGCGCCCTCTATCGTTCCGCCTCCCATCGACCATCCCGCCGCCAGGCCGAAGCTCGTGACGGCGAACATACGCCAGCGTATTGTGAGCCGCCAGACAGACTATAGCCGGCAAGGGCGATCATCGGTCCGTCGCCCGTACCGCGGGCTGTGACCTGCCAGTCGGGGGTTCGCTAGGCGTCAAGCGATCTCAGAACAGCGCGAAGACTCCGTAAAGGAGAAGCCCGCTGTAGCGGTAGGTGATCCTAAGCTGTGGATCTTCGCTCTCCTCCACCTGCAGCTTCGTGTAGGCGTAGCCGGCTCCGACGCCGAAGCCGCGGGTGAAGAAGTACTCGACCCCCGCGTTCGCGTCGCCTACCGACGCCGTGATCGTGGATATGCTCACGTAGAGGCCACCCACCCTTCCGCGGACGATCATCCGTGACAGGGGCGCCCAGCTGACGTCAAGTCCCAGCGAGCCCACGGGAAAGGTGGCCGACGTCTTCTCCTCCACCAGATCGATGGGATCGTCGCCGACCGAGCCCACCGCCGCGATCCCGGTCTTGGTGAACATGGCGCTGAGCCCGAGACCGATTCCTACCTCGATTTTCTCGCGTGCCAGGAAGGAAAAGCTGTAGCCGAGCGCCACGAACTGTGTCCTGAAGTCCGCGTTGACCTCCGCGTCGACCGGAAAGATCTCACCGCCGAACACGATGGCGGTGTCGAGGACCGCGTTGCTGCTACGGCTGAGGTTGAAGTAGCCGTAGTGGATCCGATGCCTTCGGCCAAGCCGGACGTATCCGCCCGCGCGGAAGTCGAACTTCTTCGTGTCGAATCCCAGATCGTCCTCGAGGTCGATCTCGGTACCATCTCCGGGGAGCGTTTCGGAGTTCAGCCTGAGGTTGGTGTTAAAGAAACTCCCGAAGACTCCGACTTCAACCCGGAAGCGCTGATAGAGCTGATTTGGCTCTTCCTCGGACTGGCTGTCAGTTTCTTGAGCCAGCGCCGTGCTAGCGCCGGCGACCGCCGACAGAACGATGAGGCCGGCCATAACAGTACAGCGTCGACGCTTCATCCTATTTCCTCATTGGGGGAAGGGACCGCCACGCAATCTCCTCCACGCGATGGGACGGCACAAGAGCGCAGGAGTGGACAGCGACCCCTCCTCGGCCTTCATTTCGCCCTGCGGCGTGATCGCTCCACCGCCGCGTTGACGACCGTTGGTTGACGACAAGAATGACGACGAATGGCGGCAAACGAGAGGCGCCCATGAAGGACGAATCGACTGCCCTCAAGATCTCGGCCGGAGCCAACCTGTTCTTCGGCCTTCTCGGCATCGGCTTCGCTCTGCTCACCCAATCCGGAGCCATCCTCCTCGACGGCTTCTTCTCGTTCATCGGCTTCGGGATCGGCCTGCTCACCCTCAAGGTCTCCGATATGGTGGAAAGGCCCGACGATGAGTGGTTCCATTTCGGCTATGCGTACTTCGAGCCCTTCCTGAACGCCGTGCGCGGGCTGATTCTCCTGGCGGTGACCGGCTACGCCCTCGTCTCCGCCATCATCTCCCTCCTCCACGGAGGGCGGGAGATCGTCCCCGGCTGGGCCCTGGCGTACGCCGTGATCGCCGTGGCGGGCTGCTTCCTGCTCGCGTGGACCCAGCGGCGAGCCGCCCGGGCCAACGAGTCACCGCTGCTGGACGTGGATGCCAAGGCCTGGCTCATGGACGGCGTGCTCAGCCTCGTGGTGGCCGGCGCCTTCCTCGGAGCCCTCCTGATCCAGGGCACGAGATGGGATCCCGTCGTCGACTACGTCGACCCGGCGCTTGTCGTTCTGCTAGTGCTTCTCGTGCTTCCGGTACCGTTGCGCATAGTCCGAGACAACCTGGCCGAGCTTCTGCGGGTGGCGCCGGAGCCCGAGATCCAGACGGAGGTGAAGCACCGCTTCGCTCAGGCGGTCGAGGGCCATGGCTTCCGAGACACACGTTTGAGGATGATCGCGGCGGGCCGCTACTTCTATCTCCTCAACCACATTCGGGTGGGCAGCACCTTCCACGTTCAGCGGGTGGGGGAGCTGGACGCGATTCGGGCCGACATCGACGCGGCTCTGGAAGGCCTTCACCCTCGCCTCGTGATCGACACCGTGTTCACGGAGGACGAGCGCTGGATGGACTGATCTCGCCCGATCACCAGCTGGAGAAGGAATCGCAGATGAGATTGAGATATGGGCTATCGCCGCTGCAGTCGAAGGTGTTGGGCATCTCGAGGATCGCGATCGGATTTCTGTTCTGGGTTCACGGCGCGCAGAAGCTGTTCGGCTGGTTCGGCGGCTTCGGAGAGGCCGGCACCGCCGAGCTCATGTCTCGCTTCGGGGCCGCCGGCCTGATCGAGTTCGTAGGAGGGCTCCTCATCATACTCGGGCTCTTCACCGTGCCCGCGGCGCTCATCGCATCGGGGGAGATGGCCGTGGCGTACTTCTGGATGCACGCACCACGCGGCAGCCTCTTCCACTGGGAGAACGGAGGCGAGAAGGTCGCCTTCTACGCCTTCTTCTTCCTTCTGCTGGCCGCCCTGGGCGCGGGCGCGTTCTCGATCGACGGAGCGATGCGTCGACGGAAAGAGGAAGGATCTCCCGGCTAGGACTCAGCTCTTAGAAACCGCACGGCGCTTCAGCGAAGCGGGGAGCCAGGCAGGACCCGGGCTCCTTCGACCGACAGGTGGTGATCCGTCCC
>Ga0255054_10001066_pt1 | contig 16159 bp, 14 predicted proteins | sample JV7_2_23_MG_FD_188634 | JGI IMG/M metagenome (GOLD analysis project Ga0255054, IMG submission 188634) | Seawater microbial communities from Jervis Inlet, British Columbia, Canada - JV7_2_23 | ecosystem: Environmental > Aquatic > Marine > Inlet | place: Canada: British Columbia | collected...
ATATTGGACGTTATCGACAACCCTGAAAAGACACAACAAACTACCGCTATCGGAACGTTATTTTGACAAACGCTCTAAAACACACAAATATTATATATAAGATAGAATAACAAAAGGAATCCCCTTGCGGCGGATTCCTTTTATTTTTTTATGGTAGGACGAAGTGCCTGGTTTGAAAAGATTGGCATGCGGAAGTAAAAGTCAAGCTCTCATTTAATCCACCTTAAAACTTGTTTTCATGTTGTTTTATGATTTGTTTAATCTCAACCTGGATAAACTTTGTGTGTGATTTTGCCTGCTCCGGAGTCATAACCGGGATGTCATCAGACAGATTCATTAGCTTCTCTTCTGCAATGCCAATGGTTTTGTTGACCATAAATGTATCGACTTCACCGTTTTCCAATATATATCCACAACCACCGGCAACTCCCAGAAATTCACCATTTAGAAAGATAGGGACCACCAGTTTCATCAACCCGGCATCACATTCGGCAATGACCGGTTGGCGCGAGTGTTTCGCTTCGGCCGCAATATTCTGATGCGCAACCGCACAAATATAGTCCTGACCTTTTTCATCGGCTTTGATGACCGGACAGAGTTTGTTGGCCCATTTTTTAAAATCGGTAATGCGCACCCCGTCGACATTAAATACAGAAGCATTCAGACCGGAGCGTTCATTGATTTTTTTTTCGAGCTCAACCCATATATTTAAAGGCGCAACGTCGGTAAGTTTCATTTTTTTTTCTCCTTCGAATTCCGGTTGATATTTTTAACAGATTGCGGAATCATAATTATAAACCTTGAACCCTGACCGGGTCTGGACTCGACGCTTATCCTGCCGCCGTGCTGATCGATGATTTTGTCGGCAATAAAAAGCCCGAGGCCTGTTCCTTTGTTGCCCTTAGATGAAAAAAACAGCGTGAACAAACTTTCACGGGTCTCCCGGTCCATTCCAATGCCATTGTCCTTTATTTCAAATTGAATCTGTTTTTCGTCCTGCTGGACCCTGAAGACGATCTTAGGACGCTTGTGGGCATTATCTTCGACACAGGCGTCTAACGCATTTTCCAAAATATTGATCAAAGCCAGACGCACTACACCGGCATCAATTTCAAGCTCTCCCAGGGATGAGTCGAAGTCACAGACAAATTCAATGCCGTTTGCTTTTATTTTGGGTTCAACCGTTGAGGCCACATCTTCAGCAAAGTTCAAACCATCGATGCGATCGAATTTCAGCTCTCTTTCCTTGGCAAAAAACAGGATATTATGAACCAGCTTGCGGACGCGGCTGACAATGGTTTTTACATCCGTCCAGCCCTCCTGAACTCTTTCGGGTTTCGCTTTGGCAAATCCAGTCTCCATCAGATACATGCCGCCGTCCAGGCCCGTCAGCAATCCTTTGATTCCGTGTGAGATCGAGCTTATTTTCAATCCCAGTGATGACAGATGGTCCTGAAGGTTTCGAATCTGGGTGATATTGGTAGACATTTCCATAACATGGGTGATTTCCCCGGCGGTGTTCCTTAAAGGCGCCGTCCAGATCAACACGTTGTACTGCTCACCGGCTTTGGAGGTAACCACCATCTCCGTCTGGTGGGATTGCCCGTCTTCAAATGTTTTGGCAACCGGACAGTTGGGGCAGGGCTCATCCCGATGTTTGTAAACCTCATGACAAAAAGCGCCGTATTCGACGTCAAAATCTTCTTTAAAACGTCGGTTGGTTGCCGTCAGCCTGAACTGTCTATCCTGCACCGAGATATAACAGGGCACTTCATCAAAAAGCTGCTGATAGCGTTGCTGGGTGCGGTGCAATTCTTTGCGCAGACGATTGACTTCGGTAATATCAGCCGATATCTCCACGACCAGCTCGACATTACCGTCCTGATTGCGAATCGGTGCGGTGTGCACGATAACCGGCGCTTTATCGCCGTTTGAAGTTTTAACGGTTGCTTTTGTTCGCAGGCCTTTGCCGGTTTTAAAGGTTTCTTCAGCAGGGCATTTGAACTTGGCACCGGTTTTAGGCGTATAAACGTCCCAGCTGTTGCGGCCGACTTTATCGCCCAGTCGTTCCTTATACAGCGGATTTACCGCAATAATCTTTAATTTCGGATTGTGAACCGAAACAAAGCAAGGCATTTCGTTGAAATAGGTTAAATCCCCTTCCAGATCCCCGGCAATATCGCGCATGGCTGAAGAAAATCCCTCGACCGCCTGGCCGACGGCAACCTGCCGCTCGACTTCTATCAGCTTTGCTGATTTTTCACGAACCAGAGCCTCAAGGTTTTCAGTGTATTCCCGCAACTGCTGTCGCATGCGGATCTTTTCATGCGCCCGGTTGAGTGCAATTTCTAAAACATCATCGTTGATCGGTTTGGTGACAAAATCTACGGCCTGATACTTGAGGCTTTTTATGGCCAGGTCCATATCCCCATGGCCGGTAATCATTATGACTTCGGTATCGGGGTTTTCATGCTTTATCTTTTGCAATAGTTCGATACCGTCCATTCCCGGCATTTTAATATCGGTGAGAACGATCGGCGGGGTTTCTTTGCGGAAGATTTTGAGGGCTTCTTCACCATTTTTTGCGGAAAAAACCGTATACCCGGCGTCGGATAACGCGATGCCGAGGACTTTACGAATACCTTCTTCGTCATCGACGAGTAATAATTTATTATCCATAATTGACGACCATAAAAAAGAAACCTGATGGGTTACCGCGCACCGCGCCGGCAGATTTTGTAGAACCCCTATCAAAAATGTGGATCAGGGTTCAGGGCAAGGCGTCCCGCGAGTTGAAAACGGAGCGTACACGGAGTACGTGAGTATTTCAACTCGCGGGACAACATAGCCCTGAGCACTTAGACGCATTTTTGAGAGGGGTTCTAGCCGATTGTATTTTTAACAATGCCTATCAATTTCTCCGGATCAAATGGTTTTTTAACAAAAGCCACTGCATCTTTGATGGCATGATCGCCGTCAATCCCGCTGACCACGATAATCGGCGTGTCCCTTAATTCTTTGTCCTGTCGAAGCTTGCGGTAAAACCGGGGACCCCAATCACCCGGCATCTGTATGTCCAGACAGATCAGATCCGGTTTTTCCGTTTTGACAACATCCAGCCCTTCCATGCTGCTGGAGGCGCTGCAGGTTGCATAACCATTGTCGCTAAACACCGCCATCATATATTTGACAACCACCGGATCATCGTCGATGATCAAAATCTTTTTAGGCATGGCTTTCCTCTCTTTCGGCCGCGAGTTGAGCGCTTTGCACTCAACTCGGGTGTTAATTGTTATTTGTTATTCGTTATTAGAATTTGAAAACTGATTTTAGATTAAGATCGAGTTTATTCCTTTTTGAATAATTAACCAATAACAAATAACGAATGACTTCTAATTCCTGACATGGCATTTGCCGCACATGATGGGCCCTTGTTTTTTTGTGAGGTGGCATCCTTTGCAGTTCGTATGGAATGCCTTTCTCAAGCCCGGTGCATTACCGGAGCTTTCCTCATCATGGCAATCAGCGCAACTCTGGTCTTCTGAAGACTCATCTTCCAATTTCTCTCCATTTTCATAAACATGGTGGCATTCGTTGCAATCTTCTATCTGAGCGGATTCGTTATGCTCGTCATGTCGAAAAACAACCGGGGGACGCTGCTTTTTTAAAAAACTCTCGTTATCAACTACCTCCATATCTTCCTGTGAGAATGCCGGTAGTAGTAAAATACCAACGAGTAGGGGAACAATCAGGAGCAATATCCCTTTTTTCATCTTATGGTCTCCATATATTGTAAAGGTTAATAGGTTCAACGTTCGGGGTTCTGGGTTGTACCAGGCTTAATACCTTGTTGCATTAGTTCCATTGGTTGCACTGGTTTAATTCGTTCAATTGGTTCGGTTTATACCGCTTTCCATAATAATGTTCCGAATTGCGGAATTGGGGCATAAGTGGTTGTAGAAAAAAACGTTTGAACACCGGAACGTTTTTTTAACAACCACTATAAGCCAACCCATTCAACCAATGAGACAAATAAAACTAATTTAACCCTTGTAGCTTGAACCCGCCAGAGGCGGGCAAGCCTATGAACCTTGAACCTCTGAACCCCTGAGCGGTTTTTCCATAACGTCATACAGAATATCACTGATAAATTTAATCTCATAGCCGAGCCCATAGTGATGGTTGATATCTTCAAGGCCGCTGTGGCAATTGTGACAGGGCGCAATCAGTATCTTGGCGCCTCTGGACTTGGCTGCAAACAACTGTTCAGCCTTAATGCGGTTACCTTCCATGCGTGTTGGTTTGTAAGGCGGCCCGCAATTGATGACCCCACCACCGGCGCAGCAGCAGTAATTGTGTTCGCGGTTGGGATGCATTTCGATAAATTTTTCACAGATGGCATTGACCACATAGCGGGCCTTTTCAGCCAGCCCGCCTCCCCGAATAACATTACACGGGTCGTGGAGCGTAACGGGCTCTTTAAATTTTTCAGCAATGGTGATCTTTTTGTCTTTGATCAATTCATAGTAAAAATCGATGGCATGTACGATGGGTATGGGGGGCATGCGCCACCCCAGCCAGCGGTTGCCCATATCATAAACCGAACGGAAGGCATGGCCGCATTCGCCCATGACAATCCGTTTAACCTTGAGTCGCGCGGCGGTTTCAAAATGGGCTCTTTTGACGCGCCCCATGATTTCGTTATCGCCGGTATACATGGCCATATCACTGTTGTCCCAGCCCGGGGTGGCGGGCATCGTCCAGTTCACACCGGCCACATCCATAATGACCGCCGCCTGGTAAATCAGCTGGGCCTGAAATTTGGGTTCCGGACCGATGACCGAATACATGATATCCGCCCCTTCTTTTTCAAGGGGGATCCGCAGGGTGGGTATTTCAGCCTGGGCCTCTTCTTCCTGCCACTGCAGGGTATCAATCCACTCATCATCTTTAACCCACATCTGGTTCATGGTGACCGCATGGCTGTGGGCCGTATCTTGAATATACAGAGGGGTTACGCCCAGCAAATGACAGATGCGCCTGACGGTGAGCATCATATAGGCGATATCGATTCCGAACGGGCAATACATGGAGCAGCGCTTACAGACATTGCACTCCGTGGAGGCAATCCGGGAGGCTCTTTTTATAAAATTTGCACTGACCCGGCCTTTGTTTTTTAACATTTCCCACAGGGTTTGTTTGACTTTCCCCACCGGCGAATATTGCGGGTCATTATCATGCGAAAGATAATAGTGGCAGGCTTCGGAACACAGGCCGCAGTGGATACAGGTATCAACATATGCTTTAAGGCGTGCGCCGGATTCACCCTTTAAAACGCGGTTGATCACTTTTGCTATTCGTTCTTCGGTAAGATTTTGGGCACCGACTTCCAGACCTTCATCCAATTCCTTCTTCTTTTCGACTTGTTTTACAGCCTCAGCCATGATCTAATTTCCTTTTCTAATCAACCTGTTTAAGTTGAACCGCAGAACACTGAACAAGGAATAATGAATGTCGAAGTAAATAGAGATTGAAAAAAAGCCCAAAACTTCTGCGGTTCGATATTCCTTGTTCGATATTCGAGATTCCTCTTTCCACTTACCAATCTTTAGCGTGTCTGACCCCCCCAAATTCCGAACCCATATAAGCACGGGTCAGCGGCGCAAACAGCATGTGACTCAAACGCGTAAACGGAATGGCCACAAGCATGACTTCTCCTGAAAGGATATGCAGAATCAGAAAGATTTGATATCCAAACCACTGGTAATAGGCTAAAAAACCGGTAACAAAAGGTGCCGCCACGATACCCAGGATGATGTAATCAGAAGCAGAAGTGACGAACTGAACCTCCGGAATGACCAATCGCCGCACAAGGAAAAACACACAACAGGCAATAACGATCAACGTCATGATCTCAGCCGCACCGTCGGGCAGCGTCCACCAGCTGAAGTTCCAGGATTCATCGACAAGCGTCACATGGGCCAGCAAAAAAATCGGGGTCAGTATCAGGCAAATATGAAATGCAAACGCAACGATTGTCAGGACCGGATGTCTTCTCATATTTTCGGTGGCAAAGGGTGTACTCCAGCGAAGAATGGAACGCAGGCCGTATTTCAAGCTCATATAGGAATAGATAAACTTTTCTTTCTTATGGACCAGCACGATCAGACTGATGAGCCGGTAAAGGCTGCCCCCGACAAAAAGAATAAACGCCAGCCAGGCTAATGGACCACTCACAAAATTGTATAACGTGTGCATGCAACCCCCTCTTTAGCGTAAAATATCATTCAACGATAAGACACGTCGGGTATAGATGCCGGCCTGTATAGTCCGTAGAAGAATTTTATCTCCTTCGGGACTGAATACGGGATCCCAGATGGCATCGCATTCTTGATCCCATAACCGATCATTTAGGGCGATACTGAATTTACCGTTTCTTTCTATTTTCACAGCCACATCATTATTATGGGGGCTGAATACCGGCTGCCAGGCCATGTCAAAGGTGTTTTTCCAGACCGCACCATCTACGACAATCAGCCATTTCTTATCCTCTTTGGCCACTGCAGCTACGCGATTGCCGTCCGGACTGAACACGGTATCGGTCAACAAATCTCCAAATGAAACGGACCAGGGTCTGCCATCCACCGCGACCGTCCATTTGCCATATTTTGGCGCGACGATGGCCGCCAGTTTGTTGCTGTTTTGGCTGACCATCGGATGCCATAACTGTACGAATTTCCGATCCCAGATAATTTGACCATCCTGCGCCAGAAACCACTTGCCGTTGGTTCTCACCGGAGCGATGACGGCCCCATTTCGAGGATGAAATACCGGCTCCCAGACACAACCAAATGTCTGCTCCCATGGCTTGCCGTTTACGGCAATGGTGTAATCATAAAGGTTTAGTCGAACTTCGGCGGCCGTCTTCTGTCCATCCGGGCTGATCGCCATTTTCCAGACATTGACAAACTGTGTATCCCAGGTTTTACCGTCTAAGGCAGCGCTGAAAACGCCCTGCTGGAATTTATGAATTTCGCCTTCACCAAATTTGGCAACTTGAACTGCGGCAGCCGTGCGGGTGCCATCCGGGCTGATGGTGGGATGGGTCATATTGAGAAATGTTTCCTGCCAGACGACGTTATTTAACGCCATGCCGTAAGCCATATCCTGCTGCACTGCCACAGCGATGTTTTTACCGTCCGGGCTAAACATCAGATCCCAGACGTATCCGAATTTATTATCCCAGGCAATGCCGTCCACCGCTACCGTCCATTCGCCCATTTCAGACACTATGGCAGTTAAACGGCCGTCGGGGGCAAACCGCAGATTCCAGATTTTATCAAAGGCCGTTTCCCAGGTTTCGTCGTTAACACAAACATTGAACTCGCCTTCTGCCAGGTTAACGATGGCCGCTATTTTTTCGCCATCCGGACTTACATAGGGCTCCTCGACCCAATTGAACCGATTCTGCCACTGGCTGATATCCATAAGTTTTCTGCTGCCAGTTTCCCAATCCCAGTCAATTTGCATAAGCATTACGCTGCTCCCGTTTTGTTTGGTTTGGCTTCGTTTGTCTCTCTTTATCTCTAGCTCTTTTTCGCTGGCAACCGCTTTGAAACTGATTATGCTAACCGATCAGGGAGGTGGCCATTTTTAGTAATTCTTCTGCTTCCGGCGGTTTTTCTATATAGGCTTCCGGGTCCGGTAGGGGATCTTTCAGTCGCGCGTTGATCATATTTAAATAATGGGCAAATGTTTTTTGGGTTACGGCTGAAAGCATGATTACCGGTATGTTACACAGGGTTTTATCGGTTTTTAGCTGCCGGTACATCTGAACCCCGCCTTCTCCGGGCATCATCACATCCAAAATGATCAGATCCGGACAAACGTCTTTGGCTTTAAGCAGGCCTTCGTTTCCATCCCTTGTCATCACCGGTTGGTATCCGCTGGTTTCAAGCAGAGTGGATATGAAGATTCTCATGTCCAGTTCATCTTCGACGATAAGGACCGTTTTCTTTTGCATGCCAAAACTCCATCCCTTAGAGCTAGAGCGTTTGTCATAATAACGTTCCGATACAGGCAGTTTTCAGAGTCTTTTTTGGGTTATTAATAACGTCTAATATAGCTGGGTCCAAACGCTCTAGTAATATAGCGGTTGTCATGTTGATTATAATTTCAGGGGTCTACACCTTGCATTTTCGCCTGTTAGAATATTTGGCAAACGGAACATATTTATGACAACCGCTATAAAATGATGAAATCCGGTTATTACAGATCTGCGACTTTGTCAGGATGATTTACACTGGCCACCGGACAGGCGGATCGCAGAACAACCTGCTCGACCGTGCTTCCAAGGGCCGCTTTTTCAGGATCAATTTCCCGGGTATGGTGTGCCATAACGATGAGGTCGCCGGTCTTTTCACGGGCAAACTTCAATATTTCAACATAGGGCAAACCTTCGCGGACTTCGATTTCATAATTGTCATACCCGTTCATTTTGGCGACATAGCGCTTTTCTATTTTTTGCCTGGCTTTTGCGATCTGATCTTCAATCTCCGCTTGTCCCATAACCACCCCGGCCGCGCTGGGGTTGATATCGCAGGCGTGAAAAAGATGCAGTTTGGCACCGACTTCTTTGGCTAATTTGTAGGCCCACTGATAAGCATAATCGGCGGCCTTGGAAAAATCGGTTCCGAAAATAATATTGGAAAACAACTTCCAGCAGGTGGTACACGGCCGACTGATAATCACCACGGGACAGCGGGCCGATTTGGCGACTTTTTGCATCGTACTGCCAACGATGCTGCGGTAGCGCGTAGCGCCGATATCCTCCTGCCGGGTGTGCGATCCCATAATGATGAGATCACTGTCTTCTTTACGGGCTTTTCTTAAGATTTCTCGATAGGGAACGCCCACCGCAGCTTCGATGACGGCATTGTCACAGTCGGCCAGCAACGTATCGTAGGTATTTTTCATTTCTTCCCGGACCCACTCGATATAGTCCGGATCCGGTTCCATGAGCTCACCGGTTCTCACGTCGGTAACAAATGGGCTGTAACCGCGACTCGGGATCCCCAGTACGTGAAAGATGTAAAGCTTCGCATCCCACTTCAACTCCAGATCGAAGGCCACCTTGGCGGCATTATCGCAGGTGGGGGAAGCCGTTGTGGCAAAAAGGATTTTTTTAAACATCGCTTACCTCCTTAGCTCGCATTGTTCTGGGGTGGCGTGGAAGCCGAGTTGCCACGCAATCCCATCGATAAATTCAAACAGTGTGTAAACCGTATCAAATTCGAAGATGTCGACACGGTCCCCGAAAACGATGTGTTTCAGCCTGCCGAGCTTGAGCGGTATATCCAGCAGGCTGGCCAACTGCATGGACTTGATCTCAGCGGTCTCGCTTGCGTGGACGCCAAAAAGAGAATTGTAAATCTCCAAGCGTTTGTCCGGAACGCCGATCATCTCGACCGTTTTGCCGAATTCAAGATAATCAAGCAAACCGGCATCGCATCCCTGCTCCGGACAGTTATGGTACTGCTCGGTACAGGAAGGGAAAAAAGCATTCAGCTTTGCAAATAGCGTATATTTATCGAGCATCTTAAAGAAGCTTCTCAGGGTGTACCTTTCTTCAAGTGCGATCTGGAAGCAGAGTAAATCAAGCGGGTCGGGTCCCACTTGCTTTCCATTGAGGTTAATGGAGCCATCCTTTTTTAGGGTGACGGCATTCATGGCGGTCTCTCGTTTGCTAAACGCTCGGTTTATGGTTTGCGTTTTGATCGGTTTTATCAACTCACTACCCCTACCGTGAGCATCAAACGTGCCAGAAAACATTTTTAGCGGCATTAAAATCTTTTTAATAATAATTCAAATAGGTTAAATATGTTTTAGACGCGATATTCGCAATCTGAGGAAAGAGAGGTATGTTTCACAAATGCAACGCTGAGTGGCCTGGAAGGTCGACTAAATGGTCTGATTGCCCGGATAAGTTTTAAGATGAGTAAATTTATTTATTGTATTTATAGTAGTTTATAATGTTAGATTTAATTTGAGCCTGTATGAAAATATTATTGCAATGAAATGCAACATAATGTGCATCATTATGCATCATTTTTCGGATTTAAACCACTTTACGACATCGCTTCCGTGCCGAATTCAAAAAACGACTTTTAACTGCTAAATCTATACGGAAATATTGTATTTCTTCATTTTGCGCCACAGGGTGGTGCGGTTGATATCGAGCTCTGAGGCGGTTTTGCCTTTATTCCAGTTGTACTTTCGCAACATATCTAAAATGAGGGTTTTCTCACTGAATTCAATTTCTTTATCAAACGGTCGTTTTTCTTCTGCCGTTAGCGGGGATGAAATGCCGCCCTGGAGTGAAAGCGGCAGGTGATGGCGTTCAATGATTTTATCCTGACAGACAATCAGGGCATGTTCGATGATGTTTTCCAGTTCCCTGACGTTTCCGGGGTAATCGTGATTTAAAAGAACTTCCATGGCATCGTTGGAAAATTTTTCAACCATTGTATCCCGGGTTGCACACAGGCGCTTTAAAATATGAGATATTAAAAGCGGAATATCACCCCTTCTATCTTTCAAAGGAGGCAAATCCAGCCGCATAACATTCAGGCGGTAGAAAAGATCTTCCCGAAAGCGTTTTTCCCTGACCAATCGTTCCAGATTCTGGTTGGTGGCTGAAATGATACGCACATCCACTTTGGTGGTTTTTCTGCTACCCAGGGGATAAAACTCCTTATCTTCCAGGACCCGCAATAGTTTTGCCTGCAGCGATAGCGGCAGATCCCCGATTTCATCCAGAAAAATGCTTCCGCCATCTGCCTCCTGAAAGCGACCCGGTTTATTTTTTTCAGCTCCGGTAAAGGCACCCTTAACATAACCAAACATCTCTGATTCCAGCAGATTGTCGGGCAATGCCGCACAGTTCACTTTGACCAGTGGATTTTTTGAACGCCGACTCGCGTTGTGAATGACTTTGGCTAAAACATCTTTTCCGGTACCGGTGGGGCCTTCGATAAGGATGGTGGCATCGCTTGAAGCCACGACGGGCACAATTTCAAAAATTTTCTGAATGGCCGGATCCTTACCCACCATATCATAAAATGTATAACGGCCTTTTATTTCGCTGTTAAATTGATACTTCAACGATAAATCAGCAACGGTTGCCAGGCCGCCGACAATGCGCCCATCTTCATTTTTAAGCGCCATGTAATTGGCGCGCATCGGAATGGCCTGCCCATCCCGGGTCTTGATCTCTCCTGCGGTGGTCGAGCGTGCCTGGCCATCGGCGATCGTTTCGTCAAACAGCAGCATGTCCTGACTGGCGGTTTTGCCAAAGATCATCCGACAGGATTTCCCCAGCACATCCCCCCGGTTAAATCCGGTGATGGTTTCAGCCCGGTTATTGAAAAAGGTGATATGCCCGCCACGATCAACGGTCAGGACGCCGATGTCGAGGTTATCCAGGATGATTTTTAGGCGCCGATCATCATGTCTGACGCGTTCAAGAAGCTCTTTGAAGACGGTATGATCCTGAAAAACCTCGATACATCCGAGGGGTGTATCGTCCGAACCATAGATGGGCGATACGATCCGGGTGATACTGTGTTTTTCATTGCTTTGATCGCTGCCCCCAAAGTCCACGCTGCCGGCTTGCCGACCACTTTCGACCGCCGTTAGGTACTGGCATTCCCCGCCGCACAGGGGTTCAAGCAAGGTTTGGTGACAGTATTTCCCGCGCAGATCTGATTCATTGTACCCCGTAATCAGTTCGGCAGAGTGATTCAACGAGATGATTTTGCGATCCGGGCCCACGACCATCATACCCATGGAAAACGTGTCGAAAATGTCACCCAGCTGGCGGTATTTTAAGAGGATGTCATTCATTTGGCTTTTTCGGAAGCTTGATGAAAAATTTGGAACCGGCACCTTCTTGAGATTGGACTTCGATCACACCGTTATGTTCATCGACTATTTTCTGGGTGATCATCAGCCCGAGACCCGTACCTTCAGAGCCTTTGGTCGAAAAAAAACGTTTAAAAATATTTCTTTTTACCTCGGCATTCATCCCGCAGCCATTATCAAACACCTGATATTCAATCCCCCACCCGCGCGTTTTTTTCGTCCGCATTGTCACCATTTTGTCTTGTAAGCCTGAGTCATCATGGGTGCAGGCATCAATGGCATTGGTCACCAGATTCAGCAGACAGCGGCAGATGAGATCTGCATCAAACTGACAGGTGCTCAGGTTTTGAGCAAAGTCGCTGACCAGATCAATCCCAAGCTCCTGGGCGCGCGGGCGCATAAGGTCAATGATTTCCCGGGCCGGTTCGTTGGGATCGGTGGCCTGGACGTTCAAATCGGTGGCTTTAGCATAATTGAGCAGATCCAGAGACAGATTGGTAATCTTATCGACATTGCCTTTGATCATCTCCCAGCCCTGCAGCAGATATTTCTGATCACCGAGTTCGATTCCTTTTTCCAGCACAAATGCGCCGCCTTTAAGGCCGCCGGTAATATTTTTTATGGCGTGAGAAAGCCCTGCCACCGTCTGGCCCACCGCTGCCAGCCGCTCGGCCTCGATCAGTTTTTGGGTCTTGTCCCGCACCAGCTGTTCAAGATTCTGGGTATATTCATTGAGCTTTTGGCGCATGGTAATTCGTTCCTGGGCCCGATTTAAAGCAATTTCCAGGATCTCATCGTTAATGGGCTTGGTGACAAAATCAGTGGCTTCATATTTGACGCTTTTGATGGCTAACTCCATGTCGCCGTGACCGGTAATCATGATGACTTCCGTATCCGCACTCACCTGTTTTAAGCGGCGCAAAAGCTCAATACCATCCATCTCGGGCATCTTTATATCGGTCAGCACAATCGGCGGCCGCTCATCTTTGAATATGCGCAGCGCTTCCACACCGTTTTGAGCGGTGAGCACATGGTATCCCATATCGAACAGCGCGATGCTGAGTACCTTGCGGATACCTTCTTCGTCATCAACGAGTAAGATTGATTTTTCCATCAATTTTCAGTCACAATTGGAAATTTAATGATAAAACCGGCACCTTGACCTTTGCGCGAGACTGCCTGGATACTGCCTTTACAATCTTTGATGATTCCGTAGCTTATGGAAAGCCCCAGACCGGTACCCTGCCCCACTTTTTTGGTCGTAAAAAAGGGTTCAAATATCCGCTCCAAAAGTGCATCCGGAATCCCTGTTCCGGTATCGCTAATTTCAACGGTAATCTCTTGGGGGTCGGATCTCGTTTTCAAAATAATTTTCCTGTCGCCTTTTTGATGGGGCTGCGATTGCCACTTTTCATCGATGGCATCCCGGGCATTGATTAATAGATTGATAATGACCTGTTCCAGGCGGTCGGGGTCCACCAAAACCGGAGGAAGATCCTGCTCAATATCCCAGACCACCTCGATTCCGCGCACTTTTAACTGCTGGCCTAAGATTTCAAGGGCTTTTTTCAGCACCGCATTGATCTCGACCTTTTCCAGGTTGATATCTGATTTTCTGCCAAATTGGCGCATATGGCTGATGATCTTGGTGGCCCGGTCGACATACGAATCGATCTCCCCTGCCATGGTAAAAAGAATATCATCTTCGATTTTTTCCTTTTTACCGATCTTTTTCATAAAAAACCGGCTGGCCGTTTTAATGACCGCTAGGGGTTGATTGAGCTCATGGGCAACGCCGGTTGCCATTTCGCCCAGGGTTGCCATTTTGCTGGCCTGTATCAGCAGCTGTTCAGTTTCAAGACGCTGGGTAATATCGCTGGTCGTCACCAGAAGTACTTTGCCGCCTGGATATTCAGAGGGGGAAATCCGGATGTTGACAAAAAGGGTGCCGCCATCTTTATTGAAGTGCCGGGCCTGATTGATAATGCTGGCTGATTTTATCAACTTTGCGTAATGATTCTTTTCTTCTGCACTAAATAATTCTAAAAAAGATTTTTTAATAATCTCATCTTTGCGATACCCGTAAACCACTTCAACGCTGGCATTGCAGTCGAGGATTTCGAGGCTCGCCCTATCCAGCACAAAAACCGGATTTGGTATATTATCAAATATCGCGTAGTATTTTTTCTCGGATTTTTTGAGCTCTTCCTCAAGTAATTTGGTTTGGGTGACATCCAGACTCATTTCCATGGCAGCCACAATTTCGCCCTGATCGTTTTTAATCGGAGAGGTGTTGACAATCCAATGGGTGGGCGTTCCGTCTTTGTTGAACCCTCTTTCCTCGCTGAAATGCGACAGCCCGTCTTCAAAGGTTCTTTCAACCGGGCAAATCACACATTTTTCCTTACGCCCTTTATAGGCGGCGTAACAGTAATCGCCGGACTTGGGCTTGAATTTTTCATAAAATTCTTTGTTATATCGGATCAGTTTATAGTTACGGTCCTGAACCGTGATGATACAGGGAACCCGTTCGAACAGATTCTGATATTCATTGCGCTGCCGGTTCAGTTCGGCCTGCTTTTCGCTGATTTTTTTGCCCATCTTGTCAATCGCAACCGACAGTTGGCCCATTTCATCAACCTGATTCACATCAATCTGGTTCAAATACTCTCCGTTGGCAATCAGACGCGTGCCGTTAATCATTTTCTTTATGGGCTGTTTTACAAATCGCAAAACGAAATATATGATCGCCGTGGAAGTGAGCAGAAACAAGGCAACCGCAAAGGCCACCAGCCCTTTTTTAAGCAATCCGAGTTCTTTATCCGTTTCGTCCAGCGATATCACCAGGTCCAGGGCACCTAAAACCTTCTTGCCGACCGGATGGGCGTGGCAGGCATTGGATGAACAACCCGGTTCACTGTATATGGGGCTGATGATGCCCAGAAGTCGATAGCCCTGGGGGGAGGTAAAAATGCGCGTTCTTTCCGACAGGCTCAGCTCGGAAAGGGGCGGGTCCGTACGGTGGCAGATGTAACAGGCTTCAGCTTTTATGTTGGTCATCTGATCCACTTCCGAATCCTTGTTTGAAAATTTTATTTCTCCGTTTTTATTGTAAATACGTATATTCTCAAGTTTTTTTCCTTGAGCGATTTTTTTTATGATCAGGGTCAGATCATCCCTTAAGTTGCGCTTCATGGCATAATGGGTGCTGAGTTTTATGGTGTGGGATAGTCCATCGGCCCCTTCAATGATGCCTTCAATCACCTTATTTTGTTGATAGTCGATCGTAAAATAGGCCCATACCGATATACTGACCAGCAAAATAAGACCCACCAGAATGGTAAGTTTTGAAACAATACTGTTACGAATTTTATGAAATGAAACAGGCATTGTGATACTAATTCGTACCTTAGTTGCTATTTTTGTGTATTTTGTGGCAAAAAATTATATTGGAATATTTTCACTGTCTTGTAACGATTGAATATTGTCGATTGAATATTGAATATTTAAGGAATTCTTTCCATTTTAAAAAGGGCGGAGCGCAGCGACATCCACAAATATTCAATTTTCAATAGTCAATAGTCAATTCCGGCTTGTCCGGATTAGGGTGTTTACAATTACGAATCGACCGATAAAAGATCGGTTATCAGCCGACTCAGCTCATTCGCATCCGGCGGTTTTTCCATGTAGGCCTCGGGTTCAGGTAGCTGAGGGTCTTGCCGGGGGCTTAACATTTTAATGGAATGCAAAAAGGTTTTTTGCGCGATGGCCGACAGCATGATTATCGGAATATGCGAAAGTCTTGGGTCGCTTCTAAATTGCCGATAGGTTTGGATGCCGTCATCAATTTTCGGCATCATGACATCAAGGATGACCAGCGCCGGCGGGTTGGAACTCACCTTCTCTATGGCTTCCATCCCATCTTCAGCGGCAATGGCTTCAAAACCCAGCGTTTCCACTACCGTCGAGACAAAAATGCGCATGTCACGTTCGTCATCCACCACCAGAATTTTTGGTTTTCCCATCTTTAGCTTCCATCTTCCGCTTATGAAAAAACTTTTTTATCACGAAAGCACGAAAGGAAAAAAACACGAAAGAAAAGAAAAATTTCGTGCTCACGCGGCGCAAGCGCCTGCGCTGCGCGTTCCAAATTTCGTGTTTTCGTGATTAATCATTTTGGGTTCCCCGATAAATCGGGATTTACGCTTCGCTCCAACCGGCTTGTCCGGGTTAGGGT
>Ga0255054_10001067_pt1 | contig 16155 bp, 12 predicted proteins | sample JV7_2_23_MG_FD_188634 | JGI IMG/M metagenome (GOLD analysis project Ga0255054, IMG submission 188634) | Seawater microbial communities from Jervis Inlet, British Columbia, Canada - JV7_2_23 | ecosystem: Environmental > Aquatic > Marine > Inlet | place: Canada: British Columbia | collected...
GAGGGAGCGGAGGTCTTCGTTCACGTTGTCTCCAGTCCAAAGGGCTTTCTGTTGCACTTTCAGACCACTACCTTATTGCCACCAAGCGCCCGTAGCTCAATTTGGATAGAGCGTCTGACTACGGATCAGAAGGTTGGGGGTTCGAGTCCCTCCGGGCGTGCCGCCGGAATCCCTTGTGCCACAAGGGAATCCGCCTATTGGCCAGTGAGCTCGATGACGTCCGGTCCGCGGTTGGTCCGCATCTCGTCCGCGAGAGCTTGACTACGCATGCCGTCGAGGGCCACCGCCAGAGCCTCCATATCGGACGGGAAGAGGTGCCCGTAGCGGTCCATCGTCACCGAAATTGATGAGTGACCGAGGTGTACCTGGATCGCTTTGGGATGAGCCCCCTGTGCGATGAGCAGTGCTGCGCAGGTGTGTCGCAAGTCGTGGATGCGGAGTCCCTCAGGTAGCCCGGCGTCGGTTACGGCCTTGTACCAAACTTGACGTCGGAAGTTGGAGTTCCGCAGCGGCATTCCGAGAGGCGACGTGAAGACCAACGCGTCGGGATCATTATCAACCTCTTGAGCGATGTGTTCGGCAAGTAGCTCGCTGAGGAACGCAGGGATGATCACCGTTCGATGGCGGTACGTCTTCGTGGCGCCGAAGTGAAGCATCCCCCGAGCCTCTGAGAGCGATTCGGTCACTTCGATCCGGGACCGCAGGAGGTCGCATCGCTTCCGACGAACCGCCACGGCCTCGCCCCAGCGAAGGCCTCCGTATGCGAGCAGATAGACGAGCGCTCCGTAGGGTTCCCGGATCGCCGCGGCGAGACGCTCGACCTCCGCTGCAGACAGGAACAGCATTTCGGAGTCAGGCTGACGGGCGACCTTCACACTAGTGACCGGATTCGCGACGAGGTAGCCAGCCTCGACGGCCAGCATCATCATGCTGTTGAGCACCTGACGCGCCTGGCGGACACCCGAGGGTCCGAGCCCCGCTGCTTGCAGATCGGCTACCCACTCCTCGACGGCCATGCGGTCGACGTGGCGGAGCTGGTGGCTACCGAACGCTGGGAGGACGTGGGCGTGCAGGTTGGATTCGTAGCCAGCCAAGGTCTTGGGTTTGAGATGGGCCTTAGTGCGAAGCCACCGTTCGGACCAATCGGCAATGGTGGTCTTCGAGAGCCGAGGGTCCGTCCACTCGCCGCGAAGTCTGTCTGCTTCCACAGTGATCGCAAAACGGCTTGCGTCTGACTTTCTGAGGAAGCTCCTGGCTCGCTCTCGTCCTGATGGATCTCTGTACCGGACCTGCCAGGGTCGCCTCCGTTCGGATAGGTGTTGGATATGTGCCACGGTCGGATGCCTCCTCGTTCACCTGTGACAATCAAAGCACGTCTGTCTTGATCCTGTCGCTGATCCACGCCTCGATGTCGGTCCATCGGTAGCGAATATGTCTGCCGACGCGGAAACCCGGTGGGCCTTGGCGGTGGTATCGCCACGCGTAGAGCGTTGTGACAGGCACGCCGAGATACTCGGCGAGATCTTCAACGGTGAGCAGCCTATCGGGGGACTCCATAGCGTGATCTTCGGATGGAACCCTCTCACGAGAGTGTCAGAGAGATCCCAACCCGGCCTCGAGGCTCTCCGGTGGCGCCGGTGAGGCATCGATTCGACAGGTTGCCAGCGGCCGCGGCCTGATGTGCGAAAGGCCTTGATGCGCAGGGATTGTGGCGGTGTTCGTGTTTCCTCTGACACTCTGATAACACTCTGATGAGAGGGTTACTGACACTCTCGTGAGAGGGTTGGCGGGTCTACTCCTTGGGTATGGACCAAGAAACGCTCGCAGGATGCAGCGGAAATCCCGTCGTCGAAGGCGATCTTGTTCATCCAGTTGGCCGCTCGGGAGCCAAACAAGTCGTCCAGGCCCTCTCTGGATCTCTCACGACCCAGCCAGAGGACGGTATTTCGCACCCAGCAGACGCCAATAGGCCAATGCAGTCCCACGATCAAGAAGCCCCAGAACATGTTCTGAGCCGCATGACCGCCACCCACGACAGCCACGATCTGAAGATCGACCGTAGCACCGACCTCCGCGTCGCGAATGCGCGAAGACACCCCCAAAACACACACGCACATGCAACAAGTTGCGGGATGTATACATGTGCACATCGGCGGCATTGTTGATGGACCTAGACAGGGGCACCGTGGCGAGGATCGACCGAAAGCTCCTGGCGAGCCTTGGCAGCGATGAGGCCTTCCGTTCGTTGCGGGTGCCAGCTACCGGGGCGAAGTGGTCCACTTGGAAGCGGTACTGCGACGCTGCGGGCGTCTCGATGGGTCGAGCTGTGGCGATACTCATGGATCGGGAGCTGCTCAGTGTGTTCGGTGAACGCGCTGCTGGTAAGTGGCCGGTGTTCGCTCAGCAGGCAGTCGAGGAGCTCGAGAATCGAGAAGCCAGGGTCGAAGCCCGAGAACACAAGGTCGATACTAACGAGGCACGGTTGCGCGAAAGGGGTGAGGGACTGCGACGTTGGGAGGATGAACTCGAGGCACGAGAAGAACAGGCAGAATTTACGCAAAAGCTCACATCACGTCACTCGATGGCCGGCTCCAAGATCGGGCGAAACGAACGCTGCTCTTGCGGGTCAGGCCTGAAGCACAAACGCTGCCACGGCGTGCCCGGTCGCCGGACATGATGCCTGCGGTCATGCGCTGCAGGATGGGGACTTCGCCGAGAATTGCCGGTCACGGCGAGGATGAAGCCGGGTTGCCCAATGTCTCGCCGTCGTCATGAGGAGTTTGGTCTGGCGACGAGGGCTCGGGGGGTCCGACACCTTGGCGAAATCCGAGCGTGACTCGCGACGGTGGTGTCGGAGTGCCAGGTAGTGTCCATGAGCGTGACACGTAGAGGCAGTGATGATCAGCCGTTGTGGCGCAAGCTGTTCGGACCGGCACTCATGCTGGCGTTCCTGGTCTTTGTCTTCGGCTGGTTCCTCCCTCGACTCATTGACTATCAGGCCGTCGTCGACACGCTGTTGGATCTGGCGGCTAGCGAGTTCCTGATCCTGGTCGTGCTTGGAACGGTTCGGCTGATGGCCGAGGCCTGGATCTATGTGGCCTTGATTCCCGGACTGCCGTTGGGCCGAAGCCTGCAGGCCTTCTTCGCCTCAACCACGGTGGCCACTTTCATGCCCTATCCCGCCGACCTCGTGGTCAGGTTTGGTATGTATCGCGTGTGGGGAATTGATGCGACCGCGGCTGGAGTGGGGATCATGACCGCGAGCTTCTGGACGATCGGGATCAAGTTGGTGCTGCCGATTCTCGGTTTGATTGTCCTGGTCGTCAACGGGGTGGCCAGTGACGAGATCGTGACCCTTACGTTTCTAGCCATCGGTGGCCTGGCCGCGGTTCTTTTGGTGGTCGTCGCCGGAGTCCGCAGCGAGAGTTTCGTCCGCTGGCTGGGCCATGCGGCCGCGGGCCTCTGGTCGTGGCTCACCGGCCTGTTCAACCGGTCCGTCGACGAAGACTTCATCGTCGCTACCGAAGAGAAGTTCTCCGAGTTCCGGGAGCAGACCGTTGATGTGGTTCGCTCGGGATGGGTCAGGGCGACCGTCGCTACGGTAGTGAGCCAGGCGATCTGGTATGTGATCCTGGTCGTGTCGCTACGGTTCGTGGGAGTGCCCGCCGACGCAGTGTCCCTGGAGGCGGCGTTCGTTGCATTCTGTCTTGCTCAATTGGCGTCGTTCTTCCCCACACCGGGCGGAGTTGGTGCCACCGAAGCGGTATATGTGATGGTGCTCACTATCCCCACCGGCGGTGCTTACGCCGATGAGATCGCGGCAGCCGCCTTCTTGGTGCGCATCTTCACCTGGCTGCTCCCCATCGTCTACGGCGCCCCCGCCCTCTTCCTATTCAACAGAAGAAGGAAGATCACATCCACCTAGCCGCATCCAGCATCGGTAGTCACGTGATGACCAAGGCCACCGCCACAGGCGACACCGGCGATGGCTCGTTCGATGCCGTGGACGATCGTCTGGTTGGTGATCGGACCGATGATGAAGAAGTCTCCATTGGCTGCCCAAACGGCACCAGCAGAGTCCTCGCCGTCGATGGTTGCCGACCCGACCGGCGGCTTATCGACCGCTGCGACTCACCAGTCTCCCACCGATCCCACAACTCGTTCCGCTCAGATTCCGACAACCGTTCCATGCAACACAACTCCATCGAGACAAGTCCTGTCCAAGATGCTGCAACGATCCCTAAACCACCGCCGCTATGGGCGGGTTGACGGCACCTTCGTGGGGTAGGACACAGCGCTACCCCGTTCTTGTGACCCGCGCATCCTGCCACTGGGCTCCCATGTGTGCCGCTACGGGCGGGTTGGGTTGACGTGTTAGCACTTGTCGTACGATTCCTTTTGGTGGGTCGATATTGGTAGTGCTTCGTCGGCACGAATTCGTAGCGCATCCATGCCTGCTTTCGTGATTAGTCCGTTGCACTACAGTGCGTGGCACCTGACCGACGACGCTGGGTGCCTACACAGAGATGGGCCCGCACGAAAAGGAGACCCGATGTCTGACAGGTACGAGAACTACGAGATCATGTTTGCTGTTTACGGAACCGAGGATGGAGCTGCCGGGGCGGTCGAGTCCTTGAAGGCGATGGACGACGCGAACACGATCGACATCATCGATGCCGCCACACTTGTGAAACATGCGGACGGCAATTCGTCGGTGAAGCAGGAGTCGCTTCCAAGCGTCAAGAAGGGTCTGGGCGTCGGCGCTCTCATCGGTGGCGCTGTTGGGCTGATCTTCCCTCCTTCAATCATTGCTTCGGCGGCGATTGGTGCTGGTATAGGTGCGGGCGGAGCGAAGATTGCCAAGTCTGCTCTGGAGAACGACGACCTGACGCAGGCAGCCGATTCGCTCAACCCGGGGAGTTCTGCGTTCATCGCCGTTGTTGAGAACACGTGGGTTGGACAGGTTCAGGACACGATTGCGGGGTATCAGAGCCTTGCCGAGCACACGCTTGACGCCGAGGCTTCTGGGATCCTCGGGTCGATCTCCAATGACTCGGAGGCGGTCCTGTATGGCAGCGCCGCAGCGGACGGCGCCGCAACCCAGTTTGCTGTGGCGACGGACGGCGACACAATCGCCGGCCAGGTCACAAGTGCCGCGATTGCGGAGGACGGCAGTGTTGTTGTTGACCAGGTCGCGGGTGTGGTTGCTGCCGATGCGGACGGCGATATTGGGGCAGTCGTATCTGAGACAGTGGCAGTCGTTGACGCCGACGGCAATGCTGCGGTAGCTCTAGAGGTCGACGCAGCAGTCATTTCGGTCTCCGAAGACGACGACTCCGAGTCGACCACCTGAGTGACCTGACCGACCCTACTTGAATGCGGGAGCGGGCTCGCTAGCGCGGGACCCGCTCCTGCCTCGATTCGCAGGCTCGGTGCGACGGCTAAAGCTCACGATGAACGACGGCGAGACGTCATACCTTCCTCGGAAAGGATCCGGTGTAGCCGTTCGTGCTCGTCATTCGTCTCTCGATCGGTTGTCCAATCCAATCTCCCTCTCAGGCAATTCGATGATCGGTATGATGGCTACGGCAACTTCGTGCACAGTGAGGAGAGGCAATGGCCGGCGACAAGGGCCGCAGCGGGGTGCCACGGGCGCCCTCGTTACTTGACGCACTCATCCCGATAGGAGTCCTCGTCGCGTCCCTCGTCGCTGCGGTCTACCTATACGGTGGCGATGCAATCGCCGGACCCGTCCAAGTTGCTCTCATCCTCTCGGCGATGATCGCCGGACTCATTGGTCTCAAGAACGGACACTCGGTCGAACCAATCGGCAAGGCAGCCGTCGACAGCATCTCCACCGCCGTCGGTGCCATCTTCATCCTGCTGGCGGTCGGCTCGCTCATCGGAACCTGGAATATGTCTGGGACGATCGCGACAATGACGGATTGGGGGCTCAGGATCCTGGATCCCAACTGGTACTACGTTGCTACAGCCATCGTGTGCGCCCTGATTGCCCTCGGTATCGGGAGCGCCTGGACGGTGATCGGCACACTCGGTGTGGCGCTCGTCGGTATCGCTACCGCCCTCGGGGTCTCACCGGAAATGACCGCGGGAGCTGTGATATCCGGCGCCTACTTCGGAGACAAGATGTCGCCGCTCTCCGAGACCACCAACCTCGCCCCTGCCGTCGCAGGCACGGATCTCTATACCCACATACGGGCGATGATGTCCACGACAATCCCCTCCATCATCCTCGCCCTGATCATCTACACCATCTTTGGCTTTCGAGTTGACGCCGCCAGCGCCTTCGACGTCGGTCCTGCGCTCGAGGCCATCGAGAGCGTCTTCTACATCGGGATGATCACGATGCTCCCGTTGATCGTCGTGATCATCCTCGCCGTGCGTAAAGCACCGCCATCGCTCTCGATCATGGCCGGGGCGCTGCTCGGTGGCCTCATCGCCGTCATCTTCCAACCGGACGTCGTGCTCGCGTTCGTCGCGGACCCGAGTCTGAGCACACCCTGGGCCATGATCAAGGGTGTCTGGGACGCAATGGCGACCGGGTTCGTGGCCGACACCGGCTTCGAAGGCCTCGACGCATTGTTGACTGGCGGGGGAATGGCAAGCATGATGACGACCGTCTGGTTGATCCTCTCAGCACTCGCCTTCGGCGGAGTCGTCAACTACACCGGCATGCTCGGACGCTTGATCGACCCACTCGTGCGGAGAGCCAAGTCCGATCGCTCCATAGTCGCGGCCACGGGTGCCACGGCAATCGGCATCAACGTCATCGCCGCTGACCAGTATTTGGCGATCGTGCTGACCGGCAATGTTTACAAGACCGAATACGAAGAGCGGGGCATTGCACCGCAGACCCTGTCCAGACAGATCGAAGACACCGCCACAGTGACCTCACCGCTGATCCCGTGGAACAGTTGCGGGGCATACGTGGCCGGCACGCTCGGTATCGAGACGATCGCCTATTTCCCATTCGCGTTCTTCAACCTGATCAACCCGCTGTTGTCGTTCGTCTACGCGTTCTTCGGTTTCCAGATCAAGCACGTCGAGGCCGGCGCCGAACTCGAGAAGCCACCGGGCGAGGCCAGTTTCTACGGGATCGGCGGCCAGAACGTCGACGGGGTCCCGCTCAAGGGGGACTGACCAAGCGGCCAGGGAACGCTGGACCCTCGATCTCCAGGTCTCCGCTTGGGCGCGTCGAACCATCGTGTCCCTACGGGACCTTCTCGCAGTGGGGGCTAGTAGCTAGCGGCTAGGCTGCTTCGATCTCAGTCGTATACAGGGTCGCGCAAAACGGGGCACGTCATGCAGTGCCCGCCGCCGCGTCCACGGCCGAGCTCAGAACCGTCGATCTCCCGGACCGTTATCCCGGCCTTCCGCAGTCGGATGTTCGTTCCCTCGTTGCGGCTGTATCCGATGACCACGCCGGGCTCCATCGCGACGACGTTGTTGCCGTCGTTCCACTGCTCGCGCTCCTGGGCAAAGGTGTCGCCCGCGGTGGGTACTGCCCGAAGCTCGTCGAGACCGAGCGCGTCCTGAACGACGTCGAGCCAGCCCCGCTCCTCGATCACCACCTCGGGAGTGTCGTCGCCCGGGTAGAAGCTGATCGGTTGGATGACGTTGACGGCCGGTTCGAAGATCGTCACGACGTCCCGATCGCAGAACGAGAAGATCGTGTCGAGATGCATGCTGGCTCGGTCGGGCGGCATCTTCGCGGCGATCACTCGGGTCGCAGCTTCGTTCTCGAACAGCGTCTGCGCCAGCTGCCCAATGGCCTGGTAGGTCGTGCGCTCGCCCATGCCGATCAGCACGATGCCCTTGCCGACCGGCATGATGTCGCCACCCTCCATCTTGGCTTCGCCCCAGTTGGCCGTCGGCGGGTCACCAAACCAGATCTTGAAGTCGCCGTTCTTGAACTCCGGGTGATGCTTGTAGATGGCCATCATGTGGAATGATTCCTTGCGGCGGGCTGGCCAGAACATAGGATTCACCGTCACACCACCGTAGACCCACGCCGAACTGTCGCGCGTAAATAGCTGATTCGGGAGAGGTGCCAGTACGAACTCGGTACCGGCCCAGGCCTTGGAAGCAACTGCCCTGAAATCGGTGGGGAGGTCATCGACCGTGACACCGCCGATCAGGTGCGCAATGAGGGACTTCGACGGCATCTCATCCATCCATGCCCGCAGCTCACGAGCTCCGTTGATGCCCACTTCGTTCTGGGTCAACCGGTTGTCGAGCAGATACGCACGACCCTCGGGATCGTCTGCGACGTCCGCGAGCAGTTCGTGCACCTTCATGACCTGGACGCCGAATTCTTCCCGCATCAGGTCGACAAACGCATCGTGACCGCGGCGGGCCCTGCGTACCCAGATCACGTCATCGAATAGGAGTTCCTCAGCATTCGACGGCGTGAGCCGCTCCATCTCGAGACCGGGACGGTGGACGATCACCTTCCGCAGCTTCCCAACCTCAGAGTTTGCTCCGTACTCAGCCATGGTGTCGCTCCTTCTCACGCTTCGGAACCTGCGCTCCGGATGTGCATCGAACATGCCCTCCCCGAAGAGACTGTTCCCCGGTTCGACACTTCATACTACGATCCATTCGGGTTGGGTCAGACATTCGCGTTGAATCAGCGAGGAGACACCATGAACGATCAGGGTCACGAGGACGTGGACGCTCGAGCCTCCACTGAGCAAGCACCTCCGCCGACGAAATCGAAGTTCAGTTTCCCGACTGCGTTGACGGTGTTGGCGATCGTTCTCCTGGTGGTCTGGGTCGCTGCGTTCTTCATTCCATCCGGTGTCTACGAACTCGACGAGTCTGGCTCTCCCGTCCCTGGTTCCTATCAGGAAATTCCTTCGTGTGGCGACGTCGGCGAGGACACGCTCTGCGTTGACAAGACACCGCTGAAGATGTTCCAAAACCTATGGGTCGCGACGCCGAACGGCCTCTACGGCGTCGAAGACGCGACCGGAACCGTCGGGGCGTTCAACGAAGGGTTCCTCTTCGGTTCGGCCCAGATCTTCCTCTTCGTGCTCGTGATGGGTGCGTTCATCGCAGTGACGATGAAGACTGGCGCCATCGAGCTCGGGATCAAGCGGTTGGCGCTGCGGTTCCGAAACAGCCCGACGTGGCTCATTGTCATCTTGATGACGGTGTTCGCTTTGGGCGGAACCACCTACGGCATGTGGGAGGAGACACTCGGGTTCTATACGCTGATGGTTGCCCTCGTGGTCGCGTTGAAGTTCGACCGGATGGTCGGCGTCGCGGTCATCTTCCTCGGCGCGGGTACCGGCGTGTTGGCGTCCACAGTGAATCCTTTCGCCACCGGTGTGGCGTCGGATGCGGCCGGCATCGGGATCGGTGACGGTCTCCCAATGCGGGTCGTGATGTGGATCGTGCTGGTAGCGATCGGCATCCTGTACGTCTTGTGGTACGCCAATCGCGTGAAAAGGGACCACTCGAAATCGATCGTTGGCTTCGATATCGACGTCGGGCCGGATGAAGAGGCTGGAGAGGTCGCGAAGATGTCGAGGCGCCAGATCTGGGCCCTCGTTGTTTTTGGGTCGGCGTTCGTCGTCATGATCTACGGTTTCGTCCCCTGGAACGACCTGTGGCAACAGGCCTTCAGTAAGGATTTCCCGCTGCCAACGATGGCGGACTTCCTTGGTGACTTCTACTTCACCGAGGCTTCGATGCTGTTCCTCGTCGCCGCCGTCATCATCGGGATCATCGGCGGTCTCGGCGAGAAGGGCACCGTCAACACCATGGTCGCCGGAGGAGCAGACTTCCTCAGCGCCGCACTCGTCATCGTTGTGGCCCGGGCTATCACGATCATCATGAAGAACACATTCATCATCGACACCATTCTGGACTGGATGGAGGGCATCGTCACCGGAACATCCAGCGTCGTGTTCGCCGAACTGGCGTTCCTCGTCAACATCCCGATTGCGTTCCTCGTACCGTCGTCGTCGGGACACGCAGCGTTGGTGATGCCGATCATCGCACCGCTCGCGGACTTCGCTGAGGTCTCACGATCACTTGCCGTCACCGGGTATCAGTCGGCGTCCGGATTGGTGAACCTCATCACTCCCACGTCTGCGGTGTTGATGGGTGGCCTTGCACTGGCGAAGATCGGATACGACAAGTATCTCAAGTTCGTTGCGCCGTACTTGGGGATCGTGCTCGTGGTCGTCATGGTATTCATGGGACTCGGGGCGCTCTTCAATTGACGGTGAAGCATCGGAGAGGAGACACGAAGTCGTGAGAGTCGTCGTAGCCCTCGGAGGCAACGCCCTGTTGCGTCGTGGTCAGGACCTTACCGACGAGAACCAGCGAAAGAACGTGGCCGTAGCATGCGAGGAACTCGCCCCGATCGCGCTGGAACATGAACTGGTCATCTCGCACGGCAACGGGCCCCAAGTGGGTCTCCTCGCCCTCCAGGGAGAGGCCTATGCGAAGGTGCCAGCGGCGCCGCTCGACGTGTTGGGCGCCCAGACGCAGGGGATGATCGGTTACCTCGTCGAACAGGAACTCGGGAACCGGCTGCCCTTCGACAAGCCGCTGGCCACATTGCTTACGATGATCGAGGTCGACCCCGCAGACGCCGCGTTCGCCGATCCGACGAAACCGATCGGACCGTTCTACGACCTCGACAGCGCCGAAGAGCTGCGCCGGTCGAAAGGTTGGGTGTTCCACGCGGACGGTGACACCTATCGCAGGGTTGTGCCGTCGCCGAGGCCGAAGCGGATCTTCGAACTCGATCAGATCCGCTGGATGCTCGAACACGGTGCCGTTGCGATCTGCGCGGGTGGCGGCGGGATTCCGACCATGTACGACGAGGAGCGTCGGCTCATCGGCATCGAAGCCGTCATCGACAAGGATCACGCCAGCGGTTTGCTCGCCACCGGCCTCGGCGCCGACTTCTACATCATGGCGACCGACGCAGACGCCGTGTACGTTGACTGGGGGAAGCCAACGCAGCGAGCGATCGCAAGAGCGCACCCGGATGCGCTCATGGAGATCGCCGACCAGTTTCCCGTCGGATCGATGGGGCCGAAGGTCGTCGCCGCGTGCGAATTCGCCACCGAGACGGGCAACACCGCCGGCATCGGAGGACTCACCGACATCGATGAAATGCTCGCCGGGACGGCCGGGACGGTCGTCACCACACAACAGCCCGGAATTGTCTTCCGGGACGAAACCGTTTGACCACAGAGACACAACGAGAGGGAGCCCGACCATGGCATACAACCTGAGGAACCGCAGTTTCGTCAAGGAGCTCGACTTCCAGCCCAAGGAGATGGAGTTTCTCCTGGATCTCTCCGCCGCGCTGAAGACGGCGAAGTACGCCGGCACCGAACAGCCGAAGCTGGCGGGGAAGAACATTGCCCTTCTCTTCGAGAAGACGTCGACACGGACCCGTGCCGCGTTCGAGGTCGCCGCGTTCGACCAGGGCGCACATGTCACCTACTTCGATCCCTCCGGCTCGCAGATGGGACACAAGGAATCGATTGCAGACACCGGCCGGGTGTTGGGGCGCATGTACGACGCCTTGGAGTATCGGGGCGCCTGGCAGAAGGACGTTGAAGAGCTCGCTGCACATGCGGGTGTCCCTGTGTACAACGGCCTCACTGCCGAGTGGCACCCCACTCAGATGCTCGCTGACTTCCTCACCATGCACGAGGCGTCGAAGAAGCCGTACGACACGATCTCGTACGCCTTTATGGGTGACCTGCGATTCAACATGGCGCGCTCGCACATCGTGATGGCTGCGCTCATGGGATCCGACCTACGTCTCGGCGGACCCGCCGAACTGGCACCGCCCGCCGACGTGCTCGAGGCAGCAAACGAGATCGCTGGTCGCACGGGCGCCACGATCACAGTGACCGAGGACCCGGACGAGGCTGTGTCGGGCGTCGACTTCGTCCACACCGACGTGTGGGTCTCGATGGGTGAGCCGAAGGACGTCTGGACCAGCCGGGTTGAACTCCTCAAGCCCTACCAAGTAAACACCAACCTGATGGCCGCGACCGGCAACGACGGCGCCCGTTTTATGCACTGCCTGCCCGGGTTCCACGACACCAACACGGTGGTCGGCAAAGACATGATGGAGCACACCAACATGCCGAACGGCCTCGAGGTCACGGACGCCGTGTTCGAATCTCCGGCAAGCATCGTGTTCGACCAGGCAGAGAACCGACTCCACACCATCAAAGCAGTGATGGTCGCCACGCTGGCGTAGCGTTCTTACAACCACTCGAAACGGTAAGGGAGGCTTCTGGGCATGGATCAGCAGACACAGACCAACGAGACGCCTCCCGGCGCCGGCCTTCCCGCGCCCTACAACGCCTCCATCGACGACGTTGCCCGCCAACGCGGCGTCGACCCAAGCGCCGGGTTGAGCCCCGAACAGGTCGAGGAGCGTCTGGAGTCCTACGGCCAGAACCTCTTGGCGGACAAGAAGAAGGAGTCTGGCTGGCAGGCCTTCCTGCGTCAGTACCGCGATTTCATGCAGATCGTGCTCCTCGGGGCGGCGGCTATCAACATGATCTTCACGGATGAATGGGCAACGACTTGGGTGCTGGTGGGCTTGACGGTGTTCAATGCTGTGCTTGGCCTTCGTGGGGAATCCAAGGCCGAAGCCAGCCTCGCCGCGCTGGCAGGGACAATGAAGAGCGTTGCTCGTGTGCGGCGCAATGGGGAGGCGGTCGAGGTTGATGCCGAGCAGATCGTGCCCGGTGACATCGTCCTGATCGAGGCAGGCAATGTGGTGCCGGCGGATGGGCGCCTCTTCGTGGCGGCGACCCTTGAGGTCGAGGAGGCCGCGCTTACCGGCGAGAGCACGCCGACGTTGAAGACGATTGAGGCGATCGATGCTCCGAATGTGGCGCTCGGAGACCGGACGAACATGGCCTTCATGAACACCCCGGTGACTCGCGGTCGGGGCGAGTTGATCGTCACGGCAACAGGCATGAACACCGAGATGGGCCACATCGCCGAGCTGCTCAACGAGACCGAGACGGACAAGACACCGCTTCAGAAACAACTCGACCGTCTCACCGTAGTCATTGCCAGCCTGGCCGGGCTTGCCTTTGTCGCGATGGTCATACTCGGCATCCTGAACGGCCAGGAGCTCGACGCGATCTTCGTCTCAGGCGTCGCCTTGGCCATCGCCGCGATCCCGACTGGTCTACCGGCCGTGGTGACCACGATGTACTCGATGGGTACGAGGGCGCTCGCGGCGATGAATGCCATCGTGAAGCGCCTGCCATCGGTCGAAACGCTCGGCTCGGTGTCGGCCATCTGCTCGGACAAGACAGGCACGCTGACCCTCAACAAGATGACGGCCGTCGAGATCACGATTCCCGGACAGAATCGCTACACGGTCAAAGGCGAGGGCTACAGCACGACAGGTGAGATTCTCCACGCCGGCGGCACCAGCATCGACCTGGATGCTGTCATGCTCCCGATGGCGTTGTGTGCGGATGCCAGGCTCGATGGCGTTGAGCTGATCGGCGATCCCACGGAGGGCGCACTCATCGTGCTCGCCGAAAAGGGCGGCATCTCGGTCGACGGTGCGCGAGAGATGTACCCACGGGTGGCAGAGGTACCTTTCGACTCCGAATACAAGTTCATGGCGACGTTCCACAGCATGACAAACGAAGAGGGCGAAGCGGTCGTGCGATGCTTCGTCAAGGGTGCGCCCGATGTCCTCATCGCCCGGGCTGGGTATTACTGGCAACCCGGGGGCTCACCGGTCGCGATGACCGAGGAGACAAGTGCCTTGGCGCTCGATGAGAACGAGCGCATGGCTCAAGGCGGAGAGCGTGTGATGGTCGTTGCGCGGCGTGACTTCGATCCGGAGACGTTCGATCCAACGGCGAATCTCGTCGAGATGGTGAGGGGTCTCACACTCATGGCGATGATCGGTATCGTCGATCCGCCCCGCGCCGAAGCGAAGGACGCCATTGCCAGATGCCACAGCGCCGGGATCGAGGTCCGCATGATCACCGGCGACCACGCTGTCACCGCAGCGGCGATCGGTCACCAGCTCGGCATCGAGGGAACGGCGCTGACCGGCGCCGAGTTCGCAGCCCTCAGCGATGACGAGCTGAAGGCCCAGCTACCGGAGATCGGCGTTGTCGCCCGAGTTGCGCCCGAGGATAAGATCCGGCTCGTCACCACGCTGCAGGAGACGCAGAATATCGTCGCCATGACAGGCGATGGCGTCAATGACGCCCCGGCACTGAAGAAGGCAGACATCGGTGTCGCGATGGGCATCACGGGGACGGAGGTGTCGAAGGATGCGGCCGTGATGATCCTCACCGACGACAACTTCTCCACCATCGTCAAGGCGGTGGAGTTCGGCAGAGCGATCTACAACAACCTCTTCAACTTCATCCGCTTCCAGATGACCGCGTTGGTCGCGTTCATCGTCTCCTACCTGCTGGCCGCGATCTTTCTGATCCTCGGAGGGGTGCCGTTTGCGCCCCTCGTCGTGCTGTGGATCAACTTCTTCGTGCAGGTGCCCATTGCGATCTCGCTCGGATTCGACAAGCCGGCCGAGGGTCTCATGGACCACAAGCCAAGGCCGCTCACCCAACCCATCCTCTCTCGGGGACAATGGGTGCGTGCGACCTTCATCGGACTCCTGATGGCAATCGCAACTGTCGCGATCGAGGCGCACTACGAAAGCGAGAGCGCCGTGATCGCCGCCACGGTCGGTTTCGTTGTCTTCGGGTTGTTCAACGTCGCGCTTGGATTCACCGCACACAGCGAGACAAGGACGACGTTCAACCGTGACATCATCTCCAGTAGACAGCAGTTAGGGCTCGTCGCACTCGCGCTGTTGTTGATTATCCTGCCGACGCAACTCGCTTTCCTGCAACGCATCCTTGGCCTCATAGAACTCGGTGCGTACCAGTGGCTCGTTGCGATCGGCGTAGCCGTCGCCCTTGTGCTCGTCGACGAGACAATCAAGGTGTTCTTGCGTCGATCGCTCGAGCGGGGCGAAGTCGAAGGAAGCGCTACAGAGCGAGAGTCGCGACAGGTCGAGACCGTTTGAGCCCAGGAACGCTGATCGGCATATCGATACTGTCGGAGCACGCAGTGTCCGCGGACGCCGACGTGGCACTCGCACCGCAGCCAGACCACCAATATCTAGGTAGCCACGATGGGCCGCTTCGACGAAGCGACTCTCTAACCCTGGCAGTCTGGCTTGGTCCGCATTTGGTCCGCGGGAGGATGCGAAACGCCCACAAACGGCGCGAACCAGTGCGAGGCGAGAACCCAAGTGGCACAAGGAATTCCACCGAATCGTCATCGTTAGCCGTACCCTCTGATTCTGACTACGGATCAGAAGGTTGGGGGTTCGAGTCCCTCCGGGCGTGCTGAAGAACCTTCTGTCCAGCGGGGTCCGTTTGGGTTGACGCTCAGGATTGTGTCTGATCGCAATGACATACCCGTTCGAGTGAATCTGCGATGCATCGGGCTTCCTCGTCTGAGATGTGGCTTGCGAAGTGCTCTTCGATCCCGGCTAGGTGTACTTGTGCAGCAGCTCGGAACGTCACCTCACCCGAGGCTGTCAGAGTGATTCGGGTTGCTCGTCGATCGTCCCGATCGGGGTTGCGTTGCAAGTATGCGCTTGCCTCGAGCCGGTCCACCAACGAGGTGATTCCGGACTTGCTGATGACTACTGCTGCGGCGAGATCAGCCATTCGGATTCCCTGCTCGGCAGCCTCGAAGACGTGAAGCAGAACATCATACGTTTGGATGTCGATGCCAGACTTCTCCTGTAGGTCATTGTCGAGTTTGGGCACAATGGCGCCATGGGTCTCCATGATCGAGCGCCAAGCACGGTCTCGAAGTGTGAGATCTCTCGCTCGACGAGGCTCTTCTTCTTGACTTCTCTGTTTCATCGTGCTCTAATCAAATTTAGTCCGATCGTGAACATTGCAGAATCGTACTGTTCAGGGTCGTAGCATAGTCGGTTGACGGGTGAGATGTCGAAACGTCCGGAAACCCTTCCCGAAAGAAGGACAGAGAATTGGACACGATCGCAGTCGTAGGAGCAACGGGAAACATCGGGAGCCGCCTTGTCGCACGCCTCGCAAGCGGAGGCCATGCAGGGAG
>Ga0255054_10001068_pt1 | contig 16153 bp, 15 predicted proteins | sample JV7_2_23_MG_FD_188634 | JGI IMG/M metagenome (GOLD analysis project Ga0255054, IMG submission 188634) | Seawater microbial communities from Jervis Inlet, British Columbia, Canada - JV7_2_23 | ecosystem: Environmental > Aquatic > Marine > Inlet | place: Canada: British Columbia | collected...
CACCAACGCCGAGGAGGTGGCGAAGTTCGGCATCGACACCGCCAACATGTTCGGGTTCTGGGACTGGGTCGGCGGCCGCTACTCCTACGACTCGGCCGTCGGGCTCTCGCTGATGATCGCCATCGGGCCGGATCGTTTCCGGGAGATGCTCGCGGGCTTCCACACCATGGACGAGCACTTCCGCAGCGCTCCCTTCGAGCGCAACCTGCCGGTGCTGCTGGGCCTGCTCGGGATCTGGTACAACAACTTCCTGGGCGCCCAGACCCACGCCGTCCTCCCCTACGACCAGTACCTGTGGCGCTTCAGCGCCTACCTCCAGCAGCTCGACATGGAGAGCAACGGCAAGAGCGCCGATCTGGACGGAAACCCGGTGGACTACCAGACCGGTCCCATCGTGTGGGGGCAGCCGGGCACCAACGGCCAGCACGCGTTCTACCAGCTCATCCACCAGGGCACGAAGCTCATTCCCTGCGACTTCATCGCCTTTGCAAAGAGCCTGAACCCGATCGGAAACCACCACGAGTTGCTGATGGCGAACGTCTTCGCCCAGACCGAGGCGCTCGCTTTCGGCAAGACGGCGGAGGAGGTCGCGGCGGAGGGAGTGTCGGAGGCCCAGGTCTCGCACCGCACCTTCCGCGGCAACCACCCGACCAACACGATCCTGGCCGAAGAGCTCACCCCGGAGACCCTTGGCAAGCTCGTCGCGCTCTACGAGCACAAGGTCTTCGTGCAGGGCTCGATCTGGAACATCAACTCCTTCGACCAATGGGGCGTCGAGCTGGGCAAGGTGCTGGCAAATCGGATCATCCCCGAGCTCGAGAGCGAGAGCGATCCCGATCTCGAGCACGACAGCTCGACCAACGCGCTGATCCGGCGCTATCGGAGCCTGCGAGCGTGAAAATCCTGACCGCAGCGAGAGCGCGGATCTCCTCGCCCGGCCAGGCGTCCTGACTGCGAGTCAGCTCTCGCTTGCACTTCCCTCCCGCTTCGTCACCATGATGCGGCTCTGCGGAACACCGAAATCGCGGTCGTTCTGGCTGCGAAAATCCGGCGAAGGCGTCCCACGCGCCCTCCCGAACCGAGATCGAAAGGAGAGACGATGAAAGAGTGTGTACTGGTGGACGGCGTTCGCACACCCACGGGAAGGGCACACAACGAGAAGGGCGACCTTCGCACTCTGCGTCCGGAAGATCTGCTGGGCGCGGTGTACAAGGCGATCTTCGATCGCAACGCACCGCTCAAGCCCGAAGAGGTGGACCTGGTGACGATCGGCTGCGCCAATCAGAGCGGGCCCCAGAACATCATCGGCCGGCTGAGCTGGCTCAGCAACGGGTATCCGGAGAGCGTCGCGGTGAATGGGATCGAGATGCAGTGCGCCTCGGCGATGGCGGGAATGGAGCACTGCGCGCGCGGGATCATGACCGGCGAGCTCGCCGTCACCATCGCCGGCGGCGTCGAGATGATGGCGCGCCTCGCGATGGGCGCCAACATGGAGCCCCCCCCGGCGCTCAGCAACCGCTACCCCAACTTCATGGACCTGACCATGGGCATGACCGCCGAGAAGGTGGCGGCGCAGTGGAAGATCGAGCGAAAGGAGATGGAGGAGTTCGCACTGGCCAGTCACCAGAAGGCGGCCAAGGCACACGCCGACGGTCGCTTCAAGGACGAGATCGTACCGATCGAGGTGACCTACGAGGACGGGTCGAAGGCGACCGTCGAGAGAGATCAGTGCGTGCGCGGTGACACCACGCTGGAGAAGATGGCCACCATGGCGCCGGCCTTCAAGCCCGACGGTGTGATCACCGCGGCCATCAGCTCGCCGCTCAACGACGGCGCGTCGGCCGTGCTGCTGATGAGCCGCGAGAAGGCCGACCAGATGGGGCTCTCCTATTCGCTCAAGTACCGGGGCGGAGCGATGGCGGGCGTGGACCCGACGATCATGGGCATCGGCCCGATACCGGCGGTCCAGAAGCTGCTCGATCTCACCGGGGTCAGCATCGACCAGATCGACGCGGTGGAGATCAACGAGGCCTTCGCCAGCCAGTCGATCGTCTGCCTGCGCGAGCTCGGGATCCCCTTCGAGAAGGCCAACCAGTGGGGCGGTGCGCTGGCCATCGGCCACCCGCTGGGCCAGAGCGGCACCCGCATCACGGTGACACTCAACTCGATCATGAAGGCGAATCCGAGCTACCAGCTCGGGCTGTCGACCATGTGCGTGGGCTTCGGACAGGGGAACGCCACGCTTTGGGAGCGCGTCTCCTGAGGTCGCGCTAGCACGCGTTTCTCACCGGGTCGCAGCAGCGAGCCGGTGAGGAACGCGGAGCTCACGTCAACTCGCCGCCCCCGGGCCCGAGGCGCTCGCGCGCGCCGAGGACCTGCTCGACGCCCGGCATCGGACGGCAGGTCACCAGGAACTGGAAGGCGAAGGCGCTCGGCCAGATGCGGGCCAGGAGCCGACTCCCCTTCTCGAGCCAGCGGCCGAGGCGGCCGCCGATCACCGCCTCCCACGGGACCGGCACCGGGAGGATCTTCTCGATCTGGTAGCCGCAGTCGCGCAGCGTTCGCCGCAGCGAGACGCGGTTGAACAGACGCTTGTGCTCGATGTCGAGAATGCCCCGGTCCGTGTAGTTGAAGCGTCCGAAAAGCAGGGCCAGGCGGTTGGTAATGAAGGCGATGTTCGGCGTGGCCACGACCACCAGTGGCGCCTCCGCTCCCGGCCGCAGCGCGCGACTGCGGTTGCGCATGTCGAGCAGCAGCCGCTCGGGGTCCGGTACCTCCTCGAGGATGTCGAGTAGCAGCACTACGTCGTGGTCGAAGGCGTCGAGGGGAAGCGGCCTGGCCAGGTCGGCCTCCTCGAAGCGATCGACTGTGCCCGGCTCGGGCTCGCGGCGGTCGACGCCCGTGACCTCGATCCCCATCTCCCGGCAACGCCGGGCGACCGCACCGCCCCCGCATCCGATGTCGAGCAGCCGCCGGGGCGCGGCTTGGCGCACCACCTCGAGCGCCAGGACGTGCGCCGAATAGGAGTTGTCCTCGTAGTTGCGGGAGCCCCGCTCCAGGTCCCGAAACTTGAGAGAGCACATCATCCCCATCCGATGCAGCCGGTAGCGCAGGGTCTCGCGCAGGACGTCCTTCCCGTACTGCACGCCCTGCACGTAGCACTCTTCGTCGCCGTAATGGGTCGGAATGTCGAACTCCTCGATCCGCGCCCCGACATTCACGGCCTGAAGCAGGATCTCGGTGTCGAAGTGGAAGTCGTTGGTGTTGATCTCGAACGGCACCTTGCGAAGAAACTCGGACGAGTAGGCCCGGAATCCCGTGTGGTACTCGGAGAGACGAAGCCCGGTCAGGTAGTTCTGGATGGTCGTCAGGACCCGGTTTCCGAACATCTTGTAGAGCGGCATCCCGCCGGCACGGGCGCTGCGCAGATCGCCCATGCGGGATCCCAGCACCACGTCGGCGCCGGTGCGCTCCCAGATCTCGATGAAGTTCGGGAGCAGCTCGGGCGCGTACTGGCCATCGCCGTGCAGGAGGATGGTGAAGTCGAAGCCCGCCTCCAGGGCCTGGCGATAGCCGAGCTTCTGGTTGCCCCCGTAGCCCTGGTTCACGGGGTTCCGGAACACCGAGACGTTGCGGATGCCGCGGGCGTCCAGCCAGCGCTGCAGGACCTCGGCGGTGGCGTCCCCACCGGCGTCGTCGATCACCAGGAAGTGGACGCGCTCGTTGTCGAGCAGCTCCTTCGGGACCCGCTCGAAGACCGACTCGATGTGGCGCTCGGCCCGGTAGGCGACCACGAACACCAGGACCCGACCGGAGTCTCTGCGCTGCTGGACTCGATCCTCGAGCTCGTCCATGGGAACTCCGCGTGGCGACCTCTTCAGCCTATCATCGGTCCCCCTGGGCTGCGAGGCGAAAAGGCTGGCGACGGGTCGCGATCCGTCATCCGAATGCCCGAGTCAGGAACCAGAACAGCCCGACGCTGCACAGGGCCGCGGAGCCCGCCTCCACCACGAGGCGGTGTGGCCTCCCGTCGCGCAATCGAGCCAGATCCCGGAGCAGCGGCCAGAGCGCCGCGACCAGCACGAGCTGCCCCACCTCGACGCCGAGGTTGAAGCCGAGCAGTGCCGGCACCAGGCGTTCCCTCGGAAGAGCGATCTCGACCAGGACGCCCGCAAATCCGAAGCCGTGCACGAGGCCGAAGGCGAAGGCGATGGCGACGCGGAGGCGCGCGGGCCGCTCGGCCCGGCCGAGGAGTCCGAAGTAGCAGAACGCGAACAGCGTCATCCCGGCGAGGGTGATGCCACCGATCCCACCGATACCGAGTGCGGAGAGCAGGGCCATGGCGCCGAGACCCAGCACGATCACCCTCGGGATCGAACGGGGTCGACCACCGAGAAGGAACGCGTTCTCGGCGGCGACGAGGACGATCGACAGACCCACCAGGGCTCCGATCTCCTGGGACTCGGGCTTGGCCAGGCCGAGGGCCGCGACCGCCAACGTGATGCTGTGCGCGATGGTGAACCCGGTGATCACCGTCGCCACCTCGCCGAGGCGCGCCGCGATCAGGATGAGAGCGAGCACGAAGGCCAGGTGATCTGGGCCGGTCCCGATGTGCTCGATCCCGATCATGACGTAGGACCAGAGAGAGCTGCCCGTGGACGCATCGGCGCCGTCGCCCTCCTCCGACTCCAGCCGCCAGCCCGGCTCGGCGGTGGTGAGGACCCGCTCGAGCGGCCCGGCTCCCGGCGCCCTCACCCGCGCGAAGTGCAGGTGGCTCGGCGCGACCTCGTGCAGGAGCGCGCTCCGGATCTCCTGCGGGCCCTCCCCCGCGCAGTCGACGCGCCACTCGATCACCGCGCGATCCGGCCTCGAGACGAGGACCCGGGGCATGCGACGGAGGGGACAGGGCTCGCCGCCGGAGAGCAGCTCCAGCCGCTCGATCAGGTAGGCGGCCAGGTGGGGATTGAGGTGCGCTCCCCGGACGTGGCCCCACGGCAATCGCGTGAGCTCGATCTGGGGGATGCGCAGCGTGACGGTCGCGCCCTCGGAGTCGAGCACCCAGCTCGAGTAGGAGGCGCTCCGCGTATGCGCCTGCGCCTGGAAGGCGCAGACCAGCGATGCCGCGACGAGAAGCCCGCCCCAGGCCCTGCGTGTCGCGCGATGACGCCCGCGAGCCCTCACTGGCTCACCGCCCACGCCAGCGCCAGTACCAGCAACCCCGTCGCGGCGATCCAGCTCCCGACGACCCGGACGGCCATCTGCACCCAAAAGGCCCGGTAGCGGACCACGCGAGTCCCGACGTGGAAGAGGATCAGGCCGATGCTGCTGCCGACGCCCGCGATGAAGAGGAGGGGGCGTTCGATCTTCGCCTCCGGATCGTAGGTGTTGGACTGGCCCTCGTAGAGACCGAAGAGGAGGACCACCGCCATCGCCAGCGAAGCCGGAAGTCTCCCCCGGGCCGCGGCCAGCAGCCCGAGCACCAGCATCGAGACCCGGAGCAACGCGGGCCCGGCGTAGAGATCGACCTCCAGGATCCCCGCCACGGCGCCCACCAGCGCCGCGCCGAGGAACGCCACTGGCAGGCGCCAGGAGAGCGGGCTTCCGAGCTGTCCCGACCAGAGCGCCAGCGCGAGCGTCGGAAGCAGGGTCTCGAAGTGAAGCAGGGGGTGAAGCATCCCCGAGTAGAAGTCACCGACGGCGAGGCTCCCGTGGGCCAGGGCGGGAGCGGGATGGATCCAGATGGGGACCCAGGTGAAGAGCGCGGTTGCGATCGCCCGGCCGGGCCGAAGCAAGCAGGCAGGGGCCGTCGTCGGGCGGCTCATCTCAGCAGGAGCCGTCCCGCCAGCAGCAGTCCCGCGGCGGCGATGGCGCTGCCTCCGGCTCGGAGCATCTTGACGCCGTGGGGAAGCTTGACCACGAAGCCGATCCCGATCCCGGTGAGGTGGATCAAGCCCGTAGCGGTGACGAAGCCCGCGCTGTAGGCGACGGCGCCCGTCTTCCCCGGAAGCTCGGCTCCGTGGGCGTATCCGTGGAAGACAGCGAAGAACGACACGATCACCAGGGCCGCCCAGAGCGGCGGGCGCCGGTCGAGCGCGATCATCGAACCCAACACCACCACCGAGACCGTCACGCCGAGCTCGATCCCGGTGAGAGGAACGCCCAGGATTCCCGCGACGCCGCCCAGTGCCATCACCTGGGGAAAGGCCACCGGAAGCATCCAGATCGCCGGGTTCCCCAGCTGTGCGCCCCACATTCCCACCGCCAGCATGGCGAGAACGTGATCGAGCCCTCCCAGGGGATGGAGGAAGCCGGTGAGAAACCCCGCGCCGGCGGTTCCTCCCTCGGCGTGGGCGAAGGCGCCCGTCGGCAGGACCAGCATCAGAACCAGTGCCGGCAGAGCCCGCCATGCCCAGTGGGACGGCGCGGTCATGGAAACCTCCGGAGCATCAGTAGCGGGACGCCATCGGCCACCCGACGCCGGGCCGGCAGCATAGCTCAGTGCCACCGCCAGGATGTGGCAGGGTGGCTTCGCCCGAAGCTACTTCTCGACTGTCAGCTGGTCCGCCTTTGCCGCCCAGATGAAGTCGCTCTCGGTCAGGCCGTCGATCTTGTGGGTCCACACCAGGAGTCTCACCCGCCCCCAGGAGAGCTCGATGTCCGGGTGGTGGCCCTGCTCCTCCGCCAGCTCGCCCACCTGGTTGGTGAAGTCGAGGGCCTCTCGGAAGTCCTTGAATCGGTAGGCCTTCACCAGATGGTGATCGTCGACCATCTTCCAGCCGTTTCCCAGCTCGTCATGAAGGGCCCGGAGCGGGGCACCCTTGAGAGGCGGAACGCCACCCTTGCAGGGAACGCACTGCTTCGAGGCGAGGCCGCTCATGTGAATCCTCCTCCCCGGCAAGCCCAGGCCGACCCGAGAAAGGGTCGGTTCCAGGATAGCAGCGCGTACGCAGGGGGATGCCGAGGGCGGGCGCTCCCGGCCGGGCCCAGGAGTCTCTATCCGGAGAGACCCGGTGAAGTCGAGCACGCGCCCACCGGGCGCGCCGGGCTCAGCCTCAGCCGCTGCGACGCTGCCATGCGCCGCTGGCAGCAGGGAGGCCGCCCACGATCTCGATGTCGCGGTGGGTCCAGCCCAAGGTCTGCAGGTGATCTCCCGTTGCTTCGAGACGCGATGTCACGATTCGCCCATCGGCGAACACCACGGTCTCGGGATCCCGAGCCACGATCGGCGTGGTCTTCCACAGCTCGGAGGCCGATTCCACCTTCTTGGGCGATGGAACGACGACGATTATGACGGGCGCGGCGCCGGGATCACAGATTCCCACTTGACCCGATCCCGCCGCGTCGCTCGGATCCGGAGCCTTCGCGAGGGGTGCCCGCCGCACGTCGACTTCGAAGCCGCCGCCCTGGGTGGTCCGGGCGGGCTTCGACCCTTCCTCACCGAGATCGACTTCGAGATGGCACGAGATCGCTCCCGCTCCCAGCAGAAGAGCGCAGACGGCACAGAGAAGACCTTGCCCCCTCATGGGTCCGTCAATCGGAGGGCCAACCTCGGAACTTGAGGATCCCCGCTTCGATCCGGAAGCCCTCTCCAGCGGTTCGGGACCTGCGTCGGATGCCGATCCGAGAGGTACTGCTAAAGTCCTGCGCCATTCAGCCGTCGCTTCCGACCGCACAGCGCCTTGGACTACAGAGCTCCCGCGCCTGAGGTGATCGAAATCAGACCACCAGGTTTCGGGGGACCCGCGGTCTGAAATGGTACATTCCCCGCCTCCACATTGAACGAGAGACATCGTGGCGAACAGCGGACCAAAGCTCACTACGGGGCTCCCGTCTCTCGACAGCGTCTTGCGCGGCATGATCTCGGGAGACAATGTCGTATGGCAGGTCCATTCCATCGAGGAATACCTGCCATTCGTGAAGCCCTACTGTGATTCCGCGCGGCAATCCGGGATACGGCTCATCTACTTCCGTTTCGCCAAGCATCGTCCATTGGCTGCGGATTCCCCAGGCGTAGAGATCCACCCTCTTCAACTCGGACAGGGGTTCGAGCCCCTGGTAAGTGAACTCCAGGGCGTGATCGAAGAAGCCGGGCCAGGCACCTACTACCTCTTCGATTGTCTGTCCGACCTCGCCGTGGATTGGTCCAGCGATCGAATGCTCGGCAACTTCTTCATGCTGATCTGCCCGTACATATTGCACCATGGCGGCCTGGCTTACTTCTCCCTCCTCAGGGATGTCCATTCCTTCCACACCACCCGGCCGGTCACCAATACCGCCCAGATCCTCATCGACGTCTATCGCCATGAGGAGGCCTTGTATATTCGCCCGCGAAAGGTCGAGGGACGTCATTCGAGCACCATGCACATGCTCCACGCCTGGGAGGACGATGAGTTCTTCCCCGTGACGGGGAGCGGCAAGAACACGGAAATTCTTTCGCGGTCGTCCTGGAACAGACAGCGGAGCACCAACAAGCGCCTTGGCATCTGGAGCAGCGTATTCGTGCGAGCGGAACAAAGCTACGCTGCGCTGCAGAGAGGTGAAGAGCCGTGGGAAGACGTTGAGGTCCTCGCCGACCAGCTGTTGCGTATGTTGGCTGGAAGAGGCGGACGTATTTTCCAGCTCGCCCAGAAGTATCTCGACCTCGGCGACCTGCTGAACATCCGACGCCGGATGATCGGAACGGGACCCATCGGGGGAAAGTCGATAGGGATGCTTCTGGCTCAGGCAATCCTGAAGAAGGCCGACCCTTCCTGGAACGACTTCCTCGAGTCCCACGATAGTTTCTACATCGGCGCTGACGTGTTCTACACCTATCTGGTAGAGAACGGTTTGTGGTGGATCAAGCAGAGGCAGAAGGATCCCGATACGTATCTGGATGGCCTGGAGCTTGCACGCCATCAGATGCGAAGCGGCAGTTTCTCCGATTACATCATCGAGCAGTTCGCCGATCTCCTCGAGTACTTTGGTCCGTCACCCATCGTCGTACGTTCCAGCAGCCTGTTGGAGGACAGCTTCGACTGTGCCTCTGCTGGGAAAGCCACGAGCGTGTTCTGCATGAATCATGGCTCCCCCGAACAGCGAATGGAGCAATTCGTCTTCGCCGTGAAAGCGGTTTATGCCAGCGGAATGAGCGAGGATTCGCTCCGATATCGCTCCGCCCACGGTCTGCTCGGCCGGGACGAGCAGATGTCGATCCTGGTCCAGAGAGTCTCTGGAATGGCTCACGGCCGATGGTTCTTCCCTCATGTCGCCGGCGTCGGCCTGTCGTTCAACCCGTACGTCTGGAGTCCGGACATCGATCCAGAAGCTGGCGTCCTCAGGCTCGTCTTCGGCTTGGGAACCCGGGCCGTTGACACTTCTGCCGACGATTTCGCCCATGTCATCGCTCTCAACGCCCCTGAACGACAGCCGGGAAGCAGTCCTGACGCTGTGCGGCGATATTCACAGCGCAAGGTGGATTCGCTCGATCTGGAATCCCACGGGCCTGTTTCCCGCGAGTTCATGGATCTTGCGCCTCAGTGTCCCGACCTGCCCCTTGATCTCTTTGCCAGCCGAGATCACGAGGTGGAGCGCCTGGCTGCAAAGCGCGGCCTCAAGAACGTCTTTCCATGGTTCCTGAGCTTCGACAGGCTCGTCAAGGAAACCGACTTCGTCGAACGCATGCGCGAGATGCTGAGCATCCTGGGAGATGCTTACGGGCACCCGGTGGATATCGAGTTCTCCGCCAACTTCCGCAGCGATAAGCTCTATCGGATCAACCTGCTCCAGTGCCGTCCCATGCGAGCGAAGACCGACGCGATTGCCGTCGAGCCCCCGGTCGAACTCTCCGACGAGGACCGCATCATCGATTCCCGGGGCCCGGTGGTTGGCTCCAGCCGGGACGTTTCGGTGAACCGGCTCATCTACGTCGTCCCATCCGAGTACAGCGAACTGGTACTCAACGATCGCTACGCAATTGCGAAGCTGATCGGACGGCTTGCCGGTGCTGGCACGGCCGAGGACAGCCGCCACACCCTGATCATGGGGCCCGGACGTTGGGGCACGGCTGAGCCTTTTCTGGGCGTACCGATATCGTTTGCCGAGATAAGAACGGCATGCGCGGTCTGTGAGATCGTGACCATGAGGGAAGGACTCACCCCCGATGTGAGCCTCGGCACCCACTTCTTCAACGAACTCGTGGAGACGGATATCCTCTATTTCGCCCTGTACCCGGACCGAGAGGAGGACTTCTTGAACCGGGATCTCCTGCTGAGTGCTTCCAACAAGCTGACGGATCTCCTTCCCGATGCGGCCCGCTGGGCACCCGTCGTGCGGGTACTGGGCCCTCTCGAGTGGAAGAAGGGCAAGACCCTCCGACTCAACGCTAACGCCCCCAAGCAACGCGTGGTGTGCTATTGGCGCTAGCTCTTAAGATGCGACCTGGGAGCCGCCGGGGCGGTCGTCCCAGCGCCTTCATCGATACGGTTTCGTGGATACCTCACCACTTGGGCATAGGCAGGTTCGCGAACGTGGTCGTGACCATGTTCCTGGACCGGACAACGGTGGGTGGCGCCACCCTGCTCTATGTCCCGCAACAGTCGAGCTGATCGAGTGTTTGAGCGGGTATTGCTCGCCTTGTTCCCGGGCTCAAGAACGTCGACAGGGACGAGGCGTTCCGGTCCGAATCGCGCGAAGCACGGCGCGTCTGGCGCGGATGGGATTTCCGCGGAGTACGACCGGAGCCTCCGTCTCGGGCAGATCGATTAGATTGCGGACGTGAAGCTCGAGCTTGTCCTGATCCACGTCTTTTGCCTCTCTCGGTTGCCGCTGTGAACGCGGTCGCTTTCTCGCTGCGGCTTCGAGCGCTCGTCCCGCCAGCTCCAAACCGCCGTTGAACCTGATGGCCAACGCCAAGTAGAGGGCCAGCGTCTTGCCCATGCCCCCGGAGTAGGCGAGGTCGAACTTCATCACTTCCCCGCCACGGCTCGAACTCCTCAGAAGAGTGCGTAGATGAAGGGAGCCACTGCCGATCCTTCGGTGAGCACGATGAGCGCCGAGAGAAGAATCATCGTGAGGAAGATCGGTCCCAGCCACCACTTCTTCCGGACTCGCATGAAGGCCCAGAGTTCACGGAGCATTGAAATCATCGAGAGTCCCTCGTTCCTTTCTCGTCCCCCACCGGGGCGGCGTCGGTTCACTCCAGCTCGTAGCGCTCGCGCCAGTCGAAATCCTCGCCCACCTCGGGTTGATCGCGCTTCTCGAGGATCGGGTTGCCCATCTACCAGCGCGTCCACTTTCGTGCCCATGACGTCGCCTCTGGGGCGCTGCTAATTGAGGGGGAGTCCGAAGCAGAGAGCCAACCCTCTACCGCTGCCTCGGATGAAGTTCCGAGGCATCTCCCGTGCACTCAACTGCTTCAGCCTCTGGCGAAAGAGCGCGAGGTCGCCGTCGAACGAGAGGACGATCTCCGCAGAGCGAAGCATTTTGTCCGATATCCGCGTGGTAGCTCTGTAGCGATCTGACCTCCGGCCTTCCCTCTCGACATGCTGTGACCCCCTTGGCGGCAGCTGCGGCCGCGGCCACCGTCGTGGACGTCCGCCCTCGAATCCGGACCCGCATCGAAACCCCGCCTCTGGAGCGACAGCAACCTTCGGCCGACTCGTTGCCGTCGCTCTACGCCTCGACCATCAGAGCCCGCGGACGGGTGACGAAGAGCCGCGCGAAACCACACCGGCTCCTGCCGCGAATCGACGGCGGCAGCTTGGGATTCACACTGCGAAGTCAAGCAGACCGCGGCCGATAGGAATAATAGATAATCTGTGGTAGAATATTCGGGATTTTCGAATAGTCTAGACTACCGGGCGAGTCTCGCCGAAGCGCGACCTTACCGAGAGATTGGGAAGCATGGAATGGCTCAACTATCACCACCTCCTTTACTTCTGGACGGTCGCGCGCGAGGGGGGCGTGTCCAAGGCGAGCGAGGTCCTGCACCTGGCGCAGCCCACGATCAGCGGCCAGGTGAAGACGCTGGAAGACACGCTGGGCGAGAAGCTGTTCGAGCGCCGCGGCCGCGGGCTGGTGCTGACCGAGATCGGCCAGGTCGTCTTTCGCTACGCGGACGAGATCTTCTCTCTTGGTAACGAGCTCCTCGACACGGTAAAGAACCGCCCGCCCCGCCGCCCCACTCGCTTAAAGGTGGGCCTAGCGGGCGTGGTGCCGAAGCTGATCGCCTATGAACTGCTCAAACCGGCCCTCACCCTGCCGGAGCCGGTGGTAATCTCCTGCGTCGAGGATCAGACCGAGCGCCTCATCGCCCAGCTCGCCACTTTTTCGCTCGACCTCGTCCTGACCGACGCACCCATCGGCCCTGGACTGAGCGTCCGGGCCTACAACCACTTGCTCGGCGACTCCGGCGTCACCTTCTTCGGTACGAAGGCGCTCGCCTCGCGCTACCGGCGCCGCTTCCCGCGCTCGCTGGATCAAGCGCCCGTTCTCCTGCCAACGCCGAACACAACGGTGCGAAACGCTCTCGACCTTTGGTTCGAGAAGCTCGAGATCGCGCCGCGGCTCGTTGCGCAGTTCGAGGACACGGCCCTGCTCAAGGTGTTCGGTGGTGCCGGTATCGGCGTGTTTCAGGCTCCGACAGCCATCGAAGCGCACGTCAAGAAGCAGTACGGCGTCAATATCATTGGGCGAACCGCCGAGGTGAAAGAGCGCTTCTACGCTATCTCAGTTGAGAGGCGGATCACTCACCCGGCCGTTCGCGCGATCTCGGAGGCGGCACGCTCCGACCTCTTTCGCACCACCACAAAGTGACCTCGAGGCGAAGGGTGCGTATTCTTCGACGGAGAGCGGCGCCGCTCGAGTCAGTGCGTACCGGAATCCATCTTGGCCTGGGCATGGACAAGGCGCCATGTGTAGGATCGTGCTGCACGGATTCGAAATTCCCGATCCTATTTGACTGAATTATCGATTTGCCAAGATCGACGCACCTCCTCAATAATCCTGTCAAGAAAGCTCTGGCTCGATCCAGACGTCATGTGTGTGCGCGATGGAGCCATCCGGCGCCGAGGTCTTGGGATTCCGGTCGCCACGCGCGACCGACGCAAGTGCCGCACGCAGGGCGCGAAGGCGATGGCGCGGGCGGTGGCCTACAGCGAGGAATGCGTACGCTTCGGGCTCGCGGACCTGCGGGCCGAGCACGCTCCGCAGCACGTCACCGACGAGGCGGGCTCGGTGCCTCTCGAGCCCGCGGTGATCCACGAGCGAGCCACACCCAAGTACCGCGGAGAACCACACCGATGCTGAAACGCATTCTCGTGGCCCTGAGCGGCACCCCCTTCACGCCGGTCGCCGTCCGGAGGGCCGTCGAGCTGGGCCGGCGGCACGGCGCATCCCTCACCGGCGTCACGGTGATCGACATCGAGCGGCTGAGCGACGTCGGCCCGGTCCCGATCGGCGGCGCATCCAGGGCACAGGCGGTAGCCGAGCATCGCGTGGCGGTAACCCAGCAGCGCGTCGAGGGGGAGATCGCGCGCTTCGAGAAGGCGTGCACAGAGGCTTCGGTCCCCTACGTCGTCCACCGGGAACGCGGGGATGCATTCGAGCTGCTGCTGGGGCGGTGGCGCTATCACGACCTGACGATCATCGGTCTGCGCGGGCTCTTCGAGTACGGCGTCGTCCACAACCCCGACGACCAGCTCATCAAACTGATCCGCCGCGGAGTGACGCCGATCATCGCCGTCTCTGCCAAGTACCGCGAGGTGAGGCGCGTGCTGGTGGCGTACAACGGCTCGCCGGCATCGGCCATGGCGATGAAGCGCTTCGCCCAGCTCCGCCTGTGGCCGGACACGACCGTCAAGCTCGCCTGCTTCGGATTCGACGAGGAAGCAGCGACGCCGCTGCTGATTGACGCCGCTAGGTACCTCCGCGCACACGGCTACAAGCAGGAGACGGAGAGCCTCCCGGGCAGCGGCAAGAAGCGCCTGCTCGCCCACGCCCAGGAGTGGGGCGCGGACCTGGTCGTGATGGGGTCCACCTACCGCAGCCGCATCGCCAAGGTGATGCTGGGCGAGACCACCCAGGAAGTGCTAATGCACGCGGAAATGCCGCTCTTCCTGTCCCAGTAGCCCAGGGTATGGAAAGAACATCGGGCAAATTCGCTCACCTTGAGCCGCACAGCGGCGAGGGTCGGGGGGCGGCTTTCAGAACAACGGGGGCGCGAAGCGATCCTGCAACTTCCACCAGCGCGAGATAAGCTGCCTCGAGCGTAATTCGATGCGCTTGGGTACGAGGGAGAGACGCGCGCCGATGGCCTACCTGCTGTTTGCTCTGGGATTCGTGCTGCTCCTCAAAGGCGCTGACCTCCTTGTGGAGGGTGGGTCGGCGTTGGCACGGCGATTTGGAGTGTCGGAGCTGGCCGTGGGTCTCGTAGTGGTCTCCGCCGGAACCTCGCTCCCCGAGCTTGTCGTGAACGTCTTTGCTAGCGCTGAGGGAAGCTCAGAGCTGGCGATCGGGAACGTGCTTGGAAGCAACATCGCCAACGTTCTTCTCATCCTCGGTCTCAGCGCATTGATCCGTGCGCTTCGCATTCAGGACAGCACCCTTCTCTCGGAGATCCCGTTCTCGTTGACCGCAATGCTCTTGGTCGCCTTCCTGGCCAACGCTGCGCTGTTCAACCAAGGGCATATCCTCATTATCAGCCGCCTGGATGCTGCCATTCTCCTTGGCTTCTTTGCTCTGTTTCTCGGCTACGTCTACCGAGAATTCAGACGCGATGGACTGTCTGCCAGAGACCCCTTGGGCAGAGGGTCCGCCGGAGCTGCGTTTGGTCGAGTGAGTGCGGGAGTCGTGGGGTTGGCTCTCGGCGGGCACTGGGTGGTGGATGGAGCCCTGGCCGTAAGTGCGGGGCTGAGCGTAAGCGAATCGCTTGTGGGGCTCACCATCGTGGCGGTCGGTACTTCGGTGCCGGAACTTGCTGCGTCGGGGGTGGCGGCGTACCGCGGCAAAGCGGACATGGCAGTCGGAAACGTGGTCGGCTCGAATATCTTCAACCTGTTGTGGGTACTTGGTGTGAGCGGGCTGATAAGGCCACTTTCCTTCGATGTCGTGAGTAATACGGACATCCTCATGGTCATCTTTTCGAACGTGCTCTTGCTGGTCGCAGTTGCCATCGGGCGACGAAACACGATCGAGCGGTGGGAGGGTGCTCTCTTCCTGCTGGTGTACGGCGCGTACCTCACGTTCGTGGCGATCCGCGGCTGAGCGACAAGCTGGCCCTCTTCGCGCGGCCAATCCATTGCGACCAATTGCTGGGTGGGAATCGCACCCACTGGGAATCGGCGCCTTTGCACGGCGCACTGTCGCATTGGGGTCAGGACAGTGAGGGATAGGCCGACGGTCAGACGTCGTTTGTTGGTACAAGCTGGTGGTGGCGTTCTACCGCGAGTTCAAGGATCCCTCGGTCTCGAAGGCGGAGGCCCTGCGGCGCGCGCAGCAGAAGCTGATCGACGACCCGCGCTTCAGCCACCCCTTTATCTACTGGTCGCCATACCTGCTGATCAGCAACTGGCTCTGACCAGGCCGGGCAGACCTGGACCCTGGAGCAGAGGCTGAGGGATGGGGTCTTCATCGCTCGGCAGCGGGTAGGGAGAGGTCGTGGATGGGCGCTTTCGAGCCGAGCGGCGTGCCAGGGCCTGGCGGAAGGCCGCACGGCGATGGGAGGGACGGGACCTCTTCGGATCTTCGCGGTCCCTAGTCGCCCAGCAGGTTGTCCAGGTCCTGCATGATCTCCAGCGCCGCGAACCGCGGCACGATCACGTCTCCCGGAGTGATCTCCCCCCTTGCGCGGTAGCGTTGCGGCGAATCCTCGTCTTCGGCCAGATCCTCGATCAACTCGAGCGTGCCGAGCAATTCCTCGCCGCGAAGATAGTCGATCTGCAGTGCGGACGAGGGTTTCTGCGCCTCCTCGGTCGGAAAGTCCACGGCGTAGAGACCGACGGTCTTGCGCAGCCAGTCGCCGTAGAGTTCGTTCTCTTCCTCGGGCCGATCCACGGGAGCCCAAAAGGGGAGCGCTTGCTGTGTAATCTCCGTTGCGCGGATCAACGTCAGTTCGCGGCCCCTCGCCCGCACGACCGCGTGATCGGCCCGCCTCAGGAAGAAGGAGTGGAGCCTT
>Ga0255054_10001069_pt1 | contig 16149 bp, 12 predicted proteins | sample JV7_2_23_MG_FD_188634 | JGI IMG/M metagenome (GOLD analysis project Ga0255054, IMG submission 188634) | Seawater microbial communities from Jervis Inlet, British Columbia, Canada - JV7_2_23 | ecosystem: Environmental > Aquatic > Marine > Inlet | place: Canada: British Columbia | collected...
TAAGCTCGTGTCGATTCTGCTCTATGACGGCTTACCACTTGACGCCGGATTCGTGGTCAACAGAGTACTCGACGAACGATCCAGGGGGCGGGCCGCATGAGTTACATTACGAAACCGACAGTCACGCACCCAAATCTGCCACGCAACAAGCTCGGGCTGACGTCCAGGGACTACGAAGGTACCGTGTCCACGTTGTGCGCAGGATGTGGTCATGACTCAGTGACCGCGGCGATCATCCAGGCTGTTTTCGAGTTGAACATCGAGCCGCACACGATCGCCAAAATGAGTGGCATAGGTTGTTCTTCCAAGACTCCGGCCTATTTCGTCAGTCAATCGCACGGATTTAATTCAGTCCATGGCCGCATGCCCTCAGTGACGACCGGGGCCAATGCGGCAAATCGAACGTTGACCTATATTGGCGTATCGGGTGATGGTGATTCCTTGTCGATCGGAACCGGGCAATTCGTGCATGCGATTCGGCGCAACCTGAACATGTGCTACATCATCGAGAATAACGGCGTGTATGGTTTGACCAAGGGCCAGTTCTCGGCGTCCGCCGATATCGGCACCTTGCCAAAGAAAGGACTGGCCAATCAACAAGAGCCGATTGACGCCGTTAGCTCGGCGATTGCTCTCGGCGCGACCTACATCGCAAGGAGCTTCTCGGGTGATAAGGGTCAGCTCGTGCCTCTGATCAAGGGCGCGCTTGTGCACAAGGGCTTTTCACTCGTTGATATCATAAGTCCTTGTGTGACATTCAACGACCACGAAGGATCGACCAAGAGCTACGCGCACACGCGGGAGTTTTACCATCATGTTGTCGATGCTGATTACATCGCTCCTGCGGAAGAAATTAAAGCGGCGTACGAGGAAGGTTCTGCCATGCCGGTCGAGTTGCACGATGGTAGTAAAATCGTTCTTCGCAAAATAGACAGCGAATACGATCCGACAAGTCGGGCGACAGCCTTCAAGTATCTGCGCGAGCGATTCAACGCAGGTGAAATCACGACAGGCCTCCTGTACATCGACGATTCGCGCAAGGAAATGCATGACCTGATGGGGAATATCGACACGCCGCTGTCAGAGGTTCCACTCGACACGTTGCATCCCGGACAAGACGAACTCAAAAAGATCCTGCGTCGTTACCGCTAGGCGCATAGTCAGGCAGAGAACTTACAATAAATGTTTTGTAAAACAATAAGTTATATAATCTGCATCCAAATCAACCGCGGCAGGCATCTACCCAGTGAGAACTGCTCAAAGAGCAGCTAATTAGCATATGGAGTAAAGAAAGTGGCTGAAGAACTTATACCGATCTCAATGTTTCTGGGGCTGACCGTCATCATTAGCCTGTTTTTCTGGTTTCGCTACCGGGCTCGCAACGACCTGCAGATGACGATCCGCACAGCACTCGACAAGGGACTGGAACTGACACCGGAGCTCATCGATCGCCTCGGCAGTCCGCAGCCTCCGAAAGACAAGGATTTGCGCCTGGCGCTGATCTGGTTGGCCATAGCGGTAGGTTTGGCGCTATGTGGTCTTGCGGTGCCGGATCCGAGTGGTCATGCGCTCCCGGGTATTCTGGCAGGAGCAGCATTCCCGTTCGCGATTGGCATTGCTTACCTGATCATGTGGCGTTACACGGAGCGTGAGCAATAATCCAGGCAGCAACACCGCTGGAAGGCGAGGATCAGTACCTCGTAGCCCTGGCCGTCGGGTCACAAGACACGGCGGCCTTCGGGGAACTGATTCGTCGTCATCAATCGCAGGTGAGAAATTTCCTGCGCAAGCTAGCGGCCGATCCTTTTGAGGCCGATGACCTCGCGCAAGAGGCGTTCTTACATGCTTGGGACAAACTTCAGACATTTTCAGGACGTGGGTCATTCATTGGTTGGTTGCTCAAGGTCGCTTACACGACCTTCCTGCAATCAAAACGAAAATCGAAGCGTTACGCGGAAGTACTGGATGAGGCAGGGTATGTCGCACAGACCGAATCGAGGAGTTACACTCAGCAGTCAGACGAAGTTTCTGATCTGGACAAGCTTCTCGCGGTACTGACGCAGGAGGAGCGCGCGATAATGGTTATGTCGTACGCATGTGGATTGTCACATCGCGAGATTGGTGAGGCGACTGGTTTGCCAGTAGGCACAATCAAATCAGTAATCTTTCGCGGTAAGGAAAAGATCAGGACAAGTTTTGACATCAAAGATCATCAACATGGCTGAGAAACTGAAAGACACTGAAGACCGCTTGCTCGAGGCGATGTTCCGTTCGGAACCCGTCGCGGACGAGGGGTTCAGTGATCGTGTTGTCTCGCGAATTCGCCGTCGGCTATGGGTGCAACGGCTGGCGCTTCCGGTCGCAATGCTGATTGGCGGCGCCATTGCCATCAAGCCAGCCACACAGCTCGTGATTGCAGCGTCGAAGTTGTTGACTGTCGTTCCGCAAGGAATGCTTGACGCGCCGACGACCTGGATTCCGCAAATGCAGGACGTTGCTTTCGGAGCAACGCTGATGCAAGCGGTTGTTCTCGGAGCAATGTTGCTTGCTGCCGGCTTGCTCGGCACACGCATGCTCGCAGAATAATCCCACGTTTCTAAACGCATTGTCACGAATGTAACGCTCGGTTACATTGCGTGCATGAGTCTTCGCGATCAAGTTGAGTCGTTGCTGCCGGACTGGGAACGCTGGTACCCAAGTCTGTTCGATGCGGCGTACGACCTCGGGCTGATCAAGGCTGAGGTATGCGACCCGAACTCTCTGCTACTGACGAGGCGGCACGCAAAAGTAAGACAACGCGCTGAAGACGCCCATCGCGAAAAGTGGGGCGGTAAGGCGAGTGAGTAGAACTCGGAGTCATGTCCATGACGATTGACCTTGATCGCATCCGCGCACAATTCCCTTCTTTGTCCGAGACGGATGATGGCAGAGCTCGCATATACTTCGACAACCCGGCTGGCACCCAGGTGCCTGTGATGGTCGTCGAGCGCATGACGAACTGTCTGCTGACAGCCAGCGCGAACCTGGGCGGCTACTTCAGGACGTCAGAGTTGGCCGGTGCGGTTATTGATGATGCACGGGTGGCAATGGCGGACTTCCTGAATGCCCCATCATCCGATGAAATTATCTTCGGGCAAAACATGACAACAATTACGTTTCATGTTTCCCGATCGATTGGGCGACTTCTGAAGCCCGGAGACGAGATCATCCTGTCGCAGATGGATCATGATGCAAACGTTGAGCCCTGGGTTCTGCTTGCCCGCGATTTCGACCTCAAGGTTCGCTGGTTGCCATTCGATACCGAGACCTTCGAATTCGATCTGTCGAAACTCGACGGCTTGCTTACGAACAGAACCCGACTGGTCTGTGTCAGTGGAGCCAGCAACCTGACCGGAACGATCAACGATGTAAAAACAATTTGTGCCAAGGCTCGCAGCGCTGGCGCATGGAGCTTTGTGGATGCTGTGCAATCAGCGCCGCATATCCCGTCGGATGTTCAGGACATGGGCTGCGACTTTTTCGTTTGTTCGGCGTACAAGTTTTTTGGTCCGCATCAGGGAATTATGTGGGGCCGCCGCGACGTGCTCGAGCAACTTGAACCCTACAAGGTCCGTCCAGCCGCGGCTGAGCTGCCGTGGTGTTTCGAAACTGGCACGCAAAGCCACGAGGGCCTGGCCGGGACTGCAGCGGCAATCGACTATTTTGCCTGGATCGGTGCAACCATGTCTGGTCCGTTGGGGCGCGATGGTGAACGCCGACAACAACTGCTTGCCGGGCTTGATCTGTTGTTCGACTATGAAAAAGACCTTGCTGCCAAACTGATTACCGGGTTGCAGGATATTGCCGGCGTCAGGATTCAGGGCATCTCTGATTCGGACGCAATGGATCGGAGAGTGCCGACCGTATCATTCACGCACGATCGTCATAAGCCCGCTACAATCGCCGCGGCACTCGCTGAGCGCAACATTTTCGTCTGGAACGGTTACAACTATGCGTTGGAGGTGGCGAAAGCGCTCGGCATCCTTGAATCGGGCGGCGCAGTGCGAATTGGTGCCGTGCACTACAACAGCATGGAAGAGATCGATGCTGTGCTCAATGCACTTGAAGACATTCTCATGTGAAAAAACAGACCCCTTGCGCCGAAAAAGGCGATTCGTCGACTATACTCGGTGTATCCGGTGCAATGCCGGAATAAAAGCATTTTCAATATAAGGGGTTATAAAATGCAAAAGACAATAATGGCAGCTGTTGCTGCAATGATGTTAGTAGGCGTGGGAACAGCGATCGCGCAAGAGGAAGAATCCGATGAGCCGGGCGTAGTGCCCGTTGAGACCTGGACCTGCGACTACAAAGAGGGCAAGGGGCCGGCAGACCTCGACAGCGTGATTGCCGAATGGAATGACTGGATGGATGACAATGGTCAGTCGAATTACTTCGCAGCCACTCTGACACCGCAATACTTCGGCGAGCGTCTGTTCGACGTCGGTTGGTTGGGTGTGTGGCCCGATGGCAATGCAATGGGGGCCAGTACCGACTTCTGGATCACCGAAGGCAGTGAAATGGGCGCGAAGTTCTTCGAGGTGCTGGACTGCACGAGCCATACAAATTTCGTCTCGCTCAATGTCAGAAGGGCGCCACAAGATGACGATGAATCGGATAATTCGTTTGTTTTGAGTTTTTCGAATTGCTCAATCAAAGAGGACAAGAATTTTGATGAGTTCATGGCGGCCCACAAGGAATGGAACGCCTATGCGGATGAGAATGGATTCGTCAACTCGGCCTGGGTTATGTGGCCCGTCTTCGGCGAGTCGAACAACGACTATGACTTCAAGTACGTCAGCAGTGCGTCGGACCATACGACGTTTGGCGCCAACTACCAGTTGTATAGTGACGGTCACTGGCAGAAGCGAAGTGAATTGTTCAAGGATCTGGTCGACTGCGATATCAGCCGGGTCTACGATGGCACAGCCATTCGCGAAATGGCAGGTGACGACGACTAATTAGTACAAGGCAGTACAGCAAATAAAGGCGGCGCACTGCGCCGCCTTTTTCGCAAAAAGAAAGGCTGCCCGAGGGCAGCCTTTCGTGAGAATAGCATTGGAAAACGTGGCTAATGGCGGTCTGAAGGATGCTCCACGATCCGCACAAGACCCAATGGTTTTCGCAACACCTTTGATATCTCACTCGACATGGATCACCTCCTTCTATGTTGTTTGCCCACCCGCAGTATCTAATGAAATCCTTGTCATGCCAAGAAAAATATCGTCTAAAAACAAGGGTGTAAATGCCACAATTGATGCGTTATTATGATGAGCTCGCTCGGTGAAGATAACGGCAACAACGAAAGCCACAATCGCCGGCAGGCTGAGCAGGACATCGTCGGAATCGCCCGACTAGTTTGGCCGGTATTGGCGTGTATACTCCGATACTTGCCTCAGTTGCGGCAACCGCACTGACATACAAAAATCAGAAGTGAGACCACAATGGCAATCGCAGATCTTAAGAGTGTTTTAAAAATCTTCGGCGGCGCGGATGTGAGCGAAGATGAACGGGACGAGCTGTTCAAAGAGGTGTTGCTGATGACACTGGCAAGGGCGGCGAACGCCGACATCAACATTCAGACGGTCGAGGTTGACAGGATTCGTGAAATCCTCAAAGAACACACGGGTCAGGACTTCAGTGCTGCCGACATCCGTGTCGCGGCACGTAAAGAGCTCTACGCAGAGGCTACATTGCGCAAATACCTGGCGACCGTACAGAGCAAGATGACCAGCAAGCATCGTGCAGAAACGATTCACGCGCTGGCTGACGTGTTTCGCATCGACCAGAGTGTCAGTGTGCTCGAAATCGATTTCTATAATCGTGTGGCCGCAGCACTGCATGCAACGCCGGCAGAGATCGCCGGTCTCGTCGCTGGAGATGTCGGCTGAATTAGCCGGCGTCGCGCTCCGCTAAGAACGTAATTTGCGGTTCAACCGCCGCTTAACAGCGGCCGCACTACTCGCGGTTAGGGCACGCAGGTAGCGGCTGGATATTGCACCGCCAATTTCCCGGTACACGACGAACAGTCCGGAAGCGATGATGACGTTGGCACCCAGCGCAACCCATCGGTCAGGGATCTCGTCCCAAATCAGGTAACCCGCAATAGCGCTCCCCGTCGAATCCTGACGGTTTTCCTGTACCAAATGTGAATGCCAAGCGTTGAAACTAAACGACAGCTGAACATGATCGCACTTCATGTATTCGGTGCCTACAGATTCAGCAACGATTCAGAGAGAAAGGATAAGAATGGTAACCATGACGCAGTAGCAGAGGACACGCACATGGATACGTATGTAAGGGATATTAGGTGGTCTCAGATGTTTCTCACGGCGCTCCTTGTTGCCGGGCTGATTGTCATATCAGGAAGCGCATTCGCTGACGAAAGCGACAAGCGCCTGTCAATAACGACCCAGAACACAATGGAGATGCGCGATAACGGCATAGCCGGCGTCACATCTGTGGATGAGTTCGAGGCGCTTGTATCAACTGGACTGCGATCCGCAGGCAAGCGCTCTACTGATCAGTCGAAAACAACGCCGCGAGCATCACAAACAGCCAACACCGATTTCTGGTTCTATTCGGCTGATGTCGTCTTGTTTAATGACCATGATAGCGACGGCTACTTTTCGGGTATCGACTTGCTATTTGATGCCGATACCTATTTCACTTTCGCGGATGTCTATGCCGTCGTCTATCTGAGCTTTGAGGGCGGGATCTGGAATGAATATGCAGCGACTGAAATCTTGACGCTTTTCGGTTCCTCGAGCGATGACGACTACGTCGTTGTCACAGAGCTTCTGGCAGGATATCCGACCGGCAGCTATGACGTTCTGATCGAGCTGTTCGATGCTTATGACGATTCCTTCGTCGCCTGGATCGGCCCGGACGACACATCCGAGTTAGCATTTCTGCCACTCGAAGACGCGGACAGAGACGCTGTTGTGCCGGAGATCATTGTGGTTGACCACCGCCACGGTGGCGGTGGGTCGTTCAGCTGGTTACTGGTTCTTTCGCTTGGTCTGGCAGCGCTGGCGAGATTCCGCCGCGAGCAGTGCGCATAACGTTGCGGCCCCATGCAGAGAGGTTGTCAAAGTAGATGTACAGGGCTGGAACGACGAGCAGCGAGACGACCGTAGAAAATGCCAGTCCGCCGATGATCGCTCGTGCCATTGGATAGTAAGGCGGGCCGTCACCACCTACCTGTGTTGTGCCGATCGCGAGCGGTGATAGCCCGACGATCGTGGTGGCCACGGTCATCAGAATCGGGCGCAAGCGATCTCTTCCGGCTTCAACGATCGCCGCATTGCGCGGCAAGCCGCGTTGTCGAAGGTTGTTGACGTGATCGATCAGCACGATGCCATTGTTCACGACGACGCCGATCAAAATCATGATGCCGATAGACGCCATGAATGAGAACGTCGTGCCGGTCGCCGCGAAAAACAGGAACACCCCGAAGATCGAGAATACGATTGAGCCAAGAATGATCGAAAACGGAAACAACAATGACTCGAATAGTGCCGCCATGACGAGGAAAATGCAGGCAATACCGAGGATGATGTTCGTTGCCATCATCTGCTGGGTTTCGTCCTCGCGTTCAAATCCGCGACCGAATTTCCAGCTGTAGCCAGGTGGAAGTTCGATCTGGCTCATCAGGTCTTCGATATCAGGCTGCACATCCTCAAGACTTGTTTCGTCTTCAAGATTTCCGGAAAGTATGACTGACGTCTGCCGGTCCGTACGCTGTATGGTGGCCGGCGACTGACCGATATGCAGATTCGCAACGCTGCCCAGGGTGATGCGCTCGCCATTCGGTTTGTAAAGCGGCATGTCGGCCAGTTGTTCGACGGTCTGCTTTTCATCGTCGCGAAAAGCCATCCGTATAGCGACTTCACCAAACTCACCACGGAATTCACGCAGGTTTTCCCCGCGCATCGCTATACTAACAGCCATGGCGATATCGGCGGCTGTCAGCCCTGCACCGGCAGCTCTGACCCGGTCGATGATTACTCTGACTTCCTTGTCACCGCTGTCGGCATCACTACGAATATCTTTGAGTCCGTCGACCGACGATATTGCACGCGCAATATCGACGCCGAGTTCGTTCAGAACTGTCGTTGAATCGCCGGAAATCTGGACGCTGAAGCCCTCGCCTCCACCCTGCTGGTCAAACTGAAAGCTCGGCTTGCCGATGGCGATCACGGGTAAGTCCGCCTCTATGAGCTCGATGATTTCCTTTGTCGACAGCGTTGCATCGTCTTCGTCGGTCAACAGAATTGTTGATTCTGCGCGCTCAAGATCGTAATAACTGTAGATGGACCGAATGTTAAATTCTTCCTGCCTGGAAAACAGATATTCCTCGATCGTATTGACGACACTTTCTGTGCGCTCAAGCGAGTGTTGACCCTCAATGTGATACGGCATGAATAACCGCCGCCCCACGTCCTGCGGAAACACATCGAACTTGACCAGGCTCAGAGCCAGCGGAAGTACGCCAATGACACAAGTCAGCAGAATGCCAAGCGCCGTCCACCACAGGTGCGAAACCACCCAGGACAGGGCGCGCTCGTAGCGGCGCGTCAAACGGGAAATCCAGGCACCCGACTTCGGCTTCGGCGGCACGGCAACTCTCGCCGCCAACATCGGCACCAGCGTCTGTGCTATCAACAGTGATGCAAGGAGCGCGACAATGATGGTGACGGCGACATGAGTCAGGAACACCATAATATCCGTCTTCGTACCGACAATCATTGGTGCGAATACAATGACAGTCGTTGCAGTACCCGCGATAACGGCTAAGCCGACTTCCTTCACGCCTTTGATTGTCGCGGCATGCGCGTTGGCTCTGTCATTGGCGCGCTCACGGAAGATGCTTTCAGTCACAACAACGGCGTTGTCAACGAGCATGCCGACCGCAAGCATCAAGCCCATCATCGACAAAATATTCAGCGTGAGCCCAAAGAAATAGAGCGCACCAAGAGTAATCAATAATGAAAAAGGTACCGATGCCGTAACGATCAAAGTGGTCGAAACCTGTCGCAAGAACAGATACAAAACAATGATCGCCAGCAGGCCACCGATCAATCCGGCGCTGAGCAGGTCAGAGAGCGAGTCTCTTACACTCTCGCCCTGGTTATCGAGGGCGAAGATGTTGATGCCCTGCATCTGCGGCAATTCACCAATCTCCTCAACTTCGGCAATGACGCGGTCTGTAACGTCAACCAGGTTTGAGCCTGTTGTCTTGCTAACTGCGACGCCGATCGCATAATTCCGATCCAGATGTCTGCCGTAATTTCGGTCGGGTGTGCGAAGCTCGACGTCGGCAATGTCTCGCAGATGCAGCCCGGCATCGTTGATTGCGAGATTGCGGATTTGCTCGACCGAAACAAACTCGCCGCGTGGGCGAACACTGAGACGCTGGCCACTCGCCGTGATTTGGCCTGCACTGACGGCGAAATTACTTCCTTGCAGCAAATCCCGCAGCGATGCGATGTCCACCCCGTGTGCCGCAAGCCGGTCTGGCTGCATCAAAATTCGAATTTCACGGCGGTCAACGCCGTGCAGCTCGACGCGCGACACACCTTCAATTCTCTCAAGTCGTCGCTTGAGGAGCCGATCAAGCAGGTCGTAACTACCGGACAGGTCACGCTCACTCGAGATACGCAGTTGCAGAACAGGCTGGTCGCCCAGAGAACCGGTAAAGACGAAAATGCGTCTTATGTCGGCAGGCAACAAATGACGAATGCTGTCGACCTTGGCGCGGGCCTCGATGCCTTTGGCGCCCATGCTCTGGTCCCAGCCAAACTGCAGGAAGATTTGTGCCTGACCTTCGTCAGAACTCGAGAACATCTGTTCCACGCCCGAAAGAGTCGCCAGTGCTTCTTCAACAGGGCGCGTAATCAGACGCTCGACTTCTTCGGGTGTCGAACCGGCATATGGAATCTGGACGAAGATACCGGGGAACTCGATATCCGGGAATTTCTCGAGCGGGAGCAGCCGCGAGGCGATCAGGCCGACGAGCGCAAGCGCGACAAACGTAACGACAGTAGTTACGGGCCGCGCCAGCGCAAATTCCGTATGTCTCATTGCGCGGCTTGATTCGCAGCATGAACGCTGGCCACTGCCGGCCAGTGCTTACGATCCATTAGCGAATAAACCACCGGGATGACGACCAGCGTCAGGAACGTCGATACGAGAAGCCCACCGATCACGGTGATGGCCATTGGTGCACGTACCTCTGCACCTTCACCGAAGCCGATGGCCATCGGCAGGAGCCCAAGGGCCGTCGTCAGTGAAGTCATCAGGATCGGTCGAAGTCGGGCGCTGCCGGCCTCCATGATGGCCTCAATTCGCTCAATGCCCTGAGCCCGAAGCTGATTAATCAAGTCGACCAGTACGATCGCGTTATTGACGACGATACCGGCAAGCATGATGACGCCGATCAGGGCAACGATATTGATTGTCGTACCAGTGACAAACAGTGCCAAAACTGCTCCGACGAGCGCCAGCGGAATGGTGAACAGGATGACAAACGGATGAACGAGCGACTCGAACTGCGACGCCATAACGAGGTAGACAAGAAATATCGCCAGTGCCAATGCGAACTGCATGGACTGGAATGAGTCCTGCATCTCCTCGCTTTGACCTGAAACGATCGCCGAGATGCCATTGGGCATAGGCGTCCGTTTAATGATTGAATCGGTTTCGATGGCAGCCGCACCGAGATCGCCATAGGCGATGTTTGCAGTGATTATTGCGACACGCTCTTGCGCCACTCGACGAATTTCCGCCGGTCCCTGGGACACGCTGATATCTGCAACTGCGTCAAGTGATACCGGCCTGTCTGAAGCCGGATTGACGATAAGCCGTCGAATTTCCTCGATACTGGACTGACGTGTGTCGACGCTACGAACAAGTACATCGATCTTCTTGTCACGCCAGGTGTACCGTGTCGCGAGTTCACCGCGGACATTGGCTACGACCCGGTCGGCAATATCGCGAACCGCGAGTCCGAGTTTTGCCGCGCGTTCCTGATCGAAGACAATTTGAATTTCCGGATTGCCTCGTTCCACCGTGGTTTTGATGTCGGTGAAGCGATCGGACGCGGACATTTCCTGAACAATAAGATCACTGACTCGCGCGAGCCCATCGAGATCGTATCCGGAGATCTCAATTTGCAGCGGGCTGGCGAACGTCATTAGTGCAGGCCTGCTGAACTCGTACTGTACGCCTGGAACGCGCGAAAGCTCTGTTCGCATTGCTTCCATCGTAGCGTTTTCTTCTGCACGTCCTGCGCCTGGTTTCAGGGCGATGCTCAAGGTGCCTGTGTTTTCTCCAGCGTCGACCGGATTGGCGTCGAGGCGATTTCCCGTTCCCGCCACTGAGTAGTCGAGACCCACGGCTTCAATCCCCGCGGTTGCGCTTTGAGCCGCCTGAATTGCACGGTCTGTTTCGGCGAGGGGAGCGCCGGGCGCAAGTCGGAGATCTACATTGAATTCTCCCTGCGAGAGTTGCGGAATCAACTCTGTACCCAGCCGTGGCAATAACGACATCGTGCCGGCGAAAATAGCAATAGCTCCCACAACAATCGCGAGTCGATGATGTAGCGACCAGCTCAGCAGCCCGGGATATACCGTCGCAATGCTGCGGTACAGGCGCTGGAAGAACCAGGTCGGTACCCACAAGAGAATCCAGAATAGCCATTTCACACCGCCGAAAACATAGCCAAGCATGCGCACGACAAAAGCTATACCTCTCGTGAACCTGTTTGGAGGCAATCCGTCGGTCTCACTGTGATAGCGATTTTCAGCACCCAACGCAGCGAGCATTGGGATGAGCGTCAACGCGACAATAAGTGAAAATGTGAGCGCAAAAGTGACTGTCAACGCCTGATCGCGAAAAAGTTGACCGGCGATCCCAGAGATAAAGACCATCGGAAAAAATACCGCGATAGTTGTGAGCGTTGCAGCCACAACGGCTCCTGCAACCTCGGAAGTTCCGTTTTGTGCCGCGGCGAGGATGCCGTCACCTTGTTCCTTTTTGCGAACGATATTTTCCAGAACGACAATAGAATTGTCGACGAGCATGCCTACTGCCAGTGCGATTCCGCCCAGTGACATGATGTTGAGTGAGACGTTGTTCAGATACATCAGCAGGAACGTGCCGATGACCGATATCGGAATGGCGATACCGGTAATGGTCGTTGCGCGCGAGTCCCGCAGGAATCCATAAAGGACAATAATCGCGATAATGCCGCCCAGGAACGCGGCATTCTTAACATCGTCTACGGACGAAGAAATGAACGTCGATTGGTCGTATACAGTGATCAACTCGATGCCATCCGGCATGGACTCGTTGACTCGCTCAAGACGGGTCGCGATACGTCTGGCGACCTGTACGGTATTTGCGTCACCTTCCTTATAAATCGCAAGTTCCACGGACTCGCGACCTCGAACGCGGGTTATCGCTTCGCGCTCCTTATAGCCACGTTCGACCATTGCGACGTCACGCAAATATACCGGTCGATCTGCAACGTAGGCGACAATCGCGTCACGAATCTCGTCGACGGACTGGAATTCGTTCAGCGTGCGAACAAGAAATCGCTGGTCACCTTCCTCGAGCCGGCCGCCAGACAAGTTGACGTTTTCGGCACGAATTCTCGCCGCGATCTGATCGATACTGATTCCGAGTTGCGACAGCTTTTGCTGATCGACGCGAATCTCGATTTCATCTTCAAGACCGCCGCTCACCTTGACAGCGGCAGTTCCTTCCTCTGCCTCGAGGTCGGTCTTTATGCGGTCCTCAGCGAGGCGTCGCAAGGTTTTGAGACGCGCTTCCGCGGTTTCCTGACCAGTATCCGCTCCTTCCTTGAACAGCAGGCCCAAGCGCATGATCGGCTCGGATGACGGGTCAAAACGCAGTAACAGGGGTCGATTGGCCTCAAGGGGCAAAACCAGAATGTCGAGCTTTTCCCTGACATCAACACCGGCAATGTCCATGTCGGTGCCCCACAGAAACTCCAAAGTAACGTCTGATTGACCCGAGCGTGAAACTGAGCGCACCAGGCGAACGTTGCGGATGACTCCGACGGCCTCCTCAATTGGTTTGGTCAGAAGATTCTCTACTTCTTCCGGTGCGGCACCGGTCAGTTCTGTGCGAACCGTTACAGTAGGGTAGGAAATATCAGGCAGGAGATTCAGCTTCAGGCGCGACAGCGAGACCAATCCGAAAAGTGCGATCGCGACCATCATCATGACGATCGTGACGCGACGTTCTGTCGCAATCTCAATCAGTCGGCGCATTATCGCTCACCTGTTCTTCAACTTGCTCGACATCAACAACTGCCTCGTTCGGTGCATTGATGACCGTGACATCAGCACCATCCTTGAGGCCGACCTGGCCAACTGTTACCACCTGATCATCGTCGACAAGGCCGTCGGAAACCTCGATCATGCCGCTCTCGCTATAGCCGGTTTGAACAACTTTGCGAATCGCCTTGCCGTCTTCGACCACAAAGACGCTGTTCTCGCCACTTTCTTCGATTATCGCGCTGCGTGGAATCTGCAGCACGTTTGTGTGTTGGTCGTACACAATGCTGATTCGTCCGAACATGCCTGGCTTGATACGCCGGTCCTCGTCCGATATCTCGATCGTTATTTTGAACGTTCCGGTCTGTGGGTCGACTATCGGGCTTACCCGAGTGACGGCGGCAATTATGCGTTGATCCTGTAACGCGTCGATATCGATGCCGACGAGTTGGTCCTTGGCGATATTTCGGTACTCGCGTTCAGGAACATGCAAATACGCGACAAGGGGATCAAAGCTCGTAACCCTGAACGCCGCTTCACCGGCGGATATGGTGTTGCCGATTCTGCTGTAGCGTTGGGATATTACGCCGGTGATGGGAGCCCGAATCTGCGTATAGTCGAGCTCGAGTTTGGCGAGGTTGAATGCAGCTTCCAGCGCCTCCATCTCGTATTTTATTTTGTCGAAGTCGCCAGTACTGATCAGACCCTTATCCTTTAGATCAACGTTTCTTTCGTAGTCTCTCTGCAGTTTGCGCAGGTTGGCTTCGGACTGATTCAGCTCCAGTCTCAACCGGTCACCATCGAGTCGGGCGAGAACCTGCCCTGCGGTAACGTCGTCTCCTTCCTCGACAAGAATCTGGCGAATCTCACCCGCAACTTTTGCTATGACGTCGGCTTCTGCATATGCCTCGATCGGTGCCGTACCGGAATACACTGCGACAATGTCACCACGTACCGGTGCGCCTGTCTCTACAGGTATCGCAACAATTTCTTCTTCAGTTGCATCTCCGTCCTGCTCGCCCTGTCCGCAGGCACCCAATAACAGTGCGCAGGCGATCACGGCCGGACCAAAGCGATTCAGCGACATTAGTTCCTCCCTCTTATTCCGCACCCGGGATTACCGCCAGGCGGTTGCTGCGCGGCTCAGTCAGCCAGCAAAGTTGTCCGCTGTTCGATTACTTGCGAGCACTTTACTGCCGTCACGCAAACCTGCAAGGCCAACCACAACGATTTCCTCGTCTTCTGCGAGTCCGTCCAGGATTTCAACCCGACCGTTAGTTGCAATTCCCGTTGTGACGGCCCGTCGAGCCACTTCACCGTTGGCGACGACGTAAACAGCCATCTCCTCATCTTCCTGGACGACTGCGTCAAGCGGAATGACCAGAGCATCCTCATGTTTTTCGTATTCGATCGTGAACCGCGCAAACATGCCAGGAACAAGGTAGCCATCGTTGTTATCTACAAAAGCTGTTGCACGAAACGTGCCGCTGCGGATATCGATCGTCGGGCTGATACGAATAATCGTCGCATCGAAATCAGTGCCAGGCATCGCGTCAACCCGCAAGTATGCGCTGTGGCCAGCCGAGAACTTCGCAAGCTCTGCTTGCGGGATCTGCAGGTAGGCAACCAGTTCGCTCGTGTCAGTAATACGAAACGCAACGCTGTTTGCATCGATACTTTGTCCGAGCTTGATGTCACGGGATGACACTACGCCATCGATCGGGGCCCGAATTTCCGAGTAGTCGTAATTCAGTTTCTTCAATTCATAGGTTGCCTGAAGTGCGTCGACGTCATACTTCAGGCCATCGAACGTCGCAGCACTGACTAGTCCGCGATCGGCGAGATCGGTATATCGAGCGAACTCCTTACGTACTTTCTCAAGGTCAGCCTTCGCCGCCAGCATCTCAAGGCGCAATCTCTCGCCATCGAGTCGTGCGAGCACCTGGCCTTTTTCGACCTGGTCGCCTTCTTCAGCGATGATTTGCACGACCTCACCAGGGACGCGCGCAAGTACCGGTGCATCGGCATCGGATGCGATCGTTGTCGTCGCATGGTAGGTAGCGTAAATGTCGGCACGAACCGGGAACGTGACCTCGACCGGCACTGGGGTGGCGGCGCGAACTTCCTCGGTTTCTGCAACGCTGGCCTCGCCGATTCCGCAACCGGGGATAGTTGCGATGCTCGACAAGGCCAGTGCGGCGATTATCAGGTTGGTGGCTTTCATGTCTGGTGTCGTGTTCAGAGTTGATTAGTGTTGTAGTGAAGTATAACACTAGTTCGGTATAACGCAACTGCTGAATTCACAGAACCTCCAAAAGGCATTAGTAGAAAAATCAATAAGTTATGCTTCTGTTGCCGCGGACAGCCGATTTTCTTGCTGTGAATACCCCGGTTTAGGCGGGGAAAACACTGCCCGATCGCGCGATCTACCTATTAGATGCGCGAAGCACCTTTTTGGATTGAAATATCTTCGCAGTCGCCTTATTGGCAGAATTGCGCGAGAAACGGGCTCAAAAGACGGTTTTCAGGGTCCAGCTGACGCCGCATGCGGCGAAAAAAGTCGAGCCTTTTATTGTAAGTCTGGATGACGTGCTCAGCTCGCAGGGCGCGCGATTCGCTGATCAGTGGGGTGCCACCCCATTTTTCGGCAAATTCGGCGAGATCGATGACGAAATCCTCCCAACCCTTGCCCTGGGTGGACGCAGTCGTGATTGCGATCATGGATTCGTCGAAGGAAGGCGACAGCAACGAGGTCGTATCGCGGCAAAGGCGGAAGCCAACAGCTGGCATGTCACACCGGTAG
>Ga0255054_10001072_pt1 | contig 16129 bp, 12 predicted proteins | sample JV7_2_23_MG_FD_188634 | JGI IMG/M metagenome (GOLD analysis project Ga0255054, IMG submission 188634) | Seawater microbial communities from Jervis Inlet, British Columbia, Canada - JV7_2_23 | ecosystem: Environmental > Aquatic > Marine > Inlet | place: Canada: British Columbia | collected...
ATCCACCTTGGATTGTCCTTCAGACACTGGAGACCATCACCCTCTTTACATGAAGGCATATTTCCATAGAGGTATTGGGCAAAGGCTGTCTGATCGTTAGGTACCTTCGTATTTGCGGTTGAATAAAAATTCCGTTGTGACTGTTGGAAGCTAATACTATCTCCTAAATCCATGAAAAATCTCGGATTTGGCCCCACATTACCAGTCTTGTCGTTAATCTCCTCTTCCACAGCAGGGTTAAATGCCGGTGCTGCTGGTTTCCTCTTAGGATCATATTTAATCTGGGGCAACAAGACATTCATAAATGGATTTTTCTGCGTAGGAGGTGTAAATGCATGCTTTGTCGCTTTATATAGGGCGGGATTCGTAAAGCCTTCCTGAATAGCTTTTTTAGCAGCAGCCGCCTTAGCCTTCCGCTTTACTTGTGTCTTGTAGACAATGGCGAGGATTACTAAGGTGACCGCGGCGGATACAAGGATCTTCATGGACCTTGTAAATAAGAAACCCAAAATGGTTAGCAAGATAACCAACCGGGTAATCGCATTTAACTTACAAGAAAACCCGAGATTACTGGTCGGCCATATTTCTAGAAGATGTTTCTTATCTACTAGGATCCCTGGGTTGTTTAACCAGAAGGTGTCGGACATGATATATATATGTCTATTTATTTTTATTCTTACCCTTGCGCCGCCTGCGACGGCGGCGTTTTTTAGATCCCCCTTCACCTGTCCCTACGACAACATTTTCTCGAGCGCTGGCATTTGCTGCCCTTGCGGCTGCTAACTGTGCCTCAAGGATTCGTGTTTGCTCATCTTTTGCCTCGCGACGACGTGCTAGCTTCGCTCGCATTCGTTCTTTCTGCTTCGCGACTCGGATATTTTGACGCATTTTCCCCTGCATGGCGCCCATATTTACATTGGCACCACCGGTGGGCATACCCATCTTCCCAAACATCTGCTGCATGTTCTTCATCCCTGGCATATCTTTCATTTTAGCCATGAAATCCGCTGCTTCCTCCATCAATTCGCTCTCCTTAATCTCTCCAGACTTTAACTTCGCATCTAAGGCCTCCCCAACTTTTTTAACCATGGTCATCAGTTTGCCCGGATTCTTGAAAAGCTTTTGAAACACATCTCCAACATCTGTCATGTCGGCCAGCTCGGGGTCCATTTCCTTGAGTGTCTGCTCTGTGATCTCTGCAGCGAGTTTCCCAAGTTTGCCTTCCATCATTTCGCTCAGATGTGAATGGATATCTTCTGGATTCGGGAAGTCTTCCCCCTCTTTACCACTAAACGCCGCTTCGACACCACTGCCATCGAAAATTCCTGCCATTTGGGACATGGTTTCCTCTAGCTTCTTCTTCAGCTCGTCCTCGTCGATAGCCTCGAAGAGTCGGGCCGTATCTCCGAAATTGCTACTGTCGTTCTCCTGTGCTACAACAGAGAACATGACCAACTGTAGATACTTCCATATCACTGTTCTTGTACTGTCGCTCAAGTCTTGTATCCAGGCGTCGGCAAAGTCTATTCCCGGGAGGAAGTTCGTGTTGATTGCCTTGTCCTTGAAGATGTCCTCATTATGATAGAGAAGATCGAAAAATCTCTCTGGATACACTTCTTTACAGTGGATGAAGAGGTTGTCAATCCGCTCGCCTTCGGTTTCACCATCAAGAAGAGCTTGTAGTCTCTCATCGAGTGATTCCTTATACTCTGGAAATGTGTTGAGCATGTCACCCAGAAAATCCTGCATGACTTTCACAAAGCCTTCCGGTAGTCCTGTGCTTGCGGTCTCTGACATTCTATATGTATTTAGTTAAAGGATATTCTTAAGCCTAGACTACGCCGTATTGTTAAAGTACATGCGGCAAAGTTTGGTGAGATTCTGAACATATTTCATTGCCTTCTCCTTATTCGACTCGCTCATGTTCTTACCCTGTGTCCGGATCGCCTCTATAATCCCCAACACCTCGCCACCCTCTTCGTATCCTGCGGCAGTGACATCTTCTCCATAATCCTTGGTCATAAAGAAGTCGAAGTCACCTTCCTTTATGGTTCCTGCGTAGGGGGTTAAGATGATGTCCCGCCATGCTATTATTGTTTTTTTCGGGTTCACCTTCTGAAGAGTTTTGATAGCAAGAAGAGTAGCACCAATGTTGAGGTCGTTTGGCAACACCAAACTCACGTCGGTTATAAACTCTACGAGGTGGCTGTTAAATACCTTGAGAACACTCATATTCTATAAGAAGGTCTTTATCTTTTAAATTATAAACTCATCCTTTCAGTCGTACGTCTTCTGCTCGTTTGTTTGCAATCATCCCAAGATCAACTGTACCGACTTTATTAGGTTCGTAATCATCGGGAGGCGTAGCTATAGTTTGACTATTACCAATACCCATGTAACTGTGCATCATTCGCGTGCCCCCATTCCCCTTAGCGGATAGCTCATCAGCAGACATATCGAGGTAAGAATAGTTGTCTGATAAGTTGGTTCCCATCTCATAACTCGAGAAGGCTAAAGGTTCGCCATTGTTACCTGTCGCTTGAGAGTTGACTTTAGCCTCATTTGGGGCCATCTTGGCTATAATGTTGGCCAGACCCGAGACCACTTGATTTCCATGGTGAAGAAGTAGTAATGATGGGACCGTCGATATATTCGGGGGCAGTAATAATCGCTGTCCATTAGCTAATACTATATGTGTTGCTCCATCCGGTCCCTTCTCCCGGACATCGATGCAAACGAAATGGACATCTTTTTTGGTTGTTGTGCGGGATAGGCTCACCAGCAAGTCCCGGCAATGGCTACAGTGCTTGCTATAATAGAGAATCGAACTCATATAATATCTGCAAAGCTATTGAAAGGGCAGATATAACTTATCACGAAAATTGATTAAATAAACTCTCCTTGATAATATATACAGACCATGGCCGAATCACATCAGACACCTGTTCAAACAGCCTTTGTATCGAGTCGCTCAGAAGAAGGTGGGAAACTAAAGTTCCAGTTGATCAACCTTAATGTCAGTTATGCTAACGGGTTGAGGAGAACAATCTTGTCCGATATCCCGACCCTGGGTTTTAAAGCCTTTCCTCATTCTGAAAATCAGGTAGACATAAAGACAAATACATCACGATTCAATAATGAGATCCTAAAACAGAGGATCGCGTCCGTCCCCATTCACATCAATGATCACGGCATCCCGTTCCATGACCTCGAAGTGACATTAGATATGAAGAACACCACACAGGAGACGATGAATGTGACGACAGGGGACTTCAAGATCACAAATACCGTCACAAATGATGAGTGGAGTACCACCGCCGTCAATAAGGTGTTCCCACCCGACCCTATGACTGGCGACCACATTCTGCTTGTCCGCTTGAGACCCAAAATATCGGATGAACTTCCTGGAGAGGAGCTCCAAATGAAGGCCAGAATGTCCCTAGTCACAGCGGGTTATGATGGAGTATATGCAGCAGCATCTACATGTTCTTATGGCTTTACGCCGGATAAGGCAAAGCAACAAGAAGAATGGGAGAAGAAACGGAAGGGAGAGGAGGAACATTTAGTGCCTGGGACCGGGGGAAAGAAAGAAGGAAAGGAAGAAGGGACGAAAGATATAGAGCTTCTCCAGGAAAATTGGTTCGCTCATGAGGCAAAAAGATATTTCATCCCTAACAGCTTCGAATTCGTCGTCGAGTCAATTGGCGTTTTCACAAATCAACAACTTGTCGTGACTGCCCTAGATATTCTGCTAGAGCAAATGGTATATATCCAGAAACTTGCCGAAGACACAAGTCTAAGTGTCAAAAAAAGTGCCAGTACTATTCCAAATTCCTATGATGTGCGTTTGGATGGGGTCGGGTATACAGTAGGAAAAATGTTAGAGTCGGAGCTGCATAATGGGGCTTACAGACAGGATGAGATTCTCTCATATGTAGGGTTCAGGAAGGCTCATCCACATGATAGTGACAGCGTGATACGTATCGGCTTTGCCGATACTTTTGCGGGTGATAAAGCAATGATAAGTAGAATAATAGTGGGTGCCATCACCAAGGCGACAAGTGTTCTCAATAGCCTGAAGGAAGACTTTGCGTAGCTGTAAGCGCAGCATTAGCATTGACAACCTTACGATCTGTATGTCTCTGATTAACTTCATAGTTAATCGCAAACATAAGACGTGCGGGTGGGAGACCATTCACATAGTCCTTTACAATGGCAATTGTGACATGTTTTTTTTCTGCGCGAAGTGTGTCACGATATATTTGGTGTAGGGCCCTCATGTGTGGCCTGAAGGCGAATGGGTATGCGTTGAGACGACCAACTTTCCGTGCGAAGCATGCCATATAATTCTCACGAAGATTTCTCGTCCAAGAATGAAGATCATCGCGCATCTCTCCGAAATCATGTCCCCACTCGGGATAGTACTTCAGGAACTCACTCACCTGACCCGCCTGGCGCAGACAATAGTAATGGTACTGCATCTTCGTGCTGTTACCCCTAAGTCGCCGGACGTATTCGTAGTTCTTATTGCGAATCCTTGCCCTCTTGCCGTCTCCGAAGCGAATGACGACTCCCATGACTTGGTATCCTTCTCGTCCTATATCGAAGTGAGCTTTCATATCTGAGAAGGAGCGCCTTTCATTTCTAGTAATGGGTCCATCTATTGGCATGAACACGCGCGGATAACCCACGCTGCGGCGGCGGTCAATCAAATCGTCGTCATCCGTATCGTTTTTTTTCCATTCCCCCCTCTCGATGGAGAGGACCTTTCCTGCGCCTATGGGTTTATAGACAGCAACTAAGACCAAGTGGGGAGACACGAAAGGGATGACAAGCCTATTATCTGGGTGCTGGAGAACGAAGGAGTAGCAGAAGTCCTTCTGTAGGTCGGTGAACTCGAGGGTTGTGTTATTCATGGCCTCTAGGAACATATATCTAAATGTCTTGTCCTGATCCTCGTAGAACTTGTTCCTAGCACCCACACAGCTACGCGTAGCTAGTTCCCAATCCTGAGTATGATGGTTCCAAAAGACGTTTACCATCGTTCCTTCTACGAACTCCTCAACACGCACCGCCGTGAAAGGACAATCTTGCTGATTGTTCCCACCCTCATCTGGATCATAGAGTGGGATATCTGCAAGTTCCTCCGGAAATTCCACAGCCTTTGGAGGACTGAAACAGATGATCTTTTCGCCATCGCTAATGACAGAGCGGAAGAGACCCATTCCCTCATTAACTCTTTGAGTCAGAAGCTTGTCCTTCTCATAGCGAATGACGAATAAGCCGTCCTGATTTTTAACCCTCAAGAACCTGCTTTGGGCATAGCTTGGATCCGAACAGACCCGGGCAATATCTGCCCAACTTGAGAGATCATAAGTTGTGTTATGCTGCATGTTTTGTATAAGTTGTTTAACATCTATTCTCTTTAACCTGATTGCTGTCAATTTTCTCGTCATTCGAGATAATTTCTACTCTATGTATAAGGTAATGACCCAAGAAGGAGAGCCTATATTTCTCGAACTAGGTGATATTATTCTAATTACGGCCCCAACAAATTCTGAGATAAATGGTGCCACATTCTTCATAGAATACCTTGACGACACGAAAGCGCGCCTCCTCAATGACACCACATTCAATGTGATAGAGATGGGGATTAAAGATGGTAGGTTTAATGACGAGTCCGTCGAGAACGTTGAGGTATTAAGCAGTCCAGAATCAAAGGGGTACGCGCGACAACATGGATTATTGCCAGGTATTTGGATCACCATCCAGTTCGGTGGACCCGTACCTGCTGTCATCAATGGACGCATCTCAAGTTTAGAGGATGATATGATAGAGATACACACATTTCCGGAGGGGAAATCAATCTACATTGATTTCGGGTATAAGGGGATTCCCGAGGACTTGCCAATCGAGAGCTTCCGACCCTTTGTCGCCCCAATGGCCAAGAAAGAGGTTGGTATCTCAATAGAGGAAGATATCCCACTCATCGAGCTCTCTCCAACCCTTGAAGAAGATGAGGAAGATTTGGAATTGGAGCTAGGTACATACGTTGCCCCGGACGTTCTACAGGGGAGAAAAGATGCCCTTCTTGATGCAGATCAGATCGTATTCGGTGAAGAGATGGGGGAGATCACACAGTACGTCCAGGTCCCAGAGTCACAAAAGAGATATGGGCTAGAGACTCAGGTAAATGATCTCTTAGATGAACTCCTCTCAACAATACCTACAGCTGAGCGTAGCCTCAGGGTCGTCAACGGAATTAAGTTAATGATTGAACGATTCAAGCAGTTGAGGGAGGCATTTTCATTAATGACCTCTCAAGGAGAAATAACGAAACCCGCAACGAAGGGGGCGGCTTTCAAACCACTCGCGAATAGACTATACGAGCTTGACCGAAGCCTCTACTGGCTTGTCCCTATAGTCGGCAATCGTCGCAAATTATATGATGTCAATATTGCCGAGGACACTGAGTATGCCGATGTGGTGCCGACAACACTAGCGCAGGCCCAGACAGATATCTATGATCTTGTCCAACAGTACCGAGAAAATGTCATTCCTGATGGCCAGAATAAGTATGCCTTTCTACTTCGCCGTCTGAACCCTTTCTTCACTCCCTTTGCGGAGCCGACCGATAAACAAGATGTGATTACAGTAAAGCCTGTTAAAACAGATACTCTTGCTTTCGTAGACAATCAAAGGGACTTTTTCTCCTCCGTCGCGGAAGGCTCGAAAGTAGAGAGCACGCGCTTTGTCTCTGAGCGTTACGAGAAAGGCATCTCTCGCCTCGTTTCAAGAGATCAAACACAATCTACATCCGATGTCACGCGTGTTCCAATCACATCGGGTGACCCGGCTGCCCTGAAAGGATTCTTACGATTCCCAGAGCCGGTCTTACTCTACTCTCATGTGAACCTCCCGGCAACTAACATCCTCTCTAAGGCACAACTTGGTCTTATTCCCTTTAATTATTGGAGTTTCATGAATGAAGGTACACCAGTTACTATCGAAGAGGTTGAGTCCGGACAGATTGGTGGCGTGGATCCAGATCCTGACAAATATCTCTCCGGAATAACAGCTCTTTTATTTGAGGGTAAAGAGTCATTTGATGACAGAGATCCAGGTGCGTATAAGGACTACCTTGGGGCGCTCATCCCAAAGACGCGCGTTCTATTCGATCTTGTCAAGCGCTATATAAAGGATGATACCTCCTACATGGATATAATAGGCTATCTAGAGCCTTTTCTTGTCTACCCGGATGATATCACCTTCAAGCAGTATGAGATGATAGTGAGGTTTATGGAAAGTCGTATTTTAGAGCTGAAAAAGAAATTCGCGGGTAACAGCATTCTTTTCAGGCAGTATCTCGAGGCGGTGGAGAGAATGAGAAGGTCAACCTCAGCAGATTCACGTCAGTCCTATATGTTCAAGCTGACTGGCCAAGGACCGGATGCCACGAAGGTGCTTGAAAAATATGGTATTGGAGACAAGCCGCTAAAGACAGCAGGATTTATAAAGACAATCCTCTCAGTCGATGGAAGTCGCCTCTATACCTCCCTCCTCTCAATGAGAGAGACAGACCTGCTTCAATCGGTGAAGATCGATGAACTTGTGGACCGTGGTATGGAAGCTGCCAATACAGTTGAATCGAAGTCGGATGGGCCTTGCCAGGATTTTGTCATGTCAAAACAGTATTTAGATGAACATGAAATGGCCGAGGATAATGGGGATTGGGCAGCACAGAGAGGGGTCTTCTTCGATAAAAAATATGATCCTACTCGTTATGAGATAGCCGAATCTTTCACTCGGGAGCAGGAAACCATGGATCCGCAAGACTTCAAAATGTTCCTAACAATGCATCTAGCCAATGAATTGAAGATGCCTGTAGAGGAGGCAGAACTCGAGGCTGCTGCGATTGTGGACAAGGAGCGACGAGTTGACGAAGGGAACTATGCTTATATCATCAACGATCGCAATCAGATTCAGTATTATGTCCGCCGTAGAAACACATGGGTTCTTGACCCAGCTTTAGCTGGAAAGACCATAGACGAGGTTATGTTCTGTAATCTTCAGAATAAGTGTATATCAATTAAGAAAAGCTGTGTAGACATGGTACAAGGGGGTGCCAAAGTTAGAAAAGACTTATTAGCAGAGATCATATCGCGGTTCGATAAGGATCTTGAATTAAACTCGGAGGAGTTCCGGAAATTCCTGGATGATCGCTATAAAAGGAATCTTGAGAACATTACAGCGCTTGAGATTCTTCATTGGGATAGACTCTGGGGGACGGACATAACCCAAGCGAGTATAGGGGCTACCCTCGGAGCCAGAGATGTGGTCATATCTCCATATGCCTCTCTCCGCGACGCTATTCTTGGCCAAAGTGACTTTGTCAAGAAACAATCAAATATTATTGACTTTGCCAACCGAGCCACAAGGACAGCCACTTTCAATAGCGATGAGTCCCCATATTGGCTATATTGCATTGAGACGGGGGTCCCACTCCTTCCCACTTTCTCATTAAGTCTGGCACAAGCCTATCAAGCTGGTACATATCAGACCACGCTGGAACAGATTGTAGCATCTCAGGGGGAATTGAGTGATGATGGTGGCCGGGTTGTTGACCGATATAGTGGCTACGTCATCAGAACTGTGGAACTAGATACGGATGAAGGGTTCGATGAGGCTGGATATAAGGTTGTCAGTCGGGGTGTTATTGGAGCCGATATCGGGGATATCCTCGTAGATGTTGTATTTAAAGAGGAAAAGGAATCGGCACAAGGAGAAAGTGCCGATACGAAAATGATTAAAAATATCATCACTACCCTCGATGGGCGTCTCAACATTTCAGTAGATTCCCTGATAGCGTTTATCATCAAGAATGTCACACGAGAATTAGTGGAGTCCCTCCCGAGTAAAGAACAGATGGCTGCTCTTCGAGAAGCTGTGCGCAAGAGACGCCCGTGTCTGTCCTATAATGACACACATGATGAACTACTTCTGTTATTAACTCTAGGTTACTATCTGGTCGCGATTCAGACGATGATGCCTTCAATTCGGACACGAACTACATTCCCCGGTTGTGTTAGGTCATTCAGTGGTTTTCCCATGAGCGGTAATGCTGACACCTCTGGGTTAAAATACATCGTTTGCGTGGCTATGAAGTTACGGTCTAACACTCGACCATGGCAGAGACTGCCAAGGGCCCGACGTGATAAATTTAATGAAATTGCCGATAAGTATGTAGCTAAGCTTCGGAAATTCATGGAGGCAAAAATAGTTAACAACACAGATGTGGTGCACCGGATAGCCCAGAAGATAGCCTACCTTAAAGAAGCGCCACCAGACGTCACCATCACTTCTACTGTTGATGTGAGGCGATGGGTGACCTTCCTCCCACCCCTTCATCCAATCAAGGTGACTGGTGTCGCGCTGACTTCTACGGCCTTTCTGTCTAGTTTAAGAAGCAATATAGAGAAGGGAGATCCGCAACAATTCGCACAGATGGCAAGTTTGGTGTCCAAAATGTTCTTCCACTCTTTACATATCCAAGAGCTCATTCAGACGGTGATCAATAAAGAACCACCTCTCTTGACAAATGTCTCAGGTATGCCCCTCCTAGAGAATGCTTGTTGTAATATGGGCACAAAAAACACCCTTCACTACTTTGTGGAGAGAGAGAGAGGAATTGACAAATATAATACCATTGTTGCGGAGTTGAATGCCAGCTATAATGCGATAGCGAAACTATCAAAAGCCGCATTTCTTTATGATCCACGGGACACAAGACTGCGGTATCCGGATGTAGACGCCGCTTTCTCAGAGAACACTATCTACCGTGCCTTCATACGCTTCTGTTCATTCGATACTGGTGTGCGACTAGATCCAGCATTAGCAGCTGTATGTGGCGACAATACAAGTGAGTATCAACCAGAAGACAGTTTGGCAAGGAAGATCGAGACTCTTCGACGGGAAGGCCGTGATTACACCACCCTCAGTATGAATAGACTGTTACAGGTAGTTAATGGGCGAAACATTGTACCGATGGATTTGACCCCAGATATAAGCACGGATAGGCGTCGTTTCGAAGATATTCTTCGCAGTCTCGGCGAGTCAGCAAAGGGTGGTCTTTGTAGCCCAGACCTGACACGGCTTCTTGAGGCCCGAATGGACACCTATGACATGACACAGGCGAGGGACTCCAAGGAACAGAGGGAATTTGCCGCGTTTCTTGGGGAGCAAATAAGATCAATGACGACAAATATCGGGGCATTTCTGAAGACGTCAGGAGTCGGTAGAGGACAGCGAGCTGTACTCGAGACTATTCAGGACTGGCCATTGAGAGGAGAGGAGTTATTTATGGTACAGGAGGATGAGACCGCGATTGCTTATGCTCGGTTTATCAAGACGGGTGTATTAAATATGCTACGGGTTTACCCTACGATTATTCTTAATGAAGACAATGACGATGACCAAGAGGTCCATATCCCGGCACATTGGGGACTAGCCTTGAGACATCAACATGACATCCAAAAGTTTGTTGCCGCTGAGCTAGCAGGGCTTCGAAAATTTGAAGGGAATCGTGAAATCAGTGGCATATTGCGTGCCATTCCGGAGGCAGGGGAACCTCTCATCCTTTTAATGGAGAATACTCCTTTCTTCGCTGATATTGGGCTCAGAGATGAGATGAAGACCACAGCTCTCAATGGACCTATTCTAAAACCATTAATGACTTATTATTTCCTATGTGCTTGTACAATTTACATCGATGCGGCACTCGAGCCAGCAGCGAAGATTGTTCGATCCGACTCAGGGCAGGAAGAAAAGAAGGCTTCCACTCGGGAGGAAATGGGGGTCTATGTCGAGGAGGATCTTTTGGCAGGTGCCAGCGAGAGTCGGCAGCGTACGATTGGGCAGTTATTGGGCGCCATCTTAGGGATAATGGAATCTCTGAAACATGGGTCAAGAGGCACAGGTGGAATAAGTCTCTCTAACGAGCAGATAATTAAGTCTGTCTTAGCTGCGAAGGAGAAGGAGAAGGCAAAAATTACAAAACGAAAAGGTGATCTGTCCGTAGATGAACTCGAGGTTGATAATATTATGCAACAGCATCGTCTAGGAGCTTGGGGTCTGGGGCAGACGAGAGCGCTGTATGAATATGATGAACACCAGTATGAGAAAGAACGGATGGAGCTTGATAGAGATGCCCTCACAGAACTGAGATTGGGGCGAATTGATGTAGTCACAGAAGGGAATAGGGACATTTATGCCATGGAGGATATACAAGAGCAGGCTATGCGAGATAGGGTTCAGAATGAGCTCCTGAATACTTTTCGGGCTATGGGTGATGACGATGATTTCGGGGAAGGTGATTCTGATGCATTCGCTTAGTTGTTATGAAGTGTTTTCGCTCCTTATAACAATGATAATTGTAAGAATATTCACAAACTATGAATCCAATCCACCGCTAAAACATATAATGGAAGTATGGGAAAGGGCGATAGAGCATCCAGAGTATGGAAAAAAGATCCGGTTTACAGAGCAGGATGATTATACTCATGCGATCATTGTAAACACAGCTATGCCGGAGCTTCATCTTCCAAAGAGTAAGGTGATAGGATTAACATGGGAGCCTGCGCCTTTTTGGCCTGGATGTCCATCATTCAAGCGATACGCCAAAAGGCATATTGGTAGTTACTACCTAGTTCAGGGTTTCCCTATCCGCCGTCTTGGACTACCTTTTAAGAAAGGCTACACATTTATGCACCACTCTATAGCAAGACCCCCAAATAATCCACAGAAGACCAAGGTTATGTCTATAATATTCTCTGCTAAGCGAACTACAATCAATCATAAGTACCGTCACGTGCTTGTTGAGGCTATTCTACGCTCAAAACTACCAATAGATGTCTATGGTCGTGGATGTCGGAGTCTGCCGTCCTATCTACGACAAGACTCTCGGGTCAAGGGAGGATTCCCTATGAACTCTGACAAGCCTTATACTGACTACATCTACAGCATCGCAATAGAGAATGTCTCTGTTGCGGGGTATATCAGTGAAAAGTACAAGAACTGTATAGTTTGCAATACAGTGCCTGTTTATCTGGGATGTACAAATATTGAGGCCTATTTCCCTGGATGTCAAATAAAACTGGAGGGAAACCTCGTGCGCGATATGTCAACTCTCAATCGCCTCCTTCAAAAGCCTCCAGAAAAGTTTCCGCTAGATCAAGCCAGAGGCAAGCTCTTGGGCGAGTACAGTCTAGTCAGACATTGTCTCAACCGGTGGTCTTAATAACTTACATCGCTCTCTAACATCCTCTTCAAGCGACGCATTTTCCTAGTCTTCTCACTCTCGTTATCAGGGCGAGGTATTGGATGTAGCCGTCTCCCAGCCTGAATACGTCGCTCTATAATTGTATTGAGTGTACGTCTACCCTGCATGTGTAAGAAGGCGGAAGGTGTCCTCGGCGGCGGTGGGAGCCTTGCGGCAGTGTGAAGGGAAGACCCAGACTGCCGAATATCAGGTAAAGCTGCTCGACATATTGGACACTTTTGACCGGAATACGAGAGGAACATATGCTTACAAATACAGTGTAAGTGGAAATTGTGACCACACTCAGTTACAGCGCTATTCGTGTCTGCTATTGGGCTCAGACATATCGTGCAAGGTGATTTGGTATCAACTCTTTTTTTATTAACGTACGTTGTCATCACTGTTCGAGTATAAGGTAGCCTTTTTAAGTTCGTAGCTCTAGAACTGGGTCCCATACTAACGATATGTCCAGAGGGCTAAAAACTTATCTATCTATAAGTTAACATGAATAGGACCTTCATCCGGCGACATATAACGGCGCTTTCGATTCTAGTATTTATTGCATCTTTCGCTATAGTTCAGTGGTTTCGTCCTGCTTTCCTCTATGATGATGATGGCAGTCTCCGTAAATTCGGAATTGGATATAAGAAGAAGACAGTTATCCCCGGTTGGCTGGTAGCTATAATACTGGCGGTGCTGAGTTATTTATTTGTCCTCTATTATTTAGCAATGCCTAAATTACTGTATTGACTAGTGTAAGCTGAACAGTTGTATTGGCTTCTTCGCAGCTTCCTTCGCGGCAGCATCTGCGTGCCAATCTGCTTCATTCTTCTTGATAGTAGCCAATGATTTGCTACATTTTGCTTGAGCCATCCCTGCTTCCGACACTGATATAGCATAGAAACCCGCTCCCAGGAACCATACGGCATTCGCAATTACATCCTTAAGCACAAGAAGAGCATATAGTTTTTTATATCCAGATTGCTTCTTATAGCCACCGCGAAGCAGGCCATCTCTCTCGAGTTCATTAATCTTACTATAGAAGTTGGTTGGATTCATGGAATTTATTAATATGTCCCTATTGCTCTTAACTTCGTCTAAGAGGTTCTGGATCTTGGCTGTTATTGCGTTAATAGCAAAAATACCCGTTTCTTTTCCTACAAGAGCGCTACTTACTCCTGCAATTTTCGCAGCGAGAAATCCGAATGTATATGCGAATGGGTTTTTCCATCCAGGGCAGAGTTTAAGCATCCCCCACAATGTAATCATGATGAAAGATGTTGGTAGCAGAACATAGCGAAGGGCCAACGTCCCCGGTGAGGCACACTGCTCCTGGGTCATAGCATATGAACCTGCTATTGTAACAGCAGTGAGTGAAACCAAGATATAGACAGCAGTTACAATCATCCCATTTTTGGCTGCCTTGGCTAATAGAGTCTCATCTGGGAGGTCCTTACGGGCAAAGTACTGCCCAAGGACATAGAAGATGGTTATACCTGTGAATACTAGGTTCATTACCATTCCCATACCTGTATATAGTATATTGTGTTTTATTTTTTTCCTTTTTCTGCCACCATAGATTATGGACATGGAGAAGCCTAATCTTACTGAGCCGGGTATGAAATATTTCATCCGTGAGACACTTAAGAATTGCCGTTCTAAGAAGGACCTATACTACAACATAATATGGAATACTGGTCTCCTTCTAGGATTTGTATGCATCATTTGTCTCATTCTAGCGTACAAAAAAAAGACGAAGCCAACGAAAGAGGACATTATCGCTAAGCGAGCCCAGCAGCAAGCATATCTTCTCTCAAAAGTGAAGGCGCTAAACGATCAGAAACGCAAAAAAGAGAATACGCTTATCACAGCCCTACCAAAATTCGAGAGTGACTTCGCATTACTTCACAAAAACTTTTTTAAGACGTAATATTAAATGCAGAACACTACCATTACAATAACATTTGGTGAGCAGGGCGAGAATGACCCCGGAATGGAGACCCTGGGAAAGGGTTTAGCCCAAGAAGGATTCTCAGTAGAAGACTTGCGGGGAATGAAAACAGTGTTTGACGAGGCAGGATATAAGACACAACTCATCAACCTCAACGCCTTCATACGTGATCAGGAATATAGGGCTCTCGCCGATGAACAAGCTGACATTCTCATCATAAGAAATGGAGTTGAAGCCTTGCTCGAAAATGATGATGCTACAGCCGATATGTTATTCGATGAGCTCGTCGCCCTCGACTGGGACTCTCGTGCGAAGCAACGTGGTCGTGTTGTCAATAAGAATGCAAGACATAATCTAATGTTCGCAAATGAAGCACAGGAACCAGACTATGAAGCGGGAAAAGGGCGTATTGTACCATTCTCTGCGGTGCCCCTATTAGCCTCAGTTGATCAACAGTTACCAGAATACTTCGGGTCTAAGGCAAAGGGGCTTGTTGCTGAGGGTAATCTATACTACAACGTACGTGTTTGTGGAATAGGGCCTCACGGGGATAGTGAAAGAAAGCGTGTTGTTGCGTTCCGACTGGGGGCAAGTATGCCACTTCAATACCAGTGGTACTATCGGGGACAACCATTACAAAGGCGAGTGCGCTTCACGGTTCATAGTGGCGATATTTATGTCATGAGTGAGAAGGCGACTGGCTTCGACTGGAAAAAGAAGTCGATAATGACCCTTAGACATGCTGCGGGATGTGCCGATTTTCTTGAACCAAAAGTCAAAAAGATAGATCCTAAGCCTAGTCTAGCAAATCCAACTGATAAGGCCATGAACACATTCTATAGGCTTAAGATGCTACAAGAGAACAAGTTTATCGCAGCAAAGAAACGGGTCATGAAGAGTGCCCTGTCACCAGGAGATAAGAGAAAGAGAATCGCCCTTATTCGAGAAAAGAGACCCATTAAATTCTCTGTAGGTCGCACATTAAAGTCGGTGGGTGCGCCTAATAAGACTATGAGTATTAAACGGGGCCAATATGGATTGGCTCCGACGCTTTTGGAAGAGCAGTCGGAAGTCTTGAAAAGGGTCAAAACAAAAATTATCCGGACAAAGCTAGATATACTTTTTGGTTTGGAGACCCATCAGGATGAAGAAACGTTTGAGAAGCTTAAGGGGGAATATGAGGAGTTGAATAAGGTAGTGAAATCGCTCGAGGGTATGATTGAGGCTCTGAATGTCGTACAGATTCAGGATATTACAGGCGACCGCACAATCCCACGAGAAACACTCGTGGATCTCGATAAGAAGCGCCTGGGAGGACTTGTAAAGGGATTCCGACAATCTATAGAAGACTATAAGAAAGAGAGTAATGCATCACGTCGAATGGTATTGCTTGAAGAAGCAATAAGTGGATACGTGGATAGTATAGTGCCTCTTGCGCGCCAGATACAAGATGACGCATATGATGTAGTGACTGTCGATCAAGAAGATGATGGTACATTTAGATTGATCCAGGTCAGGACGACTCTCCGCCGACTCCAAGTGGAGATCGAGCCCCCAGGCCCGGGTGATGATTAAAGTATAGGTATTGTACATATGAAGTTCTTGAATGTGCCCATTTTCATCATAAGTCTGGCAGCAGGCCTTTTTATAGTATATCTAACTTCAAATAGACCGGATATCATTCATGTATATCCCACACCCGACAATGTTGTCAAGGTCCAGTATAAGGACAGGAGTGGTACTTGTTTCAGTTTCAAACCGGAAGAGGTAATATGTCCATCAGATGAGAGCCTCATTACAGGACATCCAGTACAAACCAGAAAATCTTAGCTGCATATATATATATACTTATGAAGCTAAGG
>Ga0255054_10001077_pt1 | contig 16086 bp, 16 predicted proteins | sample JV7_2_23_MG_FD_188634 | JGI IMG/M metagenome (GOLD analysis project Ga0255054, IMG submission 188634) | Seawater microbial communities from Jervis Inlet, British Columbia, Canada - JV7_2_23 | ecosystem: Environmental > Aquatic > Marine > Inlet | place: Canada: British Columbia | collected...
AAGCTTATTCTCGTCGGCAAGACGCAACATGGACTTCACTGTTTCGGTGTGCCCGGCAACGTAGCGGGTGACGAGGCCGTCCAGCCCGACTTCTTCGACCGTGCCAGGTACCCGGCCGCGGCCGCCTTGCCCGGCAACCGAGATCCAGGTAAGCCCCTTGGGCGAGCCACCCTGTTCATAGCGCTCGCGCAGCGCCCAGAAAAGAGTCGAGCAGCGTGCGTTGGCGCCAATACCGCAGGAGATGATACAGGCACCATCGGCAATCATGTCCGTGGCCCCGCGCGCGGATTTGAACTTGTCCGGCAACGGTTCGGCGGGCAGGTACGCGGAATCCCGGCGGTCCCAGGTCAGGCGCCAGCGGAGTATGTGTGCGAGAAGTCGTGCCCTGTCGAGTAGAACCATGGTCCCCCGAGCTGCTACCCGTCGGCGCTGATCACTGCAGAACGTAGATGTTATGCTTTTCGCACACCTCGTGCAGTTCTTTGGGCCACACGGTCGTGCTCACCTCGCCGAGATGCGCCTTCCTGAGCAGCAACATCTGTACCCGCGACTGGCCAATGCCGCCGCCGATACACAGCGGGACCTCTTTGTTCAGCAACATCTGGTGATACGGCTGCGAGAGCTCGTCTTCCCTGCCGGCAATCTTCATCTGCTCCCTGAGCGTCTCGGGCGTGACCCGGATGCCCATCGAGCTCAGTTCGTGGCGCCGCTTGGTGAGGTGGTTGTAGACGAGGATATCGCCGTTGAGGCCGTGCATCAGCTTGCCGTCTTTCTCGATGGTGGGGCTGACCCAGTCGTCGTAGTCCGCCGCCCGCAGTTCGTGCGGATAGCCATCATCCAGGACCCAGCCGATGCCGTAGATGAAAACCGCGCCGTATTCCTCGATGATCTTCGTCTCCCGCTCTTTCCGCGGCAGGTCCGGATACCGTGCGAGGATCTCCTCGGCATGTATGAAGTGCAGTTCTTCGGGGAGCGGCGGGATCTTCGGGTCCTGAAGCTCGGGGTACTTCTCCATGACCATCTTCTCGGCGCCCGTGATGACCTTCCAGATCTTCCTGACGACCTGCGTCAGGTACTCGAGGTTCCTGTCTTCAGCCGTGATGACCTGTTCCCAGTCCCACTGATCCACGTAGGCGCTGTGATCGTGGTCAAGGAAGTAGTCCTTTCTCACGGCCCGCATGTCAGTATTGATGCCTTCGCCGACATCGCAATCGAACTGCTTTAGCGCCCACCGCTTCCATTTGGTGGCCGCCTGCACGATCGATGCGTGGATGGGCTCGTCGATGCCGAGACCGCAACGAAAATCAATGGGCGTCCTGGAGCCATCCCTGTCGAGCATGTCGTTCATGCCGGAGGCAACCTCTACGATCAATGGCACCTGAACCAACATCAGGTTCAGCTCCCTGGCAAGGCCTTTTTCGATGTAGTCCTTTACGTCGTAAATCGCCTTCTGCGTCCGTTTCCTGTCCAGCAGCGACTCGTAATCCCGGGGAAGGATCGCGTCGACTTCCTCGTAGGTACCGATGCCCGGTCCGGCCAATTGTGATGCCTTGTCCAACATTGCTCTGCCTCCGACTCAAAGATGGGGTCTTTTCTGAAATCTGTGGCGGCAATGTATAGCTTCGCGGACCGCTAGCGCTATCGTGGAAAACAACACCTTGAAGCGAGCATTGCGAAAGGCCCGGCGGCGATAATTTTTGTAGCTTCAGGACTCGGTCAGAAATCGAGTCGACGACCAGGGCGGTGCTTGGGGTCGTAGCTCACCTGGTGTTGGCCGGTTTCTGCGGCGGCCCTGAAATGCCAGACATTCGGGCAAAATTCGTTGCTCGGCACAGCTTCCCCGCTGAGCCAGCGTTTGCACAGGTTGGGAACGGGGCAATTGCGGCAGCGCGCGCGCACTTCATCCATGTCGAGGTCCAGGCATCGGTCCGCTTTCCTGGCAGACTCCTCGTCGATGCCACAACTCAACATCATGCGAAAGATGCGGCGATTCCTGGCGGCACTTTCCTGCCAGTGAATACCGACAATGGCGATAGCGGCGACAACTGCGAGAACCATCGCAATCGTGAAGTAGGAATTGATGAAGTACATGACCCGAACTTCCTTGTGCTACCCGATCCGGCCGGACATCCTCTGTACGGTCATATTGGAGTCATTATTATCGTGAATTGATTTCCTAAGTCTATGAATTGGTTCTCAATTTGGAACATGGCCCGCGAATCCAGCGACTGCAGGTCAGTGCTGACGATTCCGCCACACCGGGCCGTCCCGATCCGTGTATGTCGGTGAGGGACGGACCACAGTTTTCGACCGAAATTGTGGTCCGTCTTATGAGTCACCCGATATCGAGCTCGATCCAGGTCAACATGATCGTCTCGTCGATCGTCCCATCGAGATCAAGATCGATGTCGAGCTGCACATTCAAATTATCGAGCACGATAAAGAGAACGCTGGAGCTACTGGCACTGATCAACAGTCGGCCTGACGATGGATTGTCATCACCCATAATCACGAAATCCTCCAACGTCGCAATCGTGACGCTGCCCTGCAGAATGTCACTGGTGTAAGTGCCGCTGACACCGAGGACCTGTGTCAGCACATTCTGGTTGGTGACGAGTGTGAGCAAGTAGTCAGACAGCGATTCACGGACGCCATTCACGTCCACGGTCAGCAATGCCGACGCGATGCTGGCATCCACGACGACATTGTCATTGCTGCCCATATCGACGTCGAGATCACCATTTATCGTCACTGTGTCTATGGCGTCAGTTGCGGTCAGGTCGATGAAACCATAGGTCGCAGCGAGACTCCATGGAGCCAGCTGATTGGCCGCATCCCCGGTCACCAACAGATTATCGAGAGTCGAATCTCCATCGATGGTTACTCCCAGATCCGGGAAGAAGCACATATCGAAATTCGTATCGAACGTGTCGCCCGTCGACAACTGGAGATCGTTATCCGCGTCGTCCCAGATTGTCGTAATTTCTCCCGTGTCGCAGGCTATAACCTGCGTAGTGATGGCCATGAAGGCGGGCTTACTAACACCCGGATTCGCACTACCGGTCACCGGTACTCCGAGGACGTCCACGATGTTAATCAGCTCCACTGGTGAAGTGACGGCCTCGAGGACGGATACGGTGATGTCCTGCGCGTTGGCAGCCGTGATCGGCAACGCTGCCGAACTCGGCGGTGGTGGAGGAGTGGCTCCGCCGCCCCCGCTGCCACCGCAGGAAGCCAGCGTTGTCAGCAGTGCGAACAATGTGATTTGAAATACAGTCATTTTGCTAGTGTGTTTGTCTTTCATAGGTACTCTCCAGTTTGTTCCGCGCCACCTTCGGCGCTTTACCCTGATGATCATTCTCATCAGTCGGCGGCGTAAGTACCTGATAGATCTGTGATGAATCTCTGAGGGTTATGTAAGGTTTTCTTCGGGGAGGTTGTCACCCGTTGAATGATCCATTGGGAAATGGTGGACACGAGCGACCCCGGGTGGCGCCAGCAACGCTGAACGACTACGCTCAAGAGATTAGTGCAAGCAACCAGCCTCGCGTGATGAGGCAGAGAGCGCACATGTTCCTGGCCATGAAAGAAAAGCGATTTGCGAAGCGTCTGATCAAGCGCCTGCTGAAATCGCATACAACTATTAGTGCCGGGAATCCCGACCTCGCGGGTGAGGCGCTATACAGGGAAGTCCTCCTGCACACTCAACTAATTGATCCGGAACTTGTGGATGAGACATTGTGGCAGGCGGAGGACAGCGTTGACGACTGGACCACAGACTCGGAGCAGGAAATGGGATTTCGACAAGTCGCCCATTTCGTCGTCATGTCGGAATATTGGGCTGCCGGTAATGTAGGGACCGTCGTTTCTTTCAGAGATATCGTTTATTCGCTGATCCCGGCGGATATGTAGCGTCGAAAGCTCGCGATAATTTCACTTTTGCAATTCTTCGCGGCGAGAGCGTCTCAATATGGATGCGGTCCCAGTCCTTTGAACACCCAAACCCGAACCTGAATTGCAGTCGGTCCGGGAAATGTTGGGAGCAACGTTCGCCGTACTCGCTCATATCACGTCTGGATATATTGGCCAAACAAAGCAGTATTTCCCGATGCGATTCGAGCCCGCTAGCCTGTTTCGAACTTTGCTTCACTTCCAGGAGATTCACGATGTCTGCGACCGACGATTTTTTGGCGGCTAACAAAACCTATGCCGCGAACTTCAAAAAAGGTGACAAGCCCATGCCACCGGCGAAGAAAGTAGCCGTCGTAGCGTGCATGGACGCCCGAATCGAGACCGGTCGCTTGCTCGGTCTGGAAGAAGGTGATGCTCATGTGATCCGCAACGCAGGCGGTGTGGTTACTGACGATGTCATCCGCTCACTTGCGATATCACAGCGGCTGCTGGGCACGACGGAGATCGTACTGATTCACCACACGGACTGCGGCATGCTGACATTCAAAGACGACGACGTGAAATCCCAAATCGAAGAAGAGACCGGGCTGCGCCCCGCGTTCGCTCTCGAGGCTTTCCCGGATGCCGAAGATGATGTTCGCCAGTCAGTCCGGCGCATTCAATCGAGTCCGTTCGTACCGCACAAAGACAATATCCGCGGATTCGTTTACGACGTTGAGACAGGTCGTTTAGGAGCGGTCGCCAGCTAAAATAACTGTCTGCATCGGATCGCTGAAGTAGTCATCCAGACTGGCATACCGTAGGGGCAAGTCGTAGCTGACGCTTCCCGTGTCGTCCGGATCCGCTGGCGGTCGCAGGTGGATTTCAGACTGATTATCAACGCACTCGTCGAAGTGCGTGGTCCGGTAGTCTTCGTAGGTACAGTTCAGGAAGTGCTGCACGCGCTCAGTTAACAGAGGATCTTCCGGATCAAGCTCAACCGTTGGCTCGATCTCGATTTCGTACGCGGGCGGCAGGTCGATCTCGGCCACGGGTTGGCGCAGGTCCACGCTCAGGTCGCGGAATTCATGGAAAAGCAAGACCGAGCCTACAATGAACGCAGTCCTCAGGATCAGCGCAAGATAATTGACAAATACAGAACACAAACGAACGAACAGCGGCTCTCCCAAAAGAAAGGGCTCAACAATACCGCGCAAGTTTCGCTTGAGCTGACGTGCCACCACTGACTCCATACTACCGTCGCCCTAGCCTAGCAAATCCAGTCGACCCAACGATAGATGACGGTCACACTCGGGAAGCGCTTGCGATTCTATATACTGGTGCCGGATTTCCGCAGGGAGTGTTCACAGCATGGCTGGAGTCGAAGGGCGCGTAACTCTGATCACTGGTGGAGGCCGCGGTATTGGGCGCGCAACGGCAGACCTCCTGGCGTCGCGAGGCGCTAAAGTGATGTGCGTCGCACGTAGTCAACAGGAACTGGAAGAAACACGTTTCGAATACGCGGTGGCAGACCTCGGAACTCCGGAGGGTTGTGCGCATGCGGTTGCGGATACCGAGGAACGTCTGGGTCCGATTGAGATTTTCATCTGCAATCACGGGATCGGCTCTGCTCACGAGCGAGTGGTCTGGGAACAGCAACCGGACGTCTGGAGCGAGACGATGCGAGTCAATCTCGACGGGCCATTCCATCTTTCGAGGCTGGTTTTACAGGGAATGATCGAACGTGAATACGGGCGCATCGTATTCACGAGTTCTACCGCTGGCCTCGTCGCCGAACACGCCGGCAGTGCCTACACCAGTTCCAAGCACGGACTGATTGGACTCATGCGCTCGGTCGCGCAAGACGGTGGATCGTACGGCATCACATCGAATGCCGTATTGCCGGGCTGGGTGCGGACGGAAATGGCAGAGCGCTCGGCAACGCAAGAAGCGAAAGATCGCGATATCACGACTGAGCAGGTCTGGGCAGAACGGGCGGCGATGTATCCTCCCGGCCGCGTCGTCACACCTCAGGAAGTCGCGGAAACGATCGCATTCCTCGCCTCTGAGGAATCCAGTGGTGTCAGTGGAGAGGCTATCCGGGTCGCGCTTGGCAGCATGTGGTAGTTCGAAAGGATTCTTCCGACACTACTCTCTCGTCAGGGAACACTTTCAGCCTTCAAAACCGAGCCGCCTTCGCCCCAGTTTCCATCATCGAGTTCATTGACCACGACCCATGTTCCTGCTGCAAACTCATCGCCTTTCATCCGAGCAAAAACACTGGTTATCTCTTCAATCATTTGGGATTTCTCTTCAGTCGAAAAGACGCCTCTGATTGACTTAACTTCAATAAACGGCATAAACCTCTCCTGGGAAATGTGTTTCCGAAGAATTTTCCGGGTTTCGGTCACCTAACTGATCCAACCCTTGCTCTCCGCCTGCTTCGAGTACCAGATCAGGAACGCCGCCACCACCAACGGCATTAGAATCATCATTATGATCTCGAAGGCGCTGAAATCGATGATCGAGGTCGCGACGCGCGTTGTATGGATCATCGTCACGATCATGCCGACAAGTGACACGATAAACACATAGTACGCAGCCGACTTCCTGAGCAGTAGCAAGAGACAACCAAGCGCGCCGCCGAAAACGCCTATAGCAAACCCTCCGGTGGCCCATGCGGGTCGACTTTCGATGATAGCCCGATGCGTCTCGGGCATAGAAGCGACTACCTCTGCATTCATCTGCATGAGGAAATTCATACCGCCCAAAACATTCCAGATTAGCGTTACTGCGCTGATGGCCCAGAAGCCCCAGTGAACAGCACGAGTCGTCTCATCGTTCATTACGTTCCCCTCCTTAGCCGGACTGCCGGACTACATGCGTAATTTGGTGCGGTATTTTTGCTGGCAAGAATATCCGCTATTCCGGAAAGCGGACGTTCAAGCTACCAGATAATCAACTATTTGAGAGTCCGCTTACGGCCACAAGGGGACATCGCAGACAGAGATAAGAACTTGACCACAGGTGATGTAGGAAGTGGTTTAACTATCCAGCTAGCGGCGCATCGCACACTTCAGTCGGTATATTCATTGTGTCGTCGCGTCCAGGAACTGCCTTTTTTCGGCCAACCTTCCGGGGAATCTTCCCACGATTCCTGCCGACCAAACGGCGTAAGATCGAGGTATGTCCAATGGCTGCCAAGATATTCAACGCCCCGCTTATCGGTGAAGTAGGTGCGATAGATATCGTCTCCGTCGCGAAGGAACACGCTCGTGACATGGTTCTCGCCTTCGTCGTCGGTCGCGTCAAAATCAAAATTGAAATCACTCCTGATTGATGAATACCATGGGAGGTCCCATCCCATCTGTTCTCGAAATGCGAGCAACTTTTGCAGAGGGGCGCGGGATATCAACACCAATGAAGTATCGCGCGCGTGCAGGTGAGTTGGATAGGACATCGCGTCAGTCACCCATGAACACCCCGGACAACCAGCCTCCCAGTCAGGATCGAACATAAAGTGATACACAATCAGTTGCCTGCGGCCGCTGAAAAGGTCGAGTAGACTGACGTTCCCTTCCACACCGTCGAACTCGTAATGCTTATCGATCTTCACCATTGGTAAACGACGACGTAGGGCATTGACGGTGTCATGTGCGCGCGTCAGTTCCTTCTCTTTGATGCGTAATTTGTCAATCTCGGCGTGCCATTCATCCAGCGTCGCGATGTCTGGTATTTTAAGTTCTTCCATAGGGCAATCCCCCAGATATTGATGGTGCTCTAAGGTCGGATACCCCAGTATTTTAGCTGACGGAGAAGCGACGTGATCGACCGTAGCTCCAACGCAGATGTCCGCAAAGGGTCATTAGCGGCCCTTTGGAGCAAGTTTAGCCGAACGTCAGCTTTTGGGGGCAAAGCGAACGTAACGGAACCGGTTTTTCACAAGTCTGGGATCAAACGTCCGCTTTCACCAGGAGCGGACGTTCAGGAAGGCTGAAACGCCTCAATTTCAGGGGCAGCTAACGGCCAGAAGCGGACCTTCACTGCATAAGAAAACCCCGCCACAAGGGCGGGGTCTTCTGCGGCCCGTTACCTCAGCGTAATCTCACCGCGCCAGTTATTCTGAATTTTGCCGTCCGGCCATTGTTCACCGTATTCCCAAGTACCGTCCCCGGTAGCGCCTTCATACTTGCCGGTGCCAGCATATACGCCCCAGGTTCCGCCATCGGCATCGATTGCCCACCAGAGCCAGATGGCATCGTGATCCTTGTCGGCCATCGTGCAGAATCCGCCGCCCTGCACGGTATCGCCACCCGCGTCAGACTCGGTTGTGCCGTTGCAGTCCATGTTGGACATGTGCAAAGGATCACCCGTGTCGCCCATGATGTTGAAACCGGATGAGACGGCTTGCACGACGCGGCCGCCGTTGGGCAGATCAAATACATTTGTAGCGCCAGGATTAAACAACCCATGGTTGTCTGCCGCCAGCGCCACGGTGCATCCCACCAGCAAACCGAGCCCCAGCGTGACCCCGGCCTTTCTTGTTATCTTGAACATGGTTTACTCCTTGTCCCGTTAAAATTGGCCCCTGCAAATGAGCGAGAAGCGGCCCATCTGCATGACGCTGCGGTAGCCCGGCGATCTTGGGGTCCTTCGGGGAGTCGTTGAGGGCTTCTCGGAGGAAGCGAGGACCCGTGGCTTTGCGTCCCTGACTTTGATCAGGTTTGCCTTTATCGGATGTGACTATGCTTTATGCGCGTACAGGAGAATCGCGTCAATTCTGGGATGTACGTAAATTGGAGTCAGTCTAGGAAAAGAATGGGACGTCCGCTTTCCCCAATAGCGGTCGTTCAGAACACCAGAAAATCCATAAATTGACAGGCCGCTAACGGCCAAATCCAGCCATTGAATCGCGCCGTCGAGTTTCTGAAGGTCTGCTTTCACCAAGAGCGGACGTAGCAGAACCCCGTTATGAGAGATGGAATTTCTCTGTGCACGCCCTATTCACAGATCAGGCTGTCGCCTTCAGGCTGGCAGGCGTCCGGCCAGCCATTTTCGCGCCAATAATCCAGAAGTCCCAGCTCAGTGACAATGTCTGCAAACCGCGGGTCCTGACGAAATGTCGTCATGTCGTCTGGCCAAATTATCCACCCGAGATTACGTGAACCAGGCAAGTCGAGATTCGTGCTGAACACTCGATAAGCGTCATCGATCCGGCCAAAAACAGCATAGCCCGGTACTGCAACGTACAGAGGCAGCACCGTTTCATGCGCTGCGAGCGTCTCGAGAAATAACGGCGTTTTCGCCGCATCTCTCTTCGCCGCAACAAGAAGCGTTGTGATGCTCACCGGGAATTCCGCTAATTCGTCGAGCTCCTCAGCGACTTCGATCGCCCGGTCGAATTCCCCGAGATGCAGGTGCGCCCACACCTGTGTGTTCAGACCGCCGCCGTGGCCCAGATCCCACGCGGCTACGCCATATTTCAGCGCGTTGCTGGGGTCGTTAAGCAATAAATAGATCCACGCCAGAATGGAATTAGTGCCAGTGTGCAGTGGATCGAGTTGATAGGCAATTACGGATTCCTCATGTGCATCGCGAATGCGGCCGATCTCGATCAGATGCTCGGCATACCAAAGGTGTGCATCCGAATTCTTCGGCTCGCTGGCAATGGCACGTAGGTAATGCGTTTTCGCATCTGCCCATTTTCTGTCGTGGCCAGCCAAATTACCCAGAACCGCATAGGCTTCTGCCAAAGAATCATCCAGTGCCAGTGCCTTGTGCGCAGCGAACACCGCCAAAGGATCATGCTCAGCCCTCGTTGCATCAGAATACTGCGGCAAAGTGATATGCGCCGCTGCCAAGCTCGACCAGGCCCGGGCAAACTGGGGATCGAGCGCTGTTGCCCTCTCGAACAGGTCGATAGCATGCCGAATATTGTCTTCGCCGCGGCGCTGCCAGAAATAACGGCCCCTGAGGTACTGCTCGTAGGCTTCCAGGTTTTCAGTTGGCTTCTGAGCATGGGCCATCGTCTCCTGCTTACCGGCTCCCAGAGCAACCTTGAGCGCCCGCACGATATGTCCCGATATTTCATCTTGAATCTCAAATATGTCGTCCAGTTCGCGGTCATAGGATTCCGACCACAGGTGCCTGTCAGTGCGGACGTCGATCAGCTGCGCAGTAATGCGGACAGTGTTGCCGGCCTTGCGAACACTGCCCTCAAGTACGTGATCGACGTTCAGTTCCTTGGCAATGCCGGGAATATTGATGTCCTTGCCCTTGAAGGAGAATGAGGAAGTGCGCGATGCGACCCTGAGCCCGTCAACCTTGACCAAAACGTTTAGCAACTCCTCTGCAATTCCATCGGAGAAATACTCGTTGTCTGGATCGTCGGACATGTTGACGAAGGGCAGCACAGCAATGGACTTATCCGCAGTCGTCGTAGTCTGTATAAGCTCGGCGTCTCGCGACGGATCAAGCACGAACTTATCGAAGGCGAAATAACTCAGCACCAATGCCAGTACTGCGATAGTGAGGTAGTCGAGCTTACGTCCGGTGACATCGGTAATGGACAGGCTGCGATCGACATCTTTTTCTTTTTTCAGGCCTTGCGGTGTGAGTTCAAAGGCCCAGGCAAAGATCAATGCCACGGGGAATCCGATCATCAGCAGCACGGCGACAAAGGTGGCCGTCCACTCGGGCAGCCTGAGCATCGGGAAGGTGGTGGCCGAGACCTCGATCAACAACCAAGCCGCGACCGCATAGGCGATCGCTACGCGGAATACATTACGGCGCTTGAGTTCTGACACCAGCCCCATAGGGTTACCTATAGTCCGGCTTTACACGAGCCGCAATAAGGATCGACCGCAGAATCGCGAACGTCGCCTTTGGGTCAGTAACGGCCCTTTAGGGTGATACTAGCCCAATGTCCGCTTTGGAGCGTATAGCGGACATTGAGGATACAAAATCCGGGTTCCATTCGGTAATACGAGGAACAGGGCCATGTATACACGCCTCAAAAACAATTCGATACAAACACCCTGGAACAAGGGCAAGTTTGTAGGCCAGAAGCCACTGCTCAAGCTACCTGAGATTTGGGCCATCCGGATTCACCTTCGGATCGAAGCAAGGCATCGTGATCTCGCGTTGTTTAATCTAGCGATAGATAGCAAGCTTCGCGCCTGCGATTTGCTCAGACTCCGGGTTTCCGATGTATCAAACGGTGGAAGAATCACGCCACGAGCGGTGGTATTGCAACAGAAGACTCAGCGACCGGTGCAATTTGAAATTACGCCGCAGACGCGAGATGCGATCTCTGCGTGGATTCGCTTTGCCAGTCTGGGAGCATCAGAGTTTCTATTTCCGAGCCGACTTGACCGCTCCAACCATGTTTCAAGACGACAATACGCACGGATCGTGGAATCGTGGGTAACCAGAATTGGGCTCGATTCCGCGGTATATGGAACGCACTCGTTGCGGAGAAGCAAGGCATCCCTGATCTATAGGCGAACCAAGAATCTCAGAGCTGTACAGTTACTACTTGGGCACGCAAAGCTCGATAGCACGATCCGATACCTGGGCATTGAAGTGGAGGATGCACTGGAATTAGCGGAGCTTACAGAGGTATAACCGGCAGACTGCGGTCGTCACAGGGCGGCCGCTTTACGACCGAAAGCGGCCATTAGGCTAATATCACCGTGATGGACCGCTAATGACCCAAAGCGGACATGCTCCGAAAATGTTTTGGCACCGAAGCACGGAACTTGAAATTAATGGCATTTGAAATTTTTAGATTTAGAAATCGCTACACAGGTTGTTTAGTCGTATCGTCGTTGGTCGCTTCGGCTTGCGTCGATAATAGCGATCCGAATGAGTCGGGCAAGTTCTCTGGTACGCCGGATTTCACGCTAAGCGCGAGCCAGACGCACAACAAATTTAGTCGCAATATCAAGCCCGCGATTGAAGTTCCGTCAGGGAGTATTGTCGAGGTTTTTACGCACGAAGCGACTGGCGGGCAGCTTAACCCCGAGTCATCCGTCAGCGATTTAGAGAGCATCGACATGGACATGGTTCATACGCTGACCGGGCCAGTTTTCGTCGAAGGCGCCGAGCCTGGCGACACACTTGCCGTCGAGATCCTCGAGATTGAGCCAGCCGACTGGGCGTGGATGGCGATCATTCCGCATTTCGGTTTCCTGGCGGATGAATTTGGCGACACGACGACACTCAAGACCTTTGAACTGAACAATGACCGCGGCTACGTGGACTTCTCCGACGACATCCGGATACCGCTTCGGCCATTTGCGGGAGTCATGGGCGTCGCTCCAAACACTGACGAAATGCTCAACACGATTCCACCCCGAGCCAACGGAGGCAACCTTGACGATCCCAATCTGACGGTTGGGACTACGGTTTATTTTCCGGTGTTCGTTCCCGGAGCTCTTTTCTCTATCGGCGACACACACGCGGTCCAGGGATTGGGCGAAGTATCCGGAACAGCAATGGAAGCGCCGATGCGCATTGTTTACAAGATTAGCGCCTTGAATACTTCACGCACGATCGAAGAGGTTCAGTACGAAACTGATAGTTACTATGCAACCACAGGTTTCGCCGAGACCATTGACGAGGCCGCTCGAAAAGCGACCCGCTATATGGTTGATTACCTCGTTGAAACTCGCGGACTATCTCGTGAAGACGCCTACATGCTGTGTTCGATCGCGGGCAACCTGCATATCGCCGAAGTAGTCGATATGCCAAACATGCTCGTTGCTATGCACATGCAAAAAAACATATTCCTGGATCGCGACGACCGGTAAGCGGGAATGTACTAAAACGGCCGCTTTTGGCCGAAAACAGACGCTCGATTTACTCGTTTTCCAGCTGTCTAAACGACCGCTATTGGTGAAAGCGGACATTCGATCCTGGCTGATCAGATGGCCTCATTCAAAGCGCCCGCGATACGCTTCAAAACGTCCGCTATACGCCCGAAAGCAGACATTAGGCCAATATCATTCTGAAGGGCCGCTACTGACCCAAAGCGGAAATTAGGTACTGCTCACAATTGACTGCGTGTCTGGGTTAGTCAAAATAATCCGTATTAGCGAATCGGGGCTCGCCTGTCACCGTTCGCTAGCCAACGCATTGAAGGTACCCTTATGACTCCTAAATTCCTGCTCGTGACGATTTTTTCGCTCCTCTGCTGCCTCTCGGTCGCACAAGCCGACGAGTTCTCATATGAGGCAGTAGCGAAACGCTTTGGGGAAACGCAATTGGACGCAGAAAGTGTCCAAGAAGCAAAGATGCATGGAGAGTGCCTCGTTGGACTAAAGCATCTGATTTTCGTCAAGCGCGCCGATTTTGATCCGGTCGCAGAGTGGATCAACTATCGGACAATCTCCTTATTGGAGCAGTTTCCACCGTGCAACGTCTTAATCATGATGGAAGTGGCTCGTGAGGAGCTAATGGAAGGGGACAGCCAGTCCTAGTCTCCGATCAGCTGCTTCGTCTTACGCAATCTGACCGCTTTACCCCCGAAAGCGGACGTTAGGCTAGTATTGTCCTGAAGGGCCGCTAGTGACCCATAGCAGACGTTCGCTGTTTGTGCAGTTGACCGTTGTTATTGCCCTGTCAAATATGGACTAGAGGTCGTCGTATGAAGCTAATGTCAGAACTCAGACGTCGAAATGTGCTCCGCATGGCGGTGCTTTATGCTGTCGCTTCCTGGCTGATTGTGCAGGTAGCGGACGTAATGATAGGCCTCGCCAAGCTGCCGGATTGGATCGGCACAACCATACTCTGGCTGCTCGCCGTCGGTTTTCCCATCGCCCTGATCTTCTCCTGGTTCTACGAACTGACGCCGGAAGGCATCAGTCTCGATAAAGATGCAGCGCCTAGCGAGTCAAGCACAACGGTTGGCGGTAAAAGGTTCGAACTTATCGTCATTTCGTTATTGGCGGCCGCCGTCATCATGTTTGCCTACGACAAATGGTGGATAGGCCCACCAACAGAGAATTCCATTGCAGTTTTACCGTTCCAGAACATGAGCGGTGACCCCGAGCAGGAGTATTTCTCCGATGGGGTGTCGGAAGAACTGCTGAATGTACTGGCCAAATTACCAGGTCTCCGGGTGGCAGCGCGTACCTCATCGTTTAAGTTCAAGGGCGAGAACAAGGACGTCATCGACATTGGCCAACAATTGAATGTGGCCCTCGTTCTGGAAGGCAGCGTCCGCAAGGCGGGCAGTCAACTACGCATCACCGCCCAGCTTATCGATGCCAGCAACGGCTTCCATCTTTGGTCGGATACCTATGATCGGGAACTGGCGAATATCTTCGCGGTGCAGGACGAAATTTCGGCGGCTATATTTAACGCCCTGAAGGAACATCTGGGGCTGCAGGTTGCGGCGGCGCCCCGGGTGACTGCAACAGCAAATACCGAGGCTCACGAAGCTTATTTGAGGGGCCGGTACCTGGTGGTTCAGCGCAGCTGGGCTCACATTGCGGGCGCGGTTCGCGAGTTCGAAAAGGCGATTACGCTCGACCCCGAATATGCGCTTGCTCATGCGGAGTTGGCTATGGCCGTCCGCTTGCTGAGTGGGTATGACGACGACCTAACCTCCACCGAATCCGTTGCCAGGGCAACACCCCATGCGGAGCTCGCGATGGCTCTTGATTCGAGCCTCGCCGAAGCCCACGCGGCCACCGGTTTTGTCTTGTGGACTCAGGAGCAGGAGAATCTGGAAGAAGCCCTGACACAATTCGAGCAGGCCATCCAGATTAACCCAAACTACTCCATCGTCTATACCTGGATGGGAGGTCTCCTCGATCGCGACTTGGGACGATATAAAGAGGCCCTTATCGCGGCGGAGACTGCGCTGCGGCTCGATCCGCTATCGGTACCTGCCAATTACAACTACATTATGTCGCTGATCAACAGAAACCGGCTGGACGAGGCTGACCGAAAAATAGAAACGTTGGCTTCCATCTATCCGGGAGCTTCCTTGCTTGCGCGTAGCTACCGGATGTCCATGGGTGGGAAATGGGCCAATTTCATTCCGAGCATCCTGGATGGCGCCCGTATGGGTATGGACCATCCAATTGCCCGGAATGCCGCAGCCTGGCATTTCGCCGTCATTGGCCTCGAAAAAGAAGCTCTTGCCATTTCAGAGTCGCCGCAGCTCGAAGTATTGAGAGCGTTGGGCAAACCCGAAGACGCGATCACGACCGCACAGGCGCGCCTTGCCGAGGAACCGGAGTCGTTTAATGCCCGCAGAGAACTGGGGCTGGCGCTCGCCAGCGCTGGCGATTATGTTCGGGCCCGGCCAATTCTGGAGCAGGCGTGGCAACGAAGCGGTGGTCGGGTCAACCGCCTGTTTAAATTCGATCACGCAGCAGCATTGATCGACATCCGCCGGGCTGCAGGTGAAGAGGCCAAAGTCGGCGAACTCATTGCGGCGATAAATGACGATGTGCGCCGCTTTCGCGAGGCCGGAATCATCAGAAAGCGCCAGTGCTGCAGCGTTGACTATGAAGAGGGCCTTGTCGCCTATCTGGCGGGTGAACGTGAGAGAGGCCTGGCGCTAATCGCCAAGGGGCTGGAAGACGGGTATTTCATTCCGCCCAGGGAGGCCTATCTGCAAGTGCTGTATGACGATCCGGGTTTTGCTCCCATCGAGGCAAGCCAAGAAGCCCGTCAGAAGCGTGAAAGAGACAGGTTCCTCGACATTGTTTGCACCGACAATCCCTACGCGGCTGTCTGGCAACCCGAAGAAGGGACCTGCGAACAGTTTGCGGCGACCATTGGAAACTGACCCATCGCAATGTCCGCTCTTGGCCGTTAGCGGACCTTAATTTCAGCGGGTTTCGCAGTGCCGGAACGTCCGCTTTCGGGAAAAGCTGCCATTCAGATTTTGGTTCTGGAAAAGTCGTTGCCAAACGTCCGCTATGCGCCCGAAAGTTGCCGTTGAGCTAGAATCACGTTAAAGGGCCGCTAGTGACCCCAAGTGGACGTTCGACAATATTCCCCGATTCAACAGCGTTCTTTTTTGGGCGTCGATGCTAACTTGCGCCACTTGCTCCCGCGTCTTATTCAGTCGAAAGGATTTATAGGATGGACATTAAGTCACCGAAATTGATATCAGCCCTCGAAGCCTTAAGCGTGGCAGCAGTTGTTTTGTCGTTGATTTTCGTTGGGCTCGAA